>JADMIO011281654.1_pt1 | contig 45805 bp, 44 predicted proteins | sample 8958161 | NCBI WGS metagenome assembly JADMIO01 (sample SAMN16585339, study PRJNA669376) | soil metagenome | isolation source: Crop rotation soil | place: USA: Cullars Rotation, Alabama | collected 2011
CGCGACAACTTGTCCACGTGGAATTCTAAGCTTAGGATCCCAATGTGCTGGAAAGAGGGCTTCGCCGATGCCGTGAATGTCACCGACGGCGCCACCGCCAAGCCGCATCTCTCGAGCCTCGTGGTGGCGGGCGCCATGGCCAGGGCCGGCATCGAGCCGGTGCTGCAATACACGGTGCGCGACCGCAACCGCATCGCGCTCCAGGGCGATCTCCTCGGCACGGCGGCGCTGGGCATTCCCAACATCCTGGCGCTCACCGGCGACGACCCCAAGCGCGGCGAGGAGCCGGACGCCAAGCCGGTCAACGACATTTCCTCCACCGCGCTGCTGGCGCTGGCCAAGAAAATGCGCGACGAGGGCAAGCTCAGTTCGGGCCGCGACATTTCCGGGCCTCCTCGCCTCTTCCTCGGGGGAGCCGACGCGCCGATGGAGCCCAAGCCCGACTGGAAGCCCGACGGGCTCCTGGCCAAGATCGCGGCCGGCGCCGATTTCGTGCAGACGCAATATTGCTTCGACCTCGGCATGCTCCGGCGCTACCTCGCGCGGCTCGCCGATCACGGCATTCCCGAGAAGGTCTTCATCCTGGTCGGAATTGGGCCCTTGGCCTCGGCCAAGCAGGCGCGCTGGATGAACGAGAATCTCTGGGGCGTGTCGATTCCGGAAGCGCTGGTGAAGCGCCTCGACGGCGCCGCCGACCAGAAGGCCGAGGGCCGCAAGATCTGCGCCGAACTGATCCAGGAACTCGCCACCATCAAGGGCGTGGCCGGCGCGCATCTGATGGCGCCGCGCCAGGAAGCGGAAATGGCGGCGGCGATCGAATTGTCGGGCCTGCTGAAGCAACGCGGAAAGCGCGCCGCGGTGACGGCTTAGATCGTGTAGGATTCGCCTAAGATGAAAAACCTTGTCGTCCCGGGTGCGTCGCAGCATGACGCGCGCTTGCGCGGCGTGGTGCGATGCTAGCCCGGGACCGCCCAGGACGAGGCATTGCGCGGGCTTCGGCGCCTCGCCTAGGTCCCGGGTCTGCGCAGCACCACGACGCTCAAGAGAGCGTCGCGCTGCAGCGCGCCCGGGATGACAAATGTACATTCAGGTGGTCGACCACAAGAAACGGGCAATAAGCGCGATCTCAATCGCCGCGTCCGGGACGAAACAGGGAGGAACGAAAATGGTGGCCGGCGGACGCTACACGCTCGACGCGCGTTACCGGCGCTTTGCCACGGTCGTGCACGCGCTCGAGGACGGCGCCAACCGCCTGCCCGATCGCGCGGCGCTCATCGTTCCCGACGCCGCGGGCGGCGACCGCACGCTCACCTACCGCCAATACCGCTCCGCCGTCGCCGGCATGGCGCGGCATTTCCAGGCGCTGGGTGCGCGCGGCCGCGCGGTCGCGGTGTGCATGAACAACGGCATGGAGGCGGCGGTCGCGTGCCTCGGCGGCATGGCGGCGGGTGCCCTCACCGTGCCGATGAACCCCAACTACACGCCCGCCGAGCTGAAGCCGCTCTTGAAGGACGTGGCGCCGCACATCCTGTGCTGCGAGCCGGCGCTGGCGGCGCGCGCGCGCGAATACGCCGCCGACCTCGGCATTCCGCATGTCGAAGTGCTCGGCCCCGGCGCGCGCGCCATCGATGCCTGGGCCGCTGACGCGTCGCTGCGCCTCCCCGAGCCGCTGCCGCGGCCGGAGGAGGCCTCGGTGATGTTCTTCACCGGCGGCACCACGGGCCTGCCCAAGGGCGCGGAGCACACGCATGGCACCTTGATCGGCCACTCCTACGCGACCATCCCGCTCTGGCCGGTGGAGCCCGACGCCGAGATCATGCTCGACGCGGCGCCGATCTTTCACATCTGGGGCTTCTGCCTCGGCCTCACCGATCCGCTCGTGGTCGGCGCCACGGCGGTGATGATGCCGGCCTTCAGGCCGGCCGAAGTGCTCGCGGCCTTCATGCGCTACAAGGTGACGATCTTCTGCGGCGGCCCGCCGGCCATGTATGTCGGCCTCCGCGCCAACGAAAACTACAAGAAGACCGATTTCTCGAATCTCCGCTGGTGCCTCTCGGGCGGCGCGCCCTGCCCCGAGGAATTGCTGCGCGCCTGGGAGCAGGAGACCGGCACGGAGATCCTCGAAGGCATCGGCATGTCGGAGGGGGCACCCTTCGCCTCCACGCCGATGTATGGCGTGCACAAGATCCGCTCCGTCGGCGTGATGCCGGCCGACACCATCGTCGAGGTCGTCGATCTGGAGACCGGCACAAGGGTGATGCCCACGGGCCAGCCCGGCGAATGCCGCGTGAAAGGCCCGCAATTCATCAAGGGTTACCGCAACCGGCCGGACGAGACCGCCAAGACCTTCCGCGACGGCTGGCTCTACACCGGCGACATCGGCTATTTCGACGAGGACGGCTATCTCTTCATCGTCGACCGCAAGAAGGAGATGATCCTGGTCGGCGGCTACAATGTGTATCCGCGCGAGATCGACGAGGTGCTGCATCATCACCCCGCCATCCTCGAAGCCGCTACCGTGGGCGTGCCCGACAGTTTCTCGGGCGAGGCCGTGAAAGCCTATGTCGCGCTGAAGCCCGGCGCCGCGCTGGCGCGCGACGCGCTCGAAGCCTATTGCGCCGAGCGCCTCGTCAAATACAAGCGCCCCAAGCACATCGAATTCCTCGACGCGCTGCCCAAGACCGGCGTCGGCAAGATCAACAAGCTCGCGCTGAAGGCGCGGGGGTAAGGCGCGTTGGTTTCGTAGGGGCGGGTCCCCGACCCGCCCTCTCGACGTCCGGTGTGTGTCGGCAGGGCGGGTCGGGGACCCGCCCCTACGATTGGCGCGCCACGACGGCTTGCCCTGCGGCGCGAACCGGACCTATCGTCGTCCTCAACAAGGGCAAATGCCCGGGCTCGACGATGAGGAGGACACGCCATGCGAAATTCCCCTGAGCTTCGGTCGCTCGGCCGCCGCCGCGTGCTGCTCGGTGCCGGCGCCGCCGCCGCTGCGTGGACATTGCGGCCTTGGGCCGCCTCCGCCGCGGAGACGGTCGCCGCGACCCGGGCGGGGCGCGTGCGCGGAGTCGCCGTGGACGGCGTCCACGCTTTCCTCGGCGTGCCTTACGCGGCGCCGCCGGTCGGTGCGCTCCGGCTCGCATCGCCGCGCCCGGTGCCGGCCTGGCAGGGCGAGCGCGACGCGACCAAGCCCGGCAACGCGCCGATCCAGACTCTCGGCGGCGCCGCGGCCTGGCTCTACGAAGGCGCGGAGCCGCAGGGCGAGGATTGCCTGAATCTCAATCTGTGGACTCCGGCGCTGACAGGCAGCCGACCGGTGATGGTGTGGCTCTATGGCGGCGCATGGCGCGGCGGGCACGCCTCGGTCGCGGTCGGCGACGGCCGCCATCTGGCGCGCCTCGGCGATGTCGTCGTGGTCGCGATGAACTACCGGCTCGGCGCGCTCGGCTGGCTCGCCCATCCCGATCTTCGCGACGGCGAAACCGGCGCGGCGGCGAATTGGGGCCTGCAAGACCAGGTCTTCGCGCTCAATTGGGTCAAGGACAACATCGCGAATTTCGGCGGCGATCCCGGCAACGTCACGATCTTCGGCGAATCGGCGGGCGGCACCAATGTCGTGCTGATCGCGCAGAACGAGCGCTCGGCGGGCCTCTGCCACAAGGTGATCGCGCAAAGCCCGGCCCTGCTCGCGGATCCTTCGTTCGTCAATCTCGATCGCGCCGCCGCCTATGCGGAGGCCGTGGCCGCCCGGCTCAACACCAAGGTCGCGGCTCTCCGCGATTTGCCGGCCGCGCAATTGCATATGGGCGAATTGCAGGAAGCGCGCGCCCGGGCCACGCCGGCCCGCATCGAGCCCTATTTCATCGCGCCGGTCCTCGACAATCTGCTGGTGAAAGAATGGCCGCGCACCAGCGACCGGCTCTCGGTGCCCCTGCTGATCGGCAACAATCGCGACGAGGGAAAATTCTGGTTCGACCTCGTGCAGCCCTCGGGACAGCCGGTGCCGGGCCTGCGCCCGCCGGCCGACGAGGCGGCGCTTGTCGACCAAACCGCGCTGCTGATCAAGTTTTACTATCCGCAGCCGGACAAGCTCGCGGCCGCCGACGTGATCGCCGCGTACCGGCAGGCGATCGGCGCGAGCGGCGGCGACGTCTCGCTCAAGAACGTGTTCACCGAGATGTATTCGGATTCGATCTTCCGCATGCAGCTCAGCCAGCTCGCGGTGCGCCAGTCGCGGCGCGGCCAGCCGGCCTATGTGTACGAGTTCGCGCAGCCGCTGAAGCCGCCGGGCCGCGGCACGCCGCACACCTCCGAAGTGCCGTTCGTGTTCGGCACCAACGCGCACCCCTTCTTTGCGGACAAGGTCGGTACCGGCACCGAGGCCATGGCGACGGCGCGCGCGACGATGGAGATCTGGTCGAGCTTCGCGCGCACCGGCAAGCCCGAGACGGCGGCGACGGGCCCGTGGCCCGTCTACACCGCCGAGCGCCGCACCGTTGGCGTCCTCGGCGGCGCGAAGCTCTTCAAGGCGGAAGTCGCGCCGCGCGACGCCGAGCTCAAGGCCTGGGACGCGATGTACAAGGGCTGACGGCGTTCGCGTGAAATCTGAATTACTTTGTCGTCCCGGGCGCGCCGCAGCGCGGCGCTCCCTTGAGCGTCGCGGTGCTGCGCAGACCCGGGACCTAGACGAGGCGCCAACACCCGCGCGATGCCTCGTTTTGGGCGGTCCCGGGTTAGCGTCGCACCATGCCGCGCAAGAGCGCGTCATGCTGCGAAGCACCCGGGACGACAATGATCGCTTGGTGATTTATCTCGGATAAAATTTGGCTAGCGCCAAGCCTCACGCCGCCGGTTGCAATGGCCCCGTATAGGCCTTGAGCGGCGTCGCTTTCATCGAGGGGCGCTGGCAAGCCGTGTCGTACCATTCGCCGAGATGCGGCGCAAAGTGGCGCCAGGCACGATCGGGATAGCGGAGATCGACATAGCTCAAGGCGCAGGCGATCGAGATTTCGCCAATGCCGAAGCCCTTGCCGAAGGCGCTCGCCTCGGCCTCGAGCACCTTGAAGCAGCGGTCCAGCGCGCGCTCGTAATACGCCATGTAGCTCGGCGAGCGCTCGCCTTGCGGCCGGTAACGCTCGCGGATGTTCCAGGTGGCCGCCTGGCCGAAACCGTCGCCGAGCGCGTTGCGGCGCAGCGCCTGCCACAGCATTTCGCCTTCCGGGGGGAATAAGCGGGCCCCGGCGTGCAGCGTGTCGAGATACTGGCAGATCACCGTGCTGTCGTAGAGCACCGAGCCGTCGTCGCGCACCAGCGCTGGCACCTTGCCGAGCGGGTTTTCGCCGAGGAGCGGCGTGGCCGGATCGAACACATGCGCCTCGACCTCCTCGACGCGGGCCGCGAGGCCGGCCTCCTGCGCGACGACGCGCACCTTGCGGACATAGGGCGAATGCGGGAGCACGCGGAGGATCATAGGGGAGGCCTCATGGCGAGGGACCTGCCTTAGCCGTTTCGAGGCCGCAAGATCAACCCGGCTGCGCGTCGCGCGCCCCAACCACCTCGTCATCCTGAGCCCTTGCGACGGATCTAGCGGGTGCAGGAATGGCTGCGCGCGGCGACCCGAGGCCCTTCGTGCAGCCTTTCTTGCGGAGGCAAGATCCTTCGCAAGGGCTCAGGATGACGGATTGGTTTGGCGGAGATGGCCGGACTAGGCGGCCGAAGGGGACGAGGTGCCCGGCCGCCGCTCCATCATCATCGTGCACTCCATCACGAACACGGGCTGGCCCTTCTGGTTGAACATCTCCTGCCGCGAATCGATGAAGCCGAATTCGGGCCGCATCGGGTTGGGCCGCGTGGCGAGCACGGTGAAGGTGAGGCTCAGCACGTCGCCGGGCCTGACCGGGCGGATGAGGCGCATCTCGCGGATATTGGTGCCGGCCTGGGTCGCCCAGCCCGGCGTCAGCTCCCAGATGAGGCGCGCCCAGGCCGCAAACGTGTGCGCGCCGCTGGCCGAGAGGCCGTTGAAGAAGGTGGCGGCCGCCGCGGCCTCGTCGAGATGGGTCGGCCTGGGATCGAACTCGGCCGCGAACCGCTTGATGGCGGCCGTGTCGAAGGCAAAGGCCCCGCCCTGGCGGACCGTGCCGGCCTCGATATCGTCCCAGTAGACGTCAAATTCGCTCAAGGCCGCGCTCCCGGGCGCTGCAAATCAGGCATGTGACAAGCCGGCGCCCCTGTACTATTCATAGGTCGTCCTATTCATTCCCAAGCATAACAATCGCCCGGGGCACCGCAATGACCGTGACTTTCTCCTCGGCCTATATCGAGGTAACCATGCGCGAGCGCATCGCGGTGGTGACGCTGAACCGCCCCGAGAAGCGCAACGCGGTGTGCGACGCGCTGATCGAGGACCTCAACAAATTCGTGGTCGCGCTCAATGCGAGCAAGGACGTCTCGGCCGTGGTGCTGCGCGGCGCCGGCGGGCATTTCTGCGCCGGCCTCGACCTCGCCGAGCACAAGGACCGCCCGCCCTTCGACGGCGTCAAGCATTCCATGTTCTGGCACCGCACGCTCGAGATGCTGGAATTCGGGCCGGTGCCGGTGGTGGCCGCGATGCATGGCGGCGTGATCGGCGGCGGTCTCGAGATCGCGACCGCGTGCCATGTGCGCGTGGCCGAGGAATCGGCGTTCTTCCAGCTCCCCGAGGGGCGGCGCGGCATCTATGTCGGCGGCGGCGCCTCGGTGCGGGTGCAGAAGATCATCGGCTTCGACCGCATGCGCGAGATGATGCTGACCGGCCGGAAGTACGACGCCAATGACGGCCAGCGCCTCGGCCTCGCGCATTACGTGGTGCCCAACGGCACCGCCTTCGAGAAGGCGCTGGCGCTCGCCCACGACATCGCCGGCAATGCCGAGATGTCGAACTACATGGTCATCAACGCGCTCCCCCGCATCGCCGACATGGACCGCAACAGCGGCTTCTTCGCCGAAGCCGTCTCCGCGGCGATGTCGCAGACCAGCGAAGACGCCAAGAAGGGCATCGAGGCGTTCCTGAAGAAGCAGGATATAAGATTCGATAAGAAGTAGGGGGCGGGCGCAGCCGCGCGCGATCCCACCACCCCCTGCACCGTCATCCTGAGGGCCCCTTGGCCCGAAGGATCTTCTGCGAGCAGCCAACGGTCTTTGCGCGGAGGCTAGATCCTTCGGGCCAAGGGGCCCTCAGGATGACGCGTGTGGGTTTTTGAAATCGGCGGGATCGAACCATCCCGCGGCAAGATCGGTGAAATCGGGATTCATCGTCTCGATCAGCGCCAGTTTGCGCCGCCGCAGCCAGCCTTTGAGCTGCTTCTCCCGCACGATGGCATCGCGGATATCGTCGAAGCACTCGCGGTAGAGCAGCCGATCGACGCGATACCGCGCCGTGAAGCCGCGCAAGACCTTCGCCTTGTGCTCATACATCCGCCTCAAGAGATCGCTCGTCACACCGATGTAGAGGACGCGCGCGTGACTCCCGAGGATGTAAACGAAGCCACCCTTCTGCATCCGCATTCCCCTTGCATAGTCGACGTGTCCCAACCCCTTCGCGTCATCCTGAGCCCTTGCGAAGGATCTTGCCGGAACAGCCGGCATCCTTCGCGTGGAGACTAGATCCTTCGGGCCAAGCGGCCCTCAGGATGACGGGTTGGCGAGGGGGCCGCCCCTTGAACTACGCACTGATTTTATTATATTCTTGTTTTGTTCTTATGCAAGTGAAAATTGAAAATCATGTTGACGCGAGGCCAATACCGAAGCAACAAAAGCCAATAAAAGCCAACATCGCGTCGTTCGACCTTGGCTTTTATGGGCTTCGCACAATCTCGCTTTCTCAAAGCCTTACGACGTCGATGCGTGCCGAAAGCCAAGAAAAGCCAATGAAAGCCAAGGTTTTTCAGGAATTGGCTTTTCGTCGTCCGGAGCCGTGGCTGCGCCACAAGAACGCACGATCGGCTCAGGCGATCACCACGTCCTCGCCCGGCGCGTCGGCATAGAGCCGCTCCACCAATGCGGCACGGCGGGTCAGGATCGCCCTTTGGTTGAGATAGCCCTTGTCGGTGATCTCGCCGGCGTCGATGTTGGGCGGCTCGGTCATCAGCAGCACGCGCGCCACCTTCTGGCTCGAGCCGGGATGCGCGGCGTTATGGACGCGGAGCTTTTCGCGCAGCAGCGCCTGAAGTTTCGGATGCCGCACGATGGCGTCGGGCGCCAGCGCCTCGCCTTCGGCGCCGAGCGCGGCCTTGCACGCGGCGAAATTCGGAAACGCGAGCAGGCCGATCTCGTAGCGGTCGACGCCGGTCACCGCCGCGTCCTGGATCAGCGGCGCTGTGCTGGAGAGGACGTCGAGGCGGAGGATGCCGGCGGCGACCCAGGTGCCGGTGAGCAGCTTGAAATTCTCGGCGACGCGCCCATCGAATAGCAGGCCGAGATCGGGGTTTTGGGGATCGGCCCATTTCACCGCGTCGCCGATCTTGTAGAAGCCCTCATCGTCGAAGGCCTCGGCGGTGCGCGCGGGATCGCGGTAATAGCCGGGCGTGATGTTGGGGCCGCGGAAGCGGATCTCGGTCTTGTCGCCCGATTGCACGAGCTTGGCCTCGAGCGCCGGGATCGGCAGGCCGATCGAGCCGGTCACGTCCATCGGCCAATGGCACATCACGGCGGGCGGCGCCGTTTCGGTCGAGCCCAGCGAGGTGAGGATGGGAATGCGCTTGCCGCGCACCTTCACCGCCAGCGCCTCGAGCCGGTCCCAGAGATTCTGCGGCAGGCCGGCGCCGGCATAGAAGATCATGTCGAGGTTTTCGAACACGGTGCGCGCGAAGGCGTCGTCCTTCTCGAATTCGGGGACGAGGAAATCATAGGCGCGCGCCACGTTGAGCAGGATGGTCGGCCGCGTCTCGCGGAGATTGCGGAGCGTGGGCGCGAAGCGGCCGGGAATCGGGCGCCCCTCGTCGATGTAGAACGTGCCGCCGAAGCGCAGCACCGAGTTGAAGCAGAAATTGGAGCCGAAGGTGTGGTTCCACGGCAGCCAGTCACACAAGACCGGCGGCCGGTCGAGCAGGAACGGCCACACTTGCGCGCATTGCGTCATGCTCGCGGTCAGCATGCGGTGCGTGTTGACCACACCTTTGGGGAATCCGGTCGAGCCCGAGGTGAGCAGGATCTTGGCCGGCGCGTCGGGATCGACAGCGGCGTAAGCCGCCTCCATCGCGCGGCCTGGCTTCGCGGCGAGGAGATCGGCAAAGGCGACGACGCCCGGCAGCTCGCCGGCACTGGTCTTGGCGACAATGGTGGCCGTGACACCCGCCGCCTTCAGCGCCGGCGCGAAAGGCGCCAGGGTTTCGACATAGACCAGCGACGGCGTGAAGCGCTCGCAGATGAATTTCACCTTCGCGAAATCCTTCGACATCAGCGAATAGGCCTGCGAGACCGGCAGGAACGGGATGCCCACCTGCATCGCGCCCAGCATCAAGAGGCCATAGACGATGCTGTTGTCGGACAGCGCCGCCACCGGATTGGCGGGCCCGTGGCCATGATCGAGCAGCCATTGCGAAATGGCGTCGGCCTTGGCGCGCGCCTCGCCATAGGTCAGCGTCGCCCAGGCGCCGTCCTTGCCGCGCTCGGCCAGGAACACGCGCTCCGGAAATTTCGCTGCATTGGCGCGGAGATCGTCGCCGATCTGCTTGGGATAGGCGCCGAGCGGCACGCCGCTTTTGAGCACCACGGCGCCATCGGCGCGCGTCTCCTGGACGAGGCTCTGCGGCGCCAAATTGAGCGCCGTGTGCGGATGCGATTTGGTCCAGAAGCGCGGCACGGTCATCGGTCGTTTCTACTCCCCGTCGCGGCCCTTCGCGCGGCCCCGGCGCTGGTGCTGGCGCGCCTTTGCCGGTTTTTTTACATCAACGTAAAATGCGCTTCAAGCCCGGCGCTCTGGCCGAAGGCCCATACCAGCCCGTCATCCTGAGGGCCGCTTGGCCCGAAGGATCTTCTGCGAGCGGCCGGAAGTCTTCGCGTTGAGACAAGATCCTTCGCTTCGCTCAGGATGACGGTAGGCGCGGGCTGACGGGACTTGGGAACGCCCCCCGCCTCACTTCTTCCGCTTGTCCTTCACCTCGACCACCACGGCCATGCCGGTGTCGCCGGCCGCGCAGCCGGTGAAGAGGCCGCGGCCGCCGCCGCGCTCGGCGAGCTCCTCGATGATCTCGATCACGAGCCGCATGCCGGTCGGGCCGTTGGGGTGGCCCCAGATCAGCGAGCAGCCGTAATTGTTCATCTTGTTGACGTCGAAGCCGGTCTCGCGCGCGAACACGATGTCGTTGACCACGAACGGATTGTGCGTCTTCACCACGTCGATCTGCTTCAAGTCAATGCCGGCGCGCTCCAGCGCCTGGCGCGCGGCGGGCACGGGCGCGGCCGGCATGTAGGCGTGCTTGGCGCGCGCCTGGCCGTAACTCCGGAACGAAATCTCGATGTCGGGATTCTTCGAGAGCTCGCGTGCCCTCTCGGGCGAGGCCAGGATGATGGCGGCGCCGCCATCCGCGGGATGGGTCTGGCCGCCGAAGGTCACCGTGCCGCCCGGCGTCACCGGCTTCAGCTTGGCGAGGCCTTCCTTGGTGGAGGCGCGGATGCCTTCGTCGCCCGGCATGCTGCCGACGGTCTTCTTGAATTGCGGATCCGGCACCTCGAACGGCAAGGTCATGTATTTCTTCTGGAAGGCGTGATCGTTGGCGAGTGCCGCCTCGTATTGCTCCCAGCGGCGCACCACCACCTCGTGCTGCTCCTCGGTGCCGATCTGCCAGTCGCGCGCGCAATTCTCGGCGGTGCCGACCATGGCCGGGCCGCCCATCGGATCGGTGTTGAAATTATCGAGCATCCAGCGCTCGACCACCGGCGCGCCGCCCTGGGCGCTGGGATCGGGGTACATCACCACCGGCGCGTTCGAGGTGCGGTCGGCGGTGACGCACAGCGACGTGGTGGCGAGGCCCTGCTCGAGCTCGCCCGCCGCGGTGGCGAGCGTGCGCGCGCCGGTGGCGCAGGCCTGGGCCACGACCGTGCCGCCGACATTCGGGTTGCCGATCATGGTCATCAGCCAGGGCAGGCCGAAGAAGGAGCTCCGCTGCGGCGTGGTGGTGCCGAGCACCGCGTGATCGAACGCCGACGCCGGGATGTTGCGCTTGGCGAGCTCGGCCTTGGCGACGTGCGCGGCGAAGCGCATCACGTGAAGATTGGCGAGGCTGCCCTGCCACTTGGCGAAAGGCGTGCTCCAATAGCCGCCATAGGGAATCGAGACCTTCTGGAACGCGTGCATCGCTGGCTTCTCCGGCTGGGTGCTTCCTCTGGATCGCTATGTAGCATACCCATCCGGCGCCGCGCGACCATTGCGTTTGCGGCGGGGCGCGGCGACAGTCGCCCGCACCATGCCAGGGCCGCGCGCCATTGCCGTCGTGACCGGCGGCGCCATGATCTGCCTGGCGCCGGGCGCGATCTATGCCTGGAGCCTCTTCTATCAGCCGATCGAGACCGCGCTCGGCATCGGCCGCGCCTGGCTCTCGGGCGCCTTCGCGATCGGCAGCGTGGCCTTCGCGCTGGCGATGGTGGTGGCGCCGCTGCTGCTGCGCGGCCGGCCGGCGCCGCAGTTGGCATTGCTCTCGGGATTGCTTTGCGCGGGCGGACTTATCGCGCCGGGCCTGGTGCGCGAAGTCTGGTGCATCGTGCTGGGCTACGGCGTGCTGTTCGGCAGCGGCTGCGGCCTCGCCTACAGCGTGGCGCTCCAGGCCAACATGCTGGCGCTGCCGCACCGGCGCGGCCTCGCCGCGGGCCTCACCGCCGGCTCGGGCGCGCTGGGCTCGGTGCTCGGCGCCGTGATCTTCCGGGCGCTGATCCGCGCCGTGGGCCCATGGGAAACCCTGATCTGGGGCGGCGCCGCGTTCTTCACCTTCGCCGCCATCGCCGCGATCTTGATGCGCGGCATCGTCATGCCGGCCTTGACCAAGAGCGCGGCCACGACCAGCGCCGAGAGCGCGGCCGAGCGCCGGCTCGAGATCATGCTGTGGCTCGGCTTCTTCTTCGGCGCCTGCGCGGGCCTGATGGCGCTCGGCCACGCCGCCGGCATCGCGCACGCCTATGGCGGCGCGCTGGCACCGGTGGCGCTGGCGACCGGGCTGATCGCCGCCGGCAACGGCATCGGCCGGCTCTGCGCCGGGGCGCTGGCCGATTTCATTCCGGTGCGCCGCATCCTGATCGCGGCGCCGCTCGCGGCGACCCTGGCGCTCGGCTCGCTGGCGCTGATGCCCGGGATCGGCCTGGCGCTGGTCGTGCTCGCCGCGACCGGGCTCGCCTATGGCGCGATGGCGGCCACCTACCCGGCCTCGGTCGCGATCTATTTCGGCGTGGCGCGCACGGGCCAGGTTTACGGCCGCGTCTTCACGGCCTGGGGCGCGGCGGGATTGATCGCGCCCGGCATGGGCGGGCTGCTGTTCGACAGCACCGGCGGCTACGGCACGGCGCTCGGCCTCGCCGCGGGCGCCGGCATCCTCTCGGCGATCTCGGTGGCGCGCCTGCCGCCCTCGCGCGGGCGGTCATCGTAGGGGCGGGTCCCCGACCTGTCCTCTCGACGCGCGACGTGGGGATCGAGGGCGGGTCGGGGACCCGCCCCTACGACCTACTCCGCCGCCTTCAGCTTCGCCGCCGCCTCCGGCACATCGTAGCCGGCCATCAGCTTCTCCACGAGCCCGTCGAAGAATTTCCAGTTCGCCTCGCGGAAGCTGTGGTTGCGGACGATGAAGGACGCGCCGGCGTAGAACTTCTCGTATTGCTGCTGGCGGCCGGCGAATTCGGAGCCGACCATGTCCCAGGCCAGCTTCATCAGCTTCATGCGGTCGAGCGCGCCCAATCGCGGCGTCTGCCAATACATCTCGAAATTCTTGCGCGCCGTCGCGTCGAACATCACCGAGATGTCGGCCGGCATCTGGAACACGCCGCCGCCGCAGAGCTCGCGCAACTGGTCGATGATCGCCGAATAACTCTCGGTGCACCAATTGAGCGCGGCATACATCATGCGGCGGTTGAAGGTCTTGAAGCCCGCCGGCCACTCCTCCGCCGCCTCGATCTGGCCGTGGATGACGCCCGCCAGCATCGCCTCGAGCGCCGACATGCGGCCCAGCACCTCGCGCACCGCCGGCACCTCGTTGGCGCCGGTGGCCTGCGCCACCTTGCTGCAGAGGCCGACGATGAGCTGCAGCTTCGACCAGTAGCGGACGTTGGACTGGTGGTTGCCGTAGCAGTGCGCGGGCGTCTCGATATAGATGGCGCGGGCCTTGATCGCGTCGTCCATCACGAACACGCGCTCCCACGGCACCTTCACATTGTCGCACATCACCATGCTGTCGGTTTCGTCGAAGCACCAGCCGAGCGGCGAATCGAAGCGGCTGTTGGAGGCGAGCGACAGCGGCTGGCGCGACCAGAGGGCGAGGCCGGGCGCGTTGACCGGCACCGCGCAGGTGACGGCCTGCTTCACCTGGTCGGGCGCCAGCGGCAGGAGATTGCCGATCCAGATCTCGTCGCAGAACACGGCCGAGGTGGCGAGCATCTTCATGCCGCTGATGACGACGCCGTCATCGTCTTCGCGCACCACCTGCAAGGTCGGGATCGGCAGGTTCTTCTTGACGTAGAATTCCGGATTGCGCGCCGCCTGCGGCGGCAGCACCGCGTAGGTCGAGAAGATGTCGTGTTTCTTGCAGTGCTCGTAGTACTTCAGGAGATTGGCGCCGAATTTGTACTTCTCGGTGTCGAACGCGGCCGGATTGGTCGACATGCCGGTGACGAAGCCCGAGACGTGATCGGGCGAGCGCCCCATCATGCCATAGGTGAGATCGGCCACCGCCTTGTGGCAGCGCATGCGGCGGCGGAGATCATCCTGCGTGCGCGCCTGGAGATACCAGGTGGAATAGCGCTCGCCGCCTTCCTGATAGGAAAAGAGCTCGGCGTTTTCCGGCGCGCGCTTGGCGTCGTACATGCCGGCCACCACCTTCGCCGCCTCGGCGAAAGCCGGGTGCGTGGTGACGTCGGTGATGCGCTCGCCGCCGATATAGACGACGCGGCCGTCGCGCAGCCCTTCGAGATGGTCTTTGCCCGATTTCAGCATGGCTCACTCCGCCTTGCCGGCGCGCCGCGCGCGATCCAGCGCCTCGACGCGTGCCAGCGCACGCGCCGAATTTCCCACCATCGTTTCCATGAGGCGCGCGAGGGCGTGGAAATCCTCGTGGCCGATGCCATCGAACAGCACGTTGTTGACCTCGCTCTGGAACGGCGCGAGGCGCGCCAGCGCCGCAGCGCCCGCCGCGGTCAGCGAGATCAGGACGCCGCGGCCATCCTTGGGATTCGGGCGCTTGGCGAGGAAGCCCTCCTCGACCAGCTTGCCGACCGTGGTGGTGATGTGCGGCGCCGGGAGATGCATGTAATCGGCGAGCGCGCGGATGCCGACGCCGCCCGGCCCTTGCGTATGCGCCGCCGCGATCAGCACCGTGTACATGGCGCCCGAAATGCCGAGAAAGCGGCCGAACGCCTCGGGATAGCGCGGCAGGCGGTTGGCGACGATGAGCAGAGACCAGATGAGGTCGCGGAAGGCGCGGTCGCTGCCGCCGACCAGCAGCGCCGGACGCGTGACGCTCAAGGGCGGTTGGGACCCCCGACCGGCATCCGAGGCACGGCGCACTGCACTGGCCGGCAAGGCCGCCTCCATTTGATTACGTAACATATATACGTAACGTAACTAAATGCACGCGTCAAGTCCGTTAAGCGGGCCTGAATGCAAAAAGCCGCCGCGGGATCCCGCGGCGGCCTTCATGCAGCGAAGAGAGGAAGCGGCTTACCCTTCGGGCTCGCCGGTGCGCCGGGCGCGATTGATCGCCGGCGGCCACGCATTGTCGGGCGTGTCGAACACCGGCTGTTGGCGCGCCGGCGGCAGGATCGGCGGAATCGGGCCGCTGATGGCGGGCAGGCCGAAGCGCTCGGTCAGCGACGGTGCGTGCTCGATGTCGCGCTGAAAACTCCGAGAGGCCTCGGAAGGGGCGCCGGCCGTGGGGCCGCTCAGCGGCCGCATGGCATCGACGGAAGGATCGGCAGCGAATGCCGCCGACGCGAACACGACGACCCCGGCAATCGCCGCGCCGCCGAAACTCGTACGAAACTTGATTATGGACATCACGGCCTCCGAATAGTGGTGCCGATCTTGTCCATGGAAACGCCAGTCGCGGCGTGGGGTTCCCGCTTTTGCGAAGCGGCCCCATGCCTCTCACGGCAGCGTGAGCGGATTTATTGCCCTCTCGAGGGCGCGAGCGCGCGCTCCACGGCGGCCGCGACGCCCAGCAGCGCGCGGTCCGTCATCGCCTCGCCCACGATCATGAGGCTCGTGGGCGCGTCGCCGACACGATGCATCGGCAGCGCCGCCGCGCAGCGGTCGAGGAAGTTGAACGCCGTGTTGTTGCGGAGCACGGCGAGATTCGTCTTCACATAGAGCGCGTCGTCGCGCTCGAGGGGCGCGATGGCCGGCGCCACGATCGGCACGGTCGGGCACAGCAGCGCGTCGTAATCGGCGGTCAGGCGCGACACGCGGTCGATGAGGTCCGCGCGCTGCCGGAGCATCGTGTAATAATCGGCGGCGCTGGCGTTGGCGCCCTGCAGGATGCGCGACGCCACGCGCGGGTCGTATTCCTTTTCCTTCGCCGCGAGCAGGTCCCGGTGCACGGCATAGGCCTCGACCGTGACCACGGCGCCCTTCTGCATGATGCGCGGAATCTCCTCGAGCTCGGCCAGCGGAATCTCGCCGATGCGCGCCCCGGCCTTCGAGAGCGTCGACAGGGCGCGGCCGAACGCGGCGGCGACGGTCTCGTCGAGCCCGTCGAGGACATAGCGCTGCGGCACGGCGAAACGGAGCCCGGCCAGCGGCGGCTCATGAAAGGGCGCCGTCCATTGGCCGGAGAGAACCGCGTCCAAGACGGCGCAGCACGCGATCGAGGGTGCCAACGGGCCGATCGAATCGAGCGTCGTCGACAGGGCGAAGCAGCCGGCGGTCGGCACGCGCCGCGCGGTCGGCTTGAAGCCGGCCACGCCGTTGAAGGCGGCGGGGATGCGCACCGATCCGCCCGTATCCGTGCCGATCGCGCCCAATACCATGCCGTCGGCGACCGAGACGCCGGCGCCGGAGGAAGAGCCGCCGGGGATGCGGCGCGACGCGCGGTCCCACGGCGACGAAGGCGTGCCGTAATGCGGATTGAGCCCGAGCCCCGAGAACGCGAACTCGGTCATGTTGGTCTTGCCGAGGATGATGGCGCCGGCCGCTCGCAAACGGCGGACGATCATGGCATCGGCCGCGGCGGGCGGCGCCGATTTCAGCGCCACCGAGCCGGCCAGCGTGGTCTCGCCCGCAACGTCGAACAGATCCTTGATCGAAATCGGGATGCCGGCGAGCGGCACCGGCGTGCCGCCGGCCTTGGCGAGGAGATCGGCCGCCCCCGCGGCCGCGCGCGCGCCGTCGGCATAGAGGCGCGTGAACACGCGGGCGCCTTCGCCTTCTTGGGCCCGCGCCAGCGCGGTTTCGACGAGATCGCGCGCGGACGATGTGCCGCCGGCGAGCGCGCGCCGCGCGGCGCCGATGGTCTGCATGGGAGGGTCTCCGGTCAGGCCACGAACAGTTTGCGCACGTTGTGGCGCAGGCTCTCATTGTGGGTCCGCATGGCCGCCGCCGCGCCCGCGGAATCGCGACGCACCAAGGCGGCGAAGACCTCTTCGTGCTCGCGCATGATCCGCACATCGTGCTCGTTGCGGCTGACGGACATGAAATAGACGCGAACGCAGCGCTCGTGCAGTTGGGCGAGCAGATCGCTGAGCGGCCGGTTGCGCGCGGCCCGCGCGAGCATGAGGTGGAACTCGCAATCCGCTTCCATGAATTTTTCGCCGTCGCCGCTTTCGAGATGCGGCGTGATCCGGTCCAGCGCCGCGCGCATGGCGGCAAATTCGCGCTCGCTGGCGCGCGCCGCGGCGAGGGCCGCGATCTGCGGCTCCACCATGATGCGCGCTTCGATCATCTCCATGATCTCGGCGCGATCGATCTGCCGCACCACGACGCCGCGGCGCGGAATGATGTCGATCAGCCCTTCGAGCTCGAGCCGGTGAATGGCCAGATGCACCGGCGTGCGACCGATATGGAGCTGCGCGCAGATACGGGCGGTGTTGATCTGCTCGCCCGGGCGGTAGGTCTGCGTCACGATCCGGCGCTTGATCTCGCGATAGGCGTTGAGCTGCAGCGAATTCGGCTTGAGTTGTTCCACGGCGGCATCTCCCTGGGCCGGACGCTGCCTCCCCGGCGCCCTGCCTTGTTCATTGCGGCGGCGCCTTGAAGGGGCGCGTCTCGTCGTAATAGTGGATTTCGTAGAGCAAGCAACCCCGTTCCGACTTGAAAGGCCCGTGAAACACGCCCGGCGGCCGGCAAGCGTAGGTCGGCGATTTGAAGGGCTCGCCGCCCTCGCCTTTTTCGTCGTTGCCCACCGTGAGGTCGCCGTTGACGAGATAGACCTCTTCCCAGTGATCGTGCACGAAAGGCGCGGTGGTGAAAACCCCCGGCTCGAAGCGAAGCAGGCGCGTGCGGCTGCCGGTCTGCTTCGCCTCGTCGATGTCGCTGGCGAGGATCTTCTGCTTGATGCCCGACGGATAGCCGGCCGGCGTCTCCCAGCCCGTGCCCATGTCGAGCTCGACGAACTCCATATGCGGCTTGTTGAACGGCATGTCTGGTTCCTCCTCCACTCAACCTTCGACCGGAAGAGCCGCGATGCGGTATTGATGGCGAATGCTACGCCCCAGCACCGGATCTTCCAACTCCATCTCGAACGCTTCGGCCGACCGGACTCCGCCCTTGACGGCCAGCGTGCCGCCGAACATGGCCGCGCCCGCGCCGAGCCCGCCATAGCGCGCGATGAGATCCTCGGGCGGGCGCATCGTGGCCACCGTGCCTTCCTGATAGGGCTGGCGCTGGCCGCCGACCCACGCCCAGGAGCGCAGCACGAGCTTGTCCCAATGCGGGCGCACATCGTCGAAGCGCCACACTTCGGGCGCCACCGGCTTGGCGCACATCTGCTTCGAGAGCGAGACGCCGACGGTCTCGGCCTTGCGGTCGGTGTGATCGGCGCCGAGCCCGACCCAGAGCCCGTCGGCGAGCCGGAACATGACGGTTTCCACTTCGCCGCTCGACGCCTCGCCGCAGACCTGGATCTCGTCCGCCGTGGTGAGGAGCGAAGCGGCGACGCGATAGAAGATCGGCGTGGATCTCGGCCGCTTCACGCCGAGCTCCTCGAGCTCGCGAATGTGCTTTTCGAGCGCTTCCTGGTTGCGCCCCGTCCAGCCGGCGATGACGAGCGTGTCGATCGCGACACCCTCGTAGCGGAAACCCGCCTTGCCGATCTTCCTGAGGCTCAATTGCGCCTGGCTCGCCACGCTGCTCTCCGACGGTTGCGGCGCTCAGAATATATCCGAGCGCTCGTATTGTACCGGCCATTTGACGTTCGCGGCCTGCAGCGCCTTGGCGGCCCGCAGGGGCCAGACCGGATCGGCCAAGAGCGTGCGGCCGAGCACGACGAGGTCGGCGCGGCCGTTGGCGATGATCTCCTCCGCCATGTCCGGACTGTGGATGAGGCCCACCGCCGCGGTCGTCATGCCGGTCTCGCGCCGGACACGCTCGGCGAACCCGACCTGATAGCCCGGATGGACCGGGATTTTCTGGCGCGGATCGTTACCGCCCGAAGAGCAGTCGACGAAATCGACGTCGCCGCGCGCCTTGAGACGGCGGACGAGCTCGACCGCCTCCGCCACATCCCACCCGCCGGGCACCCAATCGGTGCAGGAGAGGCGCACGGCCAGCGGCAGCGCCGCGGGCCATTCGGCGCGCACCGCGTCGAGCGTCCGCATCAGGAGACGCGCGCGGTTGTCGAGCGATCCGCCATAGCCGTCCTCGCGCGTGTTGCTCAACGGGGAGAGGAACTGGTGGAAGAGATAGCCATGCGCGCCGTGCAGCTCGATCAGCTTGAAGCCGGCCTCGCGCGCGCGCCGCGTGGCGGCGGCGAAGGCCGCGATCACCGCGGCGATGTCGCCCTCGTCCATCGCGCGCGGCGCCGGGAAATTCTCGCTGAAGCGCAGCGCCGAGGGCGCGATCGTGTCCCATCCGCCGGCATCGCGCGCGAGCGGCGCCGATCCGTCCCAAGGCCGCGACACCGATCCCTTCCGCCCCGCATGGCCGAGCTGGATCGCCGGAACGGCGCCCTGCGAGGCGATGAAGGCCGCGATCGGCGCCAGCGCGTCGCGCTGCGCGTCGTTCCAGAGACCGAGGCAGTGCGGCGTGATCCGCCCGCGCGCCTCGACATGCGTGGCCTCGGTGCAGACGATGCCGGCGCCGCCCGCCGCGCGCGCGCCGAGATGCTGCGCGTGCCAGAAATTGGCGACGCCCTCGGCCGCCGAATACTGGCACATGGGCGAGAGCATGATCCGGTTCTTGGCCGTGACCGTGCGCAGCGCGAGCGGCCGGAACAAATGCGGGTCGGGATCGCGGCGGAGGATCCGCCGCTTGTCTTCGCCGGCCATGATGCGCTGCGTGCTCAGAGGACGCGCAGCGAGCGCATCGCCTGATGCGTGACGGCGATCGGACGGCCGCGCGTCACGTTCATGAGATCGGCCCGCGCCTCCGCCCGCGCTTTCGATTTCAGCGCCGCCGCCAGCGCTTGCGCATTGGCGAAGGTCATTTCGGCGAGGAAATCGGTCGCGTCGTCCTCGACCGGAAACGGATCGTGCCACGGCGTGGGCATGTGCAGGACCAGCGCGCGAATGCCGGGCCACTCCAGCAGAATCCGCGCGTGCTGCTCGCGGTAATAGTCGACGAACTCCTCCTGGGGCTGCGGCACCCCGCGATATCGGACGAAGTAGGTCACGGCTTCATTCGAGCTCATGAGATCTCCAAAGCTTGGACGCTGCCACCCGCGCCAATCTAGACGACTTGCCCCGGCCCGCTACTTCTTTTTGGCGCCCGCGGAGAGCGCATGGGCCAGCAATACGGCGCCCGCCGAGGCTTCGACGATGCGCGCGGCGGCGGCCGAAAAGCGCACGAAATCCTCGGCGCCGAGCTTGCCGAAGAAAGCGTCGTTGACCGCGCGGATATGCGGCAGCGCCGCATCGACCGCGGCGCGCGCCTTGGCGGCGAGCGAGAGCAGAACGCTGCGGCCGTCGGCGGGGTTCGCCCGCTTCACGAGCAGGCCGGCGCGCGCGAGCTTGCCGGCCTCTGCCGTCACGAACGCGCCGCTCACATGGGCGTGCTCGGCGACGGCGCGCACGGTGGCGCCGCCCGGCGCGCCTTCGAGCTGCGCGACTGTCATCAGAATGACATATTGCGGCGGCGTCACGCCCACCATCTGCGAAATGCGGCCCCGCACCGCCTCCATCCGGACCGCGATGGTGAAAAGGTCATTCACCATCTGGCGGAAGCGCTCGCCGCTGCCATCGGCGTTGAGCTCCGGCCGCCCGGTCGTGATGGGGGGACGGGCCGGGGCGGCCTCGATGGCCGCCCGGCCCGGCCGGCGATAGCGCCGAGTTGCCGCGATCCCCATGCCGCTAGGCCAGGTTCACATAGCCCGTGTCGGGCAGAAGATGCGCCTCGATCGGGATGTGCAGGCTGTCATGCACCGTGTTGTAGAATTTCCAGAAGCCCACGACGCAGGCGAGCTCGACGATCTGCGGCGGCGTGAGATGCTTCTTCAGGCGATCCAGGATCTCGCGCGGCACGTTGGGCGCGTCCTCGGACGCGGCGCGGGCGTAGTCGAACACCGCGCGCTCCATCTCGCTGGCCGGCTCGAGGTCGCCCGAGATGATACCCTGCAGCTCCTCTTCCTCGACGCCCCAGCCCTCGCTGGTCATCGGATCGCCGGTGTTGGGGCGCTTCAGCATGTTGCAGCTATGGGCGGTGCAGTAGGCGCAGCCGTTCACGGCGCAGCAGAGGGCGGCCACTTTCCGCTTCAGGAGCTGCGGCAGCGCCGAGGAGGGATCGCGCATCACGTTGCTGTTGAGCGTGAACAGCGTGACGGCGATCTCGGGCCGGTAGGCATAGAGCTTCAGCGCGTTCGGGAGAAAGCCCATGCGCTTCTTGTAGGGATCGAGGATGGGCTTGATGCGCGGGTCGAAATCCGCCTCTTTCACATAGGGGATGAAGGGCTCGGCTTCGACGGTGACGGCGGGTTTGGGCGGTACGGCGTTCATCGTTTCCTCCTTCGTGGGGCGTTCGTTCTTGGGACCGCGCGCCTCCAGGCGCGCTCGTTCATGCGAGCTGGAAAAGAGCGCGCCTGGAGGCGCGCGCTCCCAATTCAATCCAGATAGTCCTCGAGCTTCACCTTGCCCCAGCCGCGCGGCCAGGCGCGGTCGAAGATGGCGCCGCCGCGATGGGCTTTGGCCGTGGCGTCGATGCCGATCTTGCCGACCAGGCGATGCGGATAGTGGCCGTCGAGCGGCTCGCCGGCGGGATCGAAGAGCGAGCCGCGCGTGGCGGGTACGACGAACACATCCCGCGCCGGATCCACCCGCGTCGCCATCGCGTGATAGACCTCGCCGGGATCGTCGATGTTGGTGTCGGGCGAAACCGCGACGCACATTTTGGTGTTGAGCCAGGGCGCGCCCATGCAGGTCATGAGCGCGTCGTTGACCATGCCGGGCCGCGAATACTCGACCTGGACGATGACCGAGAGCGCGGCGCCCCAGGTGGGGAAGCGCACGTCGTGGACCTTCAACCCGATCTCGCTGATGCGGTTATAGAGCACGGCCTCGTGGCAGAGGCGCGGCAGCACCTGATGGTCCGTGTCCGGCACGGTGAGGTGATTGCGGTAGATGGGGCGCCCCGAGCGCATGGTGATGGCAGTGACGCGCACCTCGGGCAGCTTCTGCCGCTCGGGCATGAAATACATCGACGGCGCGACCGAGAAGCCGAAATCGTGGAGCGTCGAAAGGTCGAGCACGCCCTCGACGACGATCTCGGCATGGGCCGGCACGGTGAGATCGATCGTCTCGCACGGCACCATCTCGATATCCATGTCCATGATCGTGCCGACCATGTCCATCTCGCCCCAGAGATCGAGATGGAGCCCGGAGAAATTCGCCATGATCTCGTAGGCGGGCGGCACGCCGAACACGAACGCGATCGGCATCTCCTTTTTGCCCATCGCCGCGTATTTCCGCATGATCTGGTGCGAATGCGAAGTGACGAAGCTCACCAGGCCGCGGTCGGGCCCGGTCGGCGTAGTGCCGGCATGGCACGAATTGTAGAAGCCGGTTTCGGGATCGCGGATGATGTTCATCGCCGTGATGTAGCGATCGGTCTCGCGGTCGGTGTGGATGGGGATCGGAAGCCTGGTCCAATCCACATCCTTGCCCTTCCGGATCACCTCTTTGACCGGCCCGGTCTTGACGTTGACGAGGCCGCGCGGCGCCTTCCGCAAGCGCTGCGCCAGGGTCGGCAGGAATTCGCCGGGCGCCACGCCGAGCGCGCGGGCCTGCGACCAGCGGTGCCGCACGAGCATGTCGCAGAGCCGGAAGCCCGGATATTCGCGGATATTCTCGAACAGGATCGGCTTGTGGCTCTGCGCGGTCAGCGCCGGCACGTCGTCGATGCCGACCGGCTTGGTCACGACCGTGACGATGTCGCCATTGGTCGCGAGCCAGCCGCGCAGATCCTTGTCGAGCTGGTTTTTCCGGGCCATGCCATGATCGGGCATCGCGGTGTCCCCATGCGATATTGCGAAGTAGCTTAGCTAATTTGCCAGAAGAAGCAACCGGCAAATTCCGGCGCGGGGGAAGGAAGCGGCTTCACGCGGAGACGCGGAGAGTGCGGAGCAGGCAAAATCTGCTCCGCGGCTCCGCGGGCTCAAGACTTCGTTCGCGTGGCGCTCAGAGCCGGCTTTCGGCCGGGCATTCCTGCCAGTAGGGGTCCTTGCTGTCCTTCACGGCCACGCCCACGGTCTTGATCCAGAGCTTGCCGTCCGGATTCTTCACCACTTCGCGCTTGTAGAAATTCTGAATCGGAATGCCATTGACGTTGTATTCGTAGGGCCCGCGCGCGGAGGGATAGGGCATGTGGCGCATGGCCTTCATGAGCGCCATCGGATCGGAAAATTTGCCGCCGGTGGCCTTCAGCGCGGCCGCCAGCAGGCGCGGGCCATCATACGCCTGCTGCGCATAATGCGGCGGCATGCCGCCATATTGCGCGACATAGTCCTTGATGAACTTCTGGTTCACCGGATTCGGGCTGTCGATGTCCCATTGATTGGTGTGGAACGTGCCGAGCACGGCCTCGCCGAGCACGGGCAGCGAGATCCAATCGACCGAGAATTGCGTGTAGAGCTTGATCTCCTTCCCGGCGCCGGACGCCGCCCATTGCTTCAGGAAGGAAATGCCCATGGCGCCGGGGCCGAAATAGAACACCGCCTCGGGCTTCTCGGCGCGGATTTTCGAGATGTCGGCCTGGTAGTCGGTCTCGCCGAGCTTGAAGAGCGTCTGGCCGGTGAGCTGGCCCTTATACTCGAGGCGCACGCCGGCGATCACGTCCTTGCCGGCCTGGTAGTTGGGCGCCATGGCGTGGATGCTCTTGATCTTGTCCGCGTTCAGCAAGGTGCCGGTGGCCGCCGCGGTCTGGTCGTTGTTCCACGAGGTGGTGATGAAATAGGGCGTGCACTCCTTGCCGGCGAATTGGTTGGCGCCGGCCACGTTGCTCATCATGATGATCTTGTTGTCGAACAGCGGCCGCCGGATGGCCAGCATGACGTTGGACCATTGCATGCCCGCCACCATGTGGACGCGGTCCACCTTCACGAACTTGTCGATCACCGCCAGCGCCACGTCCGGTTTCACTTGGTCGTCGCCGTAGAACATCTTGAGCGTCACGCCCGCGATCTTGTCGCCGTCTTTCTTCCAGCCCTCGTGCTCGAGGCCGAGCTTCCAGCCCTGGACCATGTGCTGGCCGATGATGGCGGCGCCGCCCGTCATCGTGGCGAGATAGCCGATGCGGAGTTCGTTCTCTTGCGCGGCGGCGGCCTGCGTGGCCGCCAGCGCGCCCACAAGCGCGATGCGAAATTTCATGGCCTTCCTCCCGTTGATGCGCCTCGCGCCGGGCGCGCGGGCTTGCTATTTTTTGTATGTAAAGGTTAGGCCCGCCGCCCGGCTTCGTCCAGGCGCGGCCGAAGCGACGAGGGACCATGCCCAAGATTTCGATCGGCGACGCGGACATCTACTACGAGCGCCAGGGGCAGGGGCCCACCCTGATGCTCGTGCCCGGCCTGGGCGGCGTGGGCGCCGTGTGGCGCAACCAGCTCCCCGCCTTCACCAAGCATTTCGAGGTGATCACGCACGATCATCGCGGCGCCGGGCAAAGCACGCTGTCGCGCATCGCATACAGCGTCGATCAGATGGCGGGCGACGCGCTGAAGCTGATGGACGCGCTCAAGATCGAGAAGGCGCATTATCTCGGCCACTCGACCGGCGGCGCGATGGGCCAGGTGCTGGCGATCGACCACCCGGACCGCATTGACGGGCTGGTGCTGAGCTGCACCTGGGCCAAATCTGACACCTACTTCAAGCGCGGTTTCGCGGCGCGCAAGCTGGCGCTCGCGGCCGGCCCCGAAGCCTATTTGCGGGCCAGCAATCTCGCGCTGTTCCCGCCCTGGTTCATCAACCAGCGCACCACCGATCTCGACGCGATGGAGGCGATGGCGGTCAAGAGTTTCGGCCTGCCGGAAATCTGGGCGAGCCGCATCGACGCGATCTCGGCCCATGACCGCCTTGCCCGCATCGCCGAAATCCGCCATCGCACGCTCGTCCTCTGCGCCGGGGACGACATGGTGACGCCGCCCTATTACGCGCAGCAGCTTGCCGAGACCATCCCGAACGCCACCTTGAAGACGCTCAAGACCGGCGGCCATATGTGCATGGTGACGGTGCCCGACGAGTATAATCGCGCCGTACTCGATTGGCTGACCGCCATCGAACACGTGTGACGTTGGATAAGTTTGGGACCGCGCGCCTCCAGGCGCGCCCTTACCGGACGAAGCAAGAAGCGCGGCTGGAGCCGCGCGGTCCCAGAACGAAAGGGAGCCGAGAATGAACGCACCGATCGCGCCGGCCCAGCAAAAGGGCGCTCATGTCGTGAGCGGCCCCGGTGAGGGCGTTTCCTATTGGCAGCCGCTGCCGTCGACCGGCTATGCCACGGTGAAGCTGCATCCGGGCAATTCGCCGATCAATTTCCTCTCCGCCGGCATTCAGGTGCTGGAGCCCGGCACGCATGTGCGCAACCACGCGCATCAGCGCAATGACGAGCTGCTGTTCGTCTATGAGGGCACCGGCCGCGGCGTCGTCGACGGAAAAACCTATCCGCTGGCGCCGGGCGCCCTCATCGCCGTCGGCCGCTTCGTCGAGCACATCGTGTTCAACGACGGGCCGGGGCAGATGAAAATCTTCTGGGTGTTCGCGCCGCCCGGCCTCGAAGACTGGTTCGCCGCAATCGGCAAGCCGCGTCAGGAAGGCGATCCCGCGCCCGCGCCCTTCGGCCGCCCCGAGGACGTGGCCGAGGTGCACAAGCGGCTGAAATTCGTGGCGGCGGAGCAGTTGAAACAGGGGTAGCGGCGATCCCGGCCTAATACGTCATGATCGAGAAATTGCCCAGGGCGCCGCGGCGCGGGCCTTCCTCGAGCTCGAGATGGACGTCGGAATCGGACGCGAAGCCGCCGCTCTGATTGGGCGGCAGCGTGAGCTGCAGGCTGTCGCCGCGAAATACCTTGACGGTGGCGCCGCCCAGATTCGTGACGACGATGTAGAACATGTTGAGGCCGGTATTGGTCATCAGCGTCACCCGATTCGGGAATTGCTGATTTTGGACCACGCCGACATTCCAGATATGCGCCGTCATTGGATTTACCGCTCTATGTGTGCACGCTGAAAAACTAACGCGATCATCCGCCAAAGCAAAGCCGCGCCGCGCTCATACGAAAGTCACTTATTCACCGCGCGTCGTCCCGACCGGAGCGGGCGCGCCCGCGGAGAGGAGGGATCGCCGGCGCGCCGGGACGCGATCCCTCAGCTCCGCACGGCGCCAGCGCGCCGCGCTCCGGTCGGGATGACGGTGAAGGGGGCAGTCGACGACGCCCGAATCGCACCTACGACCGCGGCGCGTTGGCCTCTTCGACGATGCCGTCCACCAGGCCCTCGAACTCGCCCCAGGGCGCGTTCATGAAATTGTAGTTGCGGACGACGAAAGACGGCCCGACGTAGAATTTCTCGTACTGGTCATGGCGCATCGCGAATTCGGAGCCGAGCAGGTCCCAGGCCAGCTTGAAGAGGCGCATGCGCTCGGCCGCGGTCTGGTCGAGCGTCGACCAGTAATTCTCGAAAATGCCGGAGAGCTCGGGGTCCTGGAGCACGCTCGAGTCGGCCGGCATCTGGAAGGCGCCGCCGCCCATCAGCGTGCGGATCATGTCGCAGATCGGCGCGTGGTTCTCGAGCGCGTAATTGACCGCGGCATACATGTAGCGCGGATTGACGTGCACGAAGTCGCCGAGCGACTGCATGCCCTGATGCTGGCCCTCGATCATGCCGGCGTAGCACGCCTCCATCGCCGCGAGGCGCCCCAGGGTTTCGCGCACCGCGGGAATGGCATGGGCGCCGTTGGACTTGGCGATCTTGCTGGCGAGGCCGATGAGCAGGCGCAGCTTGGCCCAGAAGCGCACATTGCTCTGGTGGTTGCTCATGAAATGCGCGGGCGTGCGGATGTAGATGTTGCGCGACAGCTCCGGATCGTCGTGGACGAACACGCGCTCCCACGGCACCTTCACGTCGTCGAACACGATCATCGAATCGGTCTCGTCGAACACCGACGACAGCGGGTGATCCGCGCGATTGCGGCCGGCCGTCGAAAGGGGCTTGCGCGCCCAGAGGGTCAGGCCCGGCGTCGCGATCGGCACGGCGCAGGTGACCGACTCCTTCACCTGGCTCGGCGCCAGCGGCAGGATGTTGCCGATGATGACCTCGTCGGCGAAGACGGCGCCGGTCGCCAGCATCTTCATGCCGTTGAGGGTCACGCCGCGGTCGTCTTCCTTGGTGACGCGGAGCGTCGGCGGCTGGCGGTCCTTGCTCTCGTAGAGCTCGGGGCTGCGGGCGCCTTGCGGCGGCAGGATGGCGTAGGCGAGGAACAGATCCTCGTGCCGGAAGCGCTTGTAGTAGTCGGTCACATGCGCCGAGAATTTCTGATTGCGCGCGGTGCTTCCGCTGGCGAACACGTCGGGCTTCATGGCGAGGCCGGTGAAGCTGCTGGCGACGTGGTCCGGCGAGCGGCCGAGCAGGCCGTGGCTGAAATCGGCGATGGCGCGGTGGCACGCGGTGCGGCGGACGAGGTCGTCGCGCGTCCGGGGCTTCAGGAAATAGAGGCTGAAGCGCTCGCCCTCCTCCTCGAACGACATCAGATCGCGCTTGGCAGGGTCGGCCTTCAGATCATAGAGCGCGGCATACATGCGCGCGGCGGCGGCAAAGGCCGGGTGGCGGGTCACGTCTCCCACCCGCTCGCTGCCGATCAGGACCGTGCGGCCGTCGCGGATGCGTTCGAGATAGTCCTTGCCAGTGCGCAGCATGTATCCATTCCGAGAAATCGTAGGGGCGGGTCCCCGACCCGCCCACGCGGCATCCGCAAGCCCAAGTCCTTCCGCGCGGAAAATTAGGGGGCGGGTCGGGAACCCGCCCCTACGACACGCGGGCCTAGTGCCGCTTGTCGGCCGGGCACTTTTCCCAATAGGCGTCCTTGTAGTCCTTGAACACGACGTTGCGCGTGACGATGTCGGCCTTGCCGTCGGCGCCCTTCACCACTTCCTGCTTGTAGAAGTTCTGAACCGGCATGCCGTTCACGTTGTAGCTGTAGGCGCCGCGCACGGAGTCGTATTTCACCTTGCGCATCGCCTTCATGATCTCGAGCGAGTCGGACCATTTGCCGTTCATGGCCTTCATCGTCGCCGCGACGATGCGGACGCCGTCATAGCCCTGCGCCGCGTAGTTCGAAGGCTTCTGGCCGTATTTGGCCACGTAGTCCTTGACGAATTTCTGGTTGGCCGGGTTGTCGAGGTCGGTGTTCCAGTGCAGCGCCTGGAAGCTGCCGATGGCGGCATCGCCGATGCCGGGCAAGGTCAGCCAATCCACCGTGTTGCTGGTGTAGAGCTTGATGTCCTTGCCGGCACCCGACGCCTGCCACTGCTTGAAGAAGGCGACGCCCATGCCGCCCGGCGCGAACACGAACACGGCCTTGGGCGCGAGCGCGCGGATCTTCGAAATATCGGCCTGGAAATCGCTTTCGCCGAGTTTGAAGAAATTCTGGCCGAGCACCTTCGTGCCCGTCAGCGTGCGCATCAGGCCGGTGATCTGGTCCTTGCCGGCCTGATAATTCGGCGCCATCAGATAGATCGATTCGATCTTCTCGTCCGAGATCATCTTGCCGAGCGCCTCGGTGAACTGCTCGTTGTTGAACGAGGTCGAGACGACGTAGGGATTGCAGAGCTCGCCGGCCATCGGCGAGGCGCCGGCATTGGTGATGAGCAGGCCCACCTTGGCGTCGGTGATCGGCTTTTGCGCCGCCATCAGGATGTTGGACCACATGAAGCCCGCGATGATGTTGGCCTTGTCCTGCTGGATCATGCGGTCGACCTCTTTGAGGCCCACATCCGGCTTCCACTGATCGTCGCCGTAGAAGATCTTGGTGGCGACGCCGCCGAGCTTGTCGCCGTCCTGCTTCCAGCCCTCGTGCTCGAGGCCGAGCTTCCAGGCGTTGGTTTGCTCCACGCCCGGCCCGGCGCCGGCGCCGCTCATGGTGTTGATGTAGCCGATGCGCAATTCCTGCGCAGTGGCCAAGCCCGGCGCGAGCAGCGCAACCGCCGCCGCAATGTGCAGCACGTGACGTTTCATGGTGTCTCCTCCCAAGAGATCATTCGATGCAGCAAATTACGCCGAAGCCGCACTTATAGGCGCGGGACCGGCGGTTGCCAATAATCGCCGCGGCATGCCGCGCGCGACGGCGGCCGCGGCCCTGGGCGGGTTGCGGCCGATCATACGTATTTCTTCCGCACGCCGAAAAGTGACCCGGTCAAGTTTGCTAATTCACTTAGCAATTCACATGCCACATCCCGGCGAAAGGATTAAGGATGCGGAACAGCCTCAGCGGCCGGCGCGCTTGATGTAATAGCCCATCAGCGCCTTGGCCTCGGCCGAGGCCCAATCGGCATGGCCTTCCAAGTAGCCCACGACATTGCCCTCGTGGTCGATCAGGAAGGTGGTGGGCAGGCCGCGCGTGCCGAAGGCGCGCATCATGCTGCCGCGCTGGTCGAGCCGGATGGAAAGGTTCTTCCAGCCCTTCTCCTGCCAGAACGGCCCCACCTTCTCCATGCCGCGGAGATCGACCGACACCGCGACGACCTCGAATTTGTCGCCGCCCAGCGCCGCCTGCAGCGTATCGAGGGTCGGCAGCTCGTGGATGCAGGGCGCGCACCACGTCGCCCAGAAATTCACCAGGACGACCTTGCCCTTGAGCCGGGCGGCCAGATCGACCGGCTTGCCCTTTTCGTCGTCGACCGGGGCCCACGGCGCTTTTTTCACCGGCCGGATCAGCGTAAATTGCCCGGCAGCGCCCATGAAGGCCGGCGGATCGCCTGCAATCGCCGCCGGCATGGTTCCCACCAGCAACACCGTCGCCACCGCGCCGGCCACTGCCGCCGCGAAACGCCTTGCCGCCGAGACACGAATGAAACGCAAGAACGCCAAGTCCAGCTCCGCCAATGCCATGTGGGGCGGCCGGTTCGCCGCCGGCCCCGACGCGCTGATGGAGGCGATCAACGCCTCCATCCGCTTCGATCGGCGCCTGTTCGCCCAGGACATCGCCGGTTCCAAGGCCCACGCTGCCATGCTGGCTGCGCGCCGCATCATCGGCAAGAAGGATAATGCCGCGATCCAGAAGGGCCTCGACACGATTTTGCACGAAATCGAGAGTGGCAAGTTCCGCTTCAAGACGGTGCTGGAAGACATCCACATGAACGTGGAGGCGCGGCTGGCCGACCTCATCGGCGCCTCGGCCGGGCGGCTCCACACCGCGCGCTCGCGCAACGATCAGGTGGCGACCGATGTCAGGCTGTGGGTGCGCGACATCGCCGATGCCACGGACGCGGCGCTCCGCGCGCTCCAGGCGGCGCTGCTCGGCCAGGCCGAGCGCCACGCCGCGGCGATCATGCCCGGCTTCACGCATTTGCAGCCGGCCCAGCCGGTCACGTTCGGCCACCATCTCTTGGCCTATGTCGAGATGCTCGGGCGCGACCGCGGCCGCTTTGCCGATGCGCGAAAGCGCGTTAACGAATCGCCGCTCGGCGCCGCGGCGCTGGCCGGCACCTCGTTTCCGATCGACCGGCACGCCACGGCCAAGGCGCTGGGCTTCGACCGGCCGCTGGCCAATTCGCTCGACGCCGTGTCGGCGCGCGATTTCGCGCTCGAATTCCTGGCCGCCGCTTCGATCGCGGCCACGCATCTCTCGCGCCTGGCCGAAGAGCTCGTGCTGTGGTCGACGCCGCAATTCGGCTTCGTGCGCCTGTCGGACTCGTTCTCGAGTGGCAGCTCGATCATGCCGCAGAAGCGCAATCCGGACGCAGCCGAGCTGGTGCGCGCCAAGCTCGGGCGCATCCTGGGCGCCTTCGCCGGCCTCTCGGTGGTGATGAAGGGCCTGCCGCTGGCCTATTCCAAGGACATGCAGGAAGACAAGGAGCCGCTGTTCGACGCGGCCGACAATCTCGCCCTCGCACTCGGCGCCATGACCGGCATGATCAAGGACCTCAAGGCCGATCCCGCGAAGATGCGCGCGGCGGCCGAGGTCGGCTTCGCCACGGCCACCGACCTCGCCGATTGGCTCGTGCAGAACCTCGATATGCCGTTCCGCGACGCCCACCACGTCGTCGGCCGGCTGGTGAAGCTGGCCGAAGACAAGGGCTGCGACCTGGCCGGCCTCAGCCTCGCCGAGATGCAGGCGGTGGAGCCCCGCCTGACCAGGGCGGTTTTCCGCGTTCTCACCTTGGATTACTCTGTGGCCAGCCGTACATCCTATGGCGGTACGGCGCCCAAAAATGTGCGCCGGGCCGTCGCCAAAGCCCGGGAGCGTTTCCTCTAATTCGCGACTTGCCGCAGGCAGCCAAAGGCCGGCCCGATGGAACACCTGAACCTCAACGACTTGATCACGTTCGATGCCGCCAACAAGATTCGCAAACGCGTCTTCATCACCGACAAGCTCGAGATGGAGCTGGTGTGCTATTCACCGGGCCATTCGACGGTGGAGCACCATCATGTCGGCCAGGACGAGATCTTCATGATCCTCGAAGGCACCGGAACGATCACGGTCGGCAGCGAGTCGGTGCGGGTCGGGCCGGGCAGCCTCGTCTACGCCCCGGCCGACATCAAGCACGGCATTCAGCCCGACCGCGAGAGCCGCATGGTCATGACGTTCGTCAAGGCGCCCGGCCGCTCGTCGCGCCCCGGCCGCGCCGCGAAGGCGAAAACCGCGGAGGCTGCCGCGGCCGCCGCCGGCGAATAGCCGCGACCCCGCATTCGAAGGAAAGAACGCCGATGGCGACCAAGACGCTACCGACCAGCCTCTTCTTTATCCTCGCCGCCACCGCCTTTCTGGCCGGATGCGGCGTGAAGGGCGATCCGCAGCTTCCGGCGGACAAGGCCGACAATTTCCCGCGCACCTATCCGCAGGGCGCGGTGCCGACCGAGGACCGGCCGGAAAACATCTTCGTCGACCGGCGGCGCTGAGCAATGGCGCCACCCAAGCTCGACCGCCTCGCCGAGCCCGCTTTCGCTTATGTGAAAGGATCGCTTCAGGCCGAGGGCGTGCCGCTGGCGCGCATTGCCGCCGAGGTCGGAACCCCGTTTTATTGCTATTCGGCAGGCTCATTGCGGCGCAACTACCGCGCTCTCGCCAATGCTTTGACACATTTGCCCGCCACGATTTGCTTCGGGGTCAAGGCAAACTCGAATCCGGCGGTCATCGCGGTGTTGGCACAAGAAGGCGCAGGCGCCGACGTCGTTTCCGAAGGCGAAATACGACAGGCGCTGGCCGCAGGCGTGCCGGCGTCGCGCATCGTTTTTTCGGGAGTCGGCAAGACCCGCGGCGAGATCGCCTACGCGCTCCAGGCCGGCATCGGCCAGATCAACATCGAATCCGAGCCCGAACTCGAGGCGGTGGGCGCGGTCGCGAACGCGCTCGGCCTCCGCGCGACGGTGGCGATTCGGATCAATCCCAATGTCGACGCCCGCACCCACCACAAGATCACGACCGGCCGCCGGCAGGACAAGTTCGGCATCCCCATCGACCGGATCGTAGACATTTATCGCCGGGCGGCGGCGACCCCGGGCATCGAGCCCGTGGGCATCGCCATCCACATCGGCTCTCAGCTTCTGTCGCTCGATCCCTACCGCCGCGCCTTCAAGAAAGTCGCCAAATGCGTGGCTGAGCTCAGGGCGGCGGGGCTGACGGTGAAGAGCCTCGATCTCGGCGGTGGGATCGGCATCACCTACCGCGATGAAGTGCCGATCTCTCTTAAGGATTATGCGGACCTGGTCGGCGAGGTGGTGGCGCCCCTGGGCTGTGAGATGGTTTTCGAGCCCGGCCGCGCGCTTGTGGGTATTTCCGGCATACTCGTTGCAAGCGTTATTTACGTAAAAGAAGGGGCGGATCGGCCCATAGTGGTGCTGGATACGGCCATGAACGACCTGATTCGGCCTGCATTGTATGAGGCCTACCACCCCATCGTGCCCCTCAAGGAGGGGCGCGCCGGTGAGGTCATGATTGCCGACGTGGTGGGCCCCATCTGCGAGACCGGCGACACCTTCGCCACCGAACGGCCGCTGGCCGCCGTCGCCGCCGGCGATCACGTGGCCGTGGGTAGCGCCGGGGCTTATGGCGCTGTAATGTCATCAGAATATAACACCCGTCCGCTGGTGCCCGAGGTGCTGGTGGACGGCGACCGGTTCGCGATCGTGCGCAGCCGGCCAAGCTATGACGAGATGCTGGCGCAATTCAGCATTCCCGAGTGGCTCAAGTCCGGCTCCCGCCGCGATCGGCAGGGCCGGCTCGAACGAGGTGCCGCATGAGCGACCACCCCTATTCGCGCTCCCGCCCCGAGGGCACCGGCCCTGACGGCGACCAGCCGCGTGGCGACGGTCGCCGGTCGGTGCTCGAGAATTCGGGAACGCGGCGGAGCGCCCGCTCGCTGCGCGTGCCGCCGCTGCGCCTCGGCCATCGCCTGCCCCTGGCCTGGATGGCGGAACTCTGGGAGCGGCTGTGGCCGCGCCTCTGGCTGCCGGTCACCGTGCTCGCGGCCTTCATCGCGGTCGCCCTCTTCGACGTGCTGCCCGATCTTTCCGGCTGGCTTCACACCGGCATTCTCGCGGGCTTCGGCGCCGGCCTGCTCGCCTCGATCGTCCTGGCGTGGCGCGGCTTCCGCCGTCCGACCGGCGCGGACGCCAAGCGCCGGCTCGAGCGTTCGTCCGGCCTCGATCACCGCCCGCTGACCGCGATCGAAGACAAGCTCGCGCTGGGCGGCGGCGATCCCTACGCCGAAGCCCTGTGGCGCGCCCATTGGGAGCGCGTCCGCGCGAAGGTGAAGGATCTCCGCGTCGGCGCCCCGCGCCCGCGGGTGGCGGCGCGCGACCCGCTCGCCATGCGCGGCCTCGTGCTGATTCTCCTGGTGTTCGCCGGCATCGTCGCCTGGGGCGACGAAGACACGCGCATGATGCGCGCCTTCATGCCGTCCTTCGAGCCGACGACGGAAACCAAGGTCACGGTCGAAGCCTGGCTGACGCCGCCCGAATACACCGGCGTGGCGCCGCGCGTGGTGACGGCCGAGAACGCCGGCAGCACGCTCGAAGTGCCCGACGGCACGCGCATCATGATCCAGCTCCACGGCGGCCGCGGCACGCCGCGGGTCGAGCATGGGCGCCAATACATGGCCATGACCGCCCTCGACGGCGGCACCTACCAGGCCGAGCTGCTGCTGAAATTCCCCGACCGCCTCAAGGTCCGCCTGCGCGGCCGCAACGTGGTCGATTGGGCGATCAAGATCATCCCGGACAAGACGCCCGAAGTGAGCTGGCTGAAGCCGCCGTCGGCCTCGCAATCGGCCGGCACGCGCATCGAATACGAAGCCAAGGACGATTATCGCATCACGAAGATCCGCGCCTTCATCGCGCGGCGCGGCGATCACGAGGTGATCGAGTTCCCGCTCGCCGTGACCGGCACCAAGCTGGCCAAGGGCAATGCGATCCAGGATCTGACGGCCCATCGCTGGGCCGGGCTCGACGTCGCCCTCATCCTCGAAGCCGAGGACGATTCCGGGCAGCGCGGCAAGAGCGAGGTGATGCAGTTCAAGCTGCCCGAGCGGCAGTTCAGCCATCCAGTCGCGCGCGAAATCGTCAAATGGCGCAAGGAGCTGACCGAGAACGGCCCGGACTACGAGACGGTCCACAAGACCATCATGGCGATGAACGCCATCGCCGAGGAGCCCGACAGTTTCGGCGGCGACCACATGGTGCTGCTGGCGCTCCGCACGATCATGGGCCGCCTCATCATCGGCAGCAATCACGACGGCCGCAGCGACGGCCAGCTCGAGCGCGACACGGAAGAGGCGATCAAGGAAGTACAGCCGCTGATGTGGAGCCTGGCGCTCCGCATCGAAGAAGGCGGGCTCGCCGCCTCCGAGCGCGAAGTGCGCGATCTCCAGCGCCAGCTCATGGAGCTGCTGCAGAAGAAGGACGTGCCGGACAAGGAGATCCAGAAGCTCCTCGACCAGTTCCAGCAGGCGCTGCGCGACTGGCAGAAAGAGCTCGAGAAGGACATGAAGCAGAATCCGGACAAATACGCGAACCGGAATCCGCAGCAGAACTCGCAGGACATGCAGAACCTGCTCGATCGCCTCCGCGACGCCATCAACAATGGCGACAAGCAGGCGCTGGAGCGCATGCTCTCGCAGCTCCGCCAGATGATGGAGAACCAGCGCGCCCAGAATCCGGGCCAGCGCATGGATCCGAATCATCCGATGATGAAGAACATGAAGGAGCTGGGCGACATCATCCGCCGGCAGCAAGAGCTGATGGATGAAACCCACAAGCGCCAACAGCAGCGCCGCGACGGCCAGCAAGGCGACCCCAAGGAAGACCAGCGGCTCGAGAAGGAGCAGAGCGATCTCCAGAAGCGCCTCAACGACCTGATGAAGCAGATGGAAGAGATGCTGGGCGGCGAAGGCCAGTTGCCGAAGAATTTCGGCAATGCCGAGCGCGAGATGGATCGCGCCGGCCGTGCGCTACGCGGCCGCCAGCCCGGCGACGCGGTCGGCCCGCAAGGCCGCGCGCTCGACGAGCTCCGCCGCGGCGCGCAGGACGCCATGCGCCAGCTCGGCCAGATGTTCGGCATGCAGTTCGGCCCCGGCCAGCCCGGCCAGTTCCCGCCGGGCGACCAGCGCAACCTCTGGGGCCCGGACCGCGACCCGCTCGGCCGCCAGACCAACGGCCTCGGCCCGCTCGACACGCAGGACGTGAAAGTGCCGACCGAGTCCGAGCGCAAGCGCGTGCGCGACATCCTCGACGAGTTGCGCCGCCGCGCCTCCGAGCCCGGCCGGCCAACCATCGAGCTCGACTACATCGACCGGCTGCTCCGGCGGTTCTAGACCGCGCCGGCCAAGAACGCGAAAGGGCGGGTCCAAGACCCGCTCTTTTTCGTTGCGGGAATGCCGGCCTCACGAGGGCGGCACCAAGGCGCCTAGAGCTTGTCCCGCTGGCGCGGAATCGATCCGATGAAACGTAGGGGCGGGTCCGTCCTGAGCTCTTGCCGAAGGACCCGCCCTCGATCCGCGCGTCGCGCGTCGAGAGGGCGGGTCGGGGACCCGCCCCTACGCTTCAAACACATCCACTCAATCCGGATACGCTCTAACGCTGCGGTGAACCCCGTCACGGGCAAATTGCGGCCGCCCTCAATTTCCCTCGAAGCAGCTAATCTCGATTCCGCTTCCGACGGGCAGCAACACGCTTGCCATTCCGGGCTTCGCGCGGACGGCGCGGGCATAGCGTTTCACCTCTTCGCCGCCCGGATAGAGGATGTTGTCGGCGACGATGATCGCGCCGCGATTGAGCTTGGGATAGAACGCGTCGAGGCAGGGAACGTAGAGATCCTTCCAGAGATCGAGGAGCACGAAATCGATGCCGGACGGCATCTCCCGGATCATCCGCACCGCATCGCCGACCTTGAAAGTCACGTGCTCGGCGAGGCCCGCCTTGGTCGCCATCTCGCGCGCGTGGGCGGATTTGTAGTCCTGGAGTTCCATCGTGGTGAGCCGGCCGCCGCTCGCGCGCGCGGCCTCCGCCAGCCAGATGCCGGAATAGCCGTAGGACGTGCCGATCTCGAGAATGTTGGGCGCCTTGAAGCTTTTCGCGAGGATGTTGATCAATCGGCCCGTCTCCGGCCCCACCGCCAGCAGATGGCGGTCACGCCAGTCGGCGCCCGCGCCGGGCGGCGGCCCTTCGGCCCGCTGCTTTTGCTCCGCCCGCATGCGCTCGTGATAGGCGTCGAGCACCGCCGTGATCTTGTCGTCCATTGAGTCCACCTGACGTGACGAGGATGTCCGAGCGGCGCCGGCCTAGATCGGCTGCCAGTTGATTTGCATCGGCTCGCGAAAGGCAAAGCGAAGAAGATGCTTGTCGACGACGCTTTGGAGTTGCTCCAGGGCGGTGCCGTCGGCGGCCTCGGCCGCCAAGGTCAGCACGCGGTCTTGCGCCTCGAGCCGGCACGTGCCGATCGAGAATTTTATCTCGCCCTTTTCCGGCGTGAATTCCACGGGCAGCTTGTGGGCGAAATGCTTGCAGAGCTGCTGCAAATAGCCATTGGCCTTGTCGGTGTCGATGCGTGCGATCGAGTTCTTCATTCGACGATTCCTGTTTCGATGCGAGCGTGGTCTATTGCTTTGGCGATTTGCGCGTGCCGTCGCGCAACCGGCGAATCTGGCCCGCCGCGGTCTCGATGGCATCCGCGACGTCGCGCACGTCGGCTTCCGACCAGGTGTCGGCGCCGCTGCGCAACGCGGATTTCAGATTGTCCATCGCCGCCACGATCGTCGGCGACGCCGAGGCGTGATGCCGCCCCGCCTGCTTCATGCGCGCCAGGATGTCCTTGACCATCGAGCCGTGCTCGTCGAGGAACGCGCGCCCTTCCGGCGTGATCTGATAGCTGTTGCGCTCGGCGGTGCTCGTCGCCGGCGCGGCATGGCCGACATCGGCGAGCAATTGCAAGGTCGGGTAGATCACGCCCGGGCTCGGCGAATAGGCCCCGCCCGTACGCTCGTCGATGGCGCGGATGATGTCGTAGCCGTGCCGCGGCTGCTCGGCCAGCAGCGCCAGCACGACATAGCGAAGCTCGCCATGATCGAAGAAGCGCCCGCCGCCGCCGCGCCGGCCTCCGAACCCTTCGTGACGGCCGTGCCGGCCGAAATGGCCGTGATGCCCGTCCCTGTCCCGCCGATGCCGCATGCCGTGATGCCTCCAGTCGCCGTGCTCTTCGTACATCATATTCGATCTCATCCTTTTCTCCTTTTGGATATATCGATTAGATACATCGAATAGATATATCTAAATCAACTTTGTCAACCTCGGCCCCGATGCCCGATCTTCACGAAGCAGTGATGGTGAGCTTGGTTGAACGCGCCACGCTCGAGTTCGGCGGCGTCAAGATCGGATCCCGATCGAGAGGATGTGTTCGAAGCGTAGGGGCGGGTCCCCGACCCGCCCTCGATCCGCACATCACGCGTCGAGAGGGCGGGTCTTTCGGCAATAGCTCAGGACGGACCCGCCCCCACGTTTCATCGCATCGATTTCGATGTTGCCGCTCGCCGGCGCGGGACGGCGCGATGCGCTATTGCCGCAACACCTTCACCTGCGCGCGCATGTCGATGAGCGCGAAGGGCGTGTTGTAGCGCGATTGGAACGCGGTCTGCTGGCCGGGCGCCAGCGATGTCATTTCCGGCTGAACCGTCCACACCAGCGGCTGCGCGTTGCGCGACGTGACGGTGATCTGGAGCCGCGGCACCGCCGTGCGCTTGTCGAGCTTGTTGGTGATCCGGCCGCGAACATAGACCACCCATTGGCGGTTCTCGTCCTGCACGCGGTCCGCGCGGCTTTCGATCGTGAGCCCGTAGCCGGCCGGCTCCTGCACGTCGAGGCCGATCGCCTTCAGCACCGGATAGGCTTGCGGCAGCGCCTCGACGATCTTCTCGCGATATTCGCCGATGGCGTAGTAGGCGCCGCCGAGCAGCGCCAGGAAGACCATGAACCGGATGACGCCCGCGCCGCCGCCGCGCCTGACCGGCCCGCTCCTGACGCCACCACCGATCGAGTCCCCGCCGACGGTGCCCGCGCCGATGGTGCCGCGGCCGATCGGGCTCCGGCGGAACGGCCCGCGGCTGATGACCGGACCGCTGCCCCGTTGCACGACACTGCCGGAATCCACCACCGGCCGCCGCTCGTTCTTCACGGGAGGACGACGGTCGCGCATGGGGCCGCTACCCGCTCACGTCGAAGGTGATGCGCACCGCCACCGCTTCGGGCGGGGAGTTCGGAATGCTGGTCTGGAACGGCAGCCGCTTGCCGGGATCGAGGATGCGGTCGTCGATCTTGACCCGCTCGGTCCTGAGCACGCGGTTTTCCTTGTCGAGCAGGAGGATGCGCATCGGCGTGACGCGCTGCGGCTTGTCGGACGGGTTGAGGATGTCGCCCGAGACCACGAGGATCGGAATCCCGCCCTCGGCTTCGCGGCGGAACTTGATCGTGTCCTGGGGCACGCTCAGGTAAAAGCCCGAGGGCGGATTGACGCTGAGGCCCAGCAAATCGTAGAGGCGCGTCGCCGGCGGCCAGATGCGGACGACGTCGTTGCGGAAATTGATGCCGCCGATCACGATGGTGGCGACGACGAAGACAAACAGAAACCACACGAAAACATGCGAGGCACCGCGCCGGCCGCGCTCGCCTTCGGCATCGGCGGTGGCCGCGGCGTCGCGCGCCGCTTCGTCCGCGGCACTCGCGATCGCGGCCGCGGCAACTTCGGGTTCCGCCGCGCGGCGGCGCCAGCCGCGCTTGGGCTTCTTCTCCTCGTCGGCCGGGGGCGGCGCCGAGTCGGCGGGCTTGGCCACAGGCGCCGCGCCTGTCGCGACGGTGGCGGCTCCGGCATCGACCAGCTCGGAGCCCGGCACGAACGCAGACTCGGGCGGCGGCGCGGCCGCTTCGGGAAATTGATGCCAGGAATGGCCGCAAGCGCCGCACCGCACCGTGCGCCCGGTCGAACCGAGCACGCGATCGTCGATCATGAACCGCGCAGCGCAGCCGGGGCAGGTGAGAATCATTGCGCGCAAGCCACCATGCCCGGATTTATAGAGGGCGCTGGAATCGGGCACAAGCGGCGGCCTCTTCGCCATCGGTTAATGCTTTTGGCGGCGCGGGCGCGGCGCGACGAGCGACGGCGCGGAGGTGACGCGTCGGCGACGCGCGAGTCGCCGCACGATGTGGCGCGCGGCTTTGCGTTCTGGACCCGATTCCCCGCCTGTGCCATGGTGCCCCGGCTCCTGGCAGCGACCGCGGCGCGCCGGAGTTCGGGAGAAAGCGCGAAGACGGGATGCACGGCGTCGCGATGCAAGGCATCGATCCGAACGCGCCTGTGGTGCGGTTCAGCAATGTCGGCATGCGCTACGGCGGCGGGCCTGAAATCCTGCGCGATATCAACTTCACGCTGGCGCGCGGCGCCTTCTGCTTCCTGACCGGCGAGAGCGGCGCCGGCAAATCGTCGTTGCTGCGGCTCATGTATCTGGCGCTCCGGCCCTCGCGCGGCGTCACCGCGCTGTTCGGGCGCGATCTCGTCACCATCGAGCGGCGCGACGTGCCGGAGATCCGGCGCAATATCGGCGTGGTGTTCCAGGATTTCCGGCTGATCGACCACCTCACCACGCTCGAAAACGTGGCCCTGCCCTTGCGCGTGAGCGGCGCCAAGGGGCCGGAGGTGAAGAAGCACGTGTCCGACCTGCTGCGCTGGGTCGGCCTCGCCAATCACATCGATTCCTATCCCGCGACGCTCTCGGGCGGCGAGCAGCAGCGCGTCGCCATCGCGCGCGCGGTCATCAACCGCCCGAGCCTCCTCCTCGCCGACGAGCCCACCGGCAACGTCGACGACGCCATGGCCATGCGCCTGATGTATCTTTTCGAGGAGCTGAACCGGATGGGCACCACGGTGGTGATCGCTACCCATAACGAGCACCTTGTCGGCAAGTTCGACTATCCGCGCCTGCTCATCGCCAACGGCCAGCTCATGCAGGAAGGAGCCTGACGGCGCGCATGCAGATATTCCCGCTTCGCCGCAGCACCGATATTCCGCTCGACCGCGACCCCGCCGCTCGCACCCTGCCCTGGATCATCGCCGTGATGGCGTTCCTCGCCACGCTGGCGCTGGCCGGCGCCCTCTTGCTCAACGGCGTGATCGTGCGCTGGAGCAACAGCCTCACCGGCACGCTCACGATCCAAATTCCGGCCGCGCCCAACAACGACGAGACCGAGGCGCGCATCAAACGCGTGGTGGCGCTGCTGCACGACGTGGCCGGCATCGACCGCGTGCGGGTGCTGACGGCGGCGGAATCCTCGGCCCTGGTCGAGCCCTGGCTCGGCCGCGGCGTTGCCGCAATCGGCCTGCCGCTGCCGCGGCTCGTCGATGTCGGCCTGACCGAAAGCGCCCGCGTCGATCTTGCCGATCTCCGCAAGCGCGTGGCGGCGGCGGCGCCCGGCGCCTCGGTGGAAGAGCACCAGAAATGGCTCGACGAGATGATCGGCGTGATCCGCTGGGGCTGGCGGCTCGCGCTCGTCGTCGTCGTGCTGATCTTCGTCGCGGCGGCGATGACGATCGTGTTCGCCATGCGCACGAGCCTCCGCATCCACCGCAATGTCACCGACGTGCTGCATCTGATCGGCGCCCGCGACCAATACATCGCCGAGCAGTTCCAGCGCCACGCCTTCGGCCTCGGCCTGATCGGCGGGCTCGGCGGCGCGGGCTTCGCGGCGCTGGTGGTGATCGGCCTCGAGCGCGTGCTGGCCAAGGTGGAAACGCTCCAGGCCATGCATCTCGAGCTGCCGTTCTGGGCCTGGGCCGTGCTGGCCCTGGTGCCGTTGGCGGCGGCGGGGTTGGCGGCGGTAGCGGCGCGCTATACCGTGCTGCGCGGCCTCGCTAGAATGATGTAATCGCTTCTCCCGGTCGCTCCCTGCCATGCCCCGGCCCCGGCCGCGCATCGATCCCCGCCACGCTCGCTCCCGCGGTTTCGTGGAGCCGCCGCGCCGTGCCGGGCCGGTGATGCAGCTCGTCCTGTTCGTGTGGTTCCTAATCCGCTTGGCGGTGGCGGCGGCGATCACGGCGGCTTTCGCGGCGCTGGCGCTGCTGCTCTGGTTCGGATTCACGATGCCGGCAGCCCCCGACGAGGCGGCGGCCAAGACCGACGCGATCGTGGTGCTCACCGGCGGCGAGGCGCGCCTCGAGGCCGGCTATGAACTGCTGAAGCAGGATCTCGCCAAGCGCCTGTTCGTCACCGGCGTCGATCCCAAGGTGACGCGGCCGGAATTGTTGAAGCGCCTCGGCGATCCGCCTGCCGAATTGGCATCGCGCATCGAATTCGAATCCCAGGCCGTCAATACGATCGGCAACGCCAGCAAGACCGCGGCCTGGTTCAACAGCCAGAACATGAAGTCGATGCGCCTGGTGACGGCGAATTACCACATGCGGCGCAGCCGGCTCCTCTTCCAGCGCGCCATGCCCGACGCGCGTATTCTCGCGCAGCCGGTCATCCCGAAAGACCTCAAGGTCGACGATTGGTGGACCACCCGCCACGGCACGGAAGTGGTGTCGCGCGAAATGGCGAAATACTTCGCCACGCTGTTCCATATCCCCGTCGACTGAGCCGGCATCGTGGCGGTTCTGCGCTCCATCGTCTTCTGGGTGGTCACGGTCGTCTTCACGCTTGGGATCTCGACGCTCGGCCTCGTCACCCTGCCGATGCACCGCGACGTCACCTATCGCTGGTGCGTGTTCTGGGCGCGCGCGCTGCTGCGCCTGATGCGCGTCATCTGCGGCCTCGACTACGCCGTGGTCGGCCGCGACAACATCGCGCCGGGTCCCGCGATTTACGCGCTGAAGCACCAGAGCGCCTGGGAAACCATCGCCTTCCTCGCCATCGCGCCGCCCGTCGCCGGCGTGCTGAAGCGCGAGCTGCTGATGATCCCGGTTTACGGCTGGTACATGCGGCGGCTCGGCATGGTGCCGATCGACCGTAAGGCCGCGGGGTCCGCGATCCGCGAGATGCTGCGCCGGGCCAAAGACGCGACCCAGCGCGGCCGCTCGATCATGATCATGCCCGAGGGCACGCGCATGCCGCCGGGGCGCACGGGCCGCTATCATCCCGGTGTCGCGGCGCTCTACACGACGCTGGCCCTGCCGGTCGTGCCGGTAGCGCTCAATTCCGGCCTGTTCTGGGGCCGCCGCAGCCTTCTGATCCGCCCCGGCCGGGTGACGATGGAATTCCTGGCCGCCCTCGAGCCGGGCAAGGACCGCAAGGTTTTCATGGAGCAGTTGCAGGAGCGGATCGAGACCGCCTCGGAGCGTTTGCGGCACGCGGCGCTCGAGGGGCACGACAGCCCCTAACCGTGCCCGCTCGGAACGCGGATTTCTGTGCATAATGTCGGGGATTGCGCCCTTTGCCGCGGAACTTTCACGAAAACGGCAAACTCTGGAAACCGTTCCAGGCGCGTCATCACGGGCTGAATGGATTGACTTAGTTCTTTTTTTGTTCTATAAATTCGTCCCCTTTGAGACGGCGGCGGGGTTCGCTCGGACGTCGCGAAAAGTCGATCCGGGGCCGCGCAAAAGTCGATAAAAGTCGATGTAAGTCGAGAAAAGTCGATACCGCGCGAAACTCGACTTTTATCGACTTTTATCGACCTTGCCGGCGGGACTTTTCCGGACGGGGCGCCGTCCTTAGATCGGAGTTCCTCGTTTCGACGCAATCACGGAGTGGGCGCGTGGCCGAAGTTGCCAGCATTTCCCAGCAGATCTGGGACATGAAATACCGGCTGAAAGGGCCGGACGGAGCGCCGCTCGACAAGACGATCGAGGGCACGTGGCGCCGCGTCGCGCGCGCGCTGGCCGCAAACGAGAAAGATCCCGCGCGCTGGGAAACCGCCTTCTACGAGGCCTTGGAAGGATTCCGCTTCCTGCCGGCCGGCCGCATCGTGGCCGGCGCCGGCACCGAGCGTCACGTGACGCTCTTCAACTGCTTCGTGATGGGCAGCATCCCGGACGACATGGCCGGGATCTTCGAGAACCTCAAAGAGGCCGCCCTCACCATGCAGCAGGGCGGCGGCATCGGCTACGATTTCTCCACCCTCCGGCCGCGCGGCGCGCCGGTCAAAGGCGTCGGTGCCGACGCCTCGGGGCCGCTCTCCTTCATGGACGTGTGGGACGCCATGTGCCGCACCATCATGAGCGCCGGCTTCCGCCGCGGCGCGATGATGGCGACCTTGCGCTGCGACCACCCCGACATCGAGGCCTTCATCGAGGCCAAGCGCGAGCCCGGGCGGCTGCGCATGTTCAACCTCTCGGTCCTCATCACCGACCCGTTCATGGAGGCGGTCAAGGAAGGCCGGCCGTGGCAGCTCGTGTTCAGCAGCACCGCCTACAAGACCGTGCCGGCACGCGAGCTCTGGGACCGCATCATGCGCGCCACCTATGCCTATGCCGAGCCGGGCGTGATCTTCATCGACCGCATCAACAAGCGGAACCCGTTGTATTATTGCGAGATAATTCACTCAACCAATCCTTGTGGCGAACAGCCGCTTCCCCCTTACGGCGCTTGCCTGCTCGGCTCGCTCAATCTGGCGAAGTTCGTCAAGAATCCCTTCGAGGAGAACGCCGAGCTCGACGTGGCCGAGTTGGAGCGGGTCGCGCGCATTGCCGTGCGCATAATGGATAATGTTACTGACCTTTCTAAATTTCCATTGGAAGCACAAAAAGAAGAGGCTTTGCGCAAGCGGCGGATCGGTTTGGGCGTCACCGGCCTGGCCGACGCGCTGATCCTCTGCCGCGAGCGCTATGGCTCGGCGCGGTCGTTGCGGCTGGCCGAGGCCTGGATGAAGGCCGTGCAGCGGGCATCCTATCTGGCATCGGCCGATCTGGCGGCCGAGAAAGGCTCATTCCCCCTCTTCGACCGCGACAAATATCTCGCCGGCGAGGCGGTATCTGAATTAGACAATGAGATTAAATTGGAGATCGGGACCAAAGGGATTCGCACCGCGCTTTTGACCTCAATTGCACCTACTGGTACAATTTCTCTTTTCGCTGACAACGTCTCCTCGGGCATCGAGCCGGTTTTCGCATTCACGCATAACCGGAGCGTTTTGCTGCCGGACGGCACTCGCCGGGAAGAAGAAGTGGCGGATTACGCGTACCGACTGTTCCGGCGGCTGAAAGGCGACCAGGCACCGTTGCCAGACTATTTCGTCGACGCCCAGCAGCTCTCGCCCAAGGATCACGTGGCGATGCAGGCCGCTGTGCAGAAGTATGTGGACAGCTCGATATCGAAGACCATCAATTGCCCGGAAGACTTGTCGTTTGGCGCATTCAAGGATGTGTATCTTTTGGCCTACGATCTTGGGTGCAAAGGGTGCACGACCTATCGTCCCAATCCGGTGACGGGGGCCGTTCTCACCCTGGCCAAGGCGGGTGAAGAGGCGGAAGACTCGGAGGATTCGCACGCCCAGGCCGAGCTGCCCTTGCCGCGGGTCGAGGCCTCGAAGCCCAAAGACCCGTTCGAAGCCGGGGGCGTGGTCTACATGACCCGCCCGCTCGACCGGCCCGAGGCGCTGCCGGGGCGGACCTACAAGATCCGCTGGCCGGAAAGCGACCACGCGATCTACATCACCCTCAACGACATCATCCAGGATGGCCGCCGCCGCCCCTTTGAGGTGTTCATCAACTCGAAGAACATGGATCATTATGCCTGGACGGTCGGTCTAACTCGAATGATCAGCGCCGTCTTCCGCCGTGGCGGCGACGTCTCCTTCGTGGTCGAGGAGCTCAAGGCTGTGTTCGACCCCCGCGGCGGACAGTGGGTGGAGCGGCGCTACGTCCCCTCCCTGCTCGCCGCGATCGGCCACGTGATCGAGCGCCACATGATCGATATCGGCTTCATCCCGAACCCCAAGGAGGCGCGGGAGGGCCGGCGCGAGATCAAGGTCGTGGGCGGCCGCGATCTTTACCCAGGCGAGTCCGGCGGCGGCAACGAGGCGCGCAGCGCGATGATGCGCGGCTGCCCCAAATGCGGCCAGCGCGCGCTGATCCGCCAGGAAAACTGCGACATCTGCACGAACTGCGACTACAGCAAGTGCGGCTGAGGCGCGCCAGCGTCAGCGCCTGAGGCCGCGCAGCGCCGCGGCGATATCGTAGATGCGCTCCAGCCCCGGCTCGCGAATGCCCAGGGTTCGCAGCTGGCCGATGGTGCGCTCGAGATAGTCGAAATTCGGCCCGCGCTCGCCACTTTCCAGCACAGTGGGATCCGAAGCTTGGAATTCACGTGACTTGAAGTCG
>JADMIO010833485.1_pt1 | contig 45801 bp, 47 predicted proteins | sample 8958161 | NCBI WGS metagenome assembly JADMIO01 (sample SAMN16585339, study PRJNA669376) | soil metagenome | isolation source: Crop rotation soil | place: USA: Cullars Rotation, Alabama | collected 2011
CTTTCCCATGGCTGCCGCTAACAAACCGCCAAGACCGAAGAACACAAAAGCCGTGACGATGAAACGCACGCCGATGGCTTTATGGTTGATGGCGGAAAACCAGCCGATGATACCGGGCGGATCCTGCCAGGTTTTTTCCAGCTGGGCACTGAGCGCTTTATCTTCTTCGCTCATTTCGTGCTCTATATTATTAGCTGGGTTCATTTCAGCCCTCCCAGGTAAGCTACCAGCGACTGCAGATCTTCTTTAGGCAATGCGGTCGGGGGCATATTGGTACCCGGCTTGATGCCTTGTGGGTTGCTAATCCATTTAGCAAGGTTTTCCGGCGTGTTTTTGATAGTGCCTGCAGCTAAAGCTTTACGGCTGGCAACATGCGTCAGGTCCGGGCCGGTGACTGCTTGTGCATCGGTTCCCTGAATGGTATGGCACATCGCACAGGGCGATTGCATGAATACTTGTTTACCGTGCAATGCCCTTGAGTTCTGCGGCTCTGCGGCAGGCTGTAATTGTGCATTACGCCAATTTTCAAAATCCTGCTGCTTGTGCGCAGTCACCTGGAAAGCCATGAAAGCATGCTGATGGCCGCAGAATTCCGCACATTGCCCGCGATACGTCCCAGCTTTATCTGCACGGAAACGCAGACTTGCAGTCCGCCCAGGAATCAAATCAGCTTTGCCGGTAAGGTTGGGTACCCAAAAGCTATGGATCACATCATCTGCTTTCAAGGTCACAATGACCGGTTTGCCTACCGGCACATGAATCTCATTCGCCGTGGTAAACACTTTGGTAAGGCCTGCGTCATCGTAACGAACCTCCCACCACCATTGATGCCCCGTTACTTCAATATGCAATGCATCAACTACGGACAGGTTCTTTAGATCGCGGTCAGTTAAAATGCTGGCAACGATCAACACAAGCAACAGCACAGTAGAGGTAATCACGGAAAAGATTACCCAATGCCGCACCTTTGGTTCGTCATGGGTAAAGGCGTTTAAATCAGGCGGTGAGTCTGCGTTCACACGCGGCGCACGCCATAGCGAATAAATGACTGCGGCCAGTATGGCGATAAATACTACGCTGCAGATCAATACCGTTAAATACCATAACTCGGCGATGCGTGCTGCTTGCGGCCCTGCAGGTTCTAGCACTTGATGCACGCCGTTCAAATCCGCATGTGCAGTCAACGGCAATATTACAAGCAGGCCTAATAATCGAGGCCATGATATTCGCATCAATGATAATCGGATGAATGATTTCATGAAGCATCATCCTTTTTAGGAGCATGCGAAATGGATTCTTTTTCGCGCCTGGATTCTGGCTTGTACGGACTTAAAGTATCGTCGCGATTCGGCGCTACATCAGTCCGCAATTGCCCGGACATGGACCTTACATAAGCGACGATTTGCCATAGCTGGTCATCAGGAATATGGCCTGAAAAAGAAGGCATACCGTTAGGGCGACCTTGCTTGATGGTGGAAAAAATCTCATTCGGTTTGCCGCCGTACAGCCATTTATCATCCATCAGTGCTGGGCCCATGCCACCACCTCCTGATGCATGGCAGCCACTGCAGTTATACCAGCGGAACAAGCGCTTGCCTTGTGAGACCGCATAGCCATTGCCTTCGTACTTTTTATAATAATTGTCAGGAAGTTTGAAGTCGCTATCAGCAGCATTCTGACGCGCTTGCGCAGGCTGCAATTCGGACTGGCGTTGAGTATCCGTAATCGCACCGTCGGCAGGTTTTGGGAATTGCCGTTTCTCACGGGTGCAGCCATTCAAAGTAACACCCGCTATCAAAAGAATTACCCAGCAAAAATTAAGGCAGCGCGAAGACATAAAGCTCTCCACCTTTGCTGGTTTTGGTTGGCAAGTCACGCATGGCGTTAGCAAAACCCAAAGCTGCAGTGCCGTCACGGCCATCTAAATCACTGGAGACAATTGCCCCAGCCCAGCCACCGACGCCGGATAACACGGCGACATACTGTTTATGATCCGGACCTAAATAAGTGATAGGCTGGCCGACAATGCCGGACTTGGTTTTATAGCGCCAAAGTAATTTTCCGTTAGTTGCATCTACTGCCTTGAACCAGCCATCCATGGTGCCGTAAAACACTACATTGCCGGCTGTAGCCAATGTTCCGCTCCAAACCGGAAAGTCTTCTTTGATAGCCCAGGCCTTACGCGCCGCCAGTGGATCCCATGCCGTTATAAAGCCGCGGTTTTCGCCAGGACCAGGATACATTTTGGTATCCACCCCGACATAAGGTGTGCCTGCGATGTAGCTGGCTGCATAGCTTGTGGCGTCCTGGCACAGATTCTGATGAGGGATATACACCAGCTTGGTAAGTGGCGAATATGAGGACGGCTGCCAGTCTTTCCCACCGGGCGAAACCGGGCATACATCACGGATGGTTTCGCCGAGACGCGGTTCTTTGGCAGCGTTATATTTCAACTGTCCGCTTTCAAGGTCGACACCGTTTGAAGTCGTGATATGCACAAAAGGCTTTGCGGATAGCACTTGGCCATTCGTGCGGTCCATCAGATACACATAACCATTACGGTCAGGGTGTATCAATAATTGCCGCACTTGGCCTTTGAAATCGGCTTCAATCAGTATGTTCTCATTGACCCCGTCATAGTCATGCATATCATGCGGGCTTAATTGGTAAAACCAGCGTGCGCTACCAGTATCGGCATCGCGGGCAAAAATACCTGAAGTCCATTTGTTATCGCCTGGCCGCTGGTCAGGGTTCCACGGCCCGGGATTAGCGGTGCCGTAATAAACTAAGTTAAGTTCAGGGTCATAGGATATCCAGCCCCACACATTTCCGCCGCCGATTTTCCAGGCATTACCAGGCCATGTGCCTATCCCCAAGTCCTTGCCTTGGTCGCTTTTGTAAAAAGGTTTGAAATCTTCACCGATCAATACATCTTTATCTGGCCCTGTGCTCCAGGCGCGCCATAGCTCTTTACCTGTTTTGGTATCAAGCGCCACCAACCAGCCACGCACACCAAACTCGCCGCCGCTATTTCCTACCAGCACTTTATTTTTAACAACGAGCGGCGCCATGGTCATGCTTTCGCCTTTTTTGATATCACCCAACTTGTTACGCCAAATCTCTTTCCCGGAGTTGGCGTCCACCGCGACAGTCTGGTTATCCAATGTGTTAAAGAATATGCGACCTTCAGAATATGCAGCGCCTCTGTTCACTACGTCACAGCAAGCGACTCCTTGGGCGGATGCATCGGGTTTAGGATCAAATTTCCATTTAAGCGGAGCACCGGTTTTTGTGAGATCGAGTGCATATAAATAATTAGGGAAAGGCGAGACTATATACATGGTGCCATTAACTACCAGGGGAGCGCTTTCCTGGCCACGTTTAACTTCTAATGGAAATGTAAACGCAGAATGTAATTTAGAAACGGTTTGCGTGTTGATCTGGTCGAGCCGGCTAAAACGTGTGCTGGCGTAATCCTTGGCGGGCATAGTCCAATCATCGTTACCCGATGTTGGATTTGGTTTCTGGCTAGTGGAAGTTGCTGCAGAAGCAGTAAAACTACAAATTACTATGCAGCTTATTAACCAGCTTAAAAGGATAAATGAGTTCTTTTTATTAAGCGTATCCATACCTAATTTTCGTAGCTTTAAATTTCGTATTTCGTACGGACAATTATTTAAGAACGAGACTAGAGATTAAGCGAGAGGCCAGTATCTGAAATTTTTGTAGGATTCTCTTTATTAAGTTGCAATGACACTTGTAAGCACATTCTTACAAAAAAATCCTGCATGCCCCGACAGTGTCGTGCTGCTAACTTCTCCATACTCTCAGAAGCTTTATTAGCTTGAAAATACCAACAAAATAACAGGAGAGCATCATGGCTATTCAAGGATTAAGCGAGGATGGGCGACTCGTTAAAGAGCCTAATTACACAAATCATCATCAGCATGCAGTTTGCTGGCGAGCGATCTTTGCAGGGGCAACTGTTGCGGCTGCCCTTTCTATTTTACTTTCACTGTTAGGTACCGGTTTTGGTTTAACCATCGTTTCGCCATGGAGCAACAATGGTGTCACGGCAACTACGTTTGGTATCACGGCAATATTATGGCTTTCGGTCACGCAAATAGTCGCCTCCGGTATGGGTGGATTTTTAGCTGGACGTTTAAGGAACCGTACGATCAATGTGCATAATGACGAAGTGTATTTCCGCGATACCGCGCATGGCTTCTTAACCTGGGCGATTGCATTGCTGGTTACAGCTACCTTATTTGCTTCTACATTAGGATCAGTGATTAACAGCACAGTGCAAACCGGCGCCACACTTGCCGGTGGCGCAACTGCAGCTGCGACAGCAGGTGTAGCAGGTATAGCAAGTAATGATAACAATGCTTACTTTATTGATTCTTTATTCAGGAAAGCGCCAAATTCGACTGCTAACACACCCGCTGGAAATACTGGTAATACTTCCACTCCAGCCAATGGAAATAACAGGAATTCCATACTGTTTAACCCTAATAACTTTAATAACGGTAATGCTAATTCTGGAAACAATCAGGAAGTAAGCCGTATTTTTGCCAAAGCGCTGCATGACAAATCGCTAGCGCCTAACGATGTGAGCTACGTGGGACAACTTATTGCCCAACGTACCGGAATCTCGCAAGAGGATGCGGAAAAACGCGTGAACGATACATTCAAAGCGATTCAAGATGCAGAAGTTGCAGTAAAAAATGCGGCAGATAAAGCGCGTAAAGCTGCGGCGTACATTACCTTATGGGCGTTCATTGCACTATTGATTGGTGCTTTTACGGCCAGCCTGGCAGGTACATGGGGCGGCCGTTGCCGCGATACCGATTATTAATTTAATGACCTTGTTATTTATTGGAGATTAAAATGCGTTCATTGCTTTTATGGTTTCTTGGCGTGCCTATCCCTATCATTATCCTGATTGCGCTATTCGCCCATTAAACATGGCTAGGGCTGCCAAACTACGGCCAGCGTTTTACCAGAATCTACATTACAAAACGCTGTATCGCATATTACGTATGTCGTTCGATTCATGGCTGGATCACCGCGATTCCAGCCGTGGCGCGGCCTTGGCCTTTTATACTTTATTTTCTTTAACCCCTATCCTTATCCTGTCGATTGCCATAGCAGGATATTTTTTTGGGGCTGAAGCTGCACAAGGCCAAATCATTACGCAGATTCAAAACCTGGTGGGCAAAAACGGGGCTCAGGCCATACAAGCTTTGCTGGCCGCAGCGCGCGATCCGGAAGCCGGCCTATTTGCCACCATAGTGGCTACAGGACTGTTAATAGTAGGGGCGACGTCTGTATTTGCCGAACTCAAAAGCACCCTGGATGATATCTGGAATACAGAAAAACCTACCGCTTCCGGTCTAAGTTTGCTATTGAAAACTCGCTTACTGTCATTAAGCCTGGTACTGGTGCTGGCATTTCTGCTGCTCATTTCGCTAGTGGTCAGTGCCGCGCTGGCAATGCTGCAGCAATATGTAGGCGGTATCTGGAGCAGCTCAGCGATGCTGTTCAAAGTGCTTTCCAGCGCTTTTACTTTTATGGTGATCTCATGCCTGTTTGGTATGATCTATAAGCTATTGCCCGATGCGCCTTTGTCCTGGCATGACGTGATTGTCGGGTCCTTATTCACGGCAGCGTTGTTTACTTTGGGTAAGTACTTTATTGGTCTTTATTTGGGTAATAGTTCAATAGACTCAAGTTTTGGCGCGGCTGGCTCAGTGGTCGTGTTAATGCTATGGGTGTATTACTCAGCGCAGATATTCTTTTTTGGCGCAGAATTCACACGCGAATATGCCTTGAATTACGGAAGTTTATTGAAGAATGGGTAAGTTACCTACCACGCCGAATAATTTGCAACAGCCTTCGCCTGATACCCAAGGCCTGGAAAAAGCCAAACCCGGAGATGTCGATGTTCAGGCGGCCGAAGTAAACCGGGATATCTCTAAACTGCAGCAAACTCAAAAAGAAACCGGTGGTACTGCGAAAGCTGATTTGGTTAAGCCTAAAGCTTCGGCTAAACCAAAAGCTCTGGGCAAGCCTAAAGCAAAATCTAAGCGATAGGCTGCTTCAATCTACTGGGCTGCAGGCTGTTGCTGGCGTTGATATTCTTTGCGCTTCATGGCCAGGTAATCGTCTCGTTCCACCTCATACAATTGTTTCGAATACAACCTTGTATTGTCATACCAGGTCTGGAAGCGTTTCTCTTGTTGACCATCTTTAGGCAAATTAAAGGTAGCCAAATATGCATCTATCGCCAGGAAGTAACGCATGGTATTACGTTCAATCACACCACGGACGCCTTGTATATATTTCACTTCCGGAGTTATCTCCACCACGGTAAAGCCCACTTTGCTACGGCCTTTGGTCGCAAGGTAGGTGCTCATCGCGAGCCGACCTTTTAGCCCGAATGAGTAAGCATAGGTAAAATGCAGGAAGGTACGTTTATCACTGATGGGCGTTGCTTCTACCAGAATGTGGTAATCAGACGTGCCTACCGGGCCATCCTTGGCATTGAGCGCTAAGGCAAAGTAATCACTGCTGCTCGTTACTTGCTGGTAATTGAATTTAACCTGGTAGGTATCTGATAATGACTGTTCTTCTTTTTTGCCAAGGTCTACTGTTAATATCGTGTCCGCTTTATTTCCCGTGGCATAGCAATACTTGATATTGATGTGCAGTATCAGTAAATCACACCAATGGCTGGAATCATTCAAAGCCTTATCCACCGTTGCAAACGGGTAATCAACCACGGCGTAGATTTCACCTTTTAAATTGTCAGGCGCTTCCTTCGAATCCATATACAGCTCGCGTTTGAACTGGCTATTGCTAAGTTCGTCTTTAAGCTCAGTGTATTTATTGCGTAACTGCTGTGGGGGATTGAATGTTTCAGCTTGGGATTGCATGGGCACGATGCCCATCGCTAGCATTGCGGATATCGCTATAAAGTGTTTGATATTGATCAAAATTGGTCATCTTTCTTATTAGGTTAACGAACTTAACTAGCGAAAGAATTAAAGACATAACCCAGTTTTACCAGGTTATGTCTTACACCATACAGCATTGCCTTATGGTGTGGTAGGTGCAGGTGTACCGTTATCAGTATCGGTTGGCTGCACTTTGTTGCCTTGAGTAGTGCCCTCATTCATTTCTTTATTTTTTTGTACTTTATTTTTGTGATGTCTATGGGTATTTTGAGTCGCACCGTTTTTATTGCTGCGCTCTATTTGTTTTTTATGCTGAGGTGAATCGGCATTACCCAAGTCGCTCGCCTCATCCATATCAGTAGCGCCATTATTAGCGCCAACAGCGCCTTTATCGGTGCGTCTTTCCTGTGCTTTATGTTGTGGCGAATCGGCCGTACCGATATTACTGCCGTCATCTGAGTTATCAGGCTGTGTTGCTGCAATAGCAGAATAAGTACCACAGGCTAGCAGACCTGCTAATAGAGTAGAGAGTAGTTTATTCATATTAATTCCTTTAAAAATTTAAAAGCAAAAAACTGCATTTTCATTAGAATTTAAAGGGGCTTTTAGGTCTGTGCGCTTGCTAACATTAGAAAGCTAATACCTGCAAATGCCTTATGTTTGCTAGCGCACAGAAATGTGCGTTTGACCGATTTATATTGATGACTCATTAATAAAAAATGGAGAACGACATGAGCTTAGGAACAATATTGCTGATCATTGTTGTATTGCTGTTATTAGGTGCCATTCCTGCATGGCCATATAGCAGTGGCTGGGGTTATGGACCAAGTGGTGGTCTGGGTCTTATCCTGTTGATTGTGATCGTACTCATCGTATTAGGTAAAATATAAAAGCTATTGATAAAGGGGTAAGTATGGTGAAGCCCAACTTCAATATGCTTAACATTAATATAGTGCTCGGCACTATGTTAATGTTGACCGCATGTGGTCAGCAAGCCACCCTACCAGTAGCTGCGGGCATTGGACCGAGTCCTACTTTACCCCCTCCTAATAAAGCCTTAATCACCACCGTTAATATCGCACCTGCTAAAGGCTGGCCTGATAATGGCATGCCGATAGCTGCACCAGGGACTAAGGTTGAAGCTTTCGCAAAAGACTTGAATCATCCGCGCTGGTTGTATGTGCTGCCTAATGGTGATGTGCTGGTCGCAGAAACTAACGCTCCGCCAAAGCCTGATGACGGCAAGGGTATCAAAGGCAAGATCATGAAAATGGTCATGAAGAAAGCTGGGGCAGGCGTGCCGAGCCCGAACCGTATCATTCTGTTGCGCGATAGTAATGGCGATGGCGTTGTCGATAAGAAATCTACCTTTATTGAAAACCTGAACTCGCCATTTGGCATGGCATTGGTAGGTGATAATCTTTACGTAGCGAACTCAGATGCCATCATTAAGTTTCCTTATAAAGAAAATGTGTTGAACATTACCGATAAAGGTCAAAAGCTGGCAGATTTGCCTGCAGGTACGATTAATCACCATTGGACCAAAAACATCATCGCAAATAAAGATGGCACCAAGCTTTACGCGACAATAGGTTCTAACAGCAACGTGGCAGAAAATGGCATGGAAGCTGAGGTTGAACGCGCAGCGATTTTAGAAGTAGACATTGCCACAGGTGAACATAGTGTATTTGCATCCGGTTTGCGTAATCCCAATGGCATGGCTTGGGAACCGGAAAGCAATGTCTTATGGACTGTGGTCAATGAACGTGATGAGATCGGCAGTGACTTGGTGCCGGATTACCTGACTTCGGTTAAAAAAGGCGGATTTTACGGCTGGCCTTACAGTTATTATGGGCAGCATGTTGATGAAAGGGTACAGCCGCAAAATGCTAAATTGGTGGCAAGTGCGATTCCACCGGATTATGCGCTAGGGCCTCATACAGCCTCGCTGGGTTTGACTTGGAGCGGCGATAATAAATTGCCAGCCGAATTTAAAACCGGCATGTTTATCGGCCAGCATGGCTCGTGGAACCGTAAACCGTTAAGCGGTTATAAAGTGATCTTCGTTCCGTTTAATACCGGCAAGCCTACCGGTCAACCTATCGATGTATTAACCGGGTTTGTTGATAAAGATGGTGATGCTTTAGGACGCCCGGTTGGCGTGGCAATTGATAAGCAAGGCGCATTGCTCGTTGCAGACGATGTGGGCAATACAATATGGCGTGTGAGCGCCAGCCAACCTAAGCCTTAAGGCTATAGGAGCATTCTTACAAAAAAATCAATCAAATCTTACATAAAATGTAGGGTTTTTCTGATGCCCGTTTTGTAGGCAAAACTTCATGATGAGACTACTTCTTAGGAGAGTCTTTCATGAGTGCATTAACAAAATCAATTCCAGCCAACTCAAATAGCATACAACTTAATCATTTGCTTGCTGCTCTGCCCTATGACGAATGGGAGCATTGGGCCCCGGACTTGGAGCCGGTCGACATGCCAATGAATGAAGTCCTTTGCCAACCCGGTGTTCAACCCGCTTATATGTTTTTCCCCACCACTGCTGTAGTTTCCCTTTCATATACCACCGAAGATGGCGCTTCATCTGAAATCGCCGTAGTAGGTAACGATGGCGTAGTCGGGATTTCCCTTTTTATGAATGGCAGCAATACACCTAGCCAGGCCATGGTGCAAAGCGCCGGCCAAGGTTATCGGCTCAAAGCCCAGCATGCGAAAAAAGTGATCAATCGTGCTGGTCCAATGCTGGATATTTTGCTGCGCTATTCGCAGTCCATGCTGGATCAAGTAACCAAAACTGCAGTGTGTAACCGTCATCATTCTATCGACCAGCAGCTATGCCGCAGATTATTATTAAGCCTAGATAGGCTTGATACCAACGACTTGCTGATGACCCATGAAATGTTAGCAAACGCGCTCGGCGTACGCCGTGAAAGCGTGACTGAGGCTGCGCTCAAATTGCAGCAGGCTGGAGTGATTAAATATAGCCGTGGTCATATTCATGTATTGGATCGCAGTGGTCTAGAGAAACGAAGCTGCGAATGCTACCTTGCTGAAAAAAGAGAACGCAATAAAAAGCTTTCTTAAGTAATTCCAGAAATTAAAAAACGACTGTGAGGTCGTTTTTTATTTGGCTGAATTTACGCTGAATTAAGCTGGTTTAGTTACAAAAATCTATCGAGCAGTTTACGGCTATTTTTATCCAGTTGGTTTATGTCCTGCAACAGGTAATACACACTATGACTATCTGCAATAAGCAGCTTATTTTGACCTAGTCGACGGATATGGTCTTCAGCTTTCAATATCAATTCCGTGTCGCCACGATTCGTTTCTATGAGCCAGGTACTAGGCGTTGCAAAACTGGAAACATGCTTGATGCGTTTGATAACAGGCATGAACTCACGTTGTGCTAATTCGGCTTCCAAGAGTAAGCGGCTATCCGGATCTAATTCATCCAGACTCTCTAACCAGGCCAATTCATGACCATCGCTAGTGAATAATGACAAGCCATTATCCGGAGCGCTGATAGGGAATGCCCTTACCGGATATATGCCTGTATGAACGACGCCAGCAGAAGTAAACACTAACTGACCGCCGGCATTGCGCGTTAAAGTAAAGTTAGAAGTAACCATTACGCGCTTACCTCTTTGTTAGGCCCAGTGGTTGCCTGGGCTTCATCATCCATGTCGGTATCCACATTACGGGCTTGGGCTTGATACAAGCGGTAATACGCACCTTCGCTTGCCATCAATTCATCATGATTTCCGATTTCCACAACCTGGCCTTGGTCGAGTACTACCAGGCGGTTCGCCTTATGCAGTGTAGAAAGCCTGTGAGCGATGGCAATGGTTGTACGGCCATGCACTAAGTTATCCAAAGCTTTTTGGATTTCTTTCTCGGTTTCGGTATCTACAGAAGCTGTCGCTTCATCCAAAATCAATATGCGCGGGTCAATCAGCAAAGCCCGAGCGATTGAGATACGCTGGCGCTCACCGCCAGACAGGCCATGGCCGCGTTCGCCGACTAATGAATCATAGCCATGCGGCAATCGTAAGATAAATTCATGGGCATGGGCAGCACGTGCAGCAGCTACGATTTCAGCACGGCTAGCTTCCGGTTTACCGTATGCAATGTTCTCGGCAATACTGCCAAAGAACAGGAAAGGCTCTTGCAGAACCAAGCCGATATTGCGGCGGTATTCAGCGATAGGTAGCGAGCGGATATTCACGCCATCGATGCTAATCGAACCTTCAGTCACATCGTAGAAGCGGCACATCAAATTGACCAAAGTACTTTTACCCGAACCGCTATGGCCGACCAAGCCTATCATTTCGCCGGGTTGTATCGTCAGGTTTAAGTCTTTTATCACCGCACGGTTGCCGTAACGGAAACCCGCAGCATTGATCTCGATTTTGCCTTTTTCACTATCCAAATGTACCGGGTTAGTCGGTTCCGGCACGCTCGATACATGGTCAAGAATATCGAAAATACGCTTAGCGCCGGATGCTGCTTTTTGCGTCACTGAGACGATACGGCTCATTGAATCCAGTCGCGTATAGAAGCGGCTTATATATGCCAGGAATGCAGTCAATACACCGACCGTGATTTGATTATGCGCTACTTGCCAGATACCAAAAGCCCATACTAGCAATAAACCTACTTCAGTCAGCAAAGTCACGCTCGGCGAGAATAGCGACCATATCTTGTTGATGCGGTCATTAACAGCCAAGTTATGCTGGTTCGCTTCGCGGAAGCGTGCCGCTTCACGGCGTTCCTGCGCAAAAGCTTTCACCACGCGAATGCCAGGGATAGTATCTGCCAGCACATTGCTGACTTCAGACCAGACTCTGTCGATTTTTTCAAAACCGGTACGCAAACGGTCACGCACAATATGAATCATCCAGGCAATGAATGGCAGGGGTAGTAATGTCACTAGTGCCAGTTTCGCATTAATGGAAATCAAGATACCCGCCGTCATAGCGATCATCAGCACATCGGTGGCGAAATCTAATAGATGCAATGACAGGAACACACAGATACGGTCGGATTCGGAACCGATACGCGCCATGAGATCACCGGTACGTTTGCCGCCAAAATACTCTAATGAGAGTTTAAGCAGATGGTCATAAGTGATGGTACGCAGATCAGCACCAATGCGCTCACTGACTAATGCCAAAATATAAGTCTTGGCCCAGCCCAAACCCCAGGCCAATAACGCTGAGCCGAATAAGCCAAGTAACAACAAAGTCACCATATGCATATCGATAGGGGCGCCGTTCTGGTAAGGAATCAGCACTTTATCCATCAGCGGAATGGTCAGGTAAGGCGGCACCAGCGTTGCAGCCGTAGAAGCCAGCATGAGCATAAAACCAGCCAGTAGCTGCCATTGATAAGGCTTGGCGAAACGCCATAACCGGAATAATGTCCATGTTGATGGCGGTGCATCAATCGAGCGGCTGCAAGTTGGACATTCTTCTTCGCTGACAGGAATCAGCTCCTGGCATTTAGGGCAAATGGTTGCATCTTCGCTATCAAAGATTTGGCCTGTTAAGGCCTGGTTTAATTTTAGTTCGAATTGCTTGATTAAGCGCTTGGCAGCAATATCATGTGCCAATGTGTAGTGCCAAACTGCTACACGGTTGTCATCAGCAAATAACTCTAGTCTCGCCACGCCGGCATGGTCATGCTGTGCTAGTTTTAAACCAGGCTGGTATATATATTCGGATTTAAACTGGTGGTCATCACCAAAATAAACCAGCCGTTTATCAGTGACAACGAGTAGGCTTTTGTTGAAATTTAAATGCGCATCCAGGTTGATTTCCAGCCATGCGAAGATTTCTTCAGTCTTGCTTAGCTGAGTTTGTACTGCGGATTGCCAGGTTAGGGGTAGTACTTTATGTGCCACGAGTGAGGGAAGTAATTGATTTTTCACAACGGCTGAGTGTACTACAATCAGATGCGCTTACAAACAGATATAATGCTACCTTTGTCAGCTTGCTGTCAGCTTAATCGGGCACACTCGGCCCGTTTAATTTTCAATCTATTTCATCTGGACTATTGATGCAGTTCCTCAAGATTTTGCCTTTACGCGGACCGAATATATGGACATACCGTCCCGTTTTGGAAGCTTGGTTAGACATCGGTGTCTTAGAAGATTCGCCTTCCAATACTATCCCTGGTTTTTATGAACGCTTAACTGCCTGGCTCCCTAGTTTAATTGAGCATCGCTGCGGCATAGGCGAACGCGGCGGTTTCCTGGAACGTGTGCACGAAGGCACTTGGCCGGGTCATATCCTTGAACACGTGACGCTGGAATTACAAACCTTGGCCGGCATGCAGGGTGGTTTCGGTAAAGCTCGCAGTACTTCGGTACGAGGCGTTTATAAAGTAGTCGTACGTTCACGTAATGAAGAAGTCAGCCGCGCTGCGTTGCATGCTGGCCGTGATTTAGTGATGGCGGCTATCGAAGATAAACCATTCGATGTAACTGCCACTATCAATAAACTGCGCGACATGGTCGATTCACTTTGTTTAGGCCCAAGTACTGCTTGCATCGTCGATGCAGCTACAGAACGCAGAATTCCTTTTATCCGCCTGACTGACGGTAACCTCGTGCAACTGGGTTACGGTGCGAGCCAACACCGTATATGGACTGCGGAAACTGATAAAACCAGTGCTATTGCAGAAAGCATTTCCAGCGACAAGAACCTTACTAAGAGTCTACTAAGCGCCTGTGGCGTGCCTGTGCCGGAAGGTCGCTTGGTGGATAGCCCGGAAGACGCTTGGGAAGCCGCTGAAGATATCGGTCTGCCGGTGGTAGTAAAACCGCAGGACGGCAATCATGGCCGTGGTGTATCCACCGAACTGATGACCCGCGAAGAAGTATTTTCCGCTTATAAGCTTGCAGATAATGAAGGCAGTGGTGTTATCGTCGAGCGTTTCATACGCGGCAATGAACATAGGCTGCTCATCGTAGGTGGTCGACTAGCTGCCGCAGTACGTGGCGAGTCGATTTCAGTGACCGGTGACGGTAAAACCTCTATTCGTGATTTGATCGACCGCGATATCAACACCGACCCGCGCCGTGGCGAAGCAGAAGAATTCCCATTGGATGTAGTGCTGATCGATAAAAACCCGGCAGTCAGATTTGAGATCGAGCGGCAGGGTTATACACCGGATTCGATATTGCCGGCAGGGACGCAGATAGTAGTGCAGCGCAACGGCAATGTAGCTTTTGACGTTACCGATATCGTGCACCCGGAAGTCGCAGCAGCAGCTTCATTAGCGGCGCGTATCGTCGGGCTGGATATCGCCGGTATCGATATGGTGTCTCAGGATATTTCGCGCCCTTTATCCGAAACCCAAGGCGCCATCGTTGAAGTGAATGCCGGGCCAGGCTTGCTCATGCACCTGAAACCGGCGGAAGGTAAACCACAGCCGGTAGGCAAAGCCATTGTCGATAGCCTGTTTGCGGAAAACGAAAGCGGACGCATCCCGGTAGTGGGTGTTAGCGGTAGTCAAGGCAAAACTTTGGTTGCGCAAATTGTCGCCAAATTGATCCATTTGAATGGCCAGCACGTTGGACTTGCTTGCAGCGATGGTGTGTACTTTAACTGCAGACAGGTAGAAAAACGCGCTTCGGCTAATTGGTCTGCCAGCCAGAAAGTACTGATGAATCGCTCAGTGCAAGCCGCTGTCATCGAAAACAGCGCAGAAACGATCTTAGGTGAAGGCCTCGGTTATGACCGGTGCAAAGTCGGTATCGTCACAAATATTCATCCTGAACAGCATTTCGGCAAATATTACATTGAGACCCATGACCAGGTGTTCAATGTCATGCGTACCCAAGTGGACGTGGTGCTGGACGACGGCGTAGCGGTGCTAAATGCGGAAGACCCGATGGTGGTACAGATGGCGAGTTTGTGTGATGGCGAAGTGATCTTCTTTGCACATGACGACCAATCTTCGGTCATTGAAGAACATTTGAAAGCCAATGGCCGCGCAGTTATCGTGGATGAAGATAATCTGGTACTAGTGACAGGCAATAAAAAAGCGGTATTGACGCGTTTGTCTGCGATACCGCTATTAAATAATGAGCAAGATAACCAAGTCCGTAAAACTAAGACTGCGCAAGTCCTCGCAGCGATAACCGCCGCCTGGGCTCTGGATATTTCACCTGCCCTGATGCAGGCCGGCATAGAGTCTTTCGAAGAAAAGTTAGCTTAAATCATATCGTCATAAATAATCGTTGAATCAAAAAACGTTAAGGAAATAGTTAGATGGAAGTATCACGAGTTCGTGCATTGCGTGGCCCTAATCTCTGGTGCAGGCATACTGCCATTGAAGCGATCGTTTCCTGCGCGGAGGCTGAATCCAGCATACTCAATATTCCGGGATTCGAATCGCGCTTACGTGAACTGTTCCCTGAGGTGGGCTTATTACAACTGGCAGGCAATACCGGTGGCGTTTCGCTGGCGCATGTGCTGCAACTCACTGCGTTAAGGTTGCAGGCGCAATCCGGTTGCCCGGTCACTTTTAGCCGCACTTCAGCCACCGTGGAAGCCGGTACCTATCAAGTAGTGATTCAATATACCGAAGAAGCCGTTGGCCGCCGGGCGTTAGAATTAGCTGAACAGTTATGCCAGGCCGCGATTAACCACACAGACTTTGACTTGGATGCAGCATTGCACGAGTTGAAGGAGCTTGATGAAGACGTGCGTTTAGGCCCTAGCACCGGCTCAATTGTCGACGGTGCTTTGGCGCGAGGCATCCCTTACCGCCGCTTGACAGAGGGCAGCCTTGTGCAATTCGGATGGGGTAGCAAACAGCGCCGCATACAAGCTGCGGAAACAGATCGCAGTGGCGCCATTGCAGAATCGATAGCCCAAGATAAAGAACTGACTAAACGTTTGTTAGATGCAGTGGGCGTGCCCGTACCTATTGGCCGTCCGGTCACTAGCTTGGATGACGCTTGGCAGGCGATGCAGGAAATCGATGCCCCGGTAGTGGTGAAGCCTCAAGACGGCAACCAAGGCAAAGGCGTTACCGTGAACGTAGTGACGCGCGAACATCTGGAAATCGCTTATGCTGCGGCAGCAGAAATCAGCGATGAAGTATTGATCGAGCGTTATATTCCGGGTCATGATTTCAGGCTGCTGGTAGTTGGCAATAAAATGGTTGCAGCAGCACGCCGTGATCCGCCTTTGGTCATTGGGGACGGCGTCCATACTGTCAAAGAATTGGTAGATATCGTGAACAGCGATCCACGTCGCGGCGAAGGTCACGCGACTTCACTGACTAAAATCCGTTTTGATGAAATCGCCATCGCCAGGTTGGCCGTTCAGGGCTATACGCAAGATTCCATCCCCGTTAAAGGTGCTCGCGTAGTGTTGCGTAACAATGCCAATCTTAGTACAGGTGGCACCGCGACCGATGTGACGGATGACGTGCATCCTCATCTAGCTGCCAGCGCCGTTTCAGCTGCGCAGATGATAGGACTTGATATCTGCGGTGTAGACATGGTCTGCGAAAACGTACATCTGCCCATGGAAGAATTGGGCGGTGGCGTTGTGGAAGTTAACGCCGCCCCAGGTTTGCGCATGCATCTGCAGCCTTCTTACGGAAAAGGCCGCGCTGTGGGTGAGGCGATCATTTCCAATATGTTCGATAGTGGTGAGAATGGCCGTATTCCATTGGTGGCTGTAGCCGGTACGAATGGTAAAACTACCACGGTGCGTTTAACCGCGCATATTCTTGGCTGCCAGGGTTTGCGTGTAGGCATGACCAATTCAGACGGCGTTTATGTGCAAGGACAGCGTATTGATACCGGTGACTGCAGCGGGCCGCGAAGCGCCCGTAACATCTTGCTGCACCCGGATGTGGATGCTGCCGTATTTGAAACTGCGCGCGGCGGTGTGCTACGTGAAGGCTTGGCATTCGATCGTTGCAATGTGGCGATCGTGACCAATATCGGTATGGGCGACCATCTGGGCTTGAGCTTCATCAGCACCGTGGAAGACTTGGCCGTAGTGAAGCGCGTGGTCGTGCAGAACGTCGCGCCTAACGGCATGGCAGTATTGAATGCAGCGGACCCGATGACGGTGAAGATGGCTGATTCCTGCCCAGGTTCGGTGACATTCTTCGCGCAAGACCCGCATAATTCAATCATCGCGACGCATCGTGCACAGGGTCGCCGCGTTGTCTTCGTTGAAAACCAGCACATCGTAGCCGCTCAAGGCGAGGTCGAATTACGTGTGAACCTAGCCAATATTCCTATCACCCGTAAAGGCACCATCGGCTTCCAGGTCGAGAATGCCATGGCGTCTATCGCTGCTGCTTGGGCGTTGGACGTAGATTGGGAAATCATATGCCAGGGTCTGGCGACTTTCGTCAATGATGCCGAAACCGCACCAGGCCGCTTCAATTTCTTTGATTACCGTGGCGCCAGTGTGATTGCCGATTACGGGCATAATCCGGATGCGATTTTAGCCTTGGTTTCCGCCATCGAAACGATTCCAGCCAAACGGCGCTTGGTGGTCATTAGCGGTGCTGGCGATAGACGCGATGTCGACATCACGCGCCAGACTGAAATTCTCGGCGATGCATTTGACGAGATCATCCTATATCAAGACCAATGCCAGCGTGGCCGTGCTGACGGAGAAGTGTTGGCGTTACTACAAAAAGGTTTGGTGAATGCCAAACGTGCCAATAAGATCGATGAGATCAACGGTGAATTTGTGGCGATTGATTTGGCTTTATCGCGTGTGCAGGAAGGTGATTTGTGCCTGATCCTGATCGACCAGGTAGAAGAAGCATTAGCGCATATCGCAAAACGAGCGGCTGAATAGTAAACTTCAATCACGGTAAGCTTAATTTATCCTTCCCAATTAAGCGCTTAATCGTTTCTAACTAAGCCCTCGCATCGCATTGGATTTCACTGTGAGGTATAATCTCGTTTTTAGATTATAACGGTGGTGAAACTATGCCAATTTACGATTATCAATGTAGCAGTTGCGGTCATAAAGCCGAAGTAATGCGCAAGATCAGCGCGCCTAATGTAGAAGCCTGCCCAAAATGTGCGGCAGAAACTTTCAGCAAGCAGTTGTCAGCGCCAAGTTTCCAATTGAACGGTAGCGGCTGGTACGCTACTGACTTTAAAAACGGTGGGACTAAAGCGCCAGCCACAAGCGCAAAAAGCGAAGCAACAACCGAAAAAAAGCCTGACGCAGCACCTGCTGCCTGTAATCCCGGCTGTGCCTGTCATTAATTCTGTAGTATCCAAATAGTTAACGAATGAAAAAATATTTTATTACAGGGTTACTGGTTCTAGTCCCGCTATCGATCACCGTCTGGGTCATTACCAGCTTGATAGCACTGATGGATCAAAGCTTATTGCTGCTACCTGCCCAATGGCGCCCAAAAGCGCAGTTCGGCATGGAGATTCCAGGCGTGGGCGCTTTACTTACCTTGCTCATCGTTTTCGTGACCGGCTTGATCGCGACCAATTTCTTTGGTCGCCAATTAATCCTGTTCTGGGAAGCTTTGCTGAATCGCGTACCGGTGGTGAAATCCATCTACTCCAGCGTCAAGCAAGTTTCAGATACTTTGTTTTCCGATTCAGGCAATGCCTTTCGCCAAGCCGTGTTAGTACAGTTCCCGCGTGAAGGAACCTGGACTATCGCATTTATTACCGGTATGCCAGGTGGCGATGTCGCCAATCATCTGCAAGGTGATTTTGTCAGCGTCTATGTGCCTACAACGCCAAACCCGACCGGCGGGTATTTCCTGATGCTACCGCGTGCAGAAGTCATCGCTTTAGACATGAGCGTGGACGAAGCGCTTAAGTATATTATTTCTATGGGTGTTGTAGCGCCGCAAGCCAAAGTAGTAGCCGCACTCGAAAAACCCTTTTAGTTACAAAATCCACTCCAACCTTAAAAACGACTATATAACAAGACTTAAATTATGATGCGTACACATTACTGCGGCCACTTAAACCGCGAACATATCGGCCAAACAGTGACACTATGCGGTTGGGCACATCGCCGCCGCGATCATGGTGGCGTGATCTTTATCGACCTGCGCGACCGTGAGGGTATGGCGCAGATCGTGATTGACCCTGATACACCGGAAGCTTTTGCCAATGCTGAAACTGTGCGTAATGAGTTCGTGTTGAAAGTTGTCTGTAAAGTACGTGCGCGTCCTGAAGGCACAGTGAATGCGAATATCCCAACCGGTGAAGTTGAGATGCTGGCAACTGAGATTGAGATTTTAAATCCATCGCTCACGCCACCGTTCATGCTGGATGATGAGAACCTGACTGAAACCGTGCGCCTGCAACATCGTTACATTGATCTACGCCGCCCGGCCATGCAAAAGAACTTGATGCTGCGCTACCGTGTGGCTAAAACATTGCGTGACTATTTAGATATCAATGGCTTCATTGAAGTGGAAACGCCGATGCTGACGCGTTCAACCCCTGAAGGTGCACGTGATTACCTGGTGCCAAGTCGTGTGCATGACGGCCAATTCTTTGCACTGCCGCAATCACCGCAGTTGTTTAAACAGTTATTAATGGTGTCTGGTTTCGACCGTTACTTTCAAATCACCAAATGTTTCCGTGATGAAGATTTGCGCGCTGACCGTCAGCCGGAATTCACCCAGGTGGATATCGAGACATCATTCATGAGTGAAAACGAGATCATGGACATCGTCGAAGAGATGATTCGCCAGATGCTCAAAAAAGTGCAAAACGTTGATTTGCCAGCAGAGTTTCCTCGCATGAGTTTTGCCGAAGCGATGAATCGTTATGGTTCAGACAAACCGGATATGCGCGTGACTTTGGAAATCACTGAATTGTCTGACGTCATGAAAGACGTGGATTTCAAAGTGTTCGCAGGTGCTGCGAATATGGCGGGTGGCCGCGTGGCTGCTTTACGTGTACCAAATGGCGCGGCGATTTCACGTTCAGAAATTGATGCTTACACTGAGTTCGTTAAGATCTACGGCGCTAAAGGTTTAGCGTACATCAAGATCAATGACATCACAAAATTGAATGAAGAAGGCCTGCAAAGCCCTATCGTTAAGAATATCCATACCACTGCGTTACAAGCGATTATTGACCGTACTGGTGCGCAAAACGGCGACATCGTGTTTTTCGGTGCTGATAAATTAAAAGTAGTGAACGAGGCGCTCGGTGCATTGCGCCTGAAAGTCGGACACGATAAAGGCCACGTTGATGGTCGTGCTTGGGCGCCATTATGGGTAGTTGATTTCCCGATGTTTGAACACGATGAAGAGAATGACCGCTGGGCAGCCTTGCACCACCCGTTCACCGCGCCAAAAGATGGCCATGAAGAGATGCTGGTTTCCAACCCTGGCGCTTGCCTATCCAAAGCTTACGACATGGTGCTGAATGGCTGGGAAGTGGGCGGGGGTTCAGTGCGTATTCACAAACAGGATGTTCAATCTAAAGTGTTCGATGCATTGAAAATCAGTAAAGAAGAGGCACAAGAGAAATTTGGCTTCTTGCTTGATGCATTGCAATACGGCGCGCCTCCGCACGGTGGCCTGGCATTCGGTCTAGACCGTTTGGTAACGTTGATGGCAGGTGCTGAATCAATTCGTGATGTGATTGCATTCCCGAAAACGCAACGTGCACAATGTCTGATGACGAATGCACCAAATACGGTAGACGAGAAACAGTTACGGGAATTACATATTCGTATCCGTAACCCTAATCCGGCTGCCTAAGCTAAAAAATCATGCCAGTTACCGAAATCAACCATATCAACCTACGTGCGAATCGCGACATGATGCACGTTTTGCGCGATTTCTATTGCGATATCGTGGGTTTGAAAGTCGGGCCGCGCACGGCAACGACCAGCTATGGTTTCTGGCTATATATCGGTGATAACGATGTGGTGCATATCGCCGAATATAACAAAGGCGTTGGCGCTCCCGATTTGCATGTGAACGGTACTTATGACCATGTGTCTTTTACCTGCACGGATATGGCCGGTATGGAAGCGCATCTCACAAAAAATAACGTTCCTTACACGACGCGCACTCTGAATAATGGCGTTAAACAAATCAATTTTAAAGACCCTGCCGGGAATGGTATTGAATTGAATTTTGAAGAGTATAAGATAGCTAGTTAACCGCAGCAGTAATCTGTTTTTGAACTTAAAGCGTTATTGAATTTCTTAGAGATGCAAATTGCACTGGAGAAGTAATGAACACGCAGCATTTTAATTCCCGTTTTAACCGTTATTGGCTCAATACTTTAATAGCAGCAAGTTTACTTGCAGGCTTATCATTTAATGCCCACGCGGAACCCGACCCTAAACTCTGGCCTGTGGTTAAAGAAGCATTCTTTGCCAAACGAGATATTCAGGAAGTTGATTTCATCAAGATCGACGCGCCACGTCGTGCTGAAAGCGGCGCGCAGGTTCCTGTCACTTACACTATTGATAACGCCGCAGCAAAAGGCGTCGTTATCAAGAAACTTTATGCGATTGTCGATGCGAACCCGATTCCGCTGACTGCGACTTACCATTTGACTGATATGTTGGGTAACTTCCAGCTTTCTACCCGCGTACGTTTTGAAACCGATGCTTTCGTGCATTTAGTGGGTGAAACGGCAGATGGCAAGCTATATGGTGCGTCTCGCCCGATCCGCGCTGCTGGTGGTTGCGGCGGTACGGTAGATGCTGATGATGCAGCAGTGAGATCTTCTGCAGGAAAAATCAAATTAAGAGTTGAAGAGCCCATAAAAATCGGCAGTGCAACACCTACGGTATTTAATATAAAGCACCCGATGCGCACTGGCTTGCAGCGCGATTTAGTATCACAAGGTTTTGTGCCGGCTTTCTACATCAATAAAGCCGCATTCACTTTTAACGGCAAACCGGTGATGACCATTGATGTAGGCGTAGGTACCAGTGAAGACCCTTACTTTAAATTCGATTTTATTCCTGATTCACCAGGAAAATTGGATGTTACAGCGACGGATAACGAAGGTAAAACCTTCACTCATGAAGTAGAAGTCAAAGGTTAACCACAGCAAATATGCTGAATTATTAAGGCCTCGAAAGAGGCCTTTTTGTTTGGTTGGCGTAGCTGGTTTATTGACGGACTAATGCTAAAATAACTTTAACAATTTAGGAGCCACCAAAATGAAAAGTTACCGCAAAGAACTTTGGTTCAACCCACCCACCCGCGTTGCCTTTATCCGTATTACCGAGCAAGTGAATGAATGCCTACGTGAAAGCGGCGTGAAGGAGGGTTTTGTACTTGTGAACGCCATGCATATTACCGCCAGTGTGTTTATCAATGATGACGAGCGTGGCTTGCACCATGATTACACGCAATGGCTGGAACGCCTCGCACCGCATGAACCAGTGAGCAGCTATCGTCACAATGATACCGGTGAAGATAATGCTGATGCCCATATGAAGCGTCAAGTAATGGGTCGCGAAGTGGTTGTTGCCATTACCGAAGGGCGCCTGGATTTTGGTCCTTGGGAACAGATTTTTTACGGTGAATTTGATGGCCGCCGCAAAAAACGTGTACTGGTGAAGATCATCGGTGAATAATCAAATTTTTAAATCGCAAGTATTGAAGGTAAAGCATTGAAAGTGACAAATTTGAAAGAACTCAGTTGAAAGTTTTGGTCGTTTTTGCGCATCCCGCTTTTGAAACTTCACGTATCAACTTAGCCATGTATCAAGCCATTAAAGACCTGCCGAATGTCACCTGGCACAACCTTTACGATACCTATCCGCATCAGCTTATCAACGTTCAGCATGAACAGACTCTACTTGAGGAGGCCGATGCAGTGGTGCTGCAGCACCCGATGTTTTGGTATTCTTGTCCGGCGCTCATGAAAAACTGGCTGGATAGTGTGTTAACGCTAGGCTGGGCTTATGGTGATGGTGGTACCGCTTTAAACGGAAAAGCATTTTTGCAGGCCATTTCCAGCGGAGGGCCAGAAACTGTATACCAGCGTGGCGGTTATAACAATTTCACTTTAGCTGAATTACTACGGCCTTTCGAGCAAACTGCAGACCTCTGTGAGATGACTTATCACCAACCATTTTTGACGCAAGGTGTACGTAACCTCACAGAAGAAATATTGGTAGAACAGGCGGCAAAATATCGCAGCTGGATCAACAATATTGTCGATGGCAAACTGCCGCCTATCGTTAATACCCATCACGCCTCACAGGCAGACTACAGCCAATTCATATGACAGAAACTCCCGGTTTATTATTACAAGGCGTAGTTTATTTGGGTGCTGCAGTGATTGCAGTGCCGCTTTCTAAACGCATTGGTTTGGGATCGGTACTCGGATATCTGCTTGCCGGTATATTGATTGGGCCGTGGGGATTGGGCCTGATTGCTGATGTAGAAACGGTATTGCAGTTTGCCGAATTCGGCGTTGTGATGATGCTGTTTCTTATTGGGTTGGAATTGGAGCCTGAGAAACTTTGGGAGATGCGGGCGCCTATATTTGGCTTAGGCGGCTTGCAAGTGCTGCTCACCTTGGCTGTGACTACCTGCTTGGCGCTAATATTCCATCTTGATTGGCGTCTTAGCGTGGTAGCGGGCATGGGTGTTGCGATGTCTTCCACAGCCATTGCGCTGCAAACCATCAATGAACGCGGCTGGTTCAAGCAGCCTGCCGGACAGTCGGCATTTTCAGTATTGTTATTTCAAGACCTTGCAGTCATTCCGCTTTTGCTGGGGTTAAGCATGTTGGCGCCACAAAGCGGCGCGCATGGTTTAGACTGGATGGCTACGTTACGCGCTGTTTTATTGGTGGCGGTCATTATCATTGGCGGCAATTATTGCTTGCGACCTATACTCCGCTACATCGCCAATACCGGTATGCGCGAGATGTTTATCGCATTCGCCCTGTTCCTGATTATGGGCGTTGCCATGCTCATGCAGTACGTCGGGCTATCGATGGGCTTGGGGGCATTTCTTGCGGGCGTCCTGCTGGCAGATTCAGAGTACCGGCAGGAGCTTGAGCTCGATATAGAGCCATTCAAAGGCTTGCTGCTAGGTTTGTTCTTTATTGCCGTCGGTATGTCCGTCGATATCGGCTTGATATTGAAACAGCCATTGTTAATCTTTGGCTTGGCGATTGGTTTGGTCGCGGTAAAAATTGCCCTACTGTTCGGATTAGGCCGATTCTTTAATCATTCTAAAGCCGATGCAATCATCTTTGCACTTACCTTATCGCAAATCGGTGAGTTCGCATTTGTCATTCATAACACAGCTTTGCAATTGCAAGTTATCGATACTCAACATGCGGCCATGCTCAATGCTATTGTTGCCATTTCGATGATGACAACGCCCATCTTGATGTATATGTACCAGCGTACCAGCAATAAAAGCTACAACAAATTGCGTGCTTTTGATACGTTTGAGACTGAGCGGCAAGTGATCATTGCCGGTTATGGCCGTTTTGGCCAGATCGTTGTCAGGTTGCTGAATGGCGTCAATATTGCGCCTACGGTGATTGAGCAGGATCCTAATCAAATTGATTTGCTCCGCAGATTTGGCTTGAAAGCTTATTACGGGGATATTTCCCGGCCTGACGTACTTGAAGCCGCAGGCATTGCCAAAGCAAGGTTATTGGTCATTGCTATTGATGATGTGAGTGCAGCCATAGAAACCGCTAAATATGTGCAACTGCATTATCCGCATGTGAAAATCATTACCCGTGCGCGTAACCGGACAGATGCCTATGATTATATGGAACTGGGAATCGAAAACGTGCGTGAGACTTTCCATTCCGCATTAGCCGTAGCGGAAAGTTCGCTGGTGAGTTTAGGGTTCGGTAAATTCCAGGCACATAAAATGATTTGGCAGTTCAGGCAGCATGATGAAAGAATCATGAATGAATCACTCAGCATCAGGAATGATGAAAAGCAGCGTATCTCACATAACACTAAATCTCGTCAGGATTTGGTAGCTCTATTAAGCCAGGAGTCGCAACAGCAAGTGCTGACAAGTAAGGATGCTGGCTTTGACGAAGTGAAGTAAAGTAGCTTTAACTATGTGCTTTACAATATTCAGGAAATAAAAAAGGGAGCCGTAGCTCCCTTTTCGCAATGCATTTTACTTATTTGTTCATTACGTACATAGTAACTTCAAAGCCAAAACGCATTTCTGTAGCAGCTGGTTTAGTCCACATAATAAATCTCCTTAGTAGTAAATTATTGGGTAGTAAATTTTTGAAGCTTAGTACACAAAAAACAATGTTTTGTTGCTAGTTTGTATGACTGCATTGTGCGCCGCTAGTTGGGTTTTAACCCTATCACCATTCATGAATAGAACGTAGTTATTTTCATGAGCATAAGCTACATAAATCATGAGCAAATCTTAGCTTTTGTAATAATATCAAAGGTTGACTCTGTAAATGATAATTGTTATCATTACCACTACTACTATGGTAATTACAGTGCATCTGCCCAATTACAACCTATGTCTATGCCAGAAGAATTTGAAAACTTAAGCGCGATAGAGAATTTAGCGCTCGCGTCATTAGACAGGCAGATAACGAAGCCAATGGTAAGTGACGTAAGTGCAATTAGTAAGAGCATCACTAGCGAATCACTTTTTGCGGGCGCCAGGGAATTGATTATTTCCCATGCTGGCGGTGAATATCGTCTGCGATTGACCAATCAGGGTAAGTTGATCTTAACCAAATGATCTACCGATATAGATCTACCCGATATATAGGATAACGCATGCAGCCTAATCTAAAATTGGTGACCAATGTACATTTTGACATTGCACCCTTAAGCCAGGATCATAACCAGGCAGATTTGTTGCGCTTAGCGATTACACAACCAAGCCATAGCGGAACACCCACCAAGCAACCATCTTATTTGTTGATCCTTTTGGTCGTATTGCTCCATATCGCAGGTGCGGTATGGTTGAAGAATAACAGTGACACCCTGCCAGTCATAAAAGAAGTAGCGCCTATGATGGTGAGCTTGGTAAGTGAGCCAGCCCCAGAGCCTGAAATCGTGCCTTTGCAGCCTACGCCACCTAAACCTGTCATAAAACAAAAGCCAGTGGTCAAAAAACAACCGGTAGTCAAAGAGTTGCCAACTCCGGTACCAGTGCCTAACGAGCCAGTCGCAGAACCGGTTGCAGTGGCGGAGCCAACCCCTGTTACACCTCCAGTGACTACGAAAGCGCCGGAGAGCGTAGAGCCTGCGCCAGCCAAAGTGGAACCTGAACCAGTTATCGAGCCGCCTAAATTCGGTGCTGCCTATTTGCATAATCCGGCACCAGATTATCCATCCATGTCTCGCAGGGCTAAAGAGCAAGGCCGTGTATTGTTAAAAGTAATCGTTTCAACAAAAGGGGATGCTGAAGACGTGCAGCTTGAAACCAGTAGCGGCTTCAGCCGCTTAGATGATGCGGCCATTCAAGCAGTAAAAAAATGGCAGTTCATCCCGGCTAAACGCAACAATCAACCGATACGTGCAGGTGTTTTAGTGCCTGTGAAATTCTCGTTAGAAAATAAATAGATCAAAAGACATAAATCAAAGTAGAAAGTAAGGAATAGAAACAATGCAAAATAGCTATGAATTCAACGGCCTGCAATTTATTACGGCCGGTGGCCCAGTCTCAATGGCAGTGGCAATTATCCTGCTGGTAATGTCTGTAGCCAGCTGGTACCTGATTGTGAGTAAAAGCTACCGCGCATGGCAGGCACGCAAGGCAATACAGGCTTATAGCCAGCAATTCTGGAATGCCGGCAATCTGGCCGCTGCTATTAAACAAGAAGGCAGCAATGCGGTGTCGCGCGTTGCAAAACGTGCAGTTGCAGCAGCAGAACATTACCTACAACAGGCCAATAACAATACCGAAATGTGCAGCAAAGATGAATTTGTGGCGCGTGTCATGAACCGAAGTATTGCAGAAGAAAATGCTGAAATGGAACGAGGTCTTACAGTACTTGCTTCAGTCGGTAGCGTATCACCATTTGTTGGTCTGTTCGGTACGGTATGGGGTATTTACCATGCTTTGGCCAGCATCAGCCAAAGCGGTCAGGCAACATTGGATAAAGTAGCAGGTCCGGTAGGTGAAGCATTGATTATGACCGCGCTAGGTTTAGCAGTGGCGATTCCTGCAGTATTGGCTTACAACGCATTGGTGCGCAGTAACCGTATGTTGATTAGCAATGTGGAGCACTTTGCCGATGAATTGCATACTTTGCTTACTACCGGCGCTGTTATTAATTCAAAAGCTGAAGCATCTAAAGCGCGTACAGCAAAAGACACTGTACACGTGGTTGAGGTTACAGCATGATAGGTTCAGGAAAAGGAATCGGGTCAGCCAACCATTCTACGCCGATGTCGGAAATCAATACCACGCCCCTCGTGGATGTGATGCTGGTATTGCTGGTGATATTCATCATCACGGCACCGTTATTGACGCATGCAGTTAAGATTGATCTGCCGCAAGCGAGCAGCCAGCCATTGCCTGAGAAACCTGAAGTCGTTTCCATAGCGATCGACGGGGCCGGCAAAATGTATTGGAATGATGTGCCTATGGTACAAGGCGAGCTCAAGGCAAAATTGCAGCTAGTTGCCGACAAAAAACCGCAACCTGAATTGCATATCCGCGCTGATAAAGAAACGCGCTATCAGTTACTGGCTGAAGTAATGGCAGATGCGCAAAACGCGGGCATTACCAAATTAGGTTTTCTAAGCGAACCTAAATAGCCAGTTCTAGTATTTTCATAAGTATTTATTTAGATATCAATCCTATTGGTAGCGCAAAGCTTCGATAGGATTGAGCATCGCAGCTTTCCTGGCTGGATAAAATCCAAAGAATACGCCTATGCTGGCTGCCACACCGAATGCGATTGCCAATGAATTGCTAGAGACTATAACCTCTGCTTGAGTAAAGGCGCTTACGGCTACTGCTCCGCCGATGCCAATCGCGATACCGATTAAACAACCCACGATAGAAATAACAATCGCTTCCAGCAAGAATTGCAAAAGGATGTCACGCTGGCGTGCGCCTATCGCCATGCGGATGCCGATTTCACGGGTACGTTCGGTGACTGAAACAAGCATGATGTTCATGATGCCAATGCCACCTACCAAAAGCGAGACCGAGGCAATCGCGCCTAACAATAGCGACATGGTCCGCGTGGTTTCAGCAGCCGAATTTGCCAGTGCAGTGAGGTTGCGAACTGAAAAGTCGCTATCTGAACCGGGGCGAATATTGTGGCGCTGGTTAAGCAGGCCATTGATATTTTCTTCGACCATATTCATCACTTTATCGGACTCTGCCTGAACAATGATTTGGCGCACGCTACCGGGCAGTTGGTTACCGAAAAGCTTACGTTGTGCAGTCGACAAGGGCACGATGATCGTGTCGTCCTGATCGCGCCCATCAAGCGTTTGACCTTTGCTTTCCAGCACACCTAGGATGACAAATGGACTTTGCTTGATGCGTATAGTTTTACCTATAGGATCAATGTCATTCCCAAAAATACTTGTGACGACGGTTTTTCCGACTAAGGCTACGCGGGTTGCAGAGCGAATGTCAGAGTCCGAAAATCCATAACCTTCCGATAAGCTCCATGAGCGAACGTCCAAATAACTAGGCGTGGTGCCGATGATATCGGTATTCCAGTTATTACTGCCAAAAACGATCTGTGCCTTACCGGTAGAAACGGGAGCGACGCCAGAAACGCCATCCAACTCGGCAATCGCATTGGCATCTTTAGTGTTGAGGGAAGGCGCATTACCAGTGGCTGATCGGGCACCGGCCACATTTGGCGGGCCGGAAAGTACTACAAAAAGGTTGCTACCCATGGCGTTAATGGAGCGCTTCACCGAAGCTTCCGCACCTTGGCCAATTGCCATCATCAATACCACTGCACCTACGCCTATGACCATACCCAACATAGTCAGGAACGTGCGCAAGCGATTGGCACCCATGGCGTGCCAAGCTTCACCGAGCATAGCGCTAAACATCACATCACCTCGCTTTGTAAATGTTCAGAGCGGGAAGAGTTGCTGCGTGTATCCTGCACGATTTTGCCATCTAGGAAACGCACCTGGCGGCTGGCGTGTTCAGCAATGTCTGTTTCATGCGTGACCAATACGATGGTGATGCCTTCTTTATTCAATTCGCCAAACAATGCCATGATTTCTTCACTGGTTACGCTGTCAAGATTACCCGTTGGCTCATCCGCCAGGATCAATCGCGGTCTATTCACCAATGCGCGAGCAATAGCTACGCGTTGCTGCTGACCACCAGAGATTTGGTTGGGACGCGATTCGATATGTTTGGCTAATCCTACTTTTTCCAATAACACTTTGGCCCGCGCATGACGCTCTTTCTTTTCTATGCCTGAGTAAACTAGCGGCAAGGCAACGTTATCCAATAAGCTGGCACGTGCCAATAGATTGAATCCCTGGAATACAAAGCCAATGGTCTGGTTACGCACCTGGGCAACCGCATTTTCTTCCATAGTCGCGACCGGATGACCATCTAAAATATATTGGCCTTTAGTGGGTTTGTCCAGGCAGCCCAGGATATTCATGAAAGTGGATTTTCCTGAACCGGAAGGCCCCATGATAGCAACGTAATCACCATTATCGATACGCAGGTTAACATCTTTTAGTACCGGAAAAGGCCCTGCTGCTGTCTGATAGTCTTTGTACAAGTGGCTGACTTCGATGACACTATTTGGCGTAACAGAAGTATTCACTTAGAACATCCTAGGCGCACGGGTGCTACCGCCGGCTTTAGCTGGCGTATCGTCAGCTTGGGAATCGCCCACTATCACTTTGGTACCTACTTCAATATGCGGATAAGTAATTTCTGTAAAACGGCCATCGGTAATCCCGACATGCACTCTTTGCAAGGTAGGCTTGCCATCTTTCAGGATGTAAATCTTACCTGCAGAAAGATCTTCGCTCTTGTTCCTTTTTTTGCCGTTATTGGCACTGCCGACTTTTTTGACGTTATCTTTGTCTTTACTATCGCCATCGCTCACTTTAGGTTTGTAACGCAACGCCGCATTCGGCACCAGTAATGCTTGCTCACGTTGCGCAACTGCGATATTCACATAAGCTGTCATCACCGGCAGTAAAACCTGGTCTGAGTTATCAACGGAAATCACTACGTCATAGGTGACCACGTTAGAAGTATTGGTAGCATTGAGGCGGACCTGTTTTACGGTTCCTTCGAAATTCCGGTTAGGGAAGGCATCGACATTAAACCGTGCTTTTTGACCGACCTTGATATTACCGATATCCGCTTCTGCAAAGCTGGTGTCAATCTGCATCTTGGATAAGTCCTGCGCAATCTGGATCAGCGTAGGCGTTTGAAAGCTAGCGGCAACGGTTTGACCAACATCAACTACACGATTCACCACGATGCCAGAAACAGGTGAACGGATAATAGTGAAGTTGATATTAGTCTGATCACGGTTTACCAAGCCGCGGGCGCTATCTAGCTGCGCTCGTGCAGACCTTAAGGCTTGTACTGAGGTATCTAATTCCTGTTTGGAAACGAATTCCTGGTTATAAAGTTCGCGCATACGAGCTTCATTCGCTTTGGCCAAATCTACTGAGGCTTGGGCATTGCGTACACTGGCTTGTGATTGCTGTATTTGAGCCCTGGATAAGGAATCATCCAGCTCCAGAAGTACCTGGCCCTTTTTGACCTCATCGTTAAAATCCACATACAATTTTTTTACGATGCCTGAAATCTGTGTACCTACACTGATCAAGCTTACCGGGTTGAGCGTGCCGTTGGCAGATACAGTTTGTTCGATTTCACCTTGGGTAATACTTTCAAGTCGGTAAAGGTCTTCCGGCTTGGGTTGATGAGTGCGCTTGTAATAATAATAGGCGCCTGCAGCCACGGCAGCTAACACGATGAAAAGCAGTAGTTTCTTAAGTATTTTCATTTAAGTTTTCTTATCAATTGCTAATAGGTTGTGAAGTTGCGGACATGCTGGCACTCGGTAAAGACTGCACCATGGCATTGTCCAAAGCGCCCATTGATTGTGCCAAGGTGGCCCGTGCAATATTTGCATTCAAAGCTGCCTGGATTTTTTGCTGCCGAGCGCTGGCTAAAGCGCTTTGTGCGTTCAGTGTATCGATGATGTTACCAACACCAGCCTTATAACGGCCTAGCGCTACCCTATAGGATTCTTCTGCACTTTTTACCAATACGTCGGTAGCGTTAACAGACTCCAATGCTGTACGTAGGTTTTGATACGAACTCCACACATCCAGCGAAATCTGCAGGCGTAAACGATCACGCTGAGAAGCAACTAAATCGGCCGTTGCTTCTGCGGCACGTATTCTGTAGGTGGGGGCATAGCCCTCAAATATTGGAATAGAAACCGTTAAGCCTAAAGTTGTACCATTGCTGGTTGTCAGGTTAGTGCCGTTAAACAAATCGTTCGACATGCCAACAGATATTGTAGGTTTACTGGAGGCTTTACTAGCGTCGATATTGGCTTGCGCAGCTTTATATTGCGCTTCGCTTGCAATCAGGTCGGGACGACGGCTAACCGCTTGCTCGATCAGGCTGTTTACGTCTTCCAAAATACTGGCAGGAGGATTGATAGCACTGCTCACCAGCAATATTTTTTTGTTCGCAGGTAAGCCCATCACATTTGCCAAATTGCCGTAGGCACTTTGCAGGTTGCCTTCACTGGTAATACGATTTAAAGTCAGTTGAGCGTATGCGGTTTGTGCCTGTAACTTGTCTGCAGGCGTTGCGACACCAGCTTTATAGCGTGCTTCTGCTGCCTTGAAGCTTTCTTCACTGGCGCGCTCAGCCTCACGTGCCGCATCTAATGCTGCAATGTTAGCTTGTACTTGGTAATAGGCTACGGTAGCTGTTAACAAGATGCTTTGCACAATACTGTTTTGGCTGGCGCTGGCCGACAGCAATAACTGCCTGGCATTTTCCAGATTGGCATCACGATTACCAAAGTCATAAAGCAAGTAGCTGGCGACGATGCTATTGCTCAGGTTTAAATAAGGATTATTGCGCGAACTGGATTTTGGAAAATCAATATTCGCATTGGTTGAAACATTGTCTATCACGGTAGGCAAATAAGCCGATTTGGCAATGCCGAGTTGGGCAGCCTGTACACGTGCGTTTGCCCAGGCTTCGTTAGTTTGTGGGTTATTACAAAGACTGCTATCGGCTACTTCTGCAAGCGTTAATGGCTTATTTAAATCGATTTTCGTACAAGGTGAACTTGGGTCAACGTAGCCATCAGGAATACGTGGCAAATGATTAATCTTTGTATTGAGCGGATCGCCATCTTTATACCAGATTGAGCCATCTGCATAAGCCAGCGGAGCTGTGCCTAATGAGGCGCTTAGCAGGAAGAGTTTGAGCCATTTACTAAGGCGAAAAACTACTCTAACCCTGCTCAAAAATTGTCTGTTTTTCTCGATATTCTTTTTCAACAAAATGCTCATGTGATAGATGAAGTTAAATCTTAGAGCAGCATCTTACATATATGTTGCAATACTAAATGAGAACGGTTATCATTATCGGATAATTTTACACAACTTATACAAGATTTACACCGTTTAACACTTCGCTAGGCGTTTAAGCAAACTGTTACAACGAATAAGGTTTAATTTGTTAACAAAAAAAACATATTTATCCAGCCAGCCAGTGAGTATTGCTCAGTTAGCCAGCCAATGGGTCTTTAATCTGGGAGCAATACAATGAAGCAAATTCAAAAAAATAAACTGACACAGAAGTCTGTGTACTTGGCAGTCGTTCTTGCCATGCAGTCTTTAAACGTAATGGCTGAGGAACCTGCGCCGGTAGCGCCCACACAGGAACTGGAAGAGGTCAATGTAAAAGCAACAGTACAGCCAACGACTGATGGTTATCAAGCGACTAAAACCCGTCTAGGCAAAGTGCTGCAAGATCCCCAAGATATTCCGCAAGCCATCACAACGGTTACGCACGATCTGATGCATGACCAACAAGTAAGTACTTTGCGTGACGCTTTGCGCAATGTTTCTGGCTTAACTTTCAACGCTGCTGAAGGTGGTCGTGGCGGTGATAATTTTAACTTACGCGGATTCTATACTTTCGGCGATATCTATTTAGATGGGATCCGTGATACTGCGCAATACAACCGCGAAACTTTCAATCTGGAGCAAGTCGATGTTCTACGTGGTTCTGCGGCGATGTTATTTGGTCGAGGTCAAGCTGGTGGCGTAATTAATCAGGTCACTAAAATGGCTGAATTGGAAGATGTTAATACTGTGACAGGTAGTCTCGGAGAATATGACTATCATCAATTCACCGGTGATTTTAATAAGAAATTGGGCGAGACTACCGCGATTCGTGTAAATGTAATGGATCGTTCTGAAGAAACTTACCGTGAGAACCCGGCAAACAATGATAGACCCGAATTAGATCGTAAAGGGATAGCATTAAGTTTTGGTACTGGTATAGGTACTAACAATGAATTCTTCTTAAATCATGTATATACACAAACTCGTGATATCCCGGATTATGGAGTTAACTTTTTAAATAAAAAGCCAATCAATAATAATGTTGCAGATGATTCAACATTTTACGGTGCGGATAAAAACTTTGATGACAGTGATGTTCGTATCACCACAGGAATATTTACACATAAATTTACTGATGATACTCAGATTCGTACCCAATTAAGGCATGCAGAATATGATAGAGCTTACTGGGCAAAAACTCCAAATGCTACTACTCCGCCGGATGCAAATGCTAGTGTAGGCGGTAATCAAACTCGGGTGTCTACCTACGAGACAGATACTTTGCAGTCCGACTTCAGTACCGTATTTAATGCTTTCGGTATGAAAAATCAATTCCTAGCTGGTGTTGAATATTTAAAGGAAGATTCATATAGGCAAGCCCTACGTAATGTAGGTACTGTTGCGAATCCGATTTACAGAAGCAGCCAAGTAACAGGGACGCCTAATAAATTCGACGCCGACAACTATGCTGCATACATTCAGGATACGATTGAATTTGTAAAAAACTGGGATTTGCTAGTTGGTATACGTCGTGATGAACTTCGTGCAGATTATTCAAGTATTACATCACCTAAACTTAGCTATGGCGAAAATAGTTATCGCACTGGTCTGTCTTGGCACCAAACACCAGACACTCATTATTATGTGAGTTATAGTGATTCGTTCAGTCCAACCGCAGATTTATACCAGTTGACCGTAAAGCCACAACCGCCTGAAAGAAGTAAAACAGTCGAAGTGGGTGCAAAGTGGTTATTTCTTGATGGCGACCTAACATTCCGCACAGCGCTTTATCGTACGACCAAGGATTGGGAACGTAATGCTGACTTAGAAGCAACCGCCGCAATTCTTACCAAAAAACGCCGTACAGATGGTTTGGAATTCGAATTAGCGGGCAAGATAACCGACAATTGGGAATTGTTTAGTGGATTAGCTTTTATGGATGCGAAGATTCTTGAAGTGGCAGAGAACGTTAACGCAACAACAGGCATAATTACTACTGCAGATCCAAGATTTAAAGGAGAGCGAGCGCGTAATACTCCACCTATGACTTTCAATATGTGGACTACTTACAAAATTGCCGGTAATTGGAAAATTGGCGGTGGCTTCGAATCTAAAGGGGAGCGTTTTGGTTATAGCCCTTCACAAACTGCGGCTCAAACATCTACTGCAACTGGCACATTTAACACGGGTTCATTTAATCCAAACACCCTACCAGGCTATACGCGTTGGGATGCGATGGTTTCATATGAAGAAAAGAAATGGGCAGTACGGCTTAATGTAAAAAACTTGTTTGACAAAGTGTATTACGATTCAATCTATGATAACGGTGGCTTCACAGTACCAGGTAACCGCAGACAAACGATTATTACGACAGAATATAAGTTTTAATTAATCGTAATTAGAAAAGTCATGAGCTAGCCCTCATGACTTTTTCTGTTGTATTTGATTTTTGTTGTATTTTTTAAGGTCATATTATGTTGCTGCATGTACCTAATGTACTAAATGCTGAAGAGCTCCATCAATTGCGTAAATTAATGACGCAAGCTGATTGGACTGATGGAAAAGTCACGGCTGGTACGCAGTCAGCGCAAGTCAAACGTAACATACAGTTGCCTGAAACTACTGCCGATGCAGAGGCAGCGCGACTCATTGTTTTAAAAGCATTAAATAGAAATGCTTTGTTCTTTTCAGCAGCTTTGCCTAAAAAAATCTATCCACCGTTATTCAATCAATATAAAGACGGCATGGATTTCGGAGCGCATATTGATAATGCAGTACGTACCCATGCGATTTCTGGTGTGCACGTCCGTACCGATATTTCATGCACTTTATTTATTGCAGACCCTGATGGCTATGAAGGTGGTGAATTGGTTATTGAGGATACCTATGGGCACCAAATGGTTAAATTGCCAGCGGGTGACATGGTGTTATACCCAGGCACTAGCTTGCATCATGTGCGGCCCGTCACTAAGGGCGCTAGGCTTGCCAGCTTTTTCTGGGTACAAAGCATGATACGTGACGACGCGCAACGTACGCTACTTTTTGATATGGATGCAGCCATTGCAACTTTGCGCCAAAACATTGGCGATAATGCCGCTGTTATCCGATTAACCGGTAATTACCATAACCTAATCCGCATGTGGGCGGATACTTAATCTTTAAGGAAATATCATGCGCTTTTTATTTGCATTTTTAGCTTTATTACCTATTTACGCACAAGCTGCTGCGGATTGTCCTGTGCATCCAAAAGAGGAGTGGGCATCGGAAGAAACACTCAAGAAAGCCCTAGCTGACGAAGGTTACACGATCAAAAAATTCAAGGTAGATGGTAACTGTTATGAGATCTATGGCCGCAATAAAGAAGGTAAAAAAGTCGAAATCTACTTTGATACCAAAACCTTGGCTATCATTAAGGCAGAAGGTATAAGAGACTAAGCCTCACCAATGTATCCCGAATTAAATAAGTCCATCGGCTGGACTTGGTTCGTACGTGCAACGCATTGGATTGTTGCAATATGTGTATTAGTGAATTTCTTCAATGACACGGGGTACTGGCATAGAACAATCGGCTATCTCTGTTTGGGCTTAGTATTAGCCCGTATTGTGTACGGATTACTCATTAGCAAAGTATCTTCTTCACAATTCTACCTGCCCGGTATCAAGCATCTCAAAATCCATATCAAAGAGCTTTGTGAAAGACATGTCCCAACACATACAGGTCATAATCCACTCGGTCAATGGGCTGTTTATTTCATATGGTTACTTATAGCATTATTGGCATTCACTGGCTGGCTTAGTAGAACAGATGCTTACTGGGGCGAGGATTGGCCGGTAGATTTACACCAACTCTTATCCAATATATTGCAAGGATTTGTGATTTTGCATTTGCTAGCGATAGCACTCATGTCTAAATTGCAGAAACATAATCTAGTGAAAGCGATGCTAGTGGGTAAGCACGCAGACTAACAATTCCAATACCGAGATGTTCAGTATTGGAATTTCATTAGCTCTTGATATAACTTTCCAGCTGTTTGATCAAGTCTTTTTGATAGGCAATCGTTTCTTTCACTAAATCGCCAATAGAGAGCATTCCAACTACTTTATCGTCTTCAACTACTGGAAAATGACGGATACGGTTTTCCGACATCAGAGACATCGCGTAATCTACCGTATCGTCAGGTTTCCCGGATAATACTTTATCGGTCATGACTTCATGAATCTGGGTCGTTTTCGATGAGCGGCCTTGCAATACTACTTCTCTCGCATAATCTCGTTCCGAAAAAATACCTACCAGCTTACCTTCTTCAATCACGGCCAATGCACCGATTTTATATTCAGCCATAATCACTAGCGCATCATAAACCGGGCGATTAGGCGCAATTGAAATCACTTCTTTATGTTTTTTGCTATCTACCAATTGTTGTAATGTTTTCATAATCTTCTCCAGCCACTAGCACCTTTAAATATACACCCAATAATTTTTTAGCCAATATCTACCCGTAAATTTTTGTTAAAGTATTGACATAGTTAGCTAGCTAACTATAATGCTCCTAACTATGTTACAATTAAGAGACCTACCTACTCCAGAAGTATTGAGTAAATTCGCTGAACGTTATCCGCAGGCGGATGTAACGGCGATTTCAAGCTTCTTGCATTTGTTGCGCGTGGCAACGGATTTGTCCATCGCGCTTGATACCTGCTTATCTAAACACGGCTTGCTGCAAGGCCGTTGGTGGGTATTGATTTTATTGATGCGCGAAGCCTCAAAAACTGCAACACCATCAGTGCTGGCAGATAAAGCAGGCGTATCACGTGCCACGATGACCGGCTTAATTGACGGCTTGGAGCAGGTCGGCTTGGTTGAGCGGGTGTTTGCAAAAGACGATAGGCGCAGCGTGGTGATTCATCTGACGGAAACTGGGCAGGCAAAATTAGACGTGGTCATGCCGGACTATTACAGCCGCTTGCGTCAATGCATGCAAGCATTGGATGAAAGCAAGCGCAAGCAATTACATATGATGCTGGACCTGATAAATTCGGGAATTCCGGCTTTCAATAAAGTCTAATTAATTTTTATAGGAAGCAAAAGATGTCAAACATTCAAACTGAAATCCAGGCGATCAATGCAAGTTTTGATCATGCATTCAATAGCAAAAATGCCGCAGCGATTATTGATCTATACGCTGAGAATGCAGTCGTAATGCCAGCCCCAGCCGGTGCGCCGATCATTGGTAAAGATGCAATCCAAACCTTTTTTAACGGCCTGATAGAAGCAGGTGTTATTGAACACAAACTTACGCTTGCCGAAGCGGTTGCAGATGGTAATTTGGCTTATCAGCGTGGTAATTGGAGTGGCGCAATGATCGATGAAGCCGGCACAAAAAATACCTTTGGCGGTAATGTGCACCTTGTGTACCGCAAACAAGCAGATGGCGGATGGAAAGCAGTGACGCATATCTGGAATTAAATAAGCGATCATGGAAAATAGCGCGAAAAAAACCATCAGTGCGTTTATCGCATTGATTATGCTGACCATCATCTGGGGCTATAACTGGGTGGTGATGAAGAATGCGCTGCAATTTGCAGGGCCTTTCCAATTCGCCGCGCTACGTACTTTTTTAGGTGCTGTGGTGCTATTTGTGGTGATGTATTTCACGAAAAGACCTTTAGGCTTAAAAGAGTTTCCCACGATGTTAGTGCTAGGGCTCTTGCAAACCATCGGTTTTACCGGTTTACTGATATGGGCATTGGTTGAAGGCGGCGCCGGTAAAACAGCGGTGCTGACATATACCATGCCATTCTGGGTTATGTTGTTTGCCTGGCCGATGCTGGGCGAAAAGGTGCAAGGCTGGCAGTGGCTAGCAGTCCTATCTGCAATATTCGGTATGGTATTGATATTTGATCCGCTGCATATCAAAGCCGATGGCTTCAGCATGTTTTTGGCGATCAGTTCCGGCGTGTCATGGGCTTTGTCCGCAATCATTTCGAAAAAGCTGCATCATCGTAGTCCAGAGCTTGATTTGCTGAACCTAACCGCATGGCCTATGTTATTAGGTTCAATTCCTATGGTGGCCATCGCATTAATCGCACCTGCTGCGCCTATTGTATGGTCCGGTTACTTTATATTTTCAGTATTATTTAATGTATTTCTTAGCGGTGCCCTAGCATGGTTATTATGGCTGTATGCCTTGCAGATATTGCCAGCCGGTGTTGCTAGCATGGCATCCATGCTAGCACCTGTCATTGGCGTCATAGCGGCCTGGATACAGCTGAATGAAGTGCCCGATACATTGGAATCTATCGGCATGTCATTGATTGCTTTTGCGCTAGTGCAAATTTCCGTCATTACCATGCGCAAACGGCAACCGGTTGATTGCGCACAAGGCCAAGAGTAAAGAATACCTCACACGAAGCCTATGATAAAATAGCATGATAAACATCATGTGTAATTATCAAGGAACATAGCATGGCAGGACATAGTAAATGGGCCAATATCCAGCACCGTAAAGGTCGTCAAGACGCTAAACGCGGCAAAATCTTCACAAAACTTATCAAAGAAATCACGGTGTCTGCTCGTTTGGGCGGTGGTGACCCAGCCATGAATCCACGTCTTCGTGCAGCCATTGCAGAAGCCAAAGAAGAAAACATGCCTTCAGACAATATTACGCGCGCCATCAAAAAAGGTACGGGTGAGTTGGAAGGTGTAAATTACGAAGAAATTCGTTACGAAGGCTACGGCATCAATGGTGCAGCCATTATTATTGACTGCTTAACCGATAACAAACAGCGCGCTGTGATGGATGTGCGCCATGCATTGAGTAAACATGGCGGCAATTTAGGTACGGATGGTAGTGTGGCATTTATGTTTAAACACTGTGGACAAATCGTGTTTGAGCCTGGCGCAAGTGAAGATGCAGTGATGGAAGTGGCATTGGAAGCAGGCGCAGAAGATATCGTGACTGATGAAGATGGTAGTATCGAAGTGATCACGCCGCCAGCGGATTTTGTGGCTGTGAAAGAAGCGTTAGAGGCTGCAGGTCTGAAACCTGCCATAGCGGAAGTGACGATGAAGCCTACAATGGAAACCATATTCACTGGTGACGATGCAGTGAAAATGCAAAAAATCCTAGACATGCTGGAAGATTTGGATGATGTTCAAGATGTTTATACAACAGCAGTGATAGAAGAAAACTAAAACCTTGTCGTGATATCGCGTTGCTACATTAAAAAATCACTTCTTGCATATTATGTATATGCGGCGGCGTGTTTTTTAATTAGCGCCTTATCTCACTTAAAGCTTTTAATTTTCTTTAAAAAGTTGAATGCTAAGTGACTATTACTCGAATCCTCGGTATTGACCCCGGCCTGCGTTTAACAGGCTTCGGAGTAATTGAGAAAATTGGTGAAAAAATCACCTATATTTCAAGCGGCACGATTAAAACCGCGAGTGGTAAAAAAAATCCGGTAGAAGGTGAAGACGATAGGGAGGAGTTACCTGCCCGTCTTAAAATCATTCTTGATGGATTGTTTGAAGTGATTGATACGTACCAGCCTAATCAAGTCGCGGTGGAAAAAGTATTCGTCAACGTCAATCCGCAATCTACTTTACTGCTTGGGCAGGCGCGCGGCGCCGCAATTAGCGCAGCGGTTATTCGTAATTTAATCGTAGCGGAATATACCGCTCTACAAGTTAAACAGGCGGTTGTGGGCAACGGACACGCCCAAAAAGAACAAGTGCAGGAGATGGTAAAACGTCTTTTAAGCTTACCGGCAACGCCTAAGCCGGATTCGGCCGATGCACTGGCCTGTGCAATCTGTCATGCGCATGGTGGGCAAGGTTTAGGTAAGTTGGCGACAGCAGGTTTTCGAGTCAAGGGTGGTAGATTGATATGATAGGTCGATTAAATGGCATTCTCTTAGAAAAAACCCCGCCATTGGTGTTGATCGATTGCAACGGTGTCGGTTATGAATGCGAAGTGCCAATGAGCACTTTTTATAATCTGCCAGCAATTGGTGAAAAAGTCACAATGCTCACGCATTTTGTCGTGCGTGAAGATGCACAGTTGTTATATGGCTTCGGCAGCGATCAGGAACGCGCGACATTCCGCCAGTTACTAAAAGTGAATGGAATCGGTGCTAAATCAGCACTTTCAATCTTAAGTGGGTTGTCTATCGAAGAATTGGTCCAGGCCGTTGCCCTGCAAGAAACTGCAATGTTGACCCGCGTGCCGGGCGTGGGCAAAAAAACCGCTGAGCGTTTGCTGCTAGAGCTTAAAGACAAATTCAGCGTTGCAGGTTTAACACCAAGTAGCGCAGCACATCCAAAATCGGCGAGCGGCGATGTCCTTAATGCACTTATTTCCTTAGGTTACAATGAACGCGAAGCACTTGCTGCCGTGAAACTTTTAGCGGCAGATGCCACCGTTGCAGATGGTATCAAGCAAGCCTTAAAATCATTATCAAAATAACTGTTAGAAACTGATGATAGAAACCGACCGTTTGATAGCGCCCGCTGCTGAAAGTCCCCAAGAAGAGGCTTTAGAGCGGGCCTTACGTCCCAAATTACTTGAAGAATATGTGGGGCAGGAAAAAGCGCGTGGCCAGCTCGAAATCTTCATCAATGCAGCACGTGGCCGCAGCGAAGCGTTGGATCATGTGTTGCTATTCGGGCCGCCGGGCTTAGGTAAAACCACACTTGCACACATTATTGCCAAAGAGATGGGCGTTAATATGCGCCAAACCTCAGGCCCTGTGCTGGAACGCGCCGGTGATCTGGCGGCACTGCTGACTAATCTTGAGCCGAATGATGTGCTGTTCATTGACGAGATTCACCGTCTTTCCCCCGTGGTCGAAGAGATTTTGTATCCGGCGATGGAAGATTACCGCTTGGATATCATGATCGGTGAGGGGCCGGCAGCGCGCTCTGTGCGCCTAGATCTGCCACCATTTACTTTAGTCGGCGCGACTACTCGGGCTGGGATGCTGACAAACCCATTACGTGACCGGTTCGGTATCGTATCGCGACTGGAATTTTATACTTCAGAAGAGCTTGGCCGTATCGTTCAGCGTTCAGCAGGGTTGTTGAATGTGGAAATGGTCGATACCGGAGCATTTGAAATCGCCAAGCGCTCACGTGGCACACCGCGTATCGCTAACCGTTTATTGCGCCGTGTTCGCGATTTTGCACAGGTAAAAGCGGATGGCATCGTATCCGCAGAAATTGCCGATGCAGCATTGAAAATGCTGGATGTGGATAAGCTGGGCTTTGACGTCATGGACAGAAAACTCTTGCAAGCCGTATTGGAAAAATTCGGCGGCGGCCCGGTAGGTTTGGATAACCTCGCAGCTGCCATTGGCGAAGAGCGTGACACGATTGAAGACGTATTGGAGCCTTACCTGATTCAGCAAGGCTACCTCATGCGCACGCCGCGCGGTCGCGTAGCAACGCAGCAGGCCTACCAGCACTTTGGTCTGCCAGTACCAAGTGCCTTGGCCAGTGGCGAGCTCTGGCAACAATAGTAGGTGCATATGTTCGATTGGCCGATTCGCGTTTATTACGAAGATACCGATAGCGGTGGCGTGGTTTATCACTCAAATTATTTGAACTTTATGGAGCGTGCAAGAACTGAATGGTTACGCGCGCTAGGTTTTGAGCAGACGCACATGAAGGATGATTTGAATATCATTTTTGTAGTACACAGTATGAACATTCAATTTAAACGCCCGGCCCTATTTAACGATATGCTCAATGTGCAAAGCAAGGTCGCTAAAATAGGTCATGGCAGTATCGAATTTCTGCAAACTATTTTGCGTGATCAACAAGTGTTGATCGAAGCCACAGTCAAGGTCGCCTGTGTACAAGCTAGTGTATTCAAGCCAGTGGCGATTCCGGCCATTATCAAAGATGCCATTCAAAACAATACGATGAACAGCCAAACTAAAATCAAAACCCCTAAAATTAGAATTAAAGCGGAGTCATTATGAACGTAGGTGTTGCCAACGATATGTCGTTTTTTACGCTGATTGCCGGCGCTAGTTTGCCAGTGCAAGGGGTAATGGTGATATTGCTGATTACCTCACTGTTTTCCTGGTGGTACATCTTCATCAAGTTTTTCACTATCAAGCGCGCTGAAGCGGATGCCGAGAATTTTGAAAATGCATTCTGGACCGGTGGCGACTTAAACAAGCTTTATGATGGCCTTACTTCTGGCCGTCGTAAGCCGCAAGGCATGGGCAGCATATTTGAAGCGGGTTTCAAGGAATATGCCCGCCATAAACAGCAAGGCCGCACTGAGATTAGCGACATTATGGAAGGCGCCCGCCGCGCGATGCGTGCCGCATACAATCGTGAGCTGGATGAGCTGGATGCACATTTACCATTCCTCGCTTCAGTCGGTTCTGTAAGTCCTTATATTGGTTTGTTCGGCACCGTATGGGGCATCATGAATGCGTTCCGTGGCTTATCCAGCGTGGCGCAGGCTACGCTTAGCCAAGTAGCACCTGGTATTGCCGAGGCGCTGGTAGCGACCGCGATTGGTTTGTTTGCTGCGATCCCAGCGGTGGTGGCTTACAACCGGTTTGCTTCAAGTGTCGATAGGCTTTCCGTACGTTATGAGAGCTTTATGGAAGAGTTCACCAATATCCTGCAACGCAAATCATAAAATGACTGCAAACTTGAATTACATTGCAATATTTAAATAGAGTGATGATATGAGCAGAACCCGCAAACGTCGCTTAATGAACCAGATTAATGTCGTGCCTTATATTGATGTGACTTTGGTGCTATTGGTCATTTTCATGGTGACGGCACCAATGACCAATCCTGGAGTTGTTGAGTTGCCGCAAGTCGGACAGGCCTTAAAGCAGCCTGAAGTTCCTTTGGTGCTTACGGTTAAACTTAACAATAAAATAGAGCTGGATAATAAACCGTTGGCGCGCGATGAGTTGCTGTTAGAGGTAAGGCAAGCACTTGCTAAAACCCCACAGCGCGCTGTAGTGATCGCCGCCGATAAGAATGTGAAGTATGACGATGTAATCGGCGTAATGGATTTATTGAAACAGAACAAAGTCGATAAAGTCGGGCTTTTGCTAAAACCGGCAAGCTAGTTGGCAAGTTAAATTAAATGATTCGCAGGCATGAAAACTCAGTATCGTTTAAGGCAGGAGTACTCGCCATCGGCGTGCACGCCGCATTGCTTATAGCGTTATTGGTTTCAGTTAACTGGAAGACGACCCATACTGCCAGCGTAGCAGAAGTTGAATTATGGGATAGCTTACCCACTCCGCAAGTACAGAAACCATTACCTCATCCGGAACCGAAAGTGGAGCCCCCTCCCAAACCGGAGCCTCCAAAAGTTGAAAAGGTCGAACCGCCGGAGCCAAAAATTGAGCCTAAGGCTGATATTACAGTTAAAAAGCTGGAGAAAAAAATAGAGAAAAAAGTAGAAAAACCTAAAGAGAAAAAGCCTGATGCACTTGCTGCCTTGCAAAAGCAATTAATGCAGGATGAGTTGGAAAAGGATAAAAGGCAGAAAAAAGACGATGCGCTGAAAAAGCTACAGCAAGAAGCTCTGGCGGATGAAAAAGCAGATAGTGACCAGCAGGTAAAAGCTTCAAAATCAGCCGCAAGTGCGAGCGTCATCGGCGAATATTCAGACAAGATCCGCGCTAAAGTGCAGCGTAATGTGAATAAAACCTTATGCGGCGATGGCAAACCAAAGCTGGTTTTTGAAATTACCGTGATGCCTACCGGTGATGTTCAAGGTACGCCAAAATTATTGCAATCCAGTAAAAGTAGCGCTTGTGATGATGCGGTAGAACGTGCCATTCTTCAATCCCAGCCCTTGCCTTTACCGGCTGATGCTAGTCTGCGTGAACAGTTCAGGAATTTACGCCTGGAATTTCACCCTAACGATTAAGAGAGCTAGTAAGTGGCTTAGATTTGTTACATTTTGTTACTTTAGCCTGCAAAACAATGGATGTAGAATAAAACCCTGCTTTACTCCAAGAGTGGCTATTGCAGGTTATGGTTTCACCTTGAAATTGAACTTTTATTAATCGAGCAAAACAAACTAACGATGATTATATTAAAACGTTCCCTCAGCCTTATTATTTGGCTTTCCCTGGCATTCGTGCCGTTAAAAAGTTTAGCAGCGCTTACCATTGAGATCAGCGGCGGCGGTGCCCAGCAGATTCCTATTGCAATCGTGCCTTTCGGCGGTAAAACCAATCAAGAAAACCTTAGCAGTATTATTGGTGCGGATCTGCGCCGTAGCGGTTTGTTCCGCGTGCTGGAAACTGGCGGTGTAGGGAGTCAGCCTACCGATATCAGCCAGATTAAATATGCTGAATGGGCTGCCTTGCAAGCGCAAGCCATGGCTGTAGGTACGGTTGAATCGCTACCGGGCAATCGTTTGAAGGTTAGCTTCAAGCTGGCAGATGTGCTTAAACAAACCCAATTAGCGGGCATGGAATATAACATTACGCCAAACCAACTAAGATTAACCGCGCATAAGATCGCTGATGTCATCTATCAAAAACTAACTGGCGAGGCACCGATGTTTGCTAGCCGCATTGCTTATATCACTAAGGCAAAAGGTCGCTACGCCCTACAGGTAGCTGATGCTGATGGCGAAAACCCACAAACTGTGGTTTCTTCCAACGAACCTATCATTTCACCAGCTTGGTCACCAGACGGCACTAAAATAGCTTATGTGTCATTTGAAAAGAAAAAACCGATTGTTTTTGTGCAGTCCTTGATGACGGGCCAACGTTTAACATTGGCCAATTTCAAAGGCAATAATAGCGCGCCAGCCTGGTCACCGGATGGCAGCAAGCTTGCGATCGTATTAACTTATGGCGCTAACTCCCAGGTGTATACGATTAATTCAGATGGCACTGGGTTGAAGCTAGTGACAAAGAGCAATTCAATCGATACCGAACCTAACTGGTCTCCAGATGGAAAATGGGTTTATTTCAGCTCTGACCGTGGCGGTAGACCGCAAATCTACAAAGTGTCATCCATTGGTGGGGAGCCGCAACGCGTAACCTTTGACGGCGCTTTTAACTTAAGCCCGCGCTTTTCACCGGATGGTAAATCGCTTGCCATGATCCGTAATGATGGCGGTAAATTCCGGGTTGCCCTGCAAGATATTGCTACCGGACAAGTGCAAGTGTTGAGCGATGGTCCGCAAGATGAATCCCCAAGCTTTGCGCCAAATGGCCGTGTGATACTGTACGCTACACGTATTGGAGGTAAAGGGGGAAAG
>JADMIO010806489.1_pt1 | contig 45799 bp, 38 predicted proteins | sample 8958161 | NCBI WGS metagenome assembly JADMIO01 (sample SAMN16585339, study PRJNA669376) | soil metagenome | isolation source: Crop rotation soil | place: USA: Cullars Rotation, Alabama | collected 2011
GCCGCGACTTCAAGTCACGTGAATTCCAAGCTTCGGATCCCACTGTGCTGGAAAGAAGCGCAGGAGCGTGGCCATGGCGCAAGACCCCGAGAAGGATGACGGCATTGTCGGCGCAAGTGTGGTGGCCCCGCGCAAGGGCGGCATGATGATGCGCGGCGCAAGCAAGCCCCACGTGCACGGCCCCGAATGCGACCATGACCACGCGGGTCACGACCATGCCGGGCACGACCATGCCGGCCACGACCATGCTGAGCACGACCATGCTGAGCACGACCATGCGGGCCATGATCACGCCGCGCATGATCACGCGGAACATGATCATTCGGGGCATGACCATTCGCGCGGGCACGCGCATGAAGAACCTGAGCGTCCTCCGACGACACTGCCCGCAGAAACGGGTGGCCCGGCGGTACAGCTGGACCTTGCACACCTGCTGCCGGGTGAAACGGATGACGTGGGTCGCTTTGAACAACTGGAGCGCCAGTTGGAGGCGGTGCCCGGCGTGGTCGATGTCCACCTGAGAAAGGACCAGGGATTTCTGCAGGTGTGCGTGCACTATGACGCGGCCATCCTCAACAGCGACCGCGTGGTGGCGACGACGCGGCAAGTGGGTGCGCGGGCGGCCAAGCGGTACCTGCACAAGGTGTGGTTCGTGCGCAACATGACCAGCGCACAGTGCGCCGTTGTCATTGAATACAGCCTCACGCGCATGCCCGGCATCCTCTCCGCCAACGTGGCCTACGCCGCAGAACGCCTCGTGGTCGAATTCGACCGTGAAACAGCGACGGAACGCGACATCCACAAACGCATCCAGGCACTCGGATACGACCTTGAAACGGTGGAAGCGGGACACGCGTGCAGTCACCACCACCATGAAGGTGGATTGGCACCGAGGTTGGCCATGCCGCTTTCGGTCACCAGCGGCGTGTGTCTGGGCGTGGGATTGCTGCTGGAAAAAATGGGCTGGGCGCCCGCCAACATCACCATGCCGCTGTATGCCATTGGATTGGCGACGGGCGGCGTGTTTGCGGCGCGGGATGCACTCAACAGTGTGCGGCAGTTCCGTTTCGACATTGAGACGCTGATGGTGCTGGCCGCCGTGGGCGCGGGCTTTCTGGGCGCGTGGTTTGAAGGTGGATTCCTGTTGTTCCTCTTCAGCCTGGGTCATGCACTGGAACACCGCGCCATGGACCGCGCACGTCAGGCCATTGAAGCGCTGGGCAAACTGCGCCCCGACAAAGCACGTGTCCGACGTGGAGCGGACGTGGTTGAAGTGGACGTGGCACAGGTGAAGCGCGGTGACGTCATCCTGGTGCGTCCGGGTGATCGCGTTCCCATGGACGGAACCATCACCGCGGGTCAGAGCAGTCTGGACCAGGCAGCGCTCACGGGAGAAAGCGTTCCCGTGGCCAAGGGCGTCGGTGACGACGTGTTCGCGGGTTCCATCAACGTGGAACGCGGCTTGGAGGTGGAAGTCCGCAAGCTGTCCAGTGAGAGCGCGTTGGCGCGCGTGATTGATCTCGTCGCCGAAGCGGAAGCGCAAAAGAGTCCCACGCAGCGTTTCACCGTGCGCGTGGAGAAAACGTTTGTACCCATCATCCTCGTCGCGGCTCCCACGCTGGGTGCGGTTCTCGTCGCCATGGGGTCCACCTGGCAAGAAGCGATGTTGCGCGCGGTGTCGCTGCTCGTCGCTGCCAGCCCGTGTGCATTGGCCATCTCCACACCGTCAGCCGTGTTGAGCGCGGTGGCGCGTGCGGCGCGTGGTGGCGTGTTGATGAAGGGCGGCGCATACCTGGAAGCGCTGGGCAAGGTGAAGGCCATCGCTTTTGACAAGACCGGTACGCTCACCATGGGCAAACCCAAGCTGCTCAGCGTGTTGCCGCACACCGGTTCTTCCGACGACGAATTGCTGCGCGTGGCCGCGAGTGCCGAAGCGCTTTCGAGCCATCCCCTGGCGCAGGCGGTGGTGAACGCGGCACGTGAACGCAACCTACAACTGCATGAAGCGTCCGATGCTGAAATTGTGCACGGCCGCGGCGTCACAGCGACGGTGAAGGGTGAACCCGTGGCCGTGGGAAACCTGGGGCTGTTTGAAGGACAGGACGTTCCTGAAAGCGTGAAAGCCGCGGTGCTGAAGCTGGAAGACGCGGGTCAGACGACGATGGTGGTGCAGATTGAACGGCGCTTCCTGGGTGTCCTGGGCATGGCAGACACGCCGCGCCCTGAAGCCAAGGAGATGTTGGCGACGCTGCGCAAGCTGGGCATCCAGAAAACGGTGATGCTCAGCGGTGACAACATCCGCGTTGCAAAAGCGGTGGCGTCGACGTTGGGCATTGATGAACCCCGCGCGCCGCTGATGCCTGAGGGAAAAGTGCGCGCACTGCGTGACCTGTCCAAGCATGGCGGCGTGGCCATGGTGGGTGACGGCGTCAACGATGCACCTGCGCTCGCATCAGCGTCGGTGGGGATTGCCATGGGTGGTGCCGGTTCCGACGTCGCCTTGGAAACGGCGGACGTGGTGTTGATGGCGGATGACCTGCGCAACCTTCCGTTTGCCGTCGCGCTGGCGCGTGATGCCACGTCGACCATCCGTCAGAACCTGGTCATCTCACTGGGTGTGAGCATTGTGCTGGTGATTGCCAGCGTGTTCGGTTGGGTGCGCATTGCCGAAGCGGTGGTGCTCCACGAAGGCAGCACGCTGCTGGTGGTGGCCAACGGGCTGCGTCTGCTGGGATGGAAACCACCGACGTGACTCAGCGGAACGCGTCCGGATGAAGCAGGCGCGCCAAGCCTTCCACATCATCCGCCAACGCCGTCCCCGGACGCATCAGCATGCCCGGCGGAAGCACCAGCACGCGCTTGTCACGCACGGCCGGCAGCGACGGAAGACGGCCCAACAGGTCCATGGCCGCGCGGTTGTCCCCCCCGTTGGATGCACCCATGGCCGCATCAATCACCACGTCCGGTTTGAGACGCGCCACGGTTTCCAATGACAGCGTGGGATACGCCACCGCACCGTCGGTGAGGACGTTGATTCCACCGGCCAACGGCAACACCTGGTCCGCAAAACTGTTGTGACCCGCCACCACCAGCGGCCGGTGATCGTAGAGGATGAGCACACGTGGCTGGACGCGGCCCGCCACTTTCTTCTCCACCTCTTTCAGACGCGCCTGGATGCGTGCGGTGACGGCGGCCGCTTTCTCGTCGACATTGAGCTCATGGCCCAGCAGTTTGAGCGCGGCAAAAACGTCCTGCAGCGTGGTCCCCGGAATCACCAGCACCGGGACACCCAGCTCGGTGATGCGCTCCACCACTTTCTGGTTGGCTTCGGATGGCACGGTGATGACGGCGTTGGGCTTCAGCGCCATCACCGCTTCCAGGGAAGGATCCGAAAACCCACCCACCTTGGGCAACGCCAACGCCGCCGCAGGTTTGTCGCAGTAGCGGGTCACACCCACCACGCGATCACCTGCACCCAGTTCAAACAGCATCTCCGTGACGGACGGAGCCAGGCTCACGATCCGCTGCGGCGGTGCCTTGGGTGCCACATTTTTCCACCAGCCGCTCTGCGGGCCCCCAGCACCCGCCGTGGCGACGGAAAACGTGGCTGCGGCCAGCAACGTGATCAGGAGTTTGCGCATGCTGTTCCACCGCTGCTTGATCCGTCCGGGTTTTGGATCTTTGAAATGAGCCCGTATAGGGTGCTTTACCATGAGCCTCACGCACGTATTTGCCGGAGCGTTTTCCGTCATGCCGATTGAACTGCATGGAGAGCCCGTGACCACCGCGTTGAAGCGGAAGGCCAAGGACACGCTGAGGCGCGTCAACGTGGACCTGGAAGCGTTGGAGATTGGTGCGCGCGACGCCAGCGACGAGATCCAGAGCTACCTGGACCTGGAAAACGGCGAAGTGCTGTGTGTGGTCAAAGGCGAGCCGGATGAACGGATCCTCAAGCAGAAAATCCGCGCCGAACGGAAGCGTTTCAAGAAGGTGCCCGCGTTTGGCCTGGCAGAAGAGCGCGGTCTGCTGCGCCAGTTCCTGTCACAGGAAATGGAAGGCGCGGGCCGGGATTTCCTGATGCGCCTGGTGGATGAACCCGGTGCGTTCCACGCGTGCCTGACCACGTTGCGCGCGGATGGCGAGCTGTTTCACGCGTGGGAAAAATTTGAAGCGGCCGGCGTTCGCAACAGCCTGCTGACGTGGATGGCCGGTTTTGGTGTGTGTCCGTCGGTGACGTTGAGCGCGCTGGTGGAAGAGTAAGCGTTTACCCGTCCAGAAAATCTTTGCGCAGCGCGTTCAGCAGGCCCACTTCGCGCATGTGATCGTAGATTTTCTTCGCCGGCTTCTCCAATTCAAAATCTTCCGGCTTCTTGCCCAGCAGCTTGGTGACGGCGGCACGCGCTTCGGGTGCGGTCTTGGCGGCACCGCTGGCCAGGTACGCGTCTGACAACAGGTGCATCTGCTCGCCGTTGTCCTTGATCTGACCCAGGTCTTCCACCGCCTGCAGGTAGGTCACGTAGGTGGCCTTGGAGAGGCGGATGGGACTCTCTTCACGGTCATTCAACGTCAGCTGCGCGTTCTGGTGTTGCGCCATGGGCGTATCCAGCGCACCGCGCATGGCCGCCACCGGGTTGTGCGTTTCTGACAGCTGGACTTTCCCATCCAGCGCTTCAATGTAGAGCGGCACCCAGCGCATGTGACGACGGAGTTCATGGATTCCGCTGTCCAGCTGGCGCATGTCGTAGTGGCGCGTTTCCATCTTGTGCAGGTGGTCACCCACGCTGGACTCAATGAACTTGTGGTCCTTTTTGTACGAACCCCAATCTTCCGACGCCAGGTCTTTCAGCAGGCTCTTGAGTGCGGGGCTCTTGTCGTTCTTGCCCTGCGGAATCCAGTCCTTCTCCACCACTTCCTGCAGGTGCGCGCGCGCCGTGGTCTCTGTCTTCTTGAGTTCCTTGACGACGGAAGCGGGGGCGCCCTGCTTCTGCGCCAGCTCGGTCATGTTGCGGCTCACCGCAAAGTGGCCCAGCGCGTCTTCCAGCGTCTTCACCGCACCCAGGTGCTCACCCGCTGAATCCAGACGGCCCTTGTACAGCTTCAGGAAACCCTCCAGCTGAAACACATTGCGGCGCGCGTCGTGTTCGGAGAGCACGTCAATGAGCTTCTTGGGATCCGTCTCGGCACGCAGCAGCGTGTCAATGCGCGCGGCGGCGGCCAGCAACCGCTCCATGGGACGGCCCGGCTCTTTGACGTCCGGAAGGTACAGCTTCATCAGCTTCTGGACGTCCTTGGGAAGCCCCTCTGACGACGCTGCGGGCTTCTTGTCCAACGCCGCGTGCAGCGCAAACCGGTTGACGCCCGCACCACCCACGCCCGCGCGCGGAGCAAAGTTCTCCGCCTTCACGGCCGCACCGGAATGCGTGCTTTCCTGCTTGAGCGCCTTGCGTACCGCACCCAGTTCTTCCGACGAGAAACCGCTGAGCGCTTCCACCAGCTTGCGCGCTTGCGGCGGCAGCGTCTTTTGCAGCGACTCTGGGCGCGTCAACGCCTCAGGCGGCACACCCAGCGAATGCAGCTGACGTGCAATGTCCGACGGCGACTGTGCTTTGACGGCGAGACCCATGGAGGCCTCCACGCGTAACACACCGAATCCTGCTTGTCACAGGCTCACTGGGTGATGGGCGTACGCTGACAATCGAACGTCACGTCGGTGGGTTCTTCAAATTCCACGACGTCAAAATCCGTGGCCTTCAACGGGAAGAGCGAATGCGAATCAAACCCCAGCGCGTCATATTTGTGCGTGCTGAACTGGTCTGACGCAGCCGTGATGGCCACCTGTCCACCGTCGGAAACCAGGATGCCGTACTTCTGCATGGCGCGTGCAACCACCTGCGCCGCCGCGGGCAGCGTGTTCACCGGGTAGTTCGCCTTCAACCGCATGCGCCCACCGTACGGAATCGAATTTTCCGACGCTGCACCTGTACCATCCGGGCCGGACGTGTGCGTTCCATGCGTGGCCGGGTGCACGTATTTCATGGTGCGGATCATGTCATTGGGCAGGATGAGGCGGATGGCGTGGCGGATTTCGCCCGAGAAGATTTCATCCGCGGTGAACAGCATGGGCGTGATGGGAAACCCTGCGGCATCGGCGCTGCTGCACTGCTGACCGCGCCCGTTGACGTCGTAGATCCTGGTCATGTCCCATACGGAAAGGCAGCCGCCCTCCAGCGTTCCATTGGGCCGCACGGTGGCGTGGTACAGCTCATAGAGACGGTTTTCTGCGCGGTTGGCCACAATGAGATGGCAGTCATCACCGTCGTCAAAACCCGCACAGTTGTAGCCTTCCAGTGCGCTGCCCGGTGCTGCGCCACTCTCAACCTGCCCGCCGTTGGGGAGCGGCATGGGCGCGGTGTCACAGTCCGGGTCGTAATAGAAATCCTGGTCAAGCTGGATGGTGTGCTTGGTGGGATTGGCCGTGGTGTCGTTGACGACAATGGAGAAGTCCACCTGCATCTTGTGTGCATTGGTGCCCCACCCGTTGGGCGCAGCGTAGCTCTCCATCCAGGCGGTGATGGCCGCGGATTCCGACGACACGCGCCAATTGGAAACGTCCTGGTACCAGACCGCCCCATCCGGAAAATACCTGTCAGACGCGGGTGTTCCGGTGCCCGTGGAAGGCCATGACGGCGCAACCCCGCTGCCGCCGTTGTTTGAAGACGCTGAAGAACCCGCCGCGCCGGATGATGAGGAAGAAGACGACGACGAACCCGCACCACCGCCGGATGAACTGGAGGACGATGTGCTCGCGGCAATGGAGGACGTCGTGGAATCTGACTTTCCGGTGTCACGGCTGGAACACCCCACCGCGGCCGCTGCACATGCCAACCCGATCCACACGTTGCGCATCATGCCTCCAAGGGAATCAACCCAGGTTGCGCAAGGCTCGGCCGTGACGGCGTCAAGCGTCAAGCACCGCTTTCCACACACGCAGGTCACTGCGCCAACAGGTCCATCCTGATCACGGGGCGGTCTTTGGGTTTCACCGTCAGCGGATAGACGCGGTCCAACGCCAGCGCGGGATTCTTGATGCGCAGTTTATGGGTCCCCGGTTTCAACCGGACTTCCACCGGCGTCATCAGACCCACGTCCTGATCATCAATGATGAGCTGCGCCCACGGGCGCGTCTCCAGGTGCAACACCGCCGCGTCTGCGTCGTCATCGGCGGCCAATCCGCCCTCGGGTGCGCCGGCTTCGCGCTGGTTGAGCATGGCAAACGTGAGGGCTTCGCGTTTGGACTTGGGGTCGTCTTCCAGGCGGCGGAAGATGTCCGCCAGGGCGGCGTGGATTTCCGGATTGAACGGGTTCTGCCGGTTGGCAATCAGGTACGCGTCACGTGCTTCAGGCCATTCCTGGCGCTTGTAGTGGATGCGTCCCAGCTGCACCGCCGTCTGCGGATACTCTGGAAACGCGGCCTCAATGCTCTTCAATGTGGCCAGTGCGCGTTTGTCGTCACCCGCTTCCAGGTACGCACTGGCCAGGCGGTTGTGCAGCGTCGGGGTGGACATTCCTGCACGTGCAACGGCGCGTTCATATTGCATGGCAGCCGCGCGTGGCCGTCCCGCTTCACGCAACAGGTTTCCCAGGCGCGCAAACCGCCTGACCTCCGTGGTCATTCCAGGATCCACATCCTCATCCCGGTCTTCATCATCGCTGTGGCGCTTGCCCTTCTTGAAGACGAGCTTGGGTCCTTCTCCTGACGGGCCGTTCTTGGTGGGCCGCGTTTTCAGGTATCCCATCCAGTCCTTCTTGAAATGCTCAAACGACGTTCCCAGCACCGCCGCCATGGCCGCTTCATCGCTCTCGCCCTGGCGCAGCCGGTCAATGATCGCGTTGGTGACGGGGTAACCCAGCGGAGTTCCCGGTGGACACGCCGCTTTGCGCGCGCACGTGGGTCCGCCCTTGTGCAGGTATTCAATGACGGTGAACACCTCTGCAAACGCCAGCGCGGTATCATGCTGGCTGGGCAACTTGGCCATGGAGGGATGCATCTGTTCAAACGTGATGATCTTGTCCGCCTTGACCGCCTTGGTGAGCAGGCCTTCCTGCCACGCGTTGAGTGCACCACCCGCGGGTCCGGTCCAACGGCTCTCACTGTACTTGGCCAGTCCCTCATGGAGCCAGATGGCCACGGTGTTGTGGCTCTTCTGTGAAATGATCAGGTGCGTGTATTCGTGCGCCAACGTGTCCAGCCACGAATAGCCGCGCATCAACGCGCGTGGGCTGGTGATCATCAGGCGGTTGAACTTGCAGATGGCGATGGTTCCGCTGGTTTCAATTTCCTTCTCGGTCAGCGTGCTCACCTGCGCCAGTGACTTTGCCGTCGGGTAGACCTCAACCACAATCCGTTCACGTGGGTGGAAATCAAAGTCACCACCGATGCGTTCATACGCGGCCTCCAACGCCTCCAACGCGTACGGCGCCAGGATCTGCTCCTTCCCCGGTGGTGCGCGGAACGAGAAATGCGCGCTGTCCGTCGCCACGTAGCCGCGCGTCGCATCGCGTGTAGCGCGCGCCAGCATCAGCAGGTCCGAATCCATGGCGTTGTTGGCGGCTTCACCATCACCGGTCTTGAACGCCGCAGCGGCCTTTTCCAACAGCGTCACCGCACCCGCGTAGTCGGATTGGTAGAACTTCACCTTGCCGGCACCGGCCTGCACCGCGGGAAGGTCACCAAAGTCCCTGTACAGTTTCTCGGCGAGATCGGTGGCTTCTGCCACGCGCCATTCGGAAACATAGCGGTCTATCAGGGACAGGTTTTCACCCAGGTCACCCGCGCGCGCCGGCAACGCGGCCAGCACCATGACGACGGAAAACAAGCCGCGCGCGCGCATCACTTCACCAGCTCTTCATAGTACTGCTTCACTTCACCGCTGAACTTGTTGGGCGGCGCTTCCTTCATCGCATCCAGGATGTCTTTCCGGAATTGCGCGGGCACCTTGAACGCATCCGCGTTGGGAATCTCCACTTTTTCCTTGTTGGATTTCCCGCGGCCTTCACGCGTTCCGCTGTCACCGCTGTCCGCAAACGGCAGCGGAACACCGCCCGGTCCACCGCCCTGCGCGTTCTGTCCCATCTCGGACATCGCCTTCTTCAGCTGCTGCAGTTTCCCCAGCGCATCCCGCTGCCGGCCGGCACCACCCGGAAGATCCTGGCTGCCCAGGTCCGCCTGCGCACCCTGCATGTCACGCCGCGCACCGTCGAGAAGGTCTTTGTGCTCCTGGGAAAACAGCGGCAGCTCCTTGGAAAGGTTCTCCATCTCCTGACCCAGCTGCCGTGCGCGTTCACCCAGTTTTCCCTGCCGCTTGGCGCTGTCACGCATGGCCTCACGGTCCTCAGCAGAAAGATGCTGCGCCGGGTCCGGCATCAGACGGTCCAGTTCCTCCTGCAGGTGACGCGCGCGCGGCAACGCCTGTTCCACCTTGTCACGCGCCTTCTTGGCCTCCTTGGAATTGGTGGCAAACCGTCCCTCCATGCGGTCCTGCAGCGACGAGCGCATCCACTCCAACGCTTGCGACAGGCCGCGCACGCTCTTTTGCGCCTCTTCAAAATCCTTGGCCTTCAACGCGCGTGACGTCTCAGAAGCGCGTGATTCCGCCTCTTCACGCTGTTCGCTTTCCAGCTCCATCAATCCCTGCGTGCCCATGTTCTTGAGCTGCTGCTGCACTTCCTCGGCTTCCTTTTGCAGCTTCTGGGCAAACTGGTCAGCGTCTTCACCCAGCTCCTTGCGCGCTTTTTCGCGGGCGCGGTCCAGCCGTGACTTGTTGTCCTGCAGCAGTTGTTCCTGCGTGGAGGTGACCTCATCCATCTCGGTGGCAAAGTTCTGCAGCTTCTCCCGCAGCTCCGCGTATTCGTCGCCACCGTAGTCCTTCTCGCCTTTCTGCATCTCATCCATCAGGTCACGGGTCTGTTGCGCCATCTTGTCCAGCGCCTTGGCCGCGCCCTCCACGTCCCCTTCGGCCAGCATGCGGTCAATGTCCGCCATGGGGTCCTGGAGGTTGTTCTTCTCCATGGCTTCCATGTTCATGTATTCCTGCGGAACTTCGCGCTGCAGCTTGGCCAGCTTCTCACTCAGTTCACGCAGCTGTTCCCGCAGCGCGTTCATCTCTTCCATGATCTTCTTGCGCGTCTCCTCGTCACCGGCCTTCTTGAACTGCTCCAGCAGGTCCTTCAGATGCGCCTGCGTGCTGGCCAGTTCCTTGGCGGCGTCCTGCGCTTCCTTGAGCCGCTGCTTGCCCAGCAGGTCTTCCATGTAGAGGATGTGCGTCTCCAACCGGGCAATGACCGCGTGTCCCAACCGCTTGCTGCGCGCTGCGTACGGCTCCGGGAACCGTTGCGTCTGCCGAACCTGGTTCACCATCTCCGACGCCAGCACCGCCATTTCGTCGTAGCTCTTGGCCAGGTCCGTCTTGATGTTGCGCAACGCGCGCGTCACCTCCATCGGCGCCAGGTCGTCCTTGGCAAACTCATCCGCCAACGCGCTCAGCGATTCGCCCAGGCCCTGGCCGCGTTTCACCTGCGCCAGCCAGCGCTCGGCTTCCACGTCGGGGAGAACGTCCGATCCTTCGGCGGGTATCGACAGCGGCGTCTCCATTTCATCCGCCAGCTGGACCACCATGCGCTTCATCAGTTCCTGCTGCTTGGCAATCAGCTCGTCGTGGTGTTCGGCGGCAGAGAACACCTTGATCATCCGCGCCGCTGACAAGCCCGCCTTGGGACCGCTCACCGTGTCGTTGTCACGGGCCTCCAGCGTCACCACCAGCCGGTCACCGGGCCGGACGTCCAACGCCGCCACATCCAGGTTGCTGTGGCCGTTCTGGTCCTTGGGTTCATCCTTGAAGGACGCCACCACTTTTCGCGTGGGTTCGCCGCCCTTGCGCAGGTTGCGCACCAGCACCGCAAATTCCGTGATGCCAAAATCATCCCGGGCGTGCCACGCCAACGCAATGCGCTCATTGGACTGCACCGTGGTGTCCTGCGCGGGGTCCAGCAGCTCCACGCCGGGAACGTTGTCCGGTTCCACCGTCAGCAGGTGCCCTTCCTCCTCCACCACCTCATCGCCGTGCACGTCCGTGAGTGACACGCGGTAGCGTCCCGCCTGGCCCACGGTGAAGTGTCCCTCCAGCTGGCGCGGTGGCGTCACGCTCAGCGGCACTTCCCCCGTCACAAACAACAGCTTGGCGCTCTTGATGGCACGGTCCGCACGCGCGCGGATGACCACTTCTGCACCCTTGGGCGCGCTCAGGTCCCCGCTGACACCTTCCAGCGTCTGCGGCGCGCGCTTCATGTACGCGGGATAGCTGAACGTGACCGTGACATCGCTCCACAGCGGCGGAAGCGCACCGCTGCGTCCTGCCAGGCCCGCTTTGTTCCACGTCCAGGCATGCACCAGCCCCGTGAGCAGCTTCTGGCGGGCCAGCGCAGCGGGCGTCACCACCAGCAACGCACCCGCCAGCAACGCCCCCATCCACGGCCGCGCCGCCCGCAACACGCGCCGAAGATGGTGTTGCCGCAGCGTCATGGTGCGCAGCCTGAACGTGGTGTCCTGCACCGCGGCGTGCGCCAGCGTGAGGCTCATGCCCTGACGGTTCCCATCCGCCGCCAGGCCCACCGCGGCGCGCACGCTGTCTCCCAGCTCCGGCAACAGCATCTCCACCTGCTGCGCCAGCCGCTTGGGCACACCCACCGTGCGGATGAACGACGTCACCGCCCACACGGCGCCGCCCAGCACGCCCACCAGCATCAACACCGCGGCGGCCACCCCCACCTGAGGCAGCCACGTGGCCACGGAAAACCCCAGTCCCACGCCCGCAAACGCCACCGCGGTGCCCTGGATGACCGCGCCCAGCAGCGCGTGCTGCCGGTAGGGACGGAGTGAAGCCTGCAGGTCTCTGGGAAGCATCAAGCGCCTTTCCTGACGTGCCAACGTACGCGGGAGCCACCCGGTCTGCAAAAGGGCCTGATGACGGCGGATTTCTGCGCTAGTCTTGTGCTCATGACACAGCCCACCCCGGCCACGTCCGCGCAGATCCCCGTGGCGCCCGCTCCGGTTGAAACGCCCACCCAGCCCGCGTGCGCGCGGCACCCCAACGTGGACGGAACGCGCCACTGCCAGACGTGTGAACGGACGCTGTGCAGCGCGTGTTCAGCGTATGCGCCGCACCAGCGCTGTCCCAGCTGCCTGACAGACGCTTCCCTCCCGCCGTGGAGCGTGCGTCAGACGTGGCTGTGGACGCTCATGCTGGACAGCGCGGTCACCGCGTTGCCACGCCTGCACAAAAGCGCGCTTCCGTTCATTGCGCTGCTGTGGGCCGTGACCCAGACGCGGCTCATCTCCACCGAATTTGCGCCGCTCATCGGCCCGGTTTCCTGGCTGGGATCGGTGGTGCTCACGGCGCTGCTGCTGGGTTCCATGGGCACCGGCATCCGCGGGGTTCCCGGTCCGGGGCGGCGTGTGTACCTGGCGCTGTGCACGCTGCTGGCGGGCGTGTTGCTCGTCGGGGTTCCCGTGGTGCTGGTGGTCACCGTGGCCTATTCAGACAGCGTGGGACACACCGCGCGTGACGGGTGGGCGCTGATGACGCTGGGCCTGGTGATGATGGTTCCCGTGGCCCTGTTGTTCTGCACGCTGTCCATTGCCGAAGCCGCCGCCGCGCTGCTGGGACGCTCACCGTTCAAAGCGCTGTGGCTGCCGTTCAGTGCGGGCGTCCAGACGTGGCTGCGCGTGTTTCTGGGCACGGCCGTGGCCATGGCGGTGATGTCCCCGTTGGGCATGCTGCGCGTGGTGGACCAGGGCATCCTGACGGCCTTGGCGTCGTCATTGGGGATGTGCATCAACCTGTTCGTACAATCCGCGGTGGCGGTGGCGTGCCTGCGGTTCATCCTGGATGCACGCGCCGCCCGTGGACAGGCATGAGCCCGCTCATCTGGAGCAGCGCCACCACGGTGCTGGTGATGGCCCTCCTGGTGGCCGAATGGCGTTCCGACCGCCGCGCCATCTGGCTGTGCAAACCCGCCGCGAGCCTGATGTTTGTCCTCACCGCGCTTTCCAGCGGCCCATGGCTCACCCCGTTTTCCACCTGCATCACCGCGGGGCTCATGCTGGGCGCGCTGGGGGATGTGCTGCTGATTCCCAAGGACAAGCGCGCATTTCTGGCGGGCCTGGTGGCGTTCCTGTTGGGTCACGTGATGTATGTGGTGGCGTTTGTGGTGCGCGGTGTCGACGTCACGCTGGCGCTGGTTGGGCTGGGCGTGATGTGCATTCCGCTGGGGGTGGTGGGCCGGTGGCTGTTGCCCAGGGTGGAATCCAAGATGAAGGCGCCGGTGCTGGCATACATGGGCGTCATCACGGTGATGGTGGCCACCGCCGTGGGGAGCGTGGCCCTGGGGACGGCGTGGCCGCTGCTGCTGGCTGCGTTTGTGTTCTACCTGTCAGACCTCAGCGTGGCGCGTGACCGGTTTGTCCAGCACGGGTTCATCAACCGCGCCTGGGGACTGCCGGCATACTACAGCGCCCAGATGCTGTTTGCGCTGTGCCTCCACGGCTGACGCATTTGTGTGGATGTGTGTTTTGCGCATGCCACGGGCCTGTTCCTCACGTAGGTTCCCCGCATGACCACCGCCGCCACCGAAGCATCCGGTTCCTTCACCGTGGTCTACGTGGAGGATGACGAACGGCTGGCGCAGCTCACCACGCGTTACCTGGAGAGCCACGGCGTGGCGGTGATGCACGCCAGCAACGGCCCCGAAGGTTTGCGTCTGGCCCTCACCGGAAAAGCCGACGTGGTGCTGCTGGACCTGATGCTGCCCGGCATGGACGGCATGGAAGTGTGTCAGCAGCTCCGCACGCGGTCGGATGTGCCCATTGTGATGCTCACGGCGCGTGACGGTGAACCTGACCGCGTCAACGGCCTGGAAGGCGGCGCGGACGACTACGTGGTGAAACCGTTTTCCTCCCGCGAACTGCTGGCCCGTTTGCGTGCGCAGGTGCGCCGCTTCCGCAGCCAGTCCGGCCCGGCGCCCAGCACGTTGCAGGTGGGGCCGCTGAACCTGGACGCAGGCTCCATGACCGCCACGCTGCACGGAAACGCGCTGGTGCTCACCACGTATGAATTTGGCCTGCTGCGCGCGCTGGCTGAACGTGCCGGCCGCGTGCTGTCCCGTGAGCAGCTCATTGACATGGTGCGCGGCTCCGCCGACGAGGCGTTTGACCGCTCCATTGACGTGCACATTTCCCACCTGCGCCAGAAGCTGGGTGATGACCCGCGCAATCCCACGCTGCTCAAGACGGTGCGTGGCGTGGGCTACATGCTGGCGCGGAGCATGACGTGATGGGCACGGGCATCAAGCGCGGCCGTCTGTGGTGGCGTCTCTACGGCGCCAGCGTGCTGCAGATCCTGTTGTCCACCCTGGTGGTCTTTGTGGCCATCCAGACCAGCGTCCAACCCATCCAGCCGCTGTTGGACAGCCATGCCCGCTACGTGGCGCAGGAAATGGCGGACCACTGGAACGACGATGACCGGCTGGTGCACCACACGCAGGATGCGGCCGCCGCCATGGGTGCGCAGCTCACCGTGCGGGACAACGCGGGCCGGCTTCGCGCGGCCTCTGGCAGCGTTGCCCGCAACTGGTGGCGTCCGCCCATGGTCTCCACCATGCCCATTGTTGTTGACGGGAAACCGCAGGGCACAGTGGTGGTGCACACGTACTTTGAGCCGTCCTGGGTGATTCCGCTGCTGTTCTGGTGCGTGGTCTTCCTGTTTGCCGGGCTGGGTTCCATGCTGGTGGCGCGTGGCCTGGTGAGGACCATCCAGGACGTGGCGCGGGCCGCACACGCGCTGGGCCAGGGTGACCTCAAGGCGCGCAGCACGGTGGAGGGTCCGGATGAGCTGGGCCAGCTGGCGGGCACCTTCAACCGCATGGCCGCGTACCTGGAACGCACCGTGGGTGCCCAATCCGAACTGCTGGCCAACGTGTCCCATGAGCTGCGCACCCCGCTGGCGCGCATGCGCGTGGCGCTGGACCTTGCGCTGGAAGGGGAGCGGCTGGATGAGCAAGCCCTGGCGGACATCAGCGGGGATCTTTCGGAGCTGGAAACGCTGGTCTCGGAGATCATTGCCACCGCGCGCCTGGACGTGGCGCAGGGCCGGGCCAACGGCGTGCTGGGGAGCATGCAAACGCAACCCGTGGTCCTCAAGGACCTGATGCGCGCGTCCGCCGAGCGCTTTGCCAGCCGCAACCCGGGCCGCGTCCTGACGCTCTCCTTCCCCCCCGACGACACGCAGGTCCAGGCGGCCAACGCGCTGTTGCGGCGCGCGGTGGACAACCTGCTGGAGAATGCCGCGCGGTATTCGGAAGTGGACAAGCCCATTGTGCTGGCGGCCAACACCGCGGCGCAGGGCGTGGTGATAGAAATCAAGGACCAGGGCGTGGGGATGACCCCCGAAGACCTGGAGCGTGCGTTTGAACCGTTCTTCCGGTCAGACCGCAGCCGCAACCGGGCCAGCCGCGGGCTGGGTCTGGGCTTGACCCTCACGCAGCGGATTGTGGAAGCCCACGGGGGCCACGTGGATCTCCAGAGCACGCCTGGCGTGGGGACCACCGCCCGCGTGGAGCTGCCCCTGGTGCGGCACACGGGACCCCTGACGTAGCAGTTGCCCCGTCGACACTGACATTGCGCGCCATGGCTGGCCGGGACGGCAGTCCTGGATGTTGACGACGGGCGCGCGCTCACGCAGGCTGCCAGGTCTCTTCATGATTTTGGAGGTCTGCTGTGGCTGGTGGAAACAACGCACAGGTTGTGTGGTGCCAGGTATGTGGTGCACGCGCTGAACGCACCTACGATGGCGACGAGACCGACGAGTACAAGTGCCAGAAGGGCCACAAGTTCGGCATCGACTGGCGCGGCAAGGCGCCCACCACCCCGCAATGGCCGCCGCCTCCAGAACTCAAGCCGTTCCTGGATGATCTGGCCAAGGGAGGGCGCTGAACATGTCCGTCTCCGCCCCCAAGGGACCCACGGTTCCTGTCGCCACGGCGCCTGTTGCCGAACCGCCCAAGCCCAAAGAGCCCACCACGCTGGGCGAATACCTTGAGAAGGAAAAGCTCAAACCGGAAGACCTCAAGGGTCAATCCTGGAAGATGGACAGCGCCGCGCGCGCGTTGCTCAAGGCCAAAGGCGTGGAAAGCCCCACGCAGAGCCAGCTCACCGAAACGGTGTTCCAGCTCAATGAAGCGCTGGCCGGCAGCAAGTGGAAGGAATTTGCCGCGCCCGTCAGCGGGCCCACCATCATCAAGGCGGAAGACGGCGTGGCCGAACGCCTGGGCAACATCTTTGGCGAAAAGAAGATCTTCAGCGAGAGCGAACTGACGCCGTCAGCCCTCAAGCTGGACACCTATGCGCAGCAGAAGCTGGCGGGCGATTACGAGAGCGGCCGCCGCGGAATGATCCTGGCGGCGTCGTTCATCAACACGCCCCAGCGCGCCGAAGGCGACTTCACGCGGGCGTACGGGGACGTGGCGTGGCGTGGCTTTGTGCGCGCCAGCACGCACCTGGACAGCATTCCCAAGGGGAAGCTGCTGGAGACGCTTTCCGTGGACACGCTGATTGAGGTCAACCGCCTGGTGCACGCGCCGGATGAGGGCATCAAGGCGTCCATCCTGCGGGGCATTGCGTTCATTGGGCGCGGCTTCCGTTGGGACAAGGGCGGTGAGCTGCGTGAAGGGCGCCAGTTTGGGCGGCCGGAGACGTTCACCAACGACGAGGTGAAGAACCTGCAGGCCAATGGAATCACGTTCCGCGAGCTGCCGTTGAGCAAGAACGACGCGCGCTGGGGCCAGCTGGAATATCCGCCCGCGTCTGAGGTGAAACCGCGCCTCACCAAGATCATTGCGGAACTCAAGACGGACATGGCGGCGCCCAATGCGGACCCGGTGATGGCGGCCGCGCGCTTTGAGCAGAAGTTCATTGCGCTTCACCCGTTTGGTGACTCCAACGGGCGCACGGGCCGGCTGGTGATGAACCGCATCCTGGCGGAGTTTGACATGGCACCGGCCATCCTGAAGAACCAGGACAAGGACGTGGTGCTGTCACCGGAAGCGTGGCGCCGTGAAGTGGCGGAAGGCAGCGCGCGCTCCAAGGCGTTCATCAACAACAGCACCGCCATCAAGGCCGGTACCGACGGGTACATGGGCACCGCCGGCATCAAGGCGCTGGAGAAATCCCCGGACAAACCGGTCACGCTCAACGGGTCTCCGTTTGACCTGGGCGTGGATGGATTCCTGTATGACCTGTCGGGCCGCCCGTCGCTGGTGATGGACAACAAGGTGGTTCCGTTTGGGCAGCTGGAATACTTCACGCTCAGCCGGCGCATCATGAGCATGCCCAAGGACGCGGGCACCGAGCTGCTCAAGAAGCTGACGGCGGAAACCGTGGCGCTGCACACCAAGGTGGCGGCGGATCCCAAGGCCGGCGAGAAGATTGTGGTGGTGCCGGACAACGAACAGCGCAAGGCAGATGCGGAATACCGCCTGGCGCCGCACCCAGAGGTGGCCAAGCTGCTGGTGGAACTGGCCAACGTGGACAAGATGGACCCGGCGCGCATGCTCACCGTGTCTTCGCCGCGTGGGACGGCCACCACCGGCGCCATCAGCAAGTACGCGCAGCATGACCTGGAACTCTGGTACCTGCAGAGGGGCCTGAGTGACGGTGGGAACAGCGGGCTGGCGGACCAGGTGGGCAAGGAACGCGAAAAGCTGTTCAAGATTGCCAAGGAGAAGGTGGCCGGCTTCAAGGACGCCGCCCGCGTGACGCCGGAAAATCCGCAGGGGTTCAAGTTCAAGTACGAACAGATGATGTTCAATTCGTCACCGCTGCGGTTTGGGTCGCTCAAGGAAGCCGTGGCGGCGGAAGGAGACTCCAAGGTCACCGTGTGGCGTGGGGATTACAGCTTTGCCAAGTTGATTGGCATGGCGCCCAACAACGACGTCAGGCAGAAGGACGCCAAGAGCGTGGCCGGTGACCGCTTCCAGAACGGCGCGGTGGCGTTGCTCTACGACGAATTGATGAAACTGGAGGGTTCCGCGGTGGGCCGCCAGTACATCTGCACCACCAGTGACCTGGGATTGCTGGCGGGGTCGTTTGCGGACAGCAAGAAGTCCCAGCCGGTGAACCTGGCGTCGCTGCCCACGTTTGTGGCGGATCAGATCATGGCGTGGGCCGCGGACATTCCAGAGCCCAAGCCGGGTGAGAAGCCACCGGAAGTCCCCACGTACGGAGAGAAGAAGGACTTCAAGGAGATCAAAGACAAGTTTGGCGTGCCGGGGACGCTGTTGAAGGTGCGCATTGCGGACAAGGCCACCAAGAAGGTGGAAGTGGAAGCCACGCGCAAGGCGTTTGAACTCCGGCTGGACAAGGACGCGTTGCTTCCGGGCATTGTGGCGTTGGGCTTCCACAGCTTTGAATCCGAACAGGAGATGCACGGGTTGGAGCGCGTGCTTCCGTGGAACATCAAGAGCGCGCACACGGCAGACAGCCTGAAGGAAGAATTCAAGGCCGCAGAACCGCCCAAACCCGCCGCCGATCCCGCTGCAGCGACGACGACACCGGCAGCAACCCCAGCCACGCCGCCCGCCACCCCGACGCCCTAGTGGGTAATCTGTAGGGCCGGGGCTCGTCCCCTGCCGCAATGCACCAAGCGCGTCGCCTCAGGGTTCAAACAGCGTCATTTCGTCCACAAGTCTAAATCCGAGCTTCGCGGCGAGTTTCCACGAAGCCGGGTTTGCGGCGTCCGATTGCCACACGGGGTCCCTGCCCTGTTGCCACATGTGGCGCACCATGAACGCAGCGCAGTGGCCCGCCAGGCCTTTCCGTCGGTGGGACGCCACCGTGTCAATGGAAACGTCCCACAGCGATTCTGTGATGGAACCTGCGTAGCAGAACGCGGCGGGCTGGTTGTCCACACGGGCCGCAGCGATTTTGGACCCCTGCGCGCCTGACTCGAGTTCGCCCCGGAGTTCCTCGTCGATGGCCAGCTGCGGAATCAGCGACGGCTCCAGGAAACGGACGTCCGCGTTGGACGCTTCTGGCAGGGCTTCCGGATGCGTCAGCACGTGGATCATGCAGCGGGTGGAGGTCCAACCCGGCAACGCTTTGCTCACCCACGCGGCGTGTTCCTGGAGGCACACCAGGTTTCCGCCACCCACGTTTTCCGTCGCTGCGGAGATGACTTCCAGCGCCGGCGCGCCCACCACCACCACGCTGCCGGTGTCCGGGTCCCGCACCGCAAACGCTGATTCTGAAGTTCCAAAGAGCTCACACCGTCCGCCCAGCAGCAGGTCACGCGCTTCCACCCACCGTGGAATGTCCGGCAACAACGCGGCGAGTTTCCTCGGTGTCACGGGTCGGGTCTCCGGGGACGCTGCACACCGGGCTTGAGAATGGCGGCTTTCACTCCGCCCGCGCCGCGTCCGTTCACCAGCGTCACCAGCGGCTTTTCAAAGCGCACGTGCCGCACCATGGCGTCTTCGTGCAACGCAGGTTGCGCGTCCAGGAACGCAACGTCATAGGCGCCATCCTGGAACGACGGGTTGATGGTGAGATAGGCCACGCGGAACGACGTGAGGTTCTGGAAGAAATGGCTGCCCTGGCTGGGCTCCACGTGGAAATTCTTGAGGCCCGCCTCCACAATGATGCGTGACTGCGTGATGTTGGACCATTTCACCGGCACACCCAGCCATGGGTCGCTGCTGCCCCAACGGCCGGGGCCGATGAGGATGTAGCCGCGGCCTTCGGCGGCGAGTGAGCGGTTGATGGCATCCACACTGTCCACAATCGTCTTGGTCAGCGCCGGGTTGAACGCTTCTGGGCGCACATAGACCACATCATAAACGTCATCATAGCTTCCGTTGCCCAGCGCGGTTCCGGCCAGGACCAGCGCGTCGGCGGCATCCACCTGTTTGACGTCGACAGTTTCGTTTTCCGCGCCTTCCACAATGGGTCGGATCTGCAAGAACTTGAAGGTCTTGGTCGTATCGTTGACCGGGTCGAGTTCGGCGGCAAACTCTATTTCCACCGGCACATTCATCTGCTTCTGGCCCATGTCCAACAGGACCTTGAGAATCTCCGCCAGCGGGAACATCCCGTACTTGAGGATGGGAGCAAACGTGACCACCTTCCGGCCGGCGAGTGAAGGATCATCCCGGATGGTGTGGTTCTGGAAATCATAGGTGCTCAACAACAAGCGCACGCTGGGTTCATTGCCGATGTCCTGCGCATCACACAGCGTGAGACCTGCGTGTTCTTCCGTCGTCACGCGGAAGTTGCTGTCATCCAGCGCCACGGCGTAGAACTTTTGCTGCGTGCTCTTGAGCATCATGTCCGTGTTGGACAGCTGCAGGATCTTCTTGGGATGCGCCGGCGAAAAACGCAGGCTGACACCACCGTCCACAATCGTCTTGCCCAGTCCAAGGGCCACGTTGGCAACACCGTCGGCCGCGGTTTCACGTTGGATGGGATAGAAGTTGAGGGACCGCGCCACGCCCGAAAACGAAGGATAGTATAGCTTTCCGTGCGCGCGGCCGGTCACCTCCTGGATGATGACCGCCATTTTCTCCTCGTCAATGAGGTTGTGCGTGGCCTGCGCGTAGATCTTGCTGCCCCTGTAGTAGGTGCTGGCGAAAACGCCCTTGATGGCATCCGCCAGGTGACGAACACGCGTGGCGACGTCTGGTGCGCTGTTGGGCGTGAAATACGTGGAATAGACACCGGCAAACGGCTGCAGGTAGCTGTCTTCCAGCAGGCTGCTTGAACGCACCGCAATGGGATTGCGTATGACGTGGACAATCGCTTCCAGGTCTTTGAGCAGGTCATCCGGCAAGCGCGCGTGGAGAAAGCGGTCCAGGATGGCGGCGTCATCACGGTCACCCAGGGCCCAGTCTGACAGGTTGTTCATCTCCATGAAGCGTTCAAACACGTCGGTGGCCAGCACCACTGTCTTGGGAATCTGCACGGCGATGCCGTCAAAGCGGAACATGATGCGGTTGGACTTGAGGAACGTGTTGATGAACGCAATGCCGCGCGCCTTGCCCCCCAGCGATCCCGTGCCAATGCGCTGGAAGACGGAAAACTCGTCAAAGCGTTCACGTTCAAAGCGCGCAATGACACCGCGGCCCACGTGAAGCCGGTAGTTGTTGATGGTGTCCACCAGGAACCGGCGGATGGATTCCACGCCGTCAAAGTCGTCCATCGTCTTGGGGCGGATGAGCCGCGCCAAGGTGTAGAGGGCACGTGCCTTGAGCCACTTGGAGAAGTGGTGGTTGGTGACGTGGTACTTCACGCACTCGGCGGGAACGGTGCGCAGCTTCTTTTGCAGCTCCACCAGGTTGCGCGCGCGGTCCACCTCATTGAACGACCCGGGCAGGCGAAAAACGAAGTCCCCAAAACCATAGTTGTCCTTGATGTAGCGCCGCAGGTCATTGAGCAGTGTCGACGAGTTTTTGAACATGAACTCGGCGTTGTAGACGCGGGCACTCTCTTTGTGCTCCTGCTGACTCGACTGCACGAGGATGGGAATTTCGGGGTCGATTCTCCGGATGTGTTCGCACAGCTCCAGGCCCGCGCGCGGGTTGTCCACGCCCTGACGCTTGTAGGTGATGTCGGTGATGACGCCCAGCAGGTTGTGCCGGTAGCGCTCATAGAGTGTCACCGCGTCTTCAAAGTTGCGCGCGAGCAGGATCTTGGGGCGCCCGCGCATGCGCACGCTCTGCATCAGCTCGTTGAGTCCTTCGTCCATCTGTTCGCGCGCCTGGGTGAACACAGTGCGGTAGATGAGCGGTAAGTAGCTGGAGCAATAGCGTACCGAATCCTCAACGAGAATGATGGTCTGGACGTCTCCATGGGCCACGTCATGTTCCACGTTCATGCGGTCTTCAATGAGCTTCACAATCGCCAGCATGATGTTGGAATTGGAGAGCCAGGAAAACACGTGGTCCACGTAATTGAGCTGGTTGTTTTCCAGCGCCAGGTTCAACTCGCGGGAGAAACGGGTGAGCACCACCACGGGCGTTGTGGGTCTCATCTGCTTGATGCGGCGGAAGAAGTCCGAGCTTTGCGCGTCCCCATAGGTGAGCATGGAGATGACGAGGTCAAAGCTGTCTTTTTCCAGCGCGGCCAGCGCTTCGGCGGCGGTCGCCACTTCGGTGAAACGCGGCGGACTGCGGCGCAATCCCAGTGAAACGTATTCCTGGTAAAGCTGCTCTTCGATCCGACCGTCTTCTTCGAGCATGAACCGGTCATATTTGCTGCACACCAACAGCACGTGGTTGACCTGGTTGGGCATCAACAGGCCAAACGGCTCGTCGTCAAAATAGTGACGGTCCGTGGCGTAGGCAGAATTGTAGGAAGGACCGGTAGACATGGCGTGGCCCGTGGGCAGGGTGCTGAACGAGTCAGTTGCCCTGGTGGGACCGGCCTCCGCGCCGGTCGTTGCTGAACAGCTCAGCCCTTGTTCCTGGCTCGACCATCAGGGACGCCGGTCACCACCAGGGCTTCTCACTTTTAGGAAGCCACTAAAACCGGTGGGACCGGCCCGAGTCATGCGATCCCACCGGCGTCACCAAGCGGTTTGTTTCAGTAGCCCATGTCCAGCATGGCGTCGGCAACCTTGATGAAGCCGGCAATGTTGGAGCCCTTCACGTAGTCAATGTAGCCATCCGACTGGCGGCCGTACTTGAGACCCGCCGCGTGGATGTTGGTCATGATGCGGTGCAGCTTCTGGTCCACTTCTTCGGCGGTCCAGTTCAGCTTGCTGCCGTTCTGGGACATTTCCAGACCGGACGTTGCCACGCCGCCTGCGTTGGCCGCCTTGCCCGGCGCAAACAGGATGCGCGCCTTGTGGAACGCCGTCACAGCGCCCGCGGTGCATCCCATGTTGGACGTTTCAATGGCGTACTTGCAGCCGTTCTTGATGAGCAGCGCGGCGTCCTTCTCGTCGAGTTCGTTCTGGATGGCGGACGGGAACGCCATGTCCACCGGCACTTCCCACGGCCGCTTGCCGGGCACGAACTTGGCGTTGAACTTCTTGGCGTACGGCTCCACCACGTCGTTGTTGGAGGCGCGCAACTCGAGCATGTAGTTCCACTTTTCCTGGGTGCCCACGCCGTTCTCGTCGATGATGTAGCCGTCCGGGCCGGAGATGGTCACAACCTTGGCGCCCATCTGGGACGCCTTGATGGCCACGCCCCACGCCACGTTGCCAAAGCCGCTGACGCTGATCTTCTTGCCCGCCAGCTTGTCCTTGGCTTCGTTCAACATCTCCTGGGCGTAGTAGACCGCGCCAAAGCCCGTGGCCTCGGGACGGATCAACGAACCGCCCCAACCCTGGCCTTTGCCCGTGAGCACGCCGCTGTGGTTGGACGTCAGGCGCTTCCACGTACCGTACATGAAACCGATTTCGCGGCCGCCCACACCGATGTCACCGGCGGGCACGTCGATTTCGGGGCCGATGTACTTGTGCAGCTCAGACATGAAGCTGCGGCAGAAGCGCATGATTTCCGCGTCTGACTTGCCCTTGGGGTTGAAGTCCGAACCACCCTTGGCGCCACCCATGGCCAAGGTCGTCAGGCTGTTCTTGAAAATCTGCTCAAAGCCCAGGAACTTGAGCGTTCCCAGCGTGACGGACGGGTGAAACCGGATGCCGCCCTTGTACGGGCCCAGCGCGTTGTTGAACTGCACGCGGTACGCCTTGTTGACCTGCACTTCACCGTTGTCGTCCTCCCATTCCACCTTGAACATGATGGTGCGGTCCGGTTCGGTGATGCGTTCCAGGATGTGGCCCTTGAGGTACGCCGGGTTGGCGTTCACCACGTCCACAATGGACTCAATGACTTCACGCGCGGCCTGCAGAAATTCGGGCTGCGCAGCGTTCTTCTGGTCCAGTTCCTTCATGAACTTGTCAAGGTTGTACATGGGCGGTTCATCCTCCGGGCAATCAAGGGCGCCTCACCACGAGGGAACACCCTTGGAGCGCGGTCCCTAAAGCAGGTTACGCGGCGGGCGGCAAGTCAACGCGTTCCACGGCGTGGCACAGGGCGCCATGACGGGGGTGGACCATGGGGTTCACGCCGCCATGCAGCGGAATGTCACCGTGCGTACACGCGTTCGCACCGGCGGCGCGTGGCGTCTGCGTCGGGAGCGCTGGCATGGTGCTGGCAGAATCTGCATCCGGTCCGGTGAGGGAGTGCCCATGAGAAGCAGGACGCTGTGGGTGGTGATGCTGGCATGGCTGGGCGTGACGGTGGATGCGCACGCGCTGGGGCTGGCGGTGATGGATGCTTCTTCCGCGGGGCTGACGCCCGCTGAAGTGACGACGCTGGTTCAACACGTGCGCGATGCGGCCAAGAGCGCGTTGAAGGGGACGGACTTTGAAGTGGCCGCACCCGCGGAGCTGACCAAGGCGCTTTCCGAGATGCCCGGTTGCCGCGTGGCCACGTGTGACATGCAGGTGGCGCGGCGTCAGGGTTCCACCGCCGTCGTCAGTGTGGAAGCGGCGCTGGTGAAGGGCGAGTATTCGCTGTCATTGCGTTTGTTTGAAACCAAGGAGGGTGCGCTGCTGGGGCGGGCTTCTCCGTCGACAAAAACGCTCAAGGAACTGGATGCGCAGGTGGTTCCTTCGGTGCAGTCCATCATTGGAATCCTGAAGACCGCGCACGCCGCGGCCATGGCACTCATCAAGGGACCCAAGGACAAGTACCTGCTGCTGCCCCCACCGACGGGTGCGCCCGCAAGATCAAACGCCGCTCCGACGCTGACAGGCGGGCGCATGCTGATTGAGGACGGCGAACAGGTGCACCTGGAGAAGGCGCTGCGTGACGCACGCCCGGAAGTGAACGCCTGTTATGAAGTGCTGCTCACCAAGAAGAACACCGCGCGCGGCCGCATGCAGGTCACGTTGGACGTGGAACCCAACGGAAACGTCAGCAACGTGGGCATTTCCGACGACAGTGTGGGCACGCCGGACATGGAAGCGTGCGTGATGGCGCGTGTGAAACGCATGCATTTTGCGCCCATGGAGAAACCGTGGCGCGTGGTGTTTCCGCTGGTGTTTGTCCCCACGCGGAAATGAGTCACATGGCCGGTTTCTGGATCCACAGCTTCACGTTGCGTTCGGCAACCTGACCACGCCCTTCTTTTTCAAACCATCCACTGGTGTGGTCCACATAGCCCAACACGCGGCCCTGTTCGGCCATGGGGTCGTTCTCGACGGACAAGTCCACCGCCACCGTGCGCAACGTGAGCCACCCGTTGTCTTCATCCCAGATTTCCACGCTGCGGAACTGGTGCGGATAGTCCGCAATGGAAGCCGTGGTCACCTCCCACCAGTGTCCTCCCTGCGGCGTCTGCTGCAAACGCACCCGGTGCTCATGGCTGTGCGCCGTCATGCTGAACAGCACGTTGGGATAACCACCCACGTACGCACGCCACGCGTCCTGCGAGACCGCGTCTACCTGCCGCGTTCCGCCCAGGCCACCACCGTCAGACAACGACGTCACCGAATGGTGCGACGCGAGCACGACGAGTTTGTGTTCGCTGGCCGCAAGGTCCAACGCGGGTGTGATGAGCGCGTCGATTTCTGCTTGATGGACGACACCGGCGGCCGCGCCCGTGGGGACTGCGGTGTCAAGGATGAGGAAACGCAGCGGCGTTCCTTCGACGTCAAAGGTGTAGAACGCACGGCCTGTGGCCTCATTGGCAGCGGTGATTCCGTGGCCATCACCGTCCGCGCGCACGCGTTGCAACATCTCCGGCCCGGACAGGACACGGCGTGTCTCGTCGGGAATCACAAAGTCACCGTGGTCCACGGCGCCACCGTGCAGATAGTCACGCGTACCAAACGCGGCGTTGTTGCCAACGGACGTGGCACGTGTCTCGTCGTTGACGGGGAGGTTGCCCTGGATGAGCGCGTCATGGTTGCCCGTGACCCACTTCCACGGAACCGACAGCCCTTCTGCCTGGAACGGGTCCTTGGGGTCATTGCCCGCACCGGGGACCATTTCATCGTCGTCACCCGAATCGCAGTGGACCGTGTTTCCGTCCAGGATGCCCATCACCCAGTCCAGTTCGTTGCCCTGCGCGCTGTCCACGTTGTCGCCACCCATCAGCACAAAGGAAACGGGATCCTGGTGGTGCAGCGCATTGATGGTGCGCACCGCGGCGTTGGCCATGCGGCACAGGTGGGGATCCTGCGGCCGCAGCGCCGCATCCGTCTCCACGGAATCAAAATCGCCCAACCTCGTCGGAGATTCGTCATCTACCAGCTGAAGGTCCGCCAGGTGCGCAAAGCGTACCAGCCTGCGGGGTGATGGACCGGGGGGCGGCGGAGGCGTTCCGTCCGGCGTGCGATCCACCAGCGGTTCACCTGCGCCCACGTTGATGACGCCGTAACCCGCGGCCAGGTACGCAGCCTGGTTCTCCACCAGCGACGGATTGGAAGCACCCGCGGACTCCACTGCGTGCGCGGGCAACAACGTCTTTTCAACCGTGGTGGGCGCCGAATCCAACGCAGGAAGGCGCTGCAGCCCCGGTGGATTGACGTCGTCAGTCTTGCGGGGGCAGGCCGTTGCAAAGAGCACTGCACACATCAGGAACCGCGCGCGTGGATGCATCACGCACCGTCATAGCGCACGCCGCAGTGACGGCGCGATGTGTATGTTTTTCATTCACCCGTGACGCACCAGCTGGACGACGGCGACGTAGTGAAACGCCACCGCGACAATCACCATCATGTGGAACACCTCATGGTACCCAAACACCGCGGGAGACGGGTTGGGCCAGCGTCGGGCGTAAACCACCGCACCGGCGATGAAGATGATGCCGCCCGCCAGCAGGTAGCCGAGTTGGGAACCGCCCACGCTCGTCAGCAACTCAGGGATGAACGGGACCAACGCGCAGCCCATCACCACGTACAACACTGCGTTGAGCGTACGGAACGCGTGCACCAGGAACAGCGCGTGCACCACACCCACCGCGGCAAAGCACCACGCAAACAGCAGCAGGTTGCGTCCGGTGTCGTCGGGGAGGCCCAGAATGCAGAGCGGCGTGTAGGACCCTGCAATGAAGATGAAGATGCCCGCGTGATCCAGTCGACGCATGCGGCGGCGTGCGGCTTCGCTCCACATGGGACGGTGGTAGGCCGCGCTGATTCCGAAGAGCGCCATCAAGGTAAGCCCGTAGATGATGGAGACCGTGAGCGCGCGTGCGCTGTGCGCCACGTCGACAAGAGCAGCAAACCCGGCAATCGCGACGAAGAACGCCACCTGGTGTGACACGCCCCGCATGCGCGGTTTTCCGTGTGCAGAGACGTCCAACCCCTGAAGCGCAGAAGCATTTGCCATGGGAGGAGTGTGCCGGGTGCATGTCATGCCTTTGTCACGCGTGGGATCAGGACGCGCGCGGCCCACTGCCCGGGCACGGAGCGCCCAGGCTACAAGTTTCCGGCGTGACACCTTGAATGCCGCACCGCAACAGAGTGGCAAAAGCACCACAGCGACGTTCAGATTGACAGGTTGGATCATTTATGTTGCATTGCAGCAATGAATGGAAACCACCCTCCCATCGGCATCCTGGGCTATGGCCTGTACCTTCCAACCCCGCGGCACACCGCTGAAGACGTCGCTGCGGGCTCGGGTGGGCGCTGGACCGCGCAGGCGGTGCGGGAAAAACTCGGACTGGAACAGAAGCCCATGCCCGGGCCTGACGACGGAACGCAGCAGATGGGTGTGCGTGCCGCGTTGGATGCCATGCAGCGCACCGGCGTGAAACCGGATGAGATCGATCTGATCCTGTGCATGGGCGAAGAGTACAAGGAGTACCCGCTGACGACGTCAGGCATCTACATCCAGGAAGCCATTGGCGCGCGGCGCGCGTGGGCCATTGATGTTCAGCAGCGCTGCAACACCACCGTGGCCGCGTTGAAGATCGCCAAAGACATGATGGTGGCGGATGATGAGCTGAACACCGTGATGATTGTGGGCGGGTACCGCAACGGTGATTTGATCGACTATTCCGACGCCACCACGTCCTTCATGTACAATCTGGCCGCGGGCGCGGGTGCCTTCATCCTGCGCAAGGGACACAACAGGAACGTGGTGCTGGCGTGTGAAATCACCACCGACGGTTCCATGGCGCGCGACGTGGGGCAGAAATATGGCGGCACCGTTCACCCCATTGAGACGCTGCCGGAAGACGTGCTGGCAACGTTGCGCAAGAACGGCAACAAGACGCTCACCGTGATGCAGCCGGAACACATGAAGGATTCGCTCAATGCCATTGGATTCACGCGTTGGCTGGCATGTCTGGACAAGGCGCTCACAAAGTCAAAACTGACGCGCGCGGACATCGGGTATCTCAACATCCTGCACTTCAAACCGTCCATGCATGCCGCGTTGTTGGACACGCTGGGCCTCAAGGAGAACAACAGCTTCTATCTCAAGGACTACGGGCACCTTGGCCAGGTGGACCCCATGCTTTCCGTGCATGAAGGACTCAACACGGGGCGGCTCAAAGATGGGCAGGTGATGGCCATCCTTACCGCAGGCATTGGCTACGTGTGGGGCGTGGCCCTGGTCCGCTGGGGCTGAATTTCCGTCGTCACGGATCCAGTGCGCCGTGGCTCCGCCATTCCGGATCGTCGGTCACAAACTGCGTGACCCAGTGGATGAGCCCCGGCGTGGGCGTGGCCAGTCCCACGTGCAGAATCCCCGGCAGCAGGTAGTACGCGCCGTTGGGCCAGTGCGAATCAAACCACGCGGCCATGGCGAGCAGCTCGTCGAGAAATGTGGTGGGCAACAGACCCATGAACGTGGTGATGACCGAATCATTGGTATACGAAATCAACCCGAAACGGTTGTTGGGATAACGCCGCTGGTAGTAGCTGATGAGCGTTTGCACGTCGCTGCAATCAGAACAATCCGGCGGCATCTGCAGGTTCCACGCGGCGGTCCACTGTGCCCAGCGCGCCGGGTCGGGCGGAACGGGCTGCCCGCTGTCGTCGAGAACATCCACGCGCGCGTGCTCAAAGACCTTCTGCGTACGCTCCAGGTTCAATGCGCTGCCAAAACCGCCCGCCGAATCTCCCGCGAGCCACACCTTGTGGGCCTGCGTGAAGGTGGCCTTGGCGCGCGCCAGGATGAGGTCCAGGTTGCGTGCGCCCACGTGGTAGGTGACGTGGTCACCGCCCAGGTAATTGTACGTCTGCACGGCGTCACCGGAATGCACATCACCCGTGCAGTAGGGAACGTAGAGGATGTTCACGTCCTTGAACGGATTGAACGGATCATCCCGGCGCAACGGCAGCATCGCCGGGCGCAGCACGTCGGTGGCAAACTCGATCCGGCCGTAACCGGTCACCGCGTAGAACGCCGTCTGGACCGGGCCCCAGCAGCTTGCGCCGTCCCAGCACGCGCCGCCGCCCTGCAGGAAAATCAGCACGTCCGGGCTTTCTGGAACCAGGTTGACGCCAATGCCCGTGGGCGCGCCGTTGGCACAGCGGGCACCCTCAATGTCCACCCAGGTCCATTGCCGCGGTGGGGCCTCCAACGGTTCTGCCGGCGTCAGCGGCACATGGATGCCCGGCGCCATGGGGCCCGCATCCTCCGTACCGGCGCTTCCTGCGCCTGCGTCCTGGCCGGCGGACGGGATTCCTCCGTCGTCAGCGGATGCGTCCTGCTCGAGCGTGGTGCCACCGCATGCAGTTGCACACAGGACCAGCGCGGTGGTGGAAATGCGGTGCATCGGACTCTCCAAAGCCATCCAACGGGGCGCACCATGCCGCGCTAATGAACAGAATTCAATAGCGGACTTTGTCCGGCACCTGGCGGAGGGCGTTCAGAATGCGCCGGGCGACGGTCCGACCATGGCAAAGCGCAATGCGTGCATCAGGACTTCGGCCAGCATGTCCCGCAGGATGGTCTTGTCCACGTCACGGTGGTCCACCCAGTCCAACGCGGTGGCTTCCACAAAGCCAATCCACCCGCAGATGGCGGCGCGCATCCTGGGCGGCGGCTTGTCCATTCCAAAGTCCACCAGCAGGCGGCGGAGAAAGCGGCTGCGCGTTTCTTCTACCAGCTGCGTGATGGACGGGTCCAATCCCATGCCACTGCGCAGCAGCGCCGAATAGGTCTTCCCGTGCGTGTCCAGGAAGTCGAAGTAGCCGTCCATGGCGTCCTTCAAGCGTTCCAGCGGCGTGCTGCCGGATGACGCGCGCGTCTTCTCCAGCAACGCGCGTGCGGCACCCCGCATGGTCTCCACAAAGAAGACCTGCTTGTTGGGGAAGTAGTGGTAGAGCAACCCCTTGGAGATGCCCGCCTCCTTCGCCACGTCGTCAATCGACACCGCGGCGTAGGGATGCTCGCTGAAGATGCGTTCCCCCAGGGCCAGCAGCTGCGCCTTGCGTTCATCCACTTCAAGCCGCGTGCGGACGGGTTTGGCGGCGGCTTTCTTCCGGGTGCGCGTCACAAGGGGCACGCGTAGAACGGTATTGACCCGCGTTCAAGAGCGGCGGCGGCGCATGGGAGAAAGCATCCATCCCAGCATCACCAGCACCAACGGAGACGCTTCTGATGCGCCACACCCGCAACCACGCTTTGTGTCCTCCGGGGGCGCATCTCCGCCGCTGCCGACGGACGCATCCTCCGACGACGAACCCGCATCCGGCAGCACCAGGGGAAATCCCCCGTCCGGAACATCCACCGCTTCCACCACGATGGTGAACGCGTGCGCATCCCATTCCTCGTCGTCCGGGTCATGCGCTCCGTTGCCCAGCCGCGCCACCAACACGCGCACCTGGGTGGCACCGGCGGTCTCCACATCCGCCACCGGTTCTCCCGCACGCGCGGTGGCGCTGTGCACCGTGGAAAACGCCGAATCCGTCGACAACAGTGACACTTCCACCAGGTCATCGGTGTCGTTTCCGCCCGCCACCTGCACGTGGATGCCGCGGTTGAAACCGTTCCGCACGTCCACCAGGACCAGGGCGCTGCCCGTTTCAGCCAGCTGGACGTTGGTGGTGACAGGGAGCGCTGAGCTGTTGGTCGTACGCGCCGCGCGCATTTCGCTGTTCAGTGGGAGCACACCCGGAAGCGCAATGTGCTGTCCATCGTCGAGGTCACCCACGTAGGAGCGCCAGCGGGAGAATTCCGCCAGCACGTCTGACAAGGACACACCGGGAAGGCGCTGTTGCAACACGTCCAAATAGTCCGGCTCATTCACGTAGACATCACCCGTGCTCAGCTGCGTGGAGTCCACCCACAGGTCACGCACAATGTCCGGGCTTCCGTTGAAATAGCGCTGCGAAATGAAAAACAGGAACAGCGCATACCCGTACTCGTAGCTGTCCGTGTGCGTGTAGTCATCCATGGCGTCGGACGGCGCACCCTGGAAGGCCGGGAGGTAGTCCGTCCGGATGACCGCTTCGGGTTGCGTCACGTATTCCATGAAGGACGCACTGGCTTCAAAGAACCCATCCGCTTCGGCAGCGTCCGCACCAAATTGCAGCACATGGTTGAGTTCATGGAAGATGAAATACGGCATTTCCTCGTCGGAAATCTCGGTATCCAACACAATGTACGCCATGTTGGAATCCCGGTTGAGGTCCGGGTCTTCGGTGTCCGGTGCGGTATACGCGCTGCCGTCCGGCTGCGGGTCAAAGTAGAGATCCACGCCGCTGTCACCGCCATAGTCGCGGTCTGGAATGGGCGCGGGCCAGCCCATGTCATCCACTTCCACGCGCAACGCATCATCCAGAAGTTGCAACGCCAACGCCGCGTGACTCTGCGTGGCTTCCGCTGGGTTCCAATGGACGGATGCACGCCCATCCGCTGACCGCAGCACCATGGACTTGCTGGGCCGGTCCGCATTGGAGAACAACACGTGGCGCTGGTGAACGCGGTGTTGCGCCGTGGTGCACTTCACGCGCGCCTCCGCCGTCGACGGAGACGCGGCCAGGACGCCCATGCACATTGCAACGCGCCACCAGGTCATGCGCCAGACGCCGGCGCGGTGTGTTCGGTGTAGCCGGGGTTGCGGTGGTTCTGATCCGGATTGTGCGCATCCCAGCAGGAGTCCGAACAGAAGTAGAGCTGGAAGCGTTTGCGGTTGCACGTGGAGACCACGCACTTGAGATAGGGCGCACCAAACGCAATGGGTTTCTTGCACACACTGCATTTGTTCCAGAACGAAGCGCGGTCAGGCGGCGTGATGCTCATGGCGTGGCTCCTCTTGGTTTCCCCGCTGCGATTGCCAGAAACCCGCGGCGTCCACAACCCGTGCGGCCCACCGTGAACTTTGCGCCACGACGGTGTAACAACGCACGCCGTCATGGACCGCCTGCCCATCTACCTGGACCACAACGCCACCACGCCGCTGCTGCCTGAAGTGGTGGACGCCATGCTTCCGTTTCTGACGGAACACTTTGGAAATCCCAGCTCAAGCCACGTCTATGGACAGCGTGCCAAGGCCGCGGTGGACAACGCACGGCAACAGCTGGCAGCCCTGCTCCATTGTTCTTCCGACGAGATCGTGTTCACCGGCGGCGGCACCGAAGCCAACAACCTGGCCATTGTGGGCGTCACGCGTGCGCTTCCCAAACGGCGCCACATCATCACCACCGTCATTGAACATCCCGCCACCGCCAACGTGTGCCGCATGCTGTCAGAGAGCGGATACCACGTGGACCGTGTGGGCGTGGACCCGGTGGGCCAGGTCTCCGTTTCCGACGTCACTGCGCAGTTCCGGAGCGAGACCGCGCTGCTTACTGCAATGCATTCCAACAACGAAACCGGCGTGCTTCAACCGATTGCCGCACTGGGAAAAGCAGCCCGTGAACGCGGCATTCTGTTCCACACCGACGCTGCACAGAGCCTGGGAAAACTGCCCGTCCACGTGGATGACCTGTGCGTGGACCTCCTGAGTGTCGCCGGGCACAAGCTGTATGCCCCCAAGGGCGTGGGCGCGCTCTACGTGAGGAAAGGAACACCGCTTCAACCACTGCTGCGTGGTGCAGGTCATGAGCGCGGCCTGCGTCCCGGGACGGAAAACGTGGCTTCCATTGTGGGACTGGGCGCTGCGGCGGTGGCGGCGGCGCACGGATTGGACGTTCGCCAACGCGCCATGACGACGCTGCGTGACCGGTTGCACCACGCCCTGCGCAACGCCGTGACCGGGCTGCAGCTCAACGGACATCCGGAACAGCGCTTGTGCAACACACTCAACGTGAGGTTTCCGCGCGTGTCCGGAACGGCCTTGCTGGCGGCGGTGCCCGAGATCGCAGCTTCCACCGGGAGTGCCTGTCACGACGGAAACGAGACGGCGTCCGCGGTCATTGTTGCCATGGGTGTGCCCGCGGAGGATGCGGTGGGAAGTGTCCGCCTGACGCTGGGCCGGTCCACCACCCAGGCGGATGTGGACCTGGCTGCACGCGCGTTGGCGGCGGCGTGGCAACGGCTGCTAGGGTGATTCCCCGTCATGAGTGAGCAACTCAAGCACATTGCACACGCACGCACGTTGTTCTCCGCGGGGCGTTTTTCCGACGCTGCAGAAGCGTGGCGCGTGGTGGTTGCGGAATCTCCCACACAGGCAGCAGCACGTGAGGCGCTGGGGCACAGCCTGCTGGCCATGGGCGAATTGCCTGAAGCGCTGGCCGCGTTTGAATTTGCCGCACGACAGTACGCGTCCCAGCAGGAAACCCTCAAAGCGTTGGCGTTGTGCAAGGTCATCCTCGACAAGGACCCCAAGCGCGCCACGGCCCACCGGTTGCTGGCCGAGCTCCACGCCGGTCTCAAGGGTGAAACCCACGCACGCCAGCCCGCACCTGCACCGCCCACGGCCGTTGCGCGCGCGGGGATCCGTTCGGTGGCGGTGACGGCGGAACAGGCGCCTGTCATCCCGGTGATTCCGCTGTTTTCCGAGCTGGGACGCGCGGCGTTTCTGTCGGTGACGTCGCACGCCAAGCTGCGGCATTTCCCGTCTGACCACGTGGTGGTGCGTGAAGGTGATTCGGGCGATGCGATGTTTGCAATCGTCAAAGGGTCCGTGGAGGTGCGCCGCGCCGACGCGGACGGACAGCTGGTGGCGCTGGCGTCCCTGGATGAGGGCGCATTCTTTGGCGAGATGGCGTTGATCTCCGGCGCCGCGCGCATGGCCACGGTGGTGGCGGTGGAAGACTGCACGCTGTTGGAATTCGGCCGCGCAGACATGGAACAGGTGGTGGCCCAACACCCGTCGGTGGGGCGCGTGCTGGAACGCTTTCACCGCCGCAGGCTCATCAGTTCACTGGTGCGGTCGTCGGAGATTTTCCGTCTGTTGCCGGCGCAGCGCCGGGAGGAACTGGCGGAAGCGTTCCGCGCGCGGTCCGTGGCCAAGGGCACCGTGATCATTGAACAGGGCAAACGCAACGACGCGTTCTACATGGTGCTGCGCGGTGGATGCAGTGTGCACAAAAACGGTGTCCCCGTTGGAGAACTGACCGAAGGCGGCGTGTTTGGAGAAATCTCTTTGCTGTTTGGCGTCAACGCCACGGCCACCGTGGTGGCGTCCAGTGCGTGCACGTTGTTGCGGCTGACGCGGAACCAGTTTGAAACGCTGGTGCTCACGCATGAAGAGGCACGTGCGTTGCTGATGAAGCTGGGCACCCAACGCCAACAGATTGCGGACGAGCCACGGGCGCAGGCGCTGGTGACCCCGCCGGCATCCTGGTAACGGTCTTTTCCGACGTCACGCCGCGCGTTCTTCCTGCGTCTTGAACTGGGCGGCGTCATACAACGCGCGCCGGATGCGCACGCGGCGCAACGCAGACAACACCAGCAGGCCCACCAGGAACAGGGACGCCGTGGCCACTTCGGCACCGGGCTCAATCAGGCGTGACTTGGGATGCAACGCCTCCATCCAGTTCCACAGCGTGGGAGAGTCTGCCCACACCAGGAAGGTGCGCAGCGGGGCCCAGGAGCCGCGTTCAAACGGCCCGTAGAGGGACCACAGCTGCCCTTCACGGTACGCGGAGGGAAGCCAGGTGCGGCGCTCCAGCGGCAGTTGACGCAGCTCATCCAGGGAAAGGAAGCGGCCGGTGGGGTCATCAAAATTGAAACCCATCAGCGGGTCCATCAGCATCCAACGCCCGTCTTCCATGCGCGCTTCCAGCGCAATGTGGCTGGCGCCGTAATCCGCCACGTTGAGATGGATGATCCTGAACGGCACATCCAACGCATCCAACGTGGCCCCCAGCGCGCGCACGGCCACACCGCAGCTTCCGCCCGTCACCAGGCCTTCCGCGGCGGTGCGTGCCCACGGCGCAGACGGTGGCTGGCGTGGCAGCCCCGCGGCGTCCTGTTCCGCAATGGCCTTGATGCGCTCGTAGACGCGCCGCCCTGCAATGCGCACCGTTTCTTCATGGGAACCGCTGGGAAGCCCTTCCACCATGGGCTGCGTGAGCTCCCGCATGCGGTTCTCACGCGCCAGGCCAAGCGCCGCCACCAGCAGGAGCAAAGCCGCGCCTGCCGCGTGTAGCGTCAAGAGCACCCGGTGCTGCAGCACATTGCGAGGACTGTTCAAAACGCCCGCCCGAAGGAAAGGTCGTGCCTTGTGCAATATGAAACAGCCACCGTCAAGCCGGAATTGGGGCCGCCCCGCGACGGAAAACAAATGCTCACGACGCCTGATGGGTGAGCCCACGGGGCCGCGGCGTTCACGCGAAAAGCCTTCCAGGTCAGTCCCACATCACCGCACCGCTCAAGTGCGCGCGCCGGCTGCCCGTTTGGCGCCCGCGCCGCCCTTTCCGTGCCCGGCCAGGCCCGCCAGCAGGCTGTCCAGAAGCCACCCAAAGCTGTCATCCACATTCACTTTGAGTCCAAACCCCCCCCCCGCCTCCACGCTGGCAAAGCCGTGGATCGCCGTGCGCAGGCACCGCACCGCATGGATCATCTGCACGTCGCTGAGGTGGTAGTCGCGCAGCGCGGCCACAATCACTTCCAGCACGGCGTTGGCCTTTTGTTGCATCAACGCATGTCCCCTGGGCGGCGCGGCCACCGTTGCCACGGCCAGGCCCGGATGCTCCTTGATGAAAGCGCGGTGCGCATGCGCCATGGCCCGGATGGCATCTTCACCTGCGCGTCCCATGGTGGCCTGCATGAACGCATTCCGCAGCAGATCCGCGGCATGCATGGCAAGCAGTTGTTGCAGGCCCGCCATTCCGTCCACGTGGTTGTACAGCGACGGGGTCTTCACCCCCAGCTCCTTGGCCAGCGTGGCCATGGACAACTGGTGCCATCCATCCCGGTCCACCAGCCGCGCCGCGTGGGTCACCACCGTTTCAGGATCCAGACCGGCGCGTGGCATGGCCTTCCTCCGTCAGAAACGCGTTGATCACGCGTGCGGTTTCCTCTGCGTATTCCGCATGCGGGTAGTGCCCCGCACCTGCCACCATGTGCACGCGTCCTTTGAGCAGCTTGCCCACCAGCTCCGCTTCGGCGCGCGGGTCCTTGAAGTCCGGGTCCTTGTCGCCCATCACCACCAGCACCCGCGCCGTGACGTCGGGAATGCGGGCTTCTGCCTTGGCTTTGGTGGAATGCAGTTGCGCGCGCAACACGTCCATCCGGCCGCGCTCACCCAGGTTGGCCTTCAACGCATCGGTGTACGTTTCAAAATCCGCGGGTGGCTGCGTGGGGTACAGCGTCTTGTAGTACGCCATCCACGCCGCGCGTCCCCACGGCCCGTTGAACAGCACATCCAACAACGGACGCATGTAGAACGGCGTTGGAACGTCACGCACAAACGGCCCCACCACGACAATGCGGTTCACGCGCGCGGGACGTTCGGCGGCGGCCCACACCGCAGAAGCGGCGGCCATGGAGTTGCCCACCAGTGAAACATCCGTTTCATTGAGCTCATCCAGCAGCGCCACCACGTCGTCACCGGTGGCCGCAGCCGAATACTCCTGGAATGTGGCGTCGGATTCGCCCAGGCCGCGCAGGTCCATCAGCAGGACGCGGTGACCTGTGGCCAACAACGGTTCCACCATGAAGCGGAACTGCGCGCGCACATCCCCCATCCCCGGAATGCACACCACCAACGGACCGCTGGTTCCGTGGAGTTCATACGCCACCCGCCCCTGCGCGCGTTGCAGGTACTGCGTGTGCGCACCCAGAAATCCGGCCACCATCAGCGTCGTCATCGTCGCGGTCACCATCTTTGAGGCTCCTTTGCTAACCACCGTTGTCCATTAACTAACACTGTTAGTTTAATGCGTCAAGCAGAAGATCAGCCCTTGGGATCGGGCGGTTCAATTCTGCGGGTTCTGGTGCAGTTGGATGTGCTTTGCCGTCAGCGGGATGCGCGTGCTCTTGAACTGCGCGGTGCGGCCTGTGGCGGTGAGGTCACACGGCATCAGCGTGCTGGGCTGGCCATCCACCGACGCTGTGTTGAACGTGGAAGGCACGCGGAGCTCCACGTGGGTCTGCGCGGGTGTGAAGCCCAGGGCTTGAGGAAGCAACGTGATGTCCACGCCGCCCGCACGTTCGGCCACGGTGACATCCAACAGAAAGCGCGCGCCGGAATCCGTTTCTCCGTCGTCAAGGAACAGGCCACCATGCCCCACGCTGTCCTTGGCCGGCGTGGAAATCTCCAGCGACAATGGCGCACGCAAAGTGTCGTCTGCGTTCCGTTGTGCGGTGGCCTGGAACAACGCCGCCCCGGCGCGCACGAACAACGGACACGTTCCCAGCGGAGCCGCGCTCTGGATGACGTTGTGCCCTTCATGGCGTTGTCCGGTGTGGAAATCCACCCACGTTCCGCCCGGCAACCACACGTCCCGTTGCGTGATGCCCTTGTGCAACACCGGGGCTGCCAGCACCGACTCTCCAAGGAGAAACTGTTCTCCACCCCTCCCCGCGGGCACATCAAAATGCATCCACAGCGGACGCACCATGGGCAGCCCCGTCTGCGTTGCATCCCATGCCAGCCGGTAGAGCAACGGCAGCATCCGGTAGCGTTGCTGCAGAATCCTCCTCGACAAATCCAACGCGCGCTTTCCAAAGGACCATGGTTCCTGACGGGGCGCGTACAACACGCAGTGCACGCGGAAGAACGGCATCAACGCGCCCAGCTCCATCCAACGCACAAAGAGCTCCGCCGGGGGACGCCACTTCACGCCACCCACAACGCCACGGCGGCCCGCAAACCCGCCCACGTCTGCCCCCGTCAACGGAACACCACACAGCCCCAGGTTGAGCACCATGTGCAGATTTTCCTGCAGCTGGTCCCAGGAGCTGTGGTTGTCCCCCGTCCACAAGGCGCTGTGCCGCTGCACCCCCAGGAACCCCGAACGCGACAACACAAACGGCCGTTTTCCCGGACGCAACTTCTTGAATCCATCGACGGTGGCGCGCGCCATGTCGTTTGCGTACAGGTTGCGCATGCGCGCGTGGCTGCCCGCCTGGTGCGTGATGTCTTCCTGCATCGGGTCATAGTCGCGGCCCACTTTGAGCACCGGATCATTCATGTCATTCCAGATGCCGGAGACGCCTGCGTCCGTCAGCGTCTTGTGGAAGCCACCCCACGCCTCACGCGCGCGCGGCATGCTGAAGTCCGGGAAGACCGTTTTGCCCGGCCACACGCGCCCTTCATACGCGGTTCCGTCTTTGCGCAGCAGCAACAGCTCTTCATCCTGCACACTGTGCAACACGCGGTAGTCAGCGACGGAAACGCCCGGATCCACAATGGCCATGGTGCGGAATCCCAGCGTCGACAATTGCTGGTGCATCTGCGCGGGTTGCGGAAACCGCTCCGGGCTCCACGTGAACACGCGGTATTGGTCCATGTAGTGGATGTCCAGATGCACCACGTCGGCGGGGAGGTTTTCCGTCCTGAAACGCTGCGCCACTTCCAGCACTTCTTCGCTGGTCTTGTAGCTCCAGCGGCTCTGGTGGAAACCCAGCGCCCACGCCGGAGGGAGAAACGTTTTCCCCACCAGCGCGGCCAGGTCTTCCACAATGTCCGCCGCGGTCCCCTGGAAGACCACCACGTCGAGCGGTGTGCCTTCGGTCCCGGCCAATGCGCTCAATTTCACCTTGCCGCCCTTGACCTCAACGTCCAGCGGAAACGACGTCGCCAGCATCACGCCCAATGTGGATGACTGCGTGCGCACCATGAAGAACGGGAAGGACGTGTAGCTGGCGCCCTTGATGCTGTTGACCATGGTGTCCAGGTTCATCACGCGGAACCTGGACCGGTTTCTCGTCGGAGCACCGTTGGCTGCGCCAAAGCCAAGTACCTCGGCGTCACCCACCGTCACCTCGAGTACAAACGGATCCGCAGATGCGCGGCCAGACAACACAGGCACCGCGCGATCGGTGGGCCCGGCACCGTCGGTGAAGGTGAAGTTGTCCCCGCGCCACGCCACGTGCAGCTGCGGTGACGGCGCGAACTGGGGAGCATCCGGCGCAAAGAAGGAAACCGGCGGAGGTTCAACCGCGCCCACCACCAGGCGCATCATCCGGCCGGAACGGGCAGTGCAGAACCGCGGAAACGGGGAGACCATGTTGTGGCGTTCCATTCACGGGGGCGAGCGGCGGTCCACCACGCGCGGATGCGTGGACGTCTCACCCTGGTGAAAAACCTCGTCGGAGGCAAGCCGCATGGGCTTGTGGTTGTGCAGCCAGCCTTTGAGCTCGGTGTCCGGGAATTCATGCAGCAGTACGCCCGGTGTGTGGCGTTCCAAACTGGCGGCGGTGGAACCATCCGGACGGGTCACGCACGCCGCCCATGACGAATGCGGCCGGCTGGAATTGGTGGCCACAATGCACATCTGGTTGTCCGCCGCGCGCACGCGCAACCACGCCGGTCCCACGTCATCCAGGATGTTTCCGTCCATGAACCCCGCGTTGTAGAACGAATGCAACATCACGGTGACGCCGTCATTCCGGTACGCGGCGTACATTTCCGGGAAACATGCGTCATAGCAGATGAGCACGCCGAGCTTGACGCCCTTGAGTTCCAACGTCACGCGGTGATCACCCGCGGTGTAGAAGATGCGGTCTCCCTCGGTGAGCATGGATTTGTCGTAACGGTCCTGGACCAGACCATCCGGCCCAATGAGATAGACACAGTTGGTGGGATTGATGCCCGGCGCCACGGGGTGGGCTGAACCCAGGGCGATCCAGATGCGATGCGTGCGGGCCAGCGCCTGGATCTTCTCCGTCGCTGCGCGCAGGGCGGGCCAGTCAAAGTCATCCCAGGAATAGAAGTCCGTTCCGCCATACCCACTCAGCGCAGCCTCACAGAATTGCACCAGGTGCGCGCCTTGCTTCACCGCGTCCGCAATGTGCATCTCAATGGCGGCCAGGTTGGTGGCGATGTTTTCTGTGACGTGGAACTGGCATGTGGCAACCCTGAGCTTGTCCGTTTCCGTCATGGCGTCACCCTCATCTTCAGGCCAGGGGCCTCAATAGCATTTGCGGTTGGGCGGCGGGGAACGCATCATGTGCGCGGAGGAAAGACGCAATGTGCAGAAACATCCGGTTGCTCCTGAACTTTGACCCGCCCACCACCCGTGACGAGATGCGCGCTGCCGCGTTGCAATATGTTCGCAAGGTGACAGGGACGCAGAAGCCCAGCCAGGTGAACGCAGCGGTGTTTGAGAAGGCCGTGGAAGACATCACGCGCGCCACCGAGATCCTGCTGGGCGGCATGGAAGTGCGCGGCCCGTTCAAAATCCGCGAAGAGGAAATTGCCAAGGCGCGCGCCCGCAATGCCAAGCGGTTTGGAACGGCACCGTCACCGTGAAGCTGTCGTTGCGGTTTTGCATGGCCCTGCTGCTGACCACGGGCTGCACCACCACGTCGAGCGGGGGTGACCCGTCCGACGCTGGGCGTGGTTCGTCGTCAGCATCGTCGTCAGCATCGGCGGCGGGTTCATCCATGGCCGCGTCGTCGGCTGCATCATCGTCCTCATCCACGTCTTCAGCAGCAGCGTCATCATCCGGTGGAGTGCCGGATGCGTCCGTGGTGGATGCCGCGGTGGCGTTTGATGCGGCTGTTGCTTCCGACGCTGCGGAGGCACCGGATGCGGCCATGGGCGCGGACGCTGCGATGGAGCCCGATGCGGGCGAACCGGACGCGGGTCCTGCGTATGGCGCTGCGGGGACACCGTTTCCCATTGAGGGCTTTGGGGCAGACACCGTTGGAGGGTTTCAACCGGGTGCGGACGTCTACCATGTGACCACGCTGCTGGATGACGGCGAAGGTTCACTGCGTGCCGGACTCAACACAGCCAACGCACCGCGCGTGATTGTCTTTGACGTGGATGGAACCATTGCGCTGCTGTCGTCCTTGCTGCCGCCATCCAACATCACGGTGGATGGGCGCGGCCACCACGTGGTGCTCACTGGAAAAGGCTTTGCACTGGTGGGCAGCTCGCAGGTGATCCTGGTGAATCTCACCCTGCAGAACATCCACCCCAACAGCGATGACGGCGTCCAGATCGGCAACCCCGCGGGCGCCAGCGATCACGTGGTGTTGGACCACATCACGTTCCGCGCCGACGGTGACGAGGGAGATTCTGCCAACGTGGATGAAGCCATTTCGGTCATCTTTGGCAGCCATGACATCACGGTGCAGTGGTGCCGCTTTGAGCACTGGGAAAAGATCATGCTGTTTGGCAACGGTGACGCGGATGAAACGGTGGATGGCGCCATTTCCGTGACCGCGCATCACAACTACGCCACCGAAAGCGGACGACGTCACCCGCAGGCGCGCTACGGCCGTTATGATTTCTACAACAACTTCTTCCACAACTGGCACATGTATGGCCCGTGGTTCCTGCAACCGTACCGCGAGTCCTTTGGCGCAGAAATCCAGGACAACGGCCAGTTGCGGTTTGAGAACAACGCCGTTTCCCGACGTGACACCATGTTTGACAACGTTCCAACCGCGGTGGACCCGGACCCCAACAACGTCACGTTCTGCGCCAGCGGTGGTCAGCTTGCGGAAAGTGGAACGTGGGTGGCGCCGGACAGCACGTCGACGTTGCACTTTGGCGTGGCCTGCCCCGCCAACCCGATGGTCTTTGCCCGTCCCTACGCCGCCACGCTGACTCCCACGGGCCAGGCACTGCGCACGCTGCTGGAAGCGGCCACCGGAAGCGTTCTCTAGTCCGCCCACGACGACGTGGTTGCGTGCTGCGCATCCCGCGCCCTACACACGCGCGCATGACAACGTACCGTGCCGTGATGTTGCAGGGACAGGGTGGCCTGGAAAAGCTGGAGGACGTGGAACTCCCGTTGTCACCGCCGGGACCGGGCGAGCTGCGCATCAAGGTGTTGGCCGCGGGCGCCGGCAGCACGGACACCACCATGCGCACGGGGAAGTACATGTACGCGCCGCCGTTCCCGTTTGTGCCGGGCTATGAATGCGTGGGGACGGTGGATGCGCTGGGTGACGGCGTGACCGCGTTTTCCGTCGGACAACGGGTTGCCGCGCTGACGGTGCACGGGTCCTTTGCAGAATACGTCACGCGCGCCGCGGATGGGTTTGTCCCGGTGCCCGATGGCGTGAGCGATGCTGACGCGGTGGCGATGATTCTCAACTACGTGACCGCGTACCAGATGATCCACCGCAGCGCGAAAATGCAGAAGGGCCAGACCGCGCTGGTCACCGGCGCCAACGGTGGCGTCGGAAGCGCGTTGCTCGAGCTGCTGAGATTGCATGGGGTGCGCGCGTTGGGTGCGTGTTCGCAGAAGCACTTTGATTTTGTGCGTGCGCTGGGCGCGGAGCCCATGGAATCACGCGGTGCACCGGTGGATGAGACGGTGCGCAAGCTGATTCCCGAGGGCGTGGATGCGGCGTTTGACATCATGGGTGGCAAGGGTGTGCGCGAATGCATCCGTGCGACAAAACCGGGCGGCACCGTGGTGGGCTACGGGTTCATGGGGACCACGGTGAATGGCAAGCCCAGCACCGCGCTGGTGATGCGTGGGTTTGCGGCCATCTTCCTGGGTGCACGGCTCTCCGGACGGCGGGGAACGTTCTACGGAATCACCGCGCTGTACCGGAAAGACAAGACGCCGCTGAAAGAGGACCTTCCAAAACTGTTTGCGCTGCTCAAGGAGAAGAAGCTGTCGCCCGTGATTGCACACCGCCTCCCGTTGCTGGCGGCGCGGCGTTCACAAGAGCTGCTGGTGGCGGGTGGTGTCGTCGGGAAAATTGTCCTGTTGCGGGAGCTGGGCCTGTCCTAGTTTTCATGTGTCTGACCGGTTGCGCGGGTGGCGCTGCACTGGCACTTTCCGTGGTGCGCGGCCGCACGCCGCCAGCTTTGGACAAGGGTTCACTTGAGCAATGCGCGCGCAGGGTTGTTGAACGCCGTCACCGGATGGATTGGGCCCACGGCCCCACCCGATATCCGCACCGAAGTCGAACGGCGTCAGCTGGCCCGCATCCAAGACCACGTTCCCATGCTCTACATGATCGCCAGCCTCAACACGGTGATCCTCATGGCCGTGTGCGCGCATACCGGCATCAGCCCGCGCTACTACCTGTGGATGTCCGGCATGGTTTTGCTTGCGGTGGTTCGCAGCGTGATCTGGAACCGGCGAAAGCACACCACGCTTTCCCCCGACGCTGTTTCATCTGCGCTGCGCCGCTCTGCATGGATTGGCACCACCGCGTTGGCCATCATGGGCGTGTTCACCAGCTACACGTTTGCTTCAGGCGTGTTCCAGCAGTCACTGCTCATTCCCATTTCGTTGGCGTTTGGGTCCATGTCCATTGCGCATTGTTTTGCCACGCTGCGCCCGTCCGCCATTGCCGCGCTGACCTTGGGCATCATCCCTTCAGCGGCGGCCATGATCCTGACGGGGGACTTCAACGCGCAGGTGCTGGGCGTCAGCATGCTGAGCGTGGCGGCGTTGATGATCCGTTTTGTCGCCGTGCAGTTTGACCAGGTGGTCACCGAAGTGAGGCTGCAACGCGAAGTGTACGACCTTGCCAACACCGATGCGCTCACCGGTGTTCCCAACCGCCGCGCGGTGGTGGCAATGGCAGAAAAAGAACTTGCGGTTGGCGCGGGCAACAGGTTTGCGCTGGTGCTGTTGGACCTGGACGGGTTCAAGAGCGTCAACGACACACTGGGCCACATTGCAGGAGATGCCTTGCTGCGCGTGGTGGCCGCGCGGTTGTCCCAGACGTGCGCCGCAACCGACACCGTGGGCCGGCTGGGTGGCGACGAGTTCCTGGTGATCTTCCGCGCGGTGAAAGACTCCCACGACGTGGAAACACGCATGCGCGTGATGATGGAGACGCTGTGCCAACCCGCACCATTGGACACAGGCACCGTCATGGTGCGTTCAAGCGCGGGGTGCGCGGTGTTTCCTGACGCAGGCAATACCGTGGCGGCCTTGTTGGCCACCGCGGATGAAGCGCTGTACGCCAACAAGCGTGAACGCACCGCTGCCAGGTCACCGGCAGACGCGGTCACACTGGACGAACGGCGACGTCACCGCGCTTCATGAGGTCGGCTTGAATCAGGACGCCCGCCGCCGCGCGCCAAACTGGAATTCATCCAGCATGTGAACCGCTTCTGGCACACTGGACGCAGTGTGCACGCAGTACCCATGCGTGTTGCCCGCAGCAACAAAACCTTGCGCCGCTGATGACTCGGAGAACACGCGCACCAGGTCACGTCCACCCTGGCGGAAGAGGAACATCTGCACCCAGCGGAGCTCCGCGTAGGCGCCGTCCTCCAGGATGTTCTCCAGTTTGGATGCGTCCACAATGATGCCAAAACCCGGGCGCAACCGGGCCGCCGCTGCGCAGGCCTCCTGGGTGAATGCACGGGCGGTTTCCCAGTCTACGGCACCCGCCAGGACGAGGAGCAGCCGGTTGTTGTGGACGTCAAATGAGACGGTGAAGGTGCCCATGGCTGCTCCGGAATGAACGCTGCATGGAATGATGCGGCACCTTGCGCCCATAACTTGAGGCAACACCACGGGATGTGCGCCATTTCCTGACCGCCGCGACGACAAATCCCGAACATCGCGCGCCACAATCGACCGGATACGAACGCCGTGCGCAGTTTGGTGGCCATTCTCCACCGTCGTGGGTGCGGGCACGCTCCCTGCTTGGTGGCGCACCATGGGGTCCACCCGTTGGACGCACGGCGTTCAATCTCCGGCGTCACGGTCAAAAGCAGAGCGGGCGGCCAAGGTGCGCCTTCGGCTTCAGGCAGCGGATGTGCGGCTGCGGAGCCACCGCGGCTACCTGTGGGTGCGGCGAACCGTCCTGGGAAGTTCGCTGTTGATGACGCTGCTGATTCCTTTGTGGCACCTGCGTGCGCAGGCCGCACAACAACCCCAGACCCAACACGACAACCCGTGGCGCACGCTGGCTGCGCTGCTGCCGTTTCCCGACGGAGCGCCGCCGTGGGTGGGTGCGCCGTGGTCGCTGGTGCTGGGCCCCGTGGACTTTGTGGATCCCCTGGCGACGGCGGGCGTGTTTGCGGCGGGTCAGGGCAGCGTGGCGGTGTTGTTGGCGTGCATGCCGGTGCTGCTGCTCATTGCGCTGTTGGGTCGCTTCTTCTGCGGATGGTTGTGCCCGTACATCCCATTGCTGGCCGCGGCCAACGCCACACGCGCGTTGATCGCGAGGCTGGGGCTTTCCAGCACATTGGGATCCTAAGCTTAGAATTCCACGTGGACAAGTTGTCGCG
>JADMIO011189620.1_pt1 | contig 45798 bp, 37 predicted proteins | sample 8958161 | NCBI WGS metagenome assembly JADMIO01 (sample SAMN16585339, study PRJNA669376) | soil metagenome | isolation source: Crop rotation soil | place: USA: Cullars Rotation, Alabama | collected 2011
CGACAACTTGTCCACGTGGAATTCTAAGCTTAGGATCCCAATGTGCTGGAAAGGCCCAGGATCATGACAGCGATGCGCACCAGTTGGGACAGGAACTTCACCACGGTGCTGTCGATCTTCCGTTCGGTCAAAGACTTGCTTGTCAAGTTGGCGAGGTACTTGGACAAAACCCAGGCGGCCAATAAAATCACCAAACCGCCTATCACTTGAAAGCTGTACTTGACCCCTTGGGCTGCAATAAAGTCGGCAATATTTTGAAAAGACTCAGAATCCAACTTGAAATTTTTCATGTGGGGCAATCCTCCTGGCCAAGTATTCTACCTTGCGGAGCGCCCAGATACAAATTGAACTAGCTCGCCTCTGAATCGAAGCAAGTCATTGGAGTAGGGAACAACGTAGCCGGGATGATAATGCCGTCGACCAACATAGCCAGGGGTGACATATGCGCCTTCGTACTGCACCACCTCTGTTTTGGCATTGATAATGGCATCTCCTCCCCGTTTGCGGGCGATGACCCGAGCTCGGTCCGTTAAGGTGTCCGGCGTGACCCCATCACTGGCATAACCTTCCACCTCGATGCGGCCCAGCACGGCGTACGGTTGGGCAATGGGTGGACTGTTTTGCGGATAGATGGCCAACGAGTCGAATTGACGCTTGGCCGGCAGCTTGCGGTCGGTGTAGGGCACATACCGCGCACTGGTGGCGCAGCCAGCCAAGCCCAATAAAAGTAACATCACCAGGATATTTTTCATCTCATTACCTTTTGTAAACCACCTTCACGCGCGGTTGCTGCACCACTTCATAACCACGCGGGCCGTGAGCATAGTAATGCACATTGTCTGTATAGTACCGGCGGCCATTCACCACCACAACCTTGTAATCGCGCGGGATACTGGCAACCCTGGCCCCCACCGGAGGCGCCACCACCACATAGTCGCGACCCGAGCGATAGTAATAAACCCCCTCTGCATAAAAATAACGGGATCCACCGAGTCGGATTGTGAAACTCCCTGGAGGAATGATGGAAACATGTAAACCTGGGCGAGGATGATCTTGATACCGATAATGCTGTGGACGGGAGTGATGTCCACCCCAATCGGCATAGGACAGCTGGGGAAATGCAAGAAGCGGCACAACCAAAACACCAACAAATGCTTTCAATACCTTTGTGGCTAACATGAACGGCTCCTTTCCGTGGATTGTTCTCACCTATTTAGACAAGCGCCGTCCAGGAAAGTTTCAGGGAGGAAAATGCAGGGGGAAATAAAAAAGCCCCTTTACTTGTTAAAGTTAAAGGGGCGAACGTTGCTAAATCTTAGATCTTCACAACGTTTTGAGCTTGTTCTCCTTTAGGACCGGTGGTGATATCAAATTCAACCGCCTGACCTTCGGCCAATGATTTATAGCCATCACCTTGAATAACGCTGTGATGCACAAAAACATCTTTACCGTTTTCGGGAGTAATGAAACCAAAACCTTTTTGATCATTAAACCACTTTACTGTACCTTTTGCCATGATATGTACTACCTCCTTTTATTAACATTGAATCAACTCAGGCAAAACAAAAAAACCGCAAGGCCCACATTCTTCGGCCCTACGGCTCTAAAAACGCTTCTGCTCTTGTTAATTCACAGTGAGTATGACATGTTTTGCCGGTTTGTCAACTATTCTCTTTGACTATCTTGGCAAGCGCTGAAAAGTTTTTGGTGAGCCAGGACGCGACTGCCATCTGCCGTTTGGTCTGTGCTAAGGGTCTGGCAGGCACACCCCAAACCGCCATATTTGCGTCCACATGCCCAATGACCGCACTTTTACCTCCAATGACGGCCCCATCCCCTACCGTAACGTTGTCTGTGACCGCAACTTGCCCACTGATGGTCACATTCTGGCCAATCACGGTACTTCCGGCAATCCCGCTTTGGGCAGCCATGATCATGTTTCTTCCGATCCTCACATTGTGCGCAATATGGCAGAGGTTGTCGATCTTGGAATTGGCTCCAATCACCGTGTCGTCCAAAGAGCCCCGGTCAATGGTGCTGTTGGCTCCGATTTCAACATTGTCTTCAATAATCACTCTGCCCAACTGAGGGAACTTGTAGATGGTGTCTCTGTCCTTTACGTAGCCAAAACCGTCTGACCCCACCACCACACCCGCATGTAGTATGACCTGTTGTCTTAGCACCGTTCCTTCGTAAAGGACCACGCGTGGATGCAAATGGCAACCTGCGCCAACCAGGCAGTTGCTCTTGATGATGCTCCCACTCTCGATAATAACATGATCGCCCAGGATGACATTGTCTTCAATGGTCACCTGTGGACCAATTTGAACGCCAATGCCAAGTTTTACCGACTCGTCAACCACAGCAGAGGAATGAATACTCGCCGGACCGGGCGCTCGCTGGTATAACGCTTGATAACACTTTAAGAAAGCTAGCTTGGGATGAGCAACACGAATGAGCGGCTTGGAGGATTTGCGAATGGTTGCGGTGGTGAGGATGCAAGCAGTCTGGCTTTGCTCCGCCAGGGCGAGCTTGCTCTCATCCAAGGCGAAGGTCACATCATTATACTTGGCGTTAGCGATCCCACTAATCCCGGACACATCCACATCCTGGTCGCTTTCCAGCGTCCCTTTCAGCAGCAGTGCCAAATCGCTTATTTTCATGCCCCCTCCCTCCACTACGCCGTCTTATGCCGGAAGGTGATTCTTCCTTTGGTCAAGTCATACGGGGATAATGCCACCGTCACATTGTCTCCGGGCAAGATCTTGATAAAAAACCGCCGCATCTTACCCCCCACATACGCTGTGACCATATGGCCATTGGGGATCTCTACAGTATACTGCAAATTGGACAATGCTTTCTGCACAATTCCTTGCACTTCAATGGCTTCTTCTTTAGACATATCGCTCCTAACATTCCTGGTGGCCGTAGGGCGTCCTGTGGGGCGACGTAAGCCATGCTCTGATTGGGCTAGTTAAATTAACTTAAGGCAGGTCAAATATACCCTATTATCGGGGGGAGCACAATACTATTCAATGGCGAGGGGTGTTTCAATAAAAGGTGTGTGGGTGTCGCCCTTTCCTTGCTTTAATTCCTTTTTGGTTTTTTCAGCCAGAAGCCCATATTTCTTCTGAATTCTTGCCAGGTCCTCGTCGGTCAACTTCTCGATATCCATCATTTCATTGTGCGCCCCTTTGGTGGCCCGAATGATTTCATCGAGTTTCAATTGGATCGCAATGGTGTGACGATTTTGGCTATTTTGAATGATAAAAAGCATAAGGATGGAGATCACCGCGGCAAGAGTGCTGATCATTAAATGCCACATCACACTAAAATGCAGCGGTAGGCCGGCCACCGCCCAAATGACTACGATCACAAAGGACGCAAGGGCAACTGAAGACTGGGCTGCTTTATCGGAGATCCACTTCGCAATGCTAGAAAAGTATCCCATATGAGCACGATACCATGCCTGAGATTAAATCGAGGTGAATATTGGATTAAATGATGGGGATTGAGATTGAACGACGGGATTCAAGGCATTGCCGGGTATACGCCAGAATTTTGTCCGCCGTCACGGGCATATGCTCCTTGAGCCAAAATAAAACGGTTTGGGCTGGGGGCATAACGGTAGAAAAGTTTTGCTCTGTGGCGGAAATGGTTCGCAGCATGCCCGCCAAGGATGTTCCCAAAATTCTATGCGTCGCCTCATCGAGGGCGCTTTCGAACTTGGTGTAATCGTCCGTCGGTATAAAATGGGAGTGGGCTTTGCACACGGCTTGAAGCGGGCCGCTATTGACGTCCTTGTCCAGACCATCCATGGTGTAGGCACAGAACAAAGAGAACTGATAAATCTTCAACAGATCATTCCAGAACTCTTCCAGCTGGATCGCGGCGTTAAGATTCCCCTGCCGCCATAAAATGTCAACCATTTCCCCATAGGCGCGAATCTTAGTAAATTTGGACTCTTCGACGATATTATCCAGGAGCTGACCAATAGTTCCTCTGAACTTGGGAAAGTCCGGTGCTCCATTGAGCATAAAAGCATATAAGGTCTCGTGAGCATCTAGAATAATCAGCTGCCCTTGAGCAATAACGGTCTCAACATGAATGTTATGATCGCGTAAGCGACACAACAATGCCTCCCGATGAGAGTCTGTGACAATCATCACCACAGCTTCATTGCGCTGAAGTCCCGTTTCAATAAATAAACTAACCGCTTTGAGGAGGAACGTCTCGTCTTTGTACACTTGGGCAATGTGGTGCCCGGGGAGGACTTCCGTAAGAAGATTTTGCCAAGACATGGTCGCTACTATATTACAGCCCTTAAGGCTGCAGCCGGTCTCTTATTTAGCCCCGCGATAATATGACTGTGACAAAAGGGCTCAGAATTGTAAATACTGAGGATGTGCTTGCAGCGCGGCTGCGCGCATTTCCGTCCCTTTTTATATGTTTGCACTCTTTTGCTCATCTGGATTTCCCTTTAAGATGTCCCACTATACACCCTCGACGGAAAAAATTCAATCGAATTCTGACTCCCTCAATAGTGAATACTATTGGCCCGGATCATTTCGGCCAACTTTTTCGCCGAGTCCCGAACCCTGCGCTCCTGGGTTTTATAGTTCACATCGATCAAACCAAACCGTGGAACAAAGCCTTCGGCCCATTCAAAATTGTCCAGCAGCGACCAGTATAAATAGCCTATCACAGGCGCCCCCTCTTTCCTGGCCCGGGCCATTGCTTTAATATGCTCAACGATAAAGTCGGAGCGTTCGGTGTCGTCATTGGTGGCCAAGCCATTCTCGGAGACCAGCAATGGCACCTTGTAACGGGAAAAATCTTTTAAAAACGTATACAAACCCTGCGGATAAATTTCCCAGGAGAGAAAATTGTCTTTGGCCGTATGGCGATTCTGGCCGGCAGTGATCACCGTGCAAGCCTGCCCTAAAACTCCCGGAAATCCTAAACCATTTTGACGAACAAAATCTCGAGTGTAATAATTGAGGCCAACAAAATCCAAAGTTTTCGCCCGAGGCAGATGGACACTGAAAATCCCTACACAGTAGGCCTTGCCGCGCATCAACGCTTGCACAAAAAGGTGATTGAACAACCAGTGCCGAAACCGGGCAGCCACCCGATCCCTGAGCGAGCGGTCATTGCATGACCGGAAGATCAGCACGCTCTGAGCAATTCCAACCATTGGTGACCTCCAGCCCTTTTGGCCGTAGACTTTTTTGATCCTCTCATAAGCCATCACATGCCCCAGCAATAAATTCTTGAAAACTTTAAAGGAATGGTCCGACGATTTCTCCAACGGTGGCCACTCCGCCGTCAAATAACTCTTATAAATGTAAACCATTGGCTCATTGAGCGTCATCCAGTAGTGAACGTCGCTCCCTAAGGTCTCCGTTACCTTTTGAACATATCGGGCAAAGAGCCCCGGTGCTTTCTCGGAAACCCATCCGCCCTGACGTGACAACCATAAAGGAAGCGTAAAATGATGCAAGGTAACAACCGGTTCGATCCCTTTTGCTCTCAACGAGCGGATCACCTGCGCGTAATGCTCCAGCGCCGCCTTGTCCCAGTGTGCTTCTTGCGGTTCAATCCGGCTCCACTCAATCGAAAATCGGTGCGCATTGTGCCCCAACTCCTTGGCGAGGGTAAAATCCTGTTCAAAGCGGTTCCAATGATCCGTGGCCAAGCCAGAACGCAGCGGCTGAGGCCGAGTTTGTTCCCAAGCCCACCAATCATTATTGGTGTTGTTGCCCTCGACCTGGTGCGACGAGGTGGCGGCGCCCCATAGAAAATCTTTTGGGAACGCGTATTCCTGCGAAACTCCTGGCCCCTCTTGAAAACGGGCACAGCCAGAAAGACAAAAAAGAATAAGAACGATTATGGTGTGAAGTTTTGTCATTACAATGGGTTTAATTTTTGGGGGGAGCGCCCAAAAATGCCCGTAAGGTGGTCATTGGCTGGATATCGAGAATCACCGGGGTGAGTCCAGCGGCGTCTTGCAACTGTTTGAGCATAGCAGGATCCATTTGAAATGGAATAGTTTCCTTGCTCTGCAGCTGTAAGTCAATATTTCCTGGGTCGAAGTTAATACCACCATTGGCAACCTGGGCGTCATTTGCGTTAAGCTTCATATCCTTCATTCCTTTGGTGGCCACAGCATGGAGCACCGCACCTTCACTATCACCCTTCAGCGTTATCTCAAACTGGCCAAAGCCATGCCTTAGGAGAGTCCTGCCAAAAAGACTTTTCTCAAAGATCTGCTCTACGCTAGCCAATTCAGCTGGAAGGGTCTTGAGCGCCTCACTGTACTGGTAGATGGTATGGGTGGAATTATCCGGACCAGATTTTTCGTTCGCCAGCAAGAATTCAATTTGTGCTTTAGTATGCTCAATTTGAGCCTCAGAAAAAATCTTGGATATAGATGGCTGTGCCAAAATTGCCCTGAGCATGTCGGCTTTGGTGCGCCTATTTGTTATGGTGTTTAACTGTAGGACCGCTCCTTGTGGAATGCGTTCGAGGAAGTGCCCCAGAATTCCCTGCTGTTGATCCTTATCGTCGCGAATCTGAAAACCAATCAGTTTAATTCTATAGGTGTGAGTGTCGTCCACATAATGACGCTTATTCTCAGGGGAAAGAAGCAATGAACCTACAACCCTAATTATCTTATTTTGGTCGTCGACCTCGCTGATATGAAAGGCGTCGCGCGCGCGGTCCCACCCGCCAACTCGATCTTTGGGCACCAGATAGTGAAATAAATATCGCTTCGAATTTGCTCCGACAACAATTTGCCCATGGATTCTGAGAATTAAATTTATATCCTCTGGCGAAAGCTTAAGTTTAGGATCCGTCAGGCTCCTCATGGCATTGTTTCTAGAGGCACGCTTCATTCTTATTTCGTTAACCCTAATTGCCGGTTTAACTCTATCGACCTCCTCGAGATCCGGAAATAATCCTGGCATTTTCAGGGATGTGGCAACCCCGGCTTGCATTCCGAATCGAAATACCTCCTCAGTCGACATACCGCCAGGTTGAGAGGAGGCAAATAGGATACCGGAAATTAAGGCATCGCCTGCCCCTGCCCTGGTGGTGCCACGGATCGAAGAGACTGCGGACAAATGGTGACCATGTCTATCCACCCACACCGCTCCATCGGCATCATTGGAAACAACGACAGCGCCCAAATTAAGTTTCCGACGCAGGGCCTGCGCTCCTGCGGCTATCTTGGAGGGATTCCAAGGTATACGCCTTGCCAATTCGTTTGCCCGACGATTCATTTTCTCATCGCTTAAATCCCTTGTTTGGGGGGAATAGATCAATCTTAATTTATAATACTCCTCTAGATTGGGTTTAATAAAATCTTGGTCACCCAATTCGGATAAAGCAGCCTTCATTTGAAATTTTGTTTGTCGCAAGCTCAGGTCAAAAGCAATCTTTTGCTTTTTGGACTTGATCGTCTGGACTATGTCCTTAATGTCTGCAGGACGCATCCCCGTTGGGAATGCTCCTCCCAGATGAAACCACTCCCCCTCTTTCGCCCCTGCCAGGGTCCGAAGCAAGTTCGTCTTGACCTCTTGCAGCTCATTCCCTGAGAGGCCTGGCTCATCGACTCCAAATCGCAAATCTAATCCAGCATCATCCGATATCAGAAAGGATGTGCGTTGCTCACCGGAGGTCTTAATCGAAGTTACATCCGCGTCTCGGAAGCCCATATGCGTCAGGATACCCTTCATTAAAGTGGAAAACCACCCTTCCTGCCGCTGTACAGCGACCAAATGCACGGGCTGGCCCCATTGATTGAGCAGCCGCGTTGCATTGATCGACTTTCCACCCAACATGGGCATGATGGACTGCAAGGTTAGCCCCCACTTCTGGCTTTCTTTATATTGTAAGGAAATGTCCATAATGCTAGACAGGGACAGGCCCCGCACCGTCGGCAAAGAGTGATTCGTTTCAAGGATTTTTGGCTTCTCCATACTAAGGGGAAGACGCTTCCCTTCGTGTAAAGGGTATACTCGCGCTCCAAATTCCAAATGATTATCCCAAAAGCTTGAGCCAATCTTTTTTCCAGTGTCACCTCTGGCCAGTCCATGTTCGTCCATCAGCATCACTGTACTGAGCATGGTTAAGATATTCTGCTTATATGTCGTGTCTCCCTCCTCAAACGCATCATAAACTTTCTCAAACATTTCAGCCGTTAAAGGGCGTGTATAAGCTTTTAGAAATGACCCGACCAAATTCTGGTGCAAACTCTGCAATGCGGTCTGTGGTTTTTGAAGGTACCAAAAACCTGTCCGAAAGTACTCATACCCGATCCCTAGAAAATACATGCGCAGAGCAAACATCGGATCCTGATGAATTAACTCCTCAAAAGCCCGTCGATCTGCGTGTTGGTCAATACCGCCGTTGCTCATGGCTTTGTCAAACTTTTCCCGGAAGTATAATTTTGTAACTTCAGCGTCTGATAATTGATTTTGTAAGTTCCACCCAGAATACAGGGTTTTAACTTCTAGATATGCACTTAAAAAATCACTAATAAGGGTCTGAAAATAATTGGGATTGACCCACAATATACTTTCGCTGTTACGAAGGACAGACAACGCTCTCATCCAGTCGATGGTTAAACCCCGGCTCGAAGCTTCTGCCGTGAAGTCTCTAAGGAAATTGGATGCCCGAGTATGGTTTTCAAAATCTTCACTCGGGGCAAAAGGTTTAATTAGGCGGTAAACCGAATTTGTGGGCTTTTGTCCTTGGAAGAATTCACTTCTCTTTTGATTCAAAAATTGAATGTGTTCATAAAAGTTGCTACGGTCCTTGGGAAATAAACTCTGACTCACAGCCGCCGACATTATATACGCTTCTAACTCCCCTCGGGCGAGGATATTGCTATACCGCGGTCCGCCCGGAATAAGATACATATTTATACCTATGCTAAACATGGACCGCGGAACTTCATTCAATGTCATATGGCCAAGCTCATGAGCGAGAACCTCAATGATCTGCTGTGAAGACACAGCTGTCAAAAGCCGTGTCCCGATAACGTCTAAACCCGCGTTAAATCGATCCTCCAACTGAAGACTCCTAATATTCATCAAGGCATCATAAAACTCCTCGCCGTTGAAGAGATGTAACGTGTCCTGTATGTGGAATAGCAAAGCGATCTTCAAATCTCTTATATACGCCGCCGCCTCTTCATAATCTTCCGTCCGGCCGCCTTTAAACCAGGTCGCTGTCTTTAAGCTTATATCTTCCTGTAGAGCGGATTGTAGAAACGAAGCCTGTGTCTTCGATATGCGTTTATACTCCGGGCTGTCAAAAAAATCAGAATCTATCGCCACCTCACGGCCTAGGCTGGTCATCTGCTGCACGGCACTATTGGATCCCTGAGAACGGTAGACTATTGTAGTGGCCCCTTGTGGAGTAAGATCAGAGATCAATTCATTATTTATTATGGCCGTTGCTACAGCATATACCAGCAAGTAGGTTGCGGGAGTCCGAGCCAATTTCTTAATTTGCACGCGATTTAATTTTATTTTTGCCGGGTCTTCCTCTTTTGCCATGGCGGCATCGGGCAACTGCCAATCTTGCCGAAGGTCAGGGCGCAGCTGCAATACAAAACGCTGGGTGGTCTTGGTAAAACCAATCATTTTCAGTCCCTGGCTCAAAATATTAGGATCCCGATTAAAAGAATCGAACAAACTGGCAGACCGATACGGTTCGGTTCCTTCAATAAAACTTCGAAATTCAAGCACATTTAGCGTAACGGCGGGCTGCCCAATATAATCGGCTTGATTGCGATGCAAGAAATCAAAAGCAGCATCCACCAAATCTTTGGCCTCAATTTTCCCGACCACCTCATCCGTAATGATGCCTTTGGCCTGCAGGATGGCAAAAACCTGGTGCGGTCCTATTGGTATGGCCGTGTCCTTAGTCATAGTCTGGTTATAGGCCTCCAGGAAAAGGGATTCAAAACGACGTTTCCATCCCGAAGGTGTGACCATACGGGGTGCAATAAACTTGATCAGGCCCAAGACCAAGCCATCCCTCTCCGCCTGCATCTCGTCTTGAGTGGGACCTTCCTTGGCATACGGACCACCAATAAAGGCGATCTGGTACCTCTCTTTGAGCTTTCGCGTCAGAATGTTGCTTATACCTCCATTTTTTAAATTCCCATGCAGCCAACCTGCTCGATGCCACTTGCCCAAAGTCTCACCAAGAGCTTTGGCCATACCAAAGGTCTGTTGGGGGTTGAACCTTCGAAAGTCGCCCAGCACTTGTCCTCGCACTTGACGCATGAACAACCGCCGCTTCCCTTCAAAGGTTAACCAGGCCACAGGGGGATATAAGCCCTGCTCAGATAATTTATGGGCCGTATCGAATTCCTCCTTGGTGGCGTCTTTCGCATACAGAATGACTTCTCTCGTGTTTAGAATCACATGAATCTGATTAACCTTGGAGTCCGGAATACGACGGATCAAAATCCCTCTGACATTCTCAAAGGAATTCATTCCTGCAAACGCGAGAAACGTGTTGGCGTCAGCCCCAAGCGTCCTGCTCAATTCCTCGGCAGTCATCGGGGAAGATTGAGGACTTCCATCCTCTTGATAGTGAAGGTAATTCTCCAAACCAATATTTTTCATGACCTCTGGGGTGTGAAATAGGTAAACGCCCGTCGTATTGCCGTTCCAGTCACGGATGAGTTGGGCCCCCGGCATAAAGAATTCCTTTTGGTTCCATCGGACCGGATTTTCAATGATATAACGAGTGCCCACCTGGGCAAGATGCTCGATCGTGAACTTCATAGTCAGATATGGGGTTAAGATCAACTTCAAGTAGGTATCGCTATGAACTTGTAAATTCTGACGGGAGTAGAACCCATCAATCATCCTCTCGCCAATGTATAAGGCATGTCGTAAAAAGATAATGTCTGCCTTAAATTGGTTTCCTAACTTTTCCATCGCCTTGGGATTCAAGGTATCGGCAACAGCAGCCAAAGCATTTAACTGATAAGAAACCCTAGGCTGATAACTCCCCGCAAGGCCTTCAACAATCTCAGAGTTGACATCCACAGCCACGAAATTAACCCGCCATTTCGCCTGCTCCTCAGGGGTGACCTGCAACTCATCAAAGGCTTGAGAAATAACCTGAAGAATCTCATGGGTTTCTTTAAAGGGAATTTCCTGGCGCATGTCCCTTCCAATGCCAATTTCATATGCTGTTATGACCTGTTGTCCTTGATTCTGCTTTTCTTTAATGATCGACTTGAATTGATTTTTCGCAATCTCCATTTGGCTCTGTATCCTCTGGCCACCCCGAACAAGCGATAAACCGATACTTTGGCCGGAGGTGCGGGTGACCTGACGCATCGCTTGAACAATATCCTCCGGCGTTTTTTCATACTTGGTCAAAACCAGTAAGTCGGAGGGACTAAACCACTTTCTGAGATTATCCTCGGAAATCAACTCGTCAATTCCTTCCTTGGGAATGCCCGGCATAAGACGGAAAGATGCGGTCATGGATGGATTAGCGCGCTTCACCAGAGAGTAGCTGACGGCATCCACCCTCGCTGTGTCATTCCGGATACCATTTGACTGACGAATCAAAGTTTGCTCATCCCAATTCGGCATATACTTGGCTCTGTCGGCATCCACAATCCAAACCCTGTCCTGAGGATCAGCAGCCGTATGGCCAATCATCAGCTGACCATTGCCTGCGATATCATTGATCCAAATCTTATGATCGATCAATTGACCCACAAGGGAAGAAATCCTTTCCTCCCAAACCGTACTTAACTTAGTTTTAATGGTGATGCTTGATCCTTTTATAAAATCCGTTACTACATAACCGTAGCCATCGGAGGTCTTCCCGTAGGCATGAACCTGAGGGCTCATTTTAAACTTATTTAAGAGCAAATGTCCTTCCGGACTAAAATCGTCATCGAGGTAGACCCGAATAACATAGCGATCCTTATACCGAAAAATCAGATTAAAACCTCCCGGAGCGGGCATGGGCTCAATGGCCTGACCATCTAGCAAGAGACGTGCAGGATTTCTCCATAATCTAAGCCGATGACCAAAGTCCCGCCATTGCTTAGTCTCCCAAACTTCAGAATCCCTTTTCCTGAGATTAACCATCGCTAGATCTGTCGATACCACCTTCAAGTTAGACTGGTCCTCAGGTGGTGTCGCAGTCATAGCGATATCCCGATCAAGGCGCAATGCCGTGATTCCGCCGGAGAAATACTTCCTGGGCAGCACTCGGTGGGTTAAAGGATCCTGTTCCTCTTTAATGTAATTGAACGCTCCCTTGCGAAATGCCTCTAGGTAACGCTTATAGATTTCCTGTTTCTCTTCTGGATTCTCAATTTGGACCCCGGCTGTTTTATTCTTATTGGTGTAAGCCTGAGTCAAAATCCCCTGTTTGATCTTTTTCTTATACCAGGTGGCCAGAATCAGGCTGTTGTAGACTTGGCGCAACTGAGCAAAATTCTTGCCTTCATTAACTTCCTTAGTCAGCGCTGGGATAATAATCTCTCGAGCCACAGCTTTGCTGACATCATTCTCCGTGGCATGGTTTTTAGAGCCCGCCAGATAATCCACTTCCAGCATAACTTTTAACTTGGATTCTACGATGTAAGCGGTGCCGGCTTGGGCATTCTCATACATCACTGCTTTGTCGGGCATAATCCAAACCTTATTAAATGTATTGATCGGAACGGTGGCAACGCCAAGCTTTTCCGCGCCTGCTTGATAAACTTTTTTCCAGAATTCCTTGCCCGTCTCCCCCTCCGGATAAATCAGACTGGCAGTGATTTGCTTTAGCAGATAATCTTGAGCCAAAAGGTCTCGACCCATTTCCGTTTGCCCGAAACTCTCCGGCACAATGCGGTCTTTCTCATAAGGCGAAAGATTGACCCACAGGTCTTTCTCAGGAGTGGTCAGGGAGGCTAGGAAATACTTAATGAGCTTAGCTGTCTCGACCTTTATTTCTGGGGCACTGTTGCCCTGTTCAAGGATGAAATCAAAACGGAGGGGGTTACTCGGATGGACCTTGATACCTCTAAGGATTGGTGGATGAAATGCAGGACTGAGCTGAACTCTGGTTCCTGGCACAGGAAGGATCAGCTGCTGAGCCGCAATGGGAGCAGGAAGCACCCATTGCAAGCCCAATAAAACCAAAAGTAGAAGGCTTGCCTTCTTTCTTATATCTATAGTCATAGGACAGGGAAAGTATACACTATCCTTTATAAAATGTCCCCAAAATGGCTCCGAAGACCAGGTGAGCGAGGATCACAGCAACAGGGGTGGATATCCCGTAATTGAGGGCAAAAAATCCCGGGGGCTCCAGTTGCTTAAAATGATCAGCCACGTAGTATTCACTGGCCATGCGGCCATGAATGGCCGGAAGATTGGGCAGAGCCACAGCTAAAACAAATATGGAATGAACGAGCCCAATCAAAGCTCCCCTCCCGCAATTCGCTTCTCCCCATACTTCAAAAGTGGCCACATAAATCAAAGAGAAAGCATACCCATTTAAAAAATGGATGAAGATACCTATCCACTTCGCTTTGTCCCGATCTGGGGTCAGCATCGTTCCTAACATCAAAGGGATATTTAACCGGGTCCATTTTATGCCCTGGCTCATGGCGAGGATGGTTGTTAATACGACTGTGGCTGCAAAACCCCAAACTGCCCAGCTAGCCCAATTCATGAGGCACCTCCAATCGCAAGTATGGCATTGACCAAACCCAAATGAGAGAATGTGAGTGGGTAGTTGCCCAAGAAATCTCCCGTCGCAGGATCGATCTCCTCACTCCAGATTCCAACATTATTAGCATGTTGTAGAACATCGTCCAACAGTCTCTTCGCCTCCGCGGGGGTTCCACCGCCCCGCGCCAAGTATTCCACCGCCCAGAAACTGCACAACAAGAAGGCCCCTTCGTCAATTTCACGATTGCGAAAAAATAAGCCGTTCTTTGCTCCCAAATCTTGTTTGATTCGATCATAGGTTTGCCGCATTTTCGGAGAATCGAATGGTAAAAAGCCATACCACGGCATCAAAAGCAAGTTCGCATCCACCTGTTCGCCTCTCAATTTGGACGTAAAACTTTTCATCTGGTCATTCCAGGCTGTTTGATGAATCAGTTGAGCAATTTTGTTCATGGCCTCGGTAAAACGATTGGCGTCCACTTTCTGGATCAAGCCACGTCGGTGCATTTCCAATATGTCATGCAATCCCGCCCAGCAGGTCACCAGGGAATGCGTAAAATACTCTTTTTTTCCTCTGACTTCCCACATGCCAGCATCGGGTTCCTGCCAATGGGCACAAATGTATTCCCCTAAATCCTTAAGCAGACGTTGTGTGTCGTGATCAATTTTATCCTCATCCTTAAGCACATAGTAAGCCCCACGAATCACTTCGCCGTACAAATCCATTTGGTCTTGGCCCATGGCGGCATTGCCAAAACGCACGGGCTTGGAATCAAAGTATCCGCGAAATTGCGCATCTTCTCGTTCCCTTGGAGGAATTCCGCCGTACACATTATACAAAACGTGTAACTTTGGGCGGCTGAGGACAGTGGAATGCAGCAGCCAATTGACAAAGGCATTGGCCTCATTCTTGAGGTTCAAGTTCATTAATGCATAGGTTGCCAAGGAGGCGTCCCTCAGCCAGCAATAACGGTAATCCCAATTCGCCTCCCCACCCACCTTTTCCGGCAAGGACATGGTTGGAGATGCAATGATCGCCCCCGACGGAGAAAATGACATAAGTTTCAGAATCATCGCACTCCGGACCAAATGCTCTCGATAGGGACCGTCGTAGGAAATTTGAGTGGCCAGAGAATCCCACCATTGCTTGGTTATCGTCAAACTCTTCTGGCACGAATGCCCAGACGGTATCACATCCGGTGATTCCTGATTTAAACTCAAGGAAAAATACGCAACATCTCCTTGGCGCATCGTCCATTTGGCTGTGATTCCTGTGTTCTCGATTGACAATTTGATGGGGGCGTAAAGGAGCAGCTGTCCTTCGGGGAGGCGCCAAGATATGAAGGAGCAGGAATTTTCCAACCTCCCTTTGGTGCGCTTTGCGTCCACAGCGAGTTCGAATTCCATTTCCACCTGGCCGTTGACACATTCGACTTTACGGACAATCTCGTGCTCGGGATACAGGCGGTGCTTCCCCTCCTCGGTTGAGACGATCGCCATGGTGTCGGTCAACTCCACTGTTCCGGAAGAACATATAAAAGTTGTTTTAAGCAGACTGGAATGATCTATGTAGCTTTGTTGAATGCGAGAAACTTCGGTGGCGGTAATGGACCAATGCCCTTTGGATTGGTCCAAGATACGACTATATACTGGGGAACTATCAAAACGTGGCCAGCACAACCAATCGATGGAACCATCTTTGGATACAAGAGCCGCGCTGCGGCAGTCACCTAGGAGGGCATAATCTTGAATCTTCCACATGCTTACACCTACCACGCACTCAGATTCAGAGCCTATCCAATTGACTCGGCGGTACCTTTACCACTTTTCCGTCTTTCCAAATAATTAAAGGCTCGCCTCTCATCTTACGGTCAGCGATAACTCCCTTTATGGCCTTTTTCATAGCTTTTTCCGCCTTTTGAGAGAAAAATTCTCCTTCAGCTTTCTTGATCATACTGACTTCTCCTTTATCAAAAAGTGATAAAGCTTTTTATCCAGAACTTTTAGACCCTTCTCATTAAACTTTGCTATCAATTCCGGTTTAGCCTGTGAATTAAAAATATCCCAAGCATCAGCCAAAGGACTATACAGATTAAAGAAATTCTTCAAACTGCGACCCAGTCTTCTCTCAACATCTGCATCGGGCACATGATGTCCACCCTGTTTTACCCGTTGCTTAATCCGCTCTTTAGCAAGCCGCATGCTTGGTATCCATAGAAAGTAAATATGGATGAAATACCCCTTGGTCTTAGCTTCCTTGATCAAACTCACATATGTTCTGCCTGCCAGGGTCGTCTCAAAGGCAAAATCTACCTCATGGCCAATGAATTTATCAATCTCAGCCAACAATAATTTTCCGGCTCGAATACTGACATCGGAAGGAGAAAAAGGTGAGAGACCAGCGGCAATCAAATCCGCATTCACAAAATTTGAACATTTGGCGTAATTGGGTAAGAACTCCCTGGCAAATGTTGTTTTACCAGCACCGTTCGGACCAGCGATGATGAAGAGTTTTGGCATGCTCTAGTTTAACATTCGGGATTAGCCCAAACAAGAGACTTGGTTGGCGGCATAGCTCTTGGAATCTGCATTAGGTATTTTCCCGGTCGGCTTTCAAAATCTCGTCCAGCTGGGCATCGGCTTGGGTCGTGTAGCTAATGAATTTCTTCTCATCGCCTCGGCGTTCGAACTGCTCTTTTAAGATCTTCTCATCATGAAATCGAAAGAGGTCCTGCCGCCGTTTGATGTGCTCGGGCTTAATCCCTCGTTTCACCAAAATCTCCTTCGCCACCTCAAGGCTGGTGGAAAATGTCTCACGGTGGATGCTTTGAATTCCAATAGCCATCAGGGAAATCGCATGGGCGCGATTTCGAGCCCGAGCCAAGATTTCAATCTGAGGAAAGTGCTTCCGAACCCGCTCGGCAATCTCGACAGATTTATCCACGTCATCCACAGCCAACACAAAGAATTTGGCCTTTGCCGTACCCGCCGATTCAAGGATATCCATTCGACTAGCGTCGCCGTAGTAGACTTTGTTGCCATACTTTCTGGCCGTTTCCACCTGAGAGGCATCGTTGTCGAGAATCGTGAAAGAAATCACCTCGGATCGAAGGAAGCGGGCCACAACCTGTCCAAACCGGCCGAACCCGGCGATAATAACATCAGGCGATTTCTCCTCAATCACATCAAATGGGCGTTCTGAAAGTTCAGATGTCCTTCGTAAGTACTTCTGATTCACCGCAAAAAGCAACGGTGTTAGCATCATGCTGATGGTGACCGCAGCATTTAGGATAGAGGCTGTCTCATGCGAAATAAGACTCATGGAAAATGCCACGCTAAACAGCACAAAAGCAAACTCCCCGCCCTGCGGAATGGCAAAAGCCATGTTCCTTGCCCCCTCCTTATCGAAGCGAAAGCCTCGGGCGAGCAAAAATACGATCAATCCCTTTACCAGCATGAAACCGAGCGTCAAACCAACCACAATGGCCGGTTTGGCAACAATCACATGCAAATCCAGGGACATCCCAACTGCAATAAAAAATAATCCAAGGAGCAATCCCTTAAAGGGCAAAAGGCTTGCAACCAATTCATGCCGGTACTCGGAATTGGCCAAAAGAACCCCGGCTGTAAATGCGCCCATGCCCATCGACAATCCAATCGTCTCAAACAAAAGGGCCGTGCCCAATACCACAACCAAGGCCATGGCAATAAAGACTTCCTGAATTTTGGTATTGGCGATCAGACGAAAAACATGACGGATCACATAGTTGCCAAGTAAGACAATTCCAAAGACCGCCACAACCTTGACTACTCCCATGAGAGTGAACTCCGCGCCCTTTCCTCCTGCCAAAAATGGCAGCAATGCGAGGATTGGCACCACCGCCACATCCTGAAACATCAGGACGGCAAATGCGCCTTGACCGTGTTTGGTATTCAATTGTCGATAGGATTCCAGAAGTGGAACAACAAAAGCGGTGGATGAAAGCGCCAAGCCAAAACCCGCCACAAACGCAGCAGGTTTATCGAGCCCCATCAAACAACCCATCGGCATCAATAGTAAGCCCGTCGCTAAGACCTGCAACGACCCCATCCCAAAAATGGAACTTCGCAGTCTCCAAAGTCTGGCCGGGGCCAGCTCCAAACCAATGATAAATAAAAGGAAAACGACGCCAAGCTCGGAGAAATGCAGGATAACGGTAGGGTCCTTGATCCAACCAAAAACCATGGGGCCGATCAGGATTCCGGCGAAGAGATACGCCAGCACTGGCCCCAGCCCCAACCGCGTAAATATGGGAACAAAAACAATGGCAGCGGCGCTAAAAATTAAAAGCTGGATGAGGACGGAGTTCACTTAGCGTGAGTGTAAGAATAATTAATCATCCATTGAATGCCGAATTTGTCCGTAAACATCCCTGAGTACGCATTCCAGAACATCTTTTGCATAGGTAAAGTGATCTTACCACCGGCGGAAAGATGCTTGAACAGCCGATCAGCTTCAGTCTCGCTGCCGGGATCTACGCAAATATGAAAATTATTACCGAAGGTGAGCGTGTTGATCGAAGCCGGTGTATCACTCGCCATAAGCACGTTGTTCTTACCTATCGGCAGGGCAATGTGCATGATCCGATTTTGATCCACTTTCGGCAGATCGCCGCAACTGGGATTGTCCTTCCAACGCATCAGCGTTGCAAATTCACCTCCAAATGCAGACTTGTAGAAGTTAAACGCTTCCTCTGCATTGCCATTGAAATTTAAGATGGGATTGATGTTTTGAACAGGCATAGCGGTCTCCTTTAAACGGATGTACTCAACCTAGTCAGTATAATCTGCTTAGTAGCGGAGGGAAAGGCCTAAAAAAGGATTGAAGTCATCGGCGGCACGGGTGAGACCTACATTGACGCCCAGATCCAGCTGAATATCGGCTGTCAATCCGTAGGTGAATCCAGCATCGAAGGTGGCCACCCAACCGGCGTCTTCCTGCTGATTAAAGCTGCTGAAAAATTCCACATAGCCGCTCAGATCGCCAATGATCTGATGGCCAAATGTCAGGCTATGAATATAGTCGGTGTAATAGTCCTTTTGGTCATTGCGACTGACGTCGAACTCCGCCATGATCCCCATATTCCAACCCGCTGGCAGGGAAAAGGCTAAAGGCAGGATGAGCCCCCCTTCTACAGCGTCGTTGCCTAAATTCCCCGTACTCGTTGGGAACTTGATAAACGGCATCGCCGCAAAAGCAGACGAACCTTCGTCATTCCCCCAGAAGTTGACCTTAAGCCTGGTTTGAACGTCGCCAAACCCATGCTTGCGCTCAATGAGTCCCTCGTCCTGGCTGCGCTCCTCAATATAGGGATTCAAGACAACCTGCAAATCCGCATTGTTTAATAATCCTGCCTTTATATTTACGGGCATGACGCTAAAATTGTCCGCGCGCGCATCACTATGCTGTACATTCCGATGATCATAGGAGTAATCGATCAGACTGGCCTCGACCTGGTAATGCCCTGCATCCACGGTATAGGGACTCTCCGTCTTATCAGGACGATCCGTTGACAATTCACGCATTAAATTTTTTGGTGTGGGGTTAAAGAGGTGGTACTGGGACTTTTGAGGAACTGGGCGGGCACGCTCCTCAGCCAAGGCCAGTAGAGGCTGCATCACAAGTGCTGCTGTCATAAGCCATGTTTTCATATTGAGACACTGTATCATCTATAGCAACAATGTCAACATCAAAAAACAATCGCCCTGACCACGCTAGAATCGGAAATAGATAAACTGCTCGGACTGGCCACCGTACACCACAATAAGCCATACGAGCAACGCGGCAAGCGGATACTCCCATACCCGCCGGAATGTGAGGATGCACTCCTTCTTCGATTTTTCGAGGTAAATGTCGATGGAAAATACCAGGACTGCAAAAGCCACCACCCAAAACAGATTGATTTGAAAGATGGGACTGACTTGAGGCGGAGGCCAATGGCAGTTTGTGAAAAGTTTGACCACAAAGTACTTCAGCTGAGAAAAACTGCTGGATCGAAACATGAGCCATCCAAACAAAATCAGCGGAAACATGATGAGCACCGCTCTAAATCTGAAAAACATGTGCTCTCCCCCAGAAGGAAACCACCTGCGTATGCCGTGATAGCCAACCGAAAGTAGCCCCCAATACAAGCCCCAGAGGACGAAATTCCATGCCGCCCCATGCCAAAGCCCGGCAAGCAACATCACCACCAGGATATTTCGAGCGGTCTGCAAAAACACTCCCCGGCTTCCCCCCATTGGGAAATACAAGTATTCTCTAAACCAGGACGACAGAGAAATATGCCAGCGCTGCCAGAAATCCGAAGGATTACGCGCCAAATAGGGTTGCCGAAAGTTAACCATAAGTTCAACCCCAAACAACTTGGCCACACCACGGGCAATGTTCGAATACCCGGCAAAATCTCCGTAGATCTGCAACCCAAAGGCCAACAGGCACATCATAATTTCTGGACTGGTCAAGTGCAGGTTCATCGTCTGCAGCACCGAATCAAATTTGGGATCATCCAAAAAGAAATGATTGGGAGCGTTTGCAATCATCAGGGCCGCCTCTGATTGGTTTCGGCCATAATCAAAGTAAATGTTTACTACCCTTGCCACATTATCGGCAATGCACATCTTCAGAAAATAGCCCCAGATGATCAGTCCAAAGCCCTCCTTAATCTGACGCTTCGTGGGGTCGCTCAAAATTTTAAGTTGCGGCAACAGATGGCCAGCGCGTTCAATGGGCCCGGCCACCAGCTGCGGAAAGAAGGCAACATAAGCGGCAAAGTTCACGAGGTTGCGTTCCGCCGGGATCTTTCGTCTATACACGTCAATCGTGTAGGCCATCGATTGAAATGTATAAAAAGAAACCCCAACCGGCAGCACAACGTTGAGCACCCAAGGCTTGAAGCCAATGCCTAGGTAATGCATTAAGGTTGTAAATGATGCATTGAAGAAATTGAAATATTTAAAAACAAAGAGGACTAATAAATTCAGGCCCAGACTGATCCACAGGTATTGCTTGCGAAGCACTGGCTCCCCTTCGGCTGCCGCGATCTTAAGTCCCGCCCAGTAGTCCACACCGGTGGTTAGAAAAATAAGCCCTAGGTACCGCCAATCCCACCAGCCATAAAAGACATAGCTCCCCAAAAGCAAAAAGTACAATCGCCATTGCCCGACGAGGAACACATAAATGCTAAAGAAAATGAATGCGAAAAGGACAAATGCGGAGGAATTGAAGATCATTTTAAGTGGCGTTGAATAACTTCCAGTAGCCGGTGCGCGGCCTGATACGTCCCAGTGGGTTCAATAGGATGAACATTATCCATATAGTCGACCCTGTTCCAATATTTTTGAAAGTCATAATAGGAAACATAGTATTTTCCCTTAAATAGGTCCGGTAGTCCTCCAATGACCGGCAGGTTGGGATCATGGCTCTCCTGCAGGATAAAGACCGCCCTTTGATGGTCGGATTCCAACTGGTCAATGAATAACTCCGTAACCGCCTTTGCCATTGGAAATTCATACGTGCTGATACGCTGGTCGGACACGTTGAGGAAGGTCAAATTGGGAATGAGCCCATACGGAAAGAAGTCCATCACAGGTAGAGATGTGTGTGCAGCTAAGAATTTCTTTATATTCTCATTGGTTTGATATTTGTAGGTGGGCAACATGCGATAGATAGGGAATTGGCTGTATAAAAAACTGTCTGCCAACTCGTTCCGGTTGTAAGTTCTAAAAACAATTGGATGCCAAAGCCCTTTCATTTCGGGAGTGAAAATGAGCTTCCTGGCGGCATGCTTGTAAAATGGCTCGTGATAACCAAAGGCATAGGGATCCAAGTGTATAACCACCAAATCCGGTTGAAATCTCTTCACATAATGATAGGCGATCAGCAGGTCGCCTATAGTGGCGCCCTGCCGGGCAAAATTCCCTGTTTCAAAATCCAAATCGTATCGTTTTTTAAGGGCATTGAGGTGGGGGATCACTTCCGTCGTCTGAAAGATACAATTGCCCATAAAAATCACTCGGGGTGAGTGCTTGGGCGGCATGGTCGTGAAGGCCAGCTCCTCTTCCATTTTGACATTTGTGTCCTCAGTGATGACACTGGAAGCGTGGTGCCATTGCCGCAAGCAAAGCAAGGCAATCCATACGAGACTGACAATCGTCACCTTTGCGGCTAGATGGGATATACGACTTGATTGCATTTTATAACTACATCCTAGCTCAAAGAAAAACCCTCCGCAATTCTTAAGACTGCGGAGGGTTCGGAACAAACACTTTAGTGCAACTTACTTGTTTCTACTGATAAGGCAACCTAAAAGCAGAGAGACCACAGCCACGCCAGCAATCACGGGCCAAGGATTCTTCCCTACTTGCTCGGTTAGCGAGGAGAGAAGCTCACCGGCTTTCTCCTGGCCTTCCTTCAAGGTTTTTTTGGCTTCGCCTGCAAATCCCTCGCCCCCTTCATCAGAGTTGATTCTCTGACGGGAACCTGATTGCTGCGACTGGCCAGGGTTATTGGATTGCGTTTGTCCAGACTGTTGCTTCGTTCCGTAATTATCCACGTGTAACTCCTTTATTTTTCCAGCGTTGTGGGTCAATGTCATTATTGGCCCAGCGTTCATGGAAGAGTTATAACACGTGTGACGTTAAGATCAGATGAATACAGAATGATTGTTTCTTAATCACAAAATCCCGGATCCAAATCCATATGTGCCGTATAGATGACATCGTTATCATCTCGGCGGAGTTGTTTGGTCCGTCTCACGAAAAGATGGGCCAGTAGTACAACCAGATATCAAGACAATCGCAGCTAAAAGATGAGGTGCAAATTTATTCATTTCAGCTCCTTTAGTTATACATGATATACGGTATTTCCTGAAAACTTGCCGTCGCTGGTTTCTTTTTCCCCCTGCCTTCCGCCACAACATTCCCAGCCGAGTCATAAATAAGAAAATGAATATTTTCCATCTCGACCTCCCGCTTCACCAAATATTTCTCACCTGCCTTAACATCAAGAACTATGTTCGTGTAAGCTTTTGTGCGCACATCGGAGGGTATGCCCATAACGGTTATCACATTTTTCCCTGGAGCCAGTCTGGTGGTGTCGGACAATCTCCAAAAGGATGCCCTTTTCGCATTAATTCCCTCTAAACAGACCGCGCACGATCCCACTCCGCTCAAGCCTTCCAACGACTGAAAGCGGATGACGGCGTTCGGCTCCGATGACGAAGGTCCATGGTAAACGGGAGCCGTTGCACAACCAAGAATTGACAGAAAAAAGAGAATCAACGGAAACTGTTTCATAGTAGTCCCGGCTCCTATGTTTTAAGACCTAAGAACTTCCTCAAATCCATCAGTGGCTGGATATCCACAATGATCGGCACCAGGCCAGACGCATTCTGAAGTTGCTTGAGCATGGCAGGGTCAACACGAAACTTAATTTCGCCACCAATATTTTGCCTCTGCAAATCTAGCTTATCACTATTAAGATCAATACCCCCTGGGCCCGCCTCACCTTGCATAGTATGTTCTATTTCGTCATGATGCAGTGCCACCGGATTACTATCATCAATAAGACCTTCCAGAACATCACCGGGGCCCGTCGCTAATCGAAGCAATGCGGCGGAGCTACCCTCCTTATCCAAAAAATCTCGAGGGTTAGCCATTAAACCACGTAATCCACCCACCTCATAAAAAAAGGCCTGCTGTCGTCCATGATAGTTCAATGGGTCAGCTGGATAATTAACAACCTCCCGACGATAAATCTTTGCCATACCTTCGATATTCTTACTGTCCATCATTTCTCGAAAGCCAGGAACATGCCATGTCAGTACATTTATAAGAGCCGCCCTGGCAGTCTCTCTTGTCCATGTGCCATGTTCAATTTCCCATGGTTTAAGGGCGTACTTATTGTTCGGATCTACAAGGCCAGGCAAAGCCAACTTCATTAATGAAGCCGGGCTCATCTTTTCTAAAAATTCACGCTTGTGCAAAAATAGTCCTCCCAAACCGCCTACTTCCATAAAGAAACCCAGCTGGCCATTGCGACCCCCTGGATCCTTCGTGCGATAAGCGATGACATGATCTCGATACAGTTGGGCAGCCTGCCTTATATTTCCCTGTTTCATAGCCTGTTGAAATCCCGGCACATACCATTGTAAGGTATTGATGAATGCTCTTTTGGCTCGTGCCTCGGTCCATCCCCACCTCCGGGAAAGCTCCCACGGCTTCAATGCGTCCTTATTGTCTTCATCCACTAAACCTTCCAGCGGTTGTCCCTTACCGGATAATAATTTCAATAATGCATAAGCACTGCCCTGATTGATCAAATAATCCCGTTTTATGCTCATTAAGGTTTTGAGGCCACCAACTTCATAAAAGAAGTCCACCGCACCCTTTCCATCTGAAGTCTCAGAGGTATACGCCAGCACATGTTTTCGATACAACTCCGCCATTCGTTTAATATTCTTCTGGTCTCTAGCAATTTTAAATGCGGATTGTTCGACATTAAATAGCGGATCATTGGCCGCTTCCATTTCTGAGAGGTTGACATCCAAGATGGCAAGGACGTAATTAATTGCAGTGATGGGATTGGTCCAAAAGGCACGTGGCAATACCTTTGTTAACCGCCAGTCCAAATAATACTGCAAAGCAGTGGTGTAATCCAAGCCAGCAGCAATTTTTTCCCTTTGTTGATTGTCGTATTCTTTTTGTGATGTCATAGCGAGATCCGTCTTGCCCGCTTGCATAGTCCAGCTCCTATCTGAATTGACAAAGACAACAAATCGGGCATTCTTTTTAGAGGGTTCGATATTCGTTTGAATATCTAAAGCATCTGCCTCCCACTCTTTTTGCATTTCCTCCTCTGTTCGGGGACTAAGTTTCTTACTCTCTTGCTCATACCGCCACTGCTTTATATCGGTAATGGAGGCATCCATGTACACCGGCAAATCAACGTGTTGCCGTAAATTCCCTAACCTGTGCTCATCTGCAATCTCCCAAAGGCCTTCAAAAATTAGAAAATCAATGCCCTCAAAATTGTACGTATGAAGCGAATATTTTTTATCCTTTGAGCTGCGGTCATACCGCATCGTAGTGTACGATTTTGCACCTGACTTATAAACGGCTTGTAGATTTCTAGCTTGGTCCAATCGCACATGAGTTTCATCCCATTGACTAGGGAGCTGCTTGCGGACCTCCGGGCTTTTAAACAGGTCATCCATGGATACAACAAGACTCTTTTTGCCATGAGCCTCTAGATAACTGTTTAGTAGAGGGGCCAAACGGGTTGACTTGCCAACCGCTGGTGGTCCACCGATACCAATAACATACCGCTGGCCGGGTTTCGACTCTCGCATCGCCGTTTCACCAATCTGCGCCGCAATGGCTTTAGCCATCGCAGCGTCAGGCCTAATGCCCAATTCTGCAAAGGAGTCGGGTGACAACTCCTTTTCAATAGTTTGATGCAAATCATAAAAAGGGGCTGCTTCCGAATCACGGTACCCGAGTGGCTTATAAAACTTGTCAAATATGGGCCAACCAACTTTCCTAGCTTGGAATCGGGACGCACCCAGTTTATATGCCCACCGTTCGGCAAGGCCCAGCAATGTTGTGCCCATTCCTCGGTACTGTCCTGTGCCTCTTTTGGTCAGCCGAGAATCAACGAACAGCGCTTCACCACTAAGGAGTCCTCCTAGTGTGTCGGAAAAACTTTCGTCCATGGACGCAAAGGATTGTCCATTGGCATGTTTCAACAGGGAAAAGTGAATGTACCCAATTTGTCGACCGTTAAGAAAGGTCTCGATTCGATAATCTCTCTTCGGGCCTAAATCTACACGATGGGAAAAAGTGAAAACAGAACCGTCCGAGGCACGGATACTAATGTTTGGCTCGGCAATAGCTTCCAAGAATTCGGCAGGAATTACATTCTCAAGTTGCTTGCCAAATTGCGTCAAAAATGCTTTGGACTCCCTGCTAAGAGATTCGGAGTATAAATTATGTAGTTGGCCCTTCCTAATAGAATCGGTCTCTAACCATGCTGCCCAAGATAGCGAGCGATAAGCCCAATAGTGATCAAATGGATCGTCGCTGGCAAGCACACGGGCAAAATTAACCTCGACAGCACGCTCATGCGGTGCCACTTGTGCTTCCAACTGTACCCATAAGACCCTGAGTTCTGCCAGCCAGGCTTTCTCATCTTCGTTAAGGCCTCCCTCGATTGCCCGTGCGTCCAATAATCTAAATGCTTCTCTACCCATTCGGAGATGTTCAACCATTAAAAGGGATACAACATCCTTTTCTGACTCCTTAAGGGAGTGTCCTTTGAGGAAATGCAGACTTGCCAAGAGACCTATTCCATAAGCATGCAACTCCGATAGTAATGTCACGGGTCGGCCCGCACGAACCATACCGAACATCGTACGTGTGGCCAGCCAGGGGTGAGAAATGGACTTATCTTTTTCTCCCCCTTGAAATTCTAGCAGGCGTTGGACCCGTTCCGTTTTAACATCCTCCGCGTGGACATTTTCATGAATCAGAATGGACGCAGCAACGCCCCTTGGGTAGCCATGCAGATCGATCTCAATCCGTTTCGGCTGGGCCAAATCAAATACACCCCCCTTTCCGAGAGAGGAACCAAAACCATCCACGGTAAATATTTCCTGGATTTGCCATGGGTTGGGGTGAAAAATAAACCATGAAGTGTCAGCAATTAATTGAATTGCACTAAGGAGGTGTTGACGAGATGTCGATCCAAGAAATGGATTAAATAAGTAGACCTCTTGATCTTTAAGAGGAAGTCTCAACATGAACATTTCGAAGACAGTTTGGAAACTGCTATAAAAATCGGCGATCTGTTGCTTCAACTTGTCATCTTTGATACTTAATTGCTCCAGGGTCTGCCTTAGATCCATTAATTGTCGCCGACTCTCAATCACATTGTGGGCCCACTGGTCAGGGCTAACTGTCGTATCGTGTGAATCTTGGAATGGACGTAGTCTCCAAAGTGGACGGAGAGCTTTGTTGCCAGCCACTTCTGGCTCTTGGTGTAATGCGCTCGTGAGTTGCTCGTATTTCTTAATAAATTCCTGAATTTTTGGTATTCCGGCGGGTGGCGTCATTTGGGCAGGATCAGGCGGTAGTTTTTCTATCGCCAGCGTAGCCGCCTGCTTTTCGTCGGACGATGGTCGATGGTGGTATTTCACTTTATACGGCAAATTTATTTTATCAAACCACCCCAGTGCCTCTAGCCTGTGACGGGTTGCGTCATCAATATTGGTCAATTCTGATAATCTGCCATCGATATAACCTTCATCAAGATGGTCCAAGACAAACGAATGCGTATGAACAAAAATGGCTATACCTCCAACCTTGAGAACCCGGAGGATTTCCCGAACGACCTGAGGCTCCTGGTCGGCCTTGATTCCATCGCCCTGCAACATTCCGGATAAATATACGACGTCCACAGATCCGTCTGGAAGAAAGCCTAAATCTTCGGCCCCCGCATGGTGCAAGACATACTTTGATCGATCTTCATGTCCCTTTGGAAACATCCTGTCCAATTCCTTCGCTGTATTTCCTACCATATCGGCAACAAAGTCAACTCCATGGACTTTAGACAATTTGAATTTCCTCTGCAGAACCCTCAATTCCCCCGAACGTCGAGCTCCAAATCCTAAGACTAGTCCGACGCCGCCTACAGCCCTCTTAAGGGATTCCGCTGGGATTACAATTCTGTTTCTGTCAGACTCAGGATCAGGAATATAGATGTTGGGATCTGCGTCTGTAATTTGGTGGCTCGGGACCTGATATAGGTCGACATAACTATCATGCTCTTCCCAAGGAACAATCTCTCGGATTCCTCCAGCAATGAAATCCTCCCATCCTAATTTTGCTTCAGGAGTAGCCATGGCTAAGTCTGTCGAAACCACCGCGAGATTTGACCGTTCTACCGGACGGGAGACATAGGTCATGGCGGCGTCCAGGGCTGCCGCATTAAATCCTCCGGAAAAATACTTCCGAGCTATGGGCCGTTGGGAGCTGGGGTCCTCTTCCTCCTTGACGTAGTTAAATGCCCCCTTTTTGAAAGCCTGCAAGTACTGGCCGTAGATTTTCTCTGCGGCTTTGGGATCACGAACGTTTAGGCCCGTAGTCTTGCGCTGGTTACTATAAACGCTCGTAATAACACTCTCTTTGACTTTCCTCTTGTACCAGGTCGCTAAAATCAAACTGTTATACACCTGACGCAGTTGGGCGAAGTTTTTGCCTTCATTGACCTCTTTGGTGAGTAGAGGAATAAGCACTCGACGGGCGACGGTCTTACTCAATTCCTCTTTAGAGGCATGATTCTTATCGTGAGCCAAATAATCCGATTCCAGCATCACTTTTAGACTGGATTCGACAATGTAGACGGTACCCGCGGCCACATTCTCATACAAAACGGCCTTCTCAGGCACAATCCAGACTTTGTTGAATGCATTGACCGGAATGTGAGAAGTCCCTAACTCTTGGGCCGTCTTATCATAGATTCGTTTCCAGAATTCTTTTCCAGTGGCGCCCTCTGGGTAAACTAAGCTGGCGGTGATTTGCTTCAGAAGATAATCCTGAGCCAGAAGGTCGCGACCCATTTCCGTATGGCCAAAACTCTCGGGAACAATGCGATCCTTTTCATAGGGAGAGAGATTAACCCAAATATCTTTTTCAGGGGTGGTCAATGAGGCCAGAAAGTACTTAACGAGCTTGGCAGATTCCTCTTTGGTGACAGATCTGTTACTACCCTGATCCACAATAAAATCAAACCGAAGTGGATTGTCAGGATGAACTTTGATCCCTGTTAAAAAGGATGGATTGAACGTGGGACTAAGATGCACCATTGTGCCGGGTGCAGGGAGGGTCAGGCTGTCTGCCAAAGCGGAGGGAGCCCCTGTGGATTGCAATAAGAACAACGCACAGGTCAGCCGGCCTATTATTTGTCTTAGATTTATATTCATGGGACAGCTAAAGTATATACGACTCAGAAGGTCTAGGCGAGAATTTCTAGTGGCGGGGATGAGTGAGTGTATAAAGAATTCCCAAGTCACTCAAATTTAATATGTTACGAACATGGGGAAAAGTCAACCGGTAAGCTCGATCGCCTTTTCAACGATCCTCTGAGGGTCATATGGCTTTTGGAAATAAGCCGCCACTCCTAAGGATTCCATCTCTTTCTTACGATCTTCATTGTCCAGACCGGTATACACAATAACCGGTATAAGACTGGTGTGGGTGGATAATTGTAAATTTTTAAGAACGCTCTGCCCCCCGCCGGCAGGAAGCATCATATCCAAAATGATCATATCCGGCCGGAATTTCTGTGCCTCTTTAATCGCATTGACCGCATCGGCCACATGCGCAAATTCAAACCCAGCATTCTTAAAACGCAAGGCTAGGATTTTGGCCACATCCATATCGTCTTCAATGATTAGCACTTTTTTAGCCATATCGTTCCTCTAGTTTCCTAAGAGCTGTTGAATGGTGCCCATTAATTCATCGGCTTCGAACGGCTTGTGAACCAGCTGCGCCACCCCTGCCTGACGGACCATATCTGCCGAGACAGTGGCGGAACTCGCGGTCAACAAGATAACTGGAACATGTTTTAATTTGTCATCCGCTTTTATGATCTTGGTGGCCTCAAGCCCGTTGAGGACAGGCATACGAAAGTCCATGATGATCAAATCTGGGTGGTGCTGCCGGGCCTGGTCAACGGCCTCCTGTCCATTATTGGCCATGATCACCTTATACCCCTGCTTAATGATCCGGTACTTGATCACCCGAATAATATCGACCTCATCATCTGCTATCAAGATTAATTTTCCCATATTATACCAACTTTAAGGTGAAATAAAATACAGCCCCCTGACCAAACTGGGAGGTGACGCCAATTGTTCCCCCGTGTGCCTCAATAATCTTCTTAGAAATGGACAAACCAAGCCCTGTGCCCCCACTCTTACGCTCTTCTAAAGATTCCAGCTGGCTAAAGCTCTGAAAAAGTTTGTGTTGGTCCTCTTCCTTAATGCCAGGGCCTTGGTCTTCAACCATCACCTTTACAAATCCATGCCCGTTTTTTCCGACGGACACCTTCACCACACCTTCCTTCGTAAACTTGAAGGCATTGCTCAATAAATTATACATGACCTGGACAATTTTATCCTTATCTGCCGAAACGAAGCACACCTCCGCTGGAAGGTTGCTTACAAGCCTCAATCCTCTTTTGTCCGCCTCCAAGGAAAACTCCTTTACACAGGCCATTACAAGAGCGTTTAAGTCTTGCCGTTCGAACTTGAACTTCATCCGGTTTGATTCCAGTTTTTGATAATCCAATACATCATTGATCAATCTTGATAAGCGGTCCACGTTGTTCTTAATTGAGACCACCACATCCTTTTGGTCGGCATTAATAGGACCAATCACCTCGTCGGCAATCAAATCAATGCCGCCTTTGATAACAGTGAGCGGTGTCCTCAACTCATGGGACACCGTAGAGGCGAATTCGGTCTTTAAGCGCGCCGATTCAAACTCCGCAGACTGTTTAATGCGCGAGTAAACAAACATAACAGCAATGATCGTAAAAGCTAATATGAGCAAAAACAAAAAGATCAAAACCGAACTTTTATACTTTTGAATGTAAACAGACGTCGGCATGGTCACAATCACAAATCTCTGCCCAGCATTGACAAAATCACGTGAATACCTCAGTCGACCTGAGTAGGTGTCATCCTGATCCAGCCTCAGGGAGGACTTATGAACAACAAGAAGCTCTTGAGCAGTGTCGGGGCCCGCACTATACAGGAATACGTCGATCCCGGTGTCCGTAAGCGGCTTCATAGCTTTATCCAAAATATTCTTCGGACGGAAAACACCTGCCACAAAACCTCTCAGCGACGAGCACTGCTGGGAAGAAGTGTCTCGCACCTCCTGTGACTCGTAAATAGGGTAAAACATCAAATATCCTCGAGCCACCTTTTGACTGGTTTGTCCAGCCAATAAATCGACCATAGCCGACGAGGTCAATTGGCCATTGTTGCAGGCTCTCTGCATGGCCTCCCAACGGACAGGACTGGTGGCAAAGTCTACGCCCAATACTGGGTCAGCAGTGGCATAGGGCTGCTTATACAGTACGGGGTAATATTCCGCTCTCTCTTGGAGGGAGGAGTAGATCTCATTCCCTCTAACCTCCTTGAATTGAAAATCGGTCAACCCATCTGCTCTTGCTCTTTCGAAGTACACAGAGACTTGGTCCTTCGGGATACGCGGGAGCCATTCCAATGCCTCAATTTGCCCCTCCTTGTCCTCCAACATTCTCTTGGTATATTGCTCAAATTCTCGTCTGGACACAAATTCAGAGTTCTCAAAGAATGTTCCCAAAGCCTTTAGAGTGTAATGATTGATAAAAAACTCCTTCTCAATCGCTTGGATATGATCTCGAGAATCTGCTCCAAAATTCACCGACAAGGATGTCTCTTGATTATTCAAAATGCCGCAATAGACCTGAAGTGCCAGCGCACCGCCCACTAGACCAATGATCATAAGCGGTGTCTGCACGGGATGTAGGCTCATTAAAAGCAGGCCGGTACCCAACAATATAAAACCCGCCGCCGTGTGTAGGGCCATGGCATTGTAGGACCCCCAGGTGAAGGCAAATGGCAAATGAAATGCAAATCCAATCATTGCGGTCAGGCCAATGACCAAAAGAAGGCCGCCACAGAAATTCCTACACAAAACCACGAACGTAGATCGCTGCACAAATCGGTCGATACACAAAGCGAAGCCGGCCAAAAGGAAACAGAGTGCGGTCTGCGGCGCCATGCGGCCAGGGAACTGGGAAACGTTAGTCAAATAATCGTGGAAGAAAAACTGATCGATATGCAAATCTACGCGAAAAAGATACTGTGCCAGTTGCAAGAACCCGAGCACGGCGACGGTCAAACCCAAACCATGCGAGATGACCTTGAGGCGGGAATAATGAAAGGACAATGCCAATCCCCCCATAAAAAATCCTAAGGCAGTATTGAATTTCATCGTATTAAAATTCGGATGTATTTTGATAAGAGTCGGTTGATGTAGAAACCAACCTGCGATGACCATTAGAGCAATCAGGCTAGTGACAATTCCTAACCCAACGCAAGGGACGCTCCGTGCAGATGTATGACTATCGAGGATTTTCAAGCAATTCCTTCATTTTTGCCAATATTTTATTGAGTTCAAACGGCTTGGGCATAAGAAAATCACCCTCCGAAGGGCTTGTTCCGGGCCCCGCCTCCTCTATCAAGGCACTTAATATAATAATCGGGATGTTCCTGTATTTGATGTACTTTGAATCCTTCCGCAACATTTGACTAAAATGCCAACCGCTTATTCCAGGCATGGTTAAGTCCAGAATGATCAGATCCGGATTATGAATAGGAACCGCCTGCAAAGCAGATTGCCCGTCGCTGACAACGATGGCTTCATACCCGTTGGCGCTGAGCCCAATTTTGATAATTTTAAGGATATCAGGATCATCATCGATTGCCAGCACACGCCTTTTGGCGCTGGCACCTGGAGGCGTCGTTTGTAAGATTTTCTCGATTACTATAAAAAGATTACTAATACTATAGGGCTTCTGCCAGTAACCACTAATACCAAGGCTGGTGAGTTTGTCCTTTTCTTGAGACTCAATACCGCTGGTGGTGATAATGACGGGCGTTGTATGGTGATGCGGGGATTCTCGTATCCAGCTTAAGACCTCTAGGCCATTACCAGGAGGTAGAAAGAAATCCAGAAGCACAAGCTCTGGCTTAAATTGCTGAATCTGCTCAAGAGCAGATTTGATGTCGTAGGCGACCTTGACATCAAGGCCAACCGCGGTCAGACGCTTGGACAGCAGGGTCGCGGTCCCCTGATCATCTTCGATGATTTGTATCTTAAATGCCATACCATTGGTATCATATCGGAAAAAAGGTCCTTGGCAATAAGGTCTCTTATGAAATTACAATACGTTTAGCTTGCGATACCCCAGCCTAAACTGACATAATAAAGACCTCTCAACTTATTCTGATCCTCAAGGAGCTAATGTGCAAGAATTCTGGGATACCTTATCTGAAAATTTAAAGAAAACCTTCCAAGACGTAGAAAAGCATCGAAAGGGAGATCTTGTCAAACTGGCAAGCATTCCCCACCTTCTTTCTTTTCTACAGGAAATGGGCCCTGAGGATCTTTTGTTGCTCCTGGATCAGGCCCGAAAAATCAAGCGGCGCAAAAATCCAAAATTTCCTCCCATCAATTCTGACTTCTATGACGTTCAAGGTTTGTTACCCGAGGAGGATCGAAAATTGGTCACGAAGGTTCGCGAGTTCATGCTGGCCGAAGTGGCACCAATTGCGAATGAGTATTGGCTAAAAGCAGAATTCCCCTTTCAAATCATTGGGGCCCTCAAGAAGCTCAATATCATTGGTTTAACAATGGACAAATCCGTGGGTGGGCAGGAGCGCTCTTACTTGTTGGAAGGAATGATTGGTGAGGAGATTGCTCGAACCGACACCTCCGTCTGTACTTTTTTCGGTGTGCATAGCGGACTGGCGATGAATTCGATCGATATGTGTGGATCCGACGAGCAACGCCAAAAGTTCTTGCCTTCCATGATCACCATGGACAAAATTGGAGCCTTCGGTCTGACGGAGCCCGATGTGGGGTCCGCTGCGTCCATGGGGCTAAAAACATCCTGTAAACGCAACGGCGACACTTGGACAATTTCTGGTCAGAAGAAATGGATCGGAAATGCAACGTTTGCCGACTATATCATCATTTGGGCGAAGGATGAAGACGATCATCAGGTTAAGGGTTTTATCGTCGATCGAGACACACCAGGCATGACAACCGAAAAGATTGAAGACAAACTGTCGCTGCGCACTGTGCAGAACGCCATCATTACGCTGAAGGACTGTAAGGTCAAGGAAGAGCGGCGTCTGCAAAAGGCGAACTCCTTTAAGGACACGGCCCTTGTGCTCAAAAAAACGCGGGTTGGAGTTGCCTGGCAGGCGGTTGGCTGTGCCAAAGGCGCGTATGAAAATACGCTAGCCTACACGATGAAACGGGAACAATTTGGACGGCCTATTGCCGGATTTCAGATCACTCAAGATATGCTGGCCCAGATGCTGTCTCAAATTACCGCAATGCAATGCATGGTCACCCGCTTGAGCCAATTGCAGGACTTAGGGAAACTTTCCGATGAACAAGCCTCCCTGGCAAAAATATTTTGTACGGTGAGTTGCCGGCAAATCACCAGCATGTCTCGAGAACTGATGGGCGGAAACGGGATCCTCATTTCAAACAATGTGGGCCGCTTCCTGGCGGATGCGGAAGCTTTATACTCCTATGAGGGAACCAAACAGATTAACAGCCTGGTTGTGGGCAGGGCCATCACCGGAATGAGTGCGTTTACCTAAGGAATCCGCTTTTCCCTTAAAGCTAGAAATTTTCTTTCAACTGTTAATGTCGATAAGACACCCGCCAGAACTGAGCTCATAAAATACGCAAGAACCACGGTGCCACTCCTATCAAGCTTGTTCCACACCCCAACAAATGGGAATAGCAAAATGTAATGCCATAAGTAGATACCGTACGAATTCCGGCCGATCCAAACTAATATGTGATTTTCCAGGAAAGCATTGATGGGTTTGAAGTGTAGCAATGCGGACACGAGGACAAACCCCGTCCCTACGTAGGAAAGAGTGTAAAGATGCCACTGTAGAATACAGTGTGGAACGTTGTATTTAAAAATAAAGAGGCAAAAAATTAGCACTCCCGCCCCGAAGCATGCTGGCGCCAGCCCCTGCCCCAGAAAATTCTTTGCCTTATGCAACTGCGGCTCAAGGAGTCGAATCAAACATCCAAACAATAGCGCATCGAATCGGATGTGGGAAATCTGATAAACCTCTTGGTGATTGACTGCCTCCAAGGGACGACCAGACAATTGAAAATACCTTAAGACATTCTCCAACACAATTAATCCTAAAAGAATACTTACTAAATACAGCTTTCTTTCTGTGAGGCTCTTAAAAGTCCGGCACACAGCGTATAAGACGAGCGGATAAAGCAGATAAAAGTGCGCCTCGACGGCAATCGACCACAGATGCGCGCAAACTTTGACCGGAACAACATAGTTTTGGTACATCAATAAATAGGGTAAACCTGCTTTCAAATCTATATGTTGCCCCATGACAGCGGCTACTGTGAATCCCGTCACAACCGCCAGCAGGTATTGCGGAACGATTTTAAAGGATCTGCGGATGTAAAATCGTTTGATCCGAATGTTGCTGTTTAAATCATCGAGCAAAAGGCCGGCAATTAAAAAACCGCTGATCACAAAGAACACATCAACGCCTAGGAATCCCAGCTGAAAGGTCTTATAGAGGGTTGGATTAAGGGCGGCCTTCCAATCAAAGGAACGGTTCATGTGGTGCAGCATGACCGCCAGGATCGCCAAGGCCCTCAGCCCATCCAAGGAAGGGTAATATACTTCCTGTTTGCCCATTTTACTGGGCTTTTCCCGGCCGATGTGGAATGGCGAAATAAAACGTTGTGCCGCGGCCGATTTCGGACTCAACCCAGATCCGGCCACCGTGGTTATCCACCACCTTCTTGCAGATGGCCAGGCCGATTCCAGTTCCCTCATACTGACCATGGGATTGGCCTCGGCTAAACAGTTCAAATATGCGGTCAAAATCCCCGGGAGCAATGCCAATGCCATTGTCCCGAACCGAGAATATGCACTCCTCGTGGTCCGGTTGGGCCTCAACGGTGATTATCGGCGGAGTTTCAGAGCGGAATTTCAGCGCATTTCCAATCAAATTTTGAAACAACTGACACAGCTGGACTTCGTCGGCGGTCACCATTGGCAATGCGCCCACATTGATGGTGGCGCCGGCGCTCTCGATTCGGACCTGCAAATTATTGATGGCCTGGGCACACAGATGCCGGCTGTCGACCGGTTTGAAAGCTTTATTGGTCCTTCCTGCCTTGGCGTACGCCAAAAGGTCTTGAGTCAGCCTGATCATCTTGCCATTAGTATCCAAAATGTTCTTCAGGAATTCATTCGCTTTGTCGTCGAGTTTCGCCTTGTAACGCTTGGACAATATATTTGCGTAGGCCGAGACAAGCTGAAGCGGTTCCTTCAGATCATGGGAAGCAATAAGGGCAAACTGCTGTAATTCCCTATTGCTGCGCTGCAGATCTAGGGCATATTTTTGGGCGTCATCCTCTGCTTGCTTTCGCTTAGCAATGTTTTGGCTGATGGTCGCAAGCCCAACAGGCTGTCCCTGCGGGTCCTTGATGTAACTCACGTTATACAGCATCCAAATCCCTTCCCCGGTCTTAAAATGACGAAACCTAACCTCCACACTCCCCTGCCCTTCCTTCAACACTTTGGGGAAGAATTCATTGAGGATATATGGCTGGTCTTCGGGGAAGAAAAACTCGGACACATGTGTTCGAAAAGATTCCTCGGCACTCTCCAGTCCTACCAGGGTTAAGCCCGCTGTATTGATGTAAAACGGCCGGAATTCCATATCGCACATGCCTATAAAATCCATACTTTGCTCGGCCAGAAAGACGAACTTTTGGCAACGCTGCTCGCTTTCCAGCAAAACCTGCTGGGCCCGCTTACGCTCAGTAATGTCGTAAAAATAACACACCACGCCATATTGTCCGTCGGGCAAAGTAATCCGTTCGACTTTCCAATCGTAGGATTCGGTCTCCACTTTATCTCGTCTGGTTTCGGTGGTGTCGGCGGAGGTATATGGTTCGCCGGTGGATAAGGTGTGGCGAAAGATGGCAATGGCAGTGCTGGCAAACGGCTCGGGCCAGACAATGCGCAAGGCCTCTGCAAAATCCCGCCCGATCAATGGACGGACATTCTCAAAGACTTTTTTGGCGCCTCGGTTGACTTGGAAAATCCGAAAATGGGAATCCAGCACGAAGACGCCAAAAGGGGCATTGTCGATCAGATTAAAAAAGATCTCGGAATGGCTGGGACGTGATTTTAGGGTATCATCCCTGGAAAGCATGCGACAACTTTATCATTGTGCTTTGGGAAAGGCAAGAAAAGCTTGGGTCACGGTCTACCGCTCCCCTGAGGTAGCCCCAGGAATAACCGTAAATTAAAGCCCGGGTCAATTGTGATCTTAACTGGCACTAATCCTGCAGCTTTCTCCATTTCCAAAATCATCGCTGGATTGACATTCAGCGCAATGGGGCGGCCGGCATTAACCACATCCATTTGGATGTGGCGGGGATTCAATTCAATACCTCCCGTGCTTGTGTCTGTCATGGCCGGGTCTTTGCCTTCCCGCGCGACGAGCTCTGTCAAACGACCGATAATTTCCTGGACGCTACTGGCTTCCTCCAGAATATGTTGAGCCTGGATACTCCCGCCCCTTAAATACCTTAGCTGATTATTGAGGTGAAGTTTGAAATACATCAACCCTACGTCACCCATGCCATGATAGACACCTTCCAAAATTTTTGCCTGCTCTAATGCTAACGCCAGGATTTGCCCTCGTCCATAATCCTCTCCGGGGAAAAGCCAAGGGCCGCTAAGTAGGACCCGGCCAAGCATATATCGATCAACTCGTGTATTCTCAAAATACTTCTGTAGACCCTCGACACTATAGTATTGATCGGAATCAAATCCTAATTTGTGAAGATCCTCCTCGCTGCGAGTGACAATTTTTCCATTGTACGTGATAGGAATGTGCACCTGTCCAGCGATCTCTCGGACGACGTCCGGATAGGCGATGTCGGATCCTAAGATCTGGGCCTGGATAATCAAACGAGCAAGGCCCGCGGCCTCCAGGTCCTTTGCCGTCCGAATGGCCTCGGGAAGATCAACACCCCCACTCACTGCCGATGGAAGAAGGATCTTCGCCGTGACCTTTAGATCAGGGAGTTGCCGGTGCAAACCCTCAATGATGGCCCGGGCCAATCCTCGGTCCATTCCCATCCCGCCCTTTGCCACCCCCATTAGTATTACAGGACAGCACATATTAATATTAAATTCATTGAAACCCATCTTCTGAGCGATGATGGCTGTACGTACGAAAGTGTGCACGGTTCTCTCGGTGGTGCCGAAAAATGCATCGTAGGACGGCTGATCCGCCGTGTAGTGTGGCCCCATCACCTGAAAAGTCGTATCCGTCTCCTCCTCGGCGATGGTCACCCGGCCAAATCCGGCCAGCCAGTCCACATGAGCATAATTGCTTTCAAGGGAACGGTAGGTTGGAACATTGAGTAAACCTAAACCTACCATTTCGGTATATGCAGAATGAAAGCCAAGACGATATCGGAAGACCCGTTCACCCAGAGTGCTTCCTCTGACCATGGGCGCCACATCAATAGAGTCCATGTCGGCAGCCTTTAGTTCTAAGCCAATATTTTTCTTCGACTGCATCTTGCTTGGTGTGAAGGATTTGGCGCGAAATTCGATCGGCCCTATAGGCCAGGTTTCCGGAGTTGTTTCCCGAAACGAAAATATATCGGATATTGTCATGTGGCCTTGAAAACCAACCATTAAGATGTGCAGACCCTTTTCATCCCACATCGCCGGTAAAAGCTCCTTCACCTTACCGATATTGCTGCGGACGTTTTCCACAATCACAAACACCGGGTTTCTATCCGAGTACACATAGCCATTTGGGGGAGAAGTTATCGACGGGGGAAGGGTTATTCGAAGCGTAGTAACATCATCGTCAACTTCCAGCACACCCTCATGTGCCGTGATATTTGCCTCCTTCCCTCCAAAGAAGGCGGATTGATAATGGAAGGTCGTGCCCAATGCCTGAGTAATGAGTTCCGCCACAAAGATACTGTTCTTAAATTCCTGTTGTTCTGCTTCAATCTGACGCAATAACACATTGTCGAAGGCGCTGGTGACATCTTCCCCTTGGGTGCGGCCAAGGGTGTCCCAATTGACAGTAAACTGCATTTGGATGATTCGTTGAGGGCCTGCCATGTCGATGTCAATGCGGATATTCCGCAATGGTGTGTCAAAAGTCAAAACCACGTGGTCCGGTGAGATCCATTGGTACTCCAGAGGTTGCGCTATCTCTTGGGACCTTAAAATAGGTGCAGCGCCCAAATTGAATAAAAGATGACCTTTGATTTCATTCAATAGCTTCTCCCAAACTCCTGCATCCTTCCCGAGTGCCGTGAGTGAAGTTACTGGTAGCCCCACGCTGTATTTAAATTCGTTTGTGGTTTCCCCCAACATGGCCGCATTATTGAGGTGTTCCCTCCCCCAGGCTGCGACGTTGCGCAGGAGTTTAGTCTTCAAGGCATTGTCGTCGGGTACAGAGCTGAGGTAGGTTCTAAAGATTTGGCGTAAGCGATCCTGGCCGGATATATCGGGAATTGCAGATAGCCTCCTGCTCACATCGGCTACAGCCCGCATGGAACTCAACGGCAATTGATAGCCCTGAGAGGTATTTGATATCAGTTGCGAGCCCCGCCTAAGCCACATGCTTAACCCGCGATAAAATTCCTGGCTTTGACGGGGAAAAAGACCCTGGATATCCTGTTCCCCAAGTACGCTGGAGCGATTCGTCGCTGCCACTGGTTCCAAGTCCACTGCCAGCATAGCCAGGTTGGCCTGATTGTTTAGCATCGGAGGCTGTTTCGTGAAGGTCAATGCGGTGATCATGGCTTGGTTATTAAAAATGGCCCCGCCGGAAAAATGGCGGCGTGGCATCGTCTTTCGCGTAATGGGATCCTGTTCCAATTTGATGTAGTCATAGGCGCCCTTCTTGAATGCCTTGAGGTACTGATGATAGATTTTCTCCCTTTGACGAGGGTCGTCAATCTGAATGCCGGCAATCTTATTCTTATTCGCATAGGCTTGAGATAAAATGCTGTTCTTAATTTTTTGCTTATACCAAACTGATAGAATCAGCGACTGATAGATCTGCCGCAGTTGGGCAAATGTTTTACCTTCATTCACTTCCCGTGTGAGCTGAGGGATGATGATGTCACGGACGATCTGAGCCGCATCATTCTTTCCATCGCTATCGCCCTTATTTTTGGTGAGCGCCACATAATCTGCCTCCAACATAACTTTCAGCTTCGACTCCACAATATAAGCTACACCCAATTCAGCATTCTCAAATATCACCGCCTTGTCAGGCGCAATCCAAACCTTGTTGAATGCATTCATGGGGACATTCGTAACGCCAAATTGCTTGGCTGCCATGGCATAGACTTTCTTCCAAAATTCCATTCCTATTTTCTGCTCGGGATACATCAATGAAGCGGTGACCTGCTTTAGCATGTAATCTTGAGCCAGGAGATCGCGCCCCATTTCCGTTTGGCCAAAACTCTCCGGCACAATGCGATCCTTTTCATACGGGGAGAGATTTACCCAAAGATCTTCCTCAGGAACTGTCAAAGACGCGAGGAAATATTTAGTCAATTTTCGGGATTCCTCACTAAGATTCGCTTGAGCCTCCCCCTTATCAAGGACGAAGTCAAATCGGAAAGGATTATTCGGATAAATTTTGATGCCTTTGAGACTTGGCGGATTAAAAGGGGACGACAGCTGCACCAGGGTGCCCGAGGCAGGCAATACTAATTCCTGAGCGCGTAGAGAGGTTATATTGGACAGGTTACCTAAAAAGGCAAGAAAGATCCCTAAGGTAATACGAGGCATAAAATACGACTTTGGGGGCATAAGTAAAGTATACACCGAATAAATCGATTTGGCCCCTCTAAGCTCCGTAAATCATGCGCAGTTGCTCTATCGGCGGAAATTGCGGGTAATACTCCCCCTGAGGGCCTATATAGCCACTGCCTGTTCGCCTTAGTGTAACCGCTGTATACCCGGCGAAATGCCGATTGGGAACGTTAACCGTAAAGTATTCTGCTGGCATATAAACATAGTTAGGAGCGGGTTTCTCCACCGTAGATCCGATAATGGCGCCCCCGGCGGCTCCTAACAGGCCACCCACCAGGGCCCCTCCCACGGCATTATCACTTTGATGCCCTATAATTCCCCCTGCCAGGGCTCCCATGACACCCCCTATGCTGGCCCCTTCGCCAGAATGATCGTAGGTGGTGGCACAGCCGGATGCAGCCAGGGTGGCAAATAAAACTGAAGAGAATAAGAGAGTCTTTTTCATAGTCGATCCTTTGGTTGGTTTTCACCGCACGGCATATCTTGCTTGAGCCGGTAAAAATGGCCCGATCTCATGAATAATAATCTGGTTTATCTTTTGGTAATACCTATCAATAGCTTCCACATTGTGAAGGATGTCGGAGGAAATTGCGACTTCATACTGTTGGCTTGGATCATATCGGTTGGTTACAACACCCGAAATGGTAATGGCAAAATATTCACCCAAATTTCCCGATCGGGACAATCCCACTTCCTTACTAAGTTCAACGTGAGTGGACACATCCACATCTTTATAGGGGGTGCCAACTTTATATCTCCCACCCTGCTCAAATTTCTGAACAAGGCGGCGCATAAAGTCGTCCCCATGGAAGCTTTGCCTCAGTTGGGGGTCAACGGTAAGCTGACTGAGCGTAATGTAGATGACCTCACCGCGCGCCCGCTTGGGGAGAGTTCGGTAGTAGTCGGCCTGCGCCTCTTTGACCCTATCTTCCATTTCCAAGCGCTCCAAGTTGGACCGATTTGTCCAAAGGATTGTTTCTTTGCCGTCAACCATTCGCCGGGTTTGCACTATGTCAGCGCACCCCATGGCACCTAGACAGACGATAAGCATAGAAAGCGTTGCTATTTTCATGAATGGCCTTTCTAAACTCCCTTTTTGAGTGTGCTGGTCGTGTGGCTTGTTGCCTATTGGACAGTTAATATTTGTGGAAAGTTTCAACGGCGGGGTGAATTAAACATCAGATACTTCGGGATCTTGTCTCCTGAATCCTAAAAATCCCTGACACTCATGCCTCTTCCAAGGTTTTCAGGTCGATCTTCTTCATCGTGTTAAGCGCCGCCAAGGCCCGGTCGAATCTTGCTGCGTCCTTACCCTTCATCATGCGAATCATGGCGATGGGAACAACCTGCCAAGAGACACCATATTTGTCTTTCAGCCATCCGCACATCTGGGATTTTTTATCTCCACCTTCCGAGAGTCTACCCCAGTAGTAATCGATCTCTTTCTGATTCTTGCAGTAAACCATAAGCGAAATAGCTTCCGTAAACTTGAAGGTCGGCCCGTTGATGGCCATAAACTCTTGACCGTCAAGCTCGAAGGTTACCGCCAAAACGCTACCCTCGGGGATACCGGCGGCCTTGGCTGTCAGCTTTCCGTAATGGTTGATGTGGGTGATCTTGGAATTCTTGAAGATCGAAATATAAAATTTGGCTGCCTCGAGTGCACTATTCTCAAAACAAAGGCCCATCGTGATAGGGTTGCGTTTAATTACCGACTTCGCCATTAGTCTCTCCTTAGTGCGGTGGCTTCAATTTCCACTTGTTAAGAGGAGGTTATTCTAAGTCAAAATCACCAGGTTGAGAGGCCCCGCTGGTGTTCTTATTACGGTTTAATGCCTGCTGAATGTGTCTTTCTATCATCCTCTCTTCGCGACTCGACATAATATTGTCAATTTTTTGGAGCGCGTCATACTGATCACGCATCAGGCCACGGGTTTCGGATTGTTGGAAAAACTTCTTTATTTTCTCCGTGAATAGAGCCATGGGACCGCTCTTGGGGAAGAAATCGACGCCGGCCGCATCGCGGACTTCACGTTTAATCTCTTCGTTAGCGGAAACCACCAGGATTGGCAGGTTAGGCAGCTTCTGATGAAACCTGATATGATGGAAGACTTCGTAGCCGCCCATAATGGGCATGACAATATCCAACACCACAAGATCCGGAACATTTTTCTCAATTGCCGCAACAGCTTCAGCACCTTCCTTCGCCTCCTTAACTTCGTAGCCAGCGCGTCGGATCAAATTCGATACTAACTTCCGGAATGTGGGATCATCATCTACAACCAAAATCTTTTTCATGTCGGAGGCTCCCTCTTTAATTGATACAAGGAAATATCTGTATTTTACGGTTAATAAGCCTGTTTACAAGTAGTATCAATATTAGTAACAGCGCACGTCCCATCAATTTTTAGGCTCTGGCATTTTTTCACGAAGGTGCGTCAGAATCCAAGGGTTAGGTGCATACCCTAGTCGTCTGGCCTGCTTAATTTTTTCCCAACCCATGGAATAATTATGCTGGTGATAAAGTGCCGTTGCCCAAGATTCGTAAATATACCCATCTGCGGGCTTGCGCCTTAGAGCCTCGTTATACAACTCGTCTGATTTTTTTGCGTATGCTTTCCTTGTTCCCTCATCCATAGAGGAATTGTCTCTTGCAAACGCGTAGAGCGCATAGATCAATCCTGCGTCGGCCAGAGCCACCGGATCAGACAAACTAAGTGCAAACGCTTTATCAATCATCTTTTTTGCGTCATCAAGATTATCTTCATCATAATAAATCATCGCAAAACCCCAAAAGGCATCTGGATTACCAGGATCAATAAGCCACGCTTGATTGAATCGTTTTATGGCTGTGGAATAATCGCCACGCTGATAAAATCTTATTCCCTGCTCAACAAAAGCCTTACTTGCTTTTGCTCTTGACCCCCACTCTTTTGTGACCCCTGCAATGAGAACCTCATCCCCCCTTTTTAACTTGGGATAGGCGTTTCGGTTCATTCCACCATACATCGGCTCTTGATCAATTCCTCGACCGCGGGGAGCTGCAGAAAGGGGTGAAACATTCACTGAAAAAAGAATGAAAGACACCAGACAAAGATTAATATGTGGATTTACCCTTGCCATAAACTTCCTCCCTATGTGCTGAGTCATCTGCGTCCATTATATATTCTAAGACTGCATCTAGAAATAGACAACGACACATGGTGTCGCTGGCGGGACGTTATCCGAACCTGTTTGCTGGCTTCTGATTAGATTTCCCACCATGGAACTGCATAGATATTGGTTGCAATCTGATACACCGTGGATCCCGCATAAACAATAATACCCCGATTAGCTTCAGGGTGAGCTTTCAAAAAATCCCTTATGGATTTTGTGTCTCCAAAATCCAATTTGTCCGAGAACTTTACCTCAACGCCAATGACTTTATGACTCGATCGGATAACAAAATCAACTTCAGAACTATTATTTTTAGGTTTCCAATAGAATATTTCGGGAATGATCCTCTGTAATGAGGCCCACGCTTGAATCTGCTGAAGAACAAAATTCTCAAAGTACCGGCCTTTGAGGCTAGTTTCTTGAAGGCTATCTACGGAATAAATGCCCGACAAAAGACAGGCCGCACCTGAATCAAACCAATAGTATTTGGACTGCCTGTACGCCCTTTCACCTCTCGCCGTGTATCCTTTAAGTTCATAAAGAAGACCGGTATCTTGTAAGAGGCTGATATACCGGCTTATATTGGTCCTGGTCTCCCCTGATACTTGGGACAAGTCCTCCTGCACGCTTTCCCCTCCCGTTGCTTTCGCTAAAGCCTCCATCAGCCGTCGAAAATTTTCTGGATGGCGTATTCTTACCAGGTCCTGAATGTCACGCCTTATATAGGTATCGATATAACTTCTACCTCGCTCTAAGGCAACTTTATCAGAGGAAGCAAGCACCACTCCTGGCAAAGACCCCCTCCAGACAGCATGAGAGCGGTCTGGGTGATTCTTGAACTCAACGGGCCGGCTCTCCCTGCTCTCCCAAATTTGATCCAGAATGCCATTTGGCGGTAAGCCCTGTAGCTCCCTGGTAGAAAATCCTGATAAATGTAAGTAATTGGCTCTGCCCGCTAACGTCTCCCTGGGTGATTGACGAAGGGAAATGTTACCCGATCCAGATAAGATAAAATTTCTTTTGCGCTTGGTCTTATCGACTAAGTATTTGATGGTCAATAGGAGGTCTGGACATCGTTGGACTTCATCGATGATGGTAGGCTTTTCATCTAAAAGTAAACCTTTTGGATCCTCTTGGGCCTGGTCCAATACGTCTGGGTCATCTAAGGTCAAATATCGCCAACCTTTTAGGAAATGCGCGGATTCTAATAGGGTGCTTTTGCCCACCTGTCTGGGTCCCGTTAAAATAACCACGGGATTTACTTCCAATGTTTGAACAATTTTTTCTTCTAGCCAGCGCTTCACGTATTTCATAAGAATAAGGGTATCATAAAATATGCACAAATCAACATATTATTATGCACAAATTGACATAATAATTTGCACAAAATGACAAACCCACTGTAAACCATTTATCTGCAATAGTTTAAGTATAAGGGGGCAGTTACGGATGCGTTCTACAAGAGTTTAATGACTTGACTCAATTCTTCTTCCAACATGACCTTCAAGTGATTCTTGACAACGTATGCTGTGTTGCCACTTTCATAGATCGTTGCCTCGGAAAAAAACCCTTGTGACTCATTGAGTCACAAGGGTTTAATCTTCGCTGAATGCCAGTTGTTTTAGAGAATTACAGCTTCCTTAGAGGCATCACTGGAACCATGAGCACCACCCGCTGCCGCAATACCTGCGGTCGCGAATAACATGACAAATGCCAATAGTGAAAGTTTGGCTGTTCTGTCTGAAGCTTTGGCGGCGGCCTCTTTAGCTTCTTCTGAAGTCATATCTGTATTGCGCGCGGCTGCATTAGCCAACTCTTGTTGTTTCTGATGGGCATTCAAAGAAGGATTCGTGATGGTTTGCGCCGTATTTCTCATATCCTGCGTTGTGCCTTTAAGATCTAAAAGAGCAAACGCGCCGGCAGATGCGGCACCAATAGAGGTCGCCAGAAGTATCAACATACAAACCACTTTGGCAGCCCACATCAATAAAGCGTGTAAGCGCCCATGATTGCGGCTAAAGTGTCCAGCGACCCACCCACCCAGATAAATGGCCACTAAACTGCTGGAAAACCACCACACCAAAGCACTCATGCTTAGAGTATCGACACTTTCCAGCACAGTGGGATCCGAAGCTTGGAATTCACGTGACTTGAAGTCGC
>JADMIO011135772.1_pt1 | contig 45796 bp, 48 predicted proteins | sample 8958161 | NCBI WGS metagenome assembly JADMIO01 (sample SAMN16585339, study PRJNA669376) | soil metagenome | isolation source: Crop rotation soil | place: USA: Cullars Rotation, Alabama | collected 2011
CCCGCCGCCACGGCGGTCATCTTCATCGTCCTGATAGCGCAAGCCGCCGCCGGAGCGCGATGAATAGGAGCGGCGATCATCATCGTCGTCCTGATAGCGCCCGCGCCCACCGTCGGAGGCGCGCGAAGAATAGCGGCGGTCGTCGTCATCGTCGCTTTGGAAGCGGCCGCGGTCGTCGCGGTCGCGATATTGGCCTTGGGGCATGTTCTGGTCCCTTCTCTGGTTGACTTGACTGGTGAAGGAGCGTGGCCGCGGGCGCTCCAATCCGTTTTGCTCGATCTGTTGAACGAGCTCGGCCTTACGGGCGGCTAGCTTTTGTCCAAGCTCGTCGAGACCGATGCCGCTCGACTTGGCTTTGGCGAAAATGCCGTCGCGTTTTTCTTCCTCATTGACGTGGTGCTTGATCTCTTCGGACAGCACCTTGACCTTGGCGTCGTAGAATTGATCTTGCGGTGACCCTGCGAGCAGCTCGTTGATCAGCACCTTGGCGCCGTCGTGCTCGACTTGGGCTTCATCCAGCATGTCGTCTTCGACATCGGCCTCACGGCAAGCTGGATAGAAAAGTTCCTCTTCGAGCTTGGTGTGGATGATTAGTTCTTGGCAGATCTGCTTGGCGAGCTTCTGCTTTTGGGCGCGTTGCTTGGCTTGCTGGTATTGCTCAAACAGCTGCTCGACCTTGCGGTGATCGTTCTTGAGCGCGGTCACCGCATCTTCGTCTTTGCTCGTCTGTGCGCCTGCGGCTTTGGCGTCCTTGGTTTGGCCGCCAGCCGATGTTGTTGTTTGGTCGCTTTTGCCGCTTGTGGTTTTGGAGGCGGCGTCGTCCTTTTTGCCCGCGCCATTGGCGGTGTCGTCTTGGCTCATGGAAAACCTCCGGGAGCGCCGCAAACCCATTCGGTCGCAGCGCTATCGGGCAACGGCAGTTTGGTGTGCGCGTTCCGGCGCGAACGCATTGGCTCAGCGTTGAAAGCAGCGCTTTCTTCCAAAGCCCTAGCCCAGGTTAAGAGCGGCGGTCCGCCATGCCTGTAGAGCTCCTGGAGAGGCGGGAGTTCAGTGTTGATGGCGCACAATCAGAACCGGCGAAAAGGCCGGCCCAACGTTGCGCCGATGGCCTGGATGCTCGCCTTATTGTGGGTGCTGTCTTGGGGTTTTCTGCTGTTTGGATGCATCAGAAGTTAAAGTGCAACCATGGTTTGACCGCCGCGTTGAGGGGCCGGAGGTTGGCCCATCTCACGTCTGCCCAATGATCGGCTGATCGACGGCCTTGCCGCGATTTCAGAAATTCCGGAGCGCGCTAGGCAAGTGCTCCGCCGTTTGCCGTTGCGCGTGCAAGCTTTCGGGACGCATCATGACATCGTCCGGGAAGGCGAACATCTCGAAGATTGCTGTTTGGTGCTCGAAGGCTTTCTCTGCCGCTACCGCGTGGTCGAGCGCTCGCAGCGGCAGATCCTCTCCTTCCATCTGTCCGGCGATCTGCCCGATCTGCAAAGCCTTTATCTCGATGAGATGGATTATGCGCTTGCCGCGCTTACATCGTCGGTGGTGGCGTTCATTCCTCACGCTGCGGTGCGGCGCGCCATGGATGAGGAACCAAGCGTCGTCGATCTCTTGTGGCGCTATTCGCTCACTGACGCGGCCATCTTTCGCGACTGGCTGACCAATATCGGACGCCGCACAGCAGAGGCGCGCATCGCCCACCTCTTTTGCGAGCTCTTTGTACGCATGAAGGCGGTCGGCATCGCCGAGGAAATGGGTTTTCAGCTGCCGCTGAGCCAGACCGAGATCGCCGATGCGCTGGCGCTCTCACCCGTGCACGTCAATCGCACGCTGCAGGATTTGCGCCGTGAAGGCGTCATCACCTCAAAGGGCAAGTATCATCGCTTCGAGGATTGGGACCAGCTTCGCCAGATTGGCGAGTTCGATCCGCGCTATCTGCAGCTGCGCAAACGCGTCTGCTTTTGAGCGGCGCGCCCCGGATCGGCTCGCCCGAAACCAAACTCAGTGGGCGACGTTGGAACCTCGCAACATCGAGGTATCCAATGGCCGCTCGTCGTCCCTCTTGGCGTGGACATTTGAAGCTCTCGCTCGTGACCTGCCCGGTCTCGCTCTACAATGCCATCACGCCAGCGGGCGAGGTGCACTTTCACCTCATCAATCCGAAGAATAAGCATCGCGTACATAGCGTGGTGATTGACGCGACCACCGATGAAATTCTCGACCGCAAGGCGCTCTTGAAGGGTTACGAGATCTCCAAGGGCAAATACGTCACCCTCACCCAAGATGAGATTGACGCGGTCAGGCTCGAAAGCACCAAGACGATCGACATTGAGAAATTCGTCTCCGCCGATGAGATCGACCGGCTTTATTGGGACAATCCCTACTTTCTGGTTCCAGACGGCAAGCTGGCGGCTGAACCCTACGCGGTCATTAGAGCGGCGATGGAGAAGAACGGCGAAGTGGCGCTTGCGCGCATCGTCATGTCGCAACGCGAACGGCTCGTGGCGTTGGAGCCCAGAGGCAATGGCATCATCGCCACCACGCTGCGCTCCCATGACGAAGTGCGTGACGACATGCTGGAGGATGTGCCCAAGACGCGCGTGAGCGCCGAGATGGTCTCTGTCGCTGAGAAGATCATGGCGCAAAAGCACGCAGCCTTCGACGCCTCCACGTTCGACGACCGCTATGAGGATGCGCTGCGGGCCCTGATCAAGCGCAAGCAGAAGGGCGAGGATGTCATCGAGGCCGACGAGCCCGAGGATGAAGGCGGTAATGTCGTCGATCTGATGCAGGCGCTGCAAGCGAGCCTAAAGTCCAAGGGAAGAGCCAAAAAGGCCCCGCCAAAGAAGCGCGCCGCTGCGCACCAGCGGCGGGCAGCGCGAAAGCGGGCGAAGGCCTGACCCGCCACTTCATTGACGCCACGAAGGACCGCGCCCGGTTTGAGCGCGCGGTCCAGCGTATGGGCGCTCATCGCTCAAGCACCGCTTTGATCTTTGAAGCAAGTTGCTCCATGGCGAAGGGCTTGCTTAAGACATGCATGCCCGGCTCAAGGCGACCATTGCTGACGGCGGCGTTTTCCGCGTAGCCGGTGATAAACAGCACTTTGAGATCGGGGCGGGTCTGGCGCGCGGCATCAGCCATTTCTCTACCGTTCATGCCGTTGGGCAGGCCGACATCGGTGATCAAGAGATCAATGCGCGCATTCGACTCCAATATCTTGAGCGCCCCCTTCGCGTCCGCCGCCTCAAGCGGATGGTAGCCGAGGTCAGTTAGGGTTTCGGTGACCAACATTCTGACCACCGCCTCGTCGTCGACGACGAGCACGGTCTCGTGGCTGCCTTGTATCTTATCTGCTTCGCCGGAATTTCCATCGGGATCGTTCTCCACCGCCTCGGGCCCATTGTATCGTGGCAGATAGAGTCTCACCGTGGTGCCGACGCCGAGCTCTGAATAGATGCGCGCCTGGCCATTGGATTGCTTGGCGAAGCCGTAGATCATCGATAGACCAAGTCCGGTGCCTTTGCCGGCGGGCTTGGTGGTGAAGAACGGGTCGAAAGCGCGCGCGATCGTCTCTGCGCTCATGCCGACACCGGTGTCGGTCACGCAGATCGCCACATATTGACCGGCCTCCATGTCGCGTTCGCGCGCTGCTGCCTCATCCATCCACGCATTGGCGGTCTCGATGGTGAGGCGCCCGCCATCCGGCATGGCGTCGCGCGCATTGATGCTGAGATTGAGGATGGCGTTCTCGAGATTGTTGGGATCGCAGAAGCACCGCCACAAGCCCACGGCGCAAATAATATCGAGGGTAATCGATGGGCCGAGCGAACGGCGGATGAGTTCTTCCATGCCAGCGACAATGCGATTGGCGTCGAGGGACTTTGGATCGAGCGTTTGCCGGCGTGAGAAGGCAAGCAAGCGGTGGGTCAAACTCGCCGCGCGCGAGGACGCGCCCTGGGCTGCGGAGATGTAGCGGTCGAGTTCGCCGATGCGGCCCTGAGCCAAGCGCGTCTTCAGCATCTCAAGGCTGCCAGAAATTCCTGTCAGCAGGTTGTTGAAGTCGTGGGCGATGCCGCCAGTCAATTGACCGACAGCTTCCATCTTTTGCGCTTGAAAGAGTTGATCTCGTGATTTCTCCAACTCGAGTTGCACCGCGCGGCGCTCGGTCAGATCGCGCGTGACTTTAGCAAAGCCGACGAGTTCGCCATTTTCAATGATCGGATCAATGACGACCATGGCCCAAAAGCGCGAGCCATCCTTGCGGACGCGCCAGCCTTCAGCGGTGAAGCGGCCCTTCTCCGCGGCTTCTTTCAGGGCGCGCTTAGGCACGCCCGCTTCGCGATCTTCGGGCGTGTAGAAGCGCGAGAAATGCTCGCCGATGATTTCATCTGCGCTATATCCCTTGGCGCGTTCGGCGCCTGGATTCCAGGTGGCGATGCGCCCGTCTTTGTCGAGCATATAGACGGCATAGTCGACGATAGATTGGACAAGCCGCTCGTAAGCGTCGCTGGCGACCGCAGGTCTGATGTCGTTGTTGGCAGTCATTTCTCATTTCAAAATGCGGGGGTCTTTTTCGAACGAGCCCAAGCGCGACCTGTTCCGCAAAAGACCAACGCAGGGTGAAATGCGATGCGCCAATTCACCTAAGCGGTCTAACAATGAGTAAGTACCGCTTTTTGCGGTATGAACGCGCCAACAGCGCGACGAACAGGCTGCAATTACGCGCGAGGCGCTGTCGCCCAACACAGCGAGAAGCGGATGCGCCAGCTTAAGGCTTGACGCGCTTGGCTCTTGACGTTGGCGTCTTCTTGGCACGCTCGACGACAATCTCACTTGCCGGCTTGTCCTCTCGCAGACCAATAAAACTCGGATGACGCAAAATGCCGTCCGAAGTCATTTCGGTGAAGCTGATTTCAGCAACGAGCCTGGGATTGATCCAGTGCGCGCCTTTGACAGCCGCGCGCGGCGCCTGAATGGGCGCGGCCGCAATCGACAATTTCTGCATGCGGTGAAGCAAGCGATCGATGTCGGCCACCGAAAAGCCCGTGCCGACTTTGCCGGCATAGCGCAATGCGCCGCGCTCGTTGACGGCGAGGATGAGAGAGCGAAAGCCGCGATCTTTGTCAGATTCCGTCCAGCCGGCGATAACGAATTCCTGCCGCTTCAGGCATTTCACCTTGAGCCAGTTCTCAGTTCGCGCGCCTATGGCGTAAGGCGCATTGGCGCGCTTGGCGATAATGCCTTCGAGACCTTCCTTGCAGGCGGCCTTGAACGCCGCTTCGCCCTGACCAACGACGTGCTCGGAAAAGCGGATTACGCCCTGCTTGCGCCGTCCGACGACTTTTACGAGCCGCTGCTTGCGCTCGAGCAAAGGCAGCTTGGTCAGATCCTCTCCATCGAGCGACAGAAGATCGAAGGCATAATAAACGAGTTTAGCCGAAGTTGATTTGAACGCGCCTTGCATCAACTGAAAGCTCGACCGGCCCTTGTCATCAAGCACCACCGCTTCGCCATCGATGAGCGCTGCGTCTGCGTTTAGCCGAAGAGCGGCGTCGACGATGGGACCAAACTTCGCCGACCAATCGAGGCCGCGGCGCGTATAAGCCCGCGATTTAGCGCCGCCCAGCGCCAGCAACACGCGATAGCCGTCATATTTGATCTCATGAATCCATGCCTCGTCTAAGGGCGCTCGATCCACCAACGTCGCCAATTGCGGCGCCCGAAACGCAGGCATGGTGGATTTACGCGGCACGCCGGTCAGCCTTATTCGGAGAGCTGAATATGTTTTGCGGAAGCACCACCTCTTCCCGAAATGAAAGACGCGCAGGGCGGCCGCGTATATCGCGGCCGCACTGCGTCTCGGGCGAGCCTACATGGGCGGGGGCGCATCTGGATCGAAGCGCGTCCATCCCTTCTCACGATATTCTTGACCGCGAGTGCCGATGTCAGTCGGGCGATAGCGATTGAGCGCGGCTTCAATTTCAGAAGCGCGGCTCTCGTCAGCGCGCACAGTCAAGAGCGTGCCGCCGCGCCGCACACCTTCGCTATAGATGTGGGCTTCGTCTTCCGGCACGCCGGCTTTAGTGAGCGCGCCGACCAAACCGCCAACCGCACCGCCAGCCACGGCGCCAGTCGCAGCCCCGGCCAGCGTCGCGCCCAGCCAGCCGGCCGCGACAACGGGGCCGATGCCTGGGATGGCGATCAGACCGAGACCTGCGAGCAGGCCAGCGCCTGCGCCTAATACGCCGCCCGTGGTTGCGCCTTTGGCCGCGCCGGAGCCTGCTTTGGTTTCGCCGCCATGCTTGTTGGCGTCGTACCAGCCATCCTTGTTGCTTGCGACGATGCTGACATTGTCAGTTGGCACGCCCATGCGTTCGAGTTCGTGCGCTGCCTCAAGCGCGTCGCTTCTATTGTCGTAAAGCCGGGTGATGGTTCTCATTGTTTGTCTCCGAAATGAGGCAGCCCGATCCGCAGCGGCAGAGTTTGAAAATCACTCCGCCGCGTGTGCACTTAGGCCGGCGCGCCTGTGGGGAAAGGCAGCACCTGCTGTTCAAGGCGCTCTTCCTTTCTGGCGCCGCTCGCTACCGCACCACGCGCTGATCTTTTTGCAGGCGTAATCCGCGCGCCGCTCCTCATGCCGCGCGGCATTTAACCCTTTAGGCGCCGAACCGGCATCAAATGATGGGCCGCGGGCGCTCGCAAAAGGATCAAATATGTCAGCTGAGGTCTGCGATGCAGACGAGGGACGTTTCCAGGCGGTATTTGCATGCGTGCCCGAATGCGTAAAACGCGTCGACGCTGAGGGGCGGCTTATCGACATCAATCCGGCGGGCCTGGCCATGATCGACGCGGCTGCGCTCGACGAGGTGCGCGGCGCCGATCTCTTAGGTCTCATCGATCCCGCCTATCACAGCGCCTTTCGCGACGCCTTGGCGCAAGTCTTTGCGGGCAAAGCGGTTCAGCTTCAGTTCGAGGTCATCGGCTTGAAAGGCCGCCGTCTATGGATGGACCAAAGCGCAGCACCTTTGTTCGACGGCGGCACAACAGGAAAAGTCATCGAAATGGTGGCGGTGACGCGCGACATCACTGCCTTGCGCGAGAGCGAGGCAGCACTTTTGCGGGCGAAAGTCGCCGAGGAAGTGGCGCGCTCGAAGGCGCTGTTTCTCGCCAATGTCGGCAACGACCTTAAAACCCCGCTTGGGCAGATCCTCGGCTATAGCGAACTCTTGAAGGAAGCAGCGCTCGACCAAGGCCGTGTTGACGATGTCGCCGACATTGAGCGTGTGCTTGAGGCTGGATCGCGCCTGTCTTCGATGCTCAATCAACTCTTGGCCATCGCCCTTGAAGATGCGCGCCGTCAGAATTCAGGGATCACGCCGTTCGATCTTGGCGAACTGGTCGAAGATGCCCTCGCCTTCATCCGCCCGGTGCTGCAGGCGTCGGGGACACATGTTGCGGCGACGCTTGGAGAGGCGTCACAAACCTGGGTCGGCGATGGCGAGCGGCTCAATCAATGTCTTCGGTCAGCGCTTTCGGCGGCTTCTGAATTCGCCGCGAAGGGCGTCATCGAGATCCATGCAGCGACCGTGACCGAAGCAGGGCGCGCTCAGCTGCGTTTGGAAATCTCCGCCCGTCGCGCCAAAACGCACGAAGAACCGGTCCCGCGCTCAAGCCCGCCTGCCGAATTGGGCCCCTCTGCGCTGCGGCTCGCGCGCGATACGGCGCGGGCCATGGGCGGCGACATCAAAGTCACTCCCGAACCCCAAGGCGCGCGCTTTGTCTTGCGCGTGCCTGCCCATCGCGCGCCCCGCCAGCTTTTGACGACCGACGCCGCCTGAGGCTGGCGCTTCAACAACAACCGATGTCGTTGATCTGCGGGGTTACGACACGGATCGCATAGGTTATGCGCCTTCGGCCAAATATGAATACAATCTAAACACCTGCGAAATAAGCGATTTTCGCAGCTGTCGGGGGAACCGCGAGAACTTTTGCGAGCTTGTCTCGCCATGGCTCTGGCCCAATCACCAAACGCCTACAAAATCGACCAACGCGTCCAAGCGCGCAGAGCCGAGCTTGCAGGTGTTGGCGCGGCACTCACGCAGGTGTTTCGCGTCGATGCGCTGCCCGAGGCTTTCGTGCGTCTGTTGCGCGATCTCGAAGCGCGTGAAGGCGACGCTGCCGGCGCCCCGGACTGAAGCCGCTTTACCAACTACCGCTGGACGAATGCGCTACCACACGTGCGCGGGCAAAAAGGGACTGGCGCCAAACGCCCGGCGAGAGCATGGCATCAATATTCGCTCGGCAAGAAGATCACGCCGTTCTGAAGCCAGAGCGTAATTTCAGGCAGTGGGAAATCGGTAAAGGCGATCGCTTGGCTTGCGACGACGCGGTGATCGCAGTCTTCTCCGTATCGCACTCCGGTCTGCCGCGACCTTCAGCGTCCAAACCTGAAACGGCTCAGCGCGTACGCGTGCATCGTGCTGGTGCGAGACGATGGCGTCGAGCAACCAATAGGCGCCGCCGGCTTCAGCGACATACTGAGCCCCATCGGTATAAGTGATCGAGCGATTGAGCGGATGGCGATACCAGCATTCGCTGCCGGTGAATTGCGCCAGGTCGCTGGCGCGAAGCGTCTTTGAAGACATCAGATGTCTCCTCATAGCGTTGAACAATTCGAGAGATGAGCGACGCTGCTCCCGCCAATACGGAAGCAGCGTCAGGCATGTCAGGCGGCGGCGCGGCTCATGCCGATCGACTTGACGGCGCCCTCGCCGGGATCGACGGCGACGAACACCTTGCCGGTCCAACGGCCGGTGCCCTTGTCCTTCCAGCGGTCGTGGCGGAGCTTGCCGGTGATCTCGGCTGTGACGCCTTTCTTCATCGCTTTGGCGGCAGCCGCTGACTTGCCGTCATTGATCTCGACGGTGAAGCGATCGCTGCGGTTCTCGTCTTTGACTTCAAGCCAGAGCGAGACGATTTCGATTGTGCCGCCTTTTTGTTCGAACGAACGGATCTTGGGATCGTCGACGAGCGTGCCGGTGATGGTGACGCGGTTGATCATGATGTTGCTCCTTTGGCGCCCGGTTGACCGGGGCCGCGGGCCTCGCGCCCGCGACGGAGCTTTGGCCGCCCGGCCACGAGGCGGCGGCTGCAAGGAGAAAATGGTGGGGCCCGCGTCCGTCAGGACCGAAGGCGGCAAAGCCGCGCGGGGCAACGATTTTGTCCTTGTGGCCGGCGACGGCCGGGCGGAGATGGCGACGGCGTGGGTGCGAGGATCGCGGAGACGCGAACGCTTGCGCCAAGGGGCGCCATGACCGCCACACACGCAGTGGCAAACGTTACGCGCCAAGAAGCTAGCGAGCGCGGCTCTGCAGCCAATCGTTCCAATCGCCAGCGCCGTCGGGCGGAAGCGCGATCTCGCAGACGATGTCGTTTTCAACGCGGGCCTTCAGTGCATGCGCCGCTGCAAGCCCTGCTTCGTCATTGTCGGCTGCAATGATCAACCGCGAGAGAGCAGCGGGAAGTTCAAAACGCGCCAAGTTGAGCGCACTCATGAGCGCCCAAGCGGGAGCTTGCAGCGCTGCTTGGGCAGAGAGCGCGGTTTCGATTCCCTCGGCTACGATTAAGGTGTCATCCGGATCGTCGAGCCGAACCGCCGCCCCCATCATCCGCCCGACGACGCGCCTAGGCGTCAACACCGCAGCCTTGCCCGCGCCATGGGACGAGAGCAGCGTCACGTGCACGCCGGTGATGTCGCCATCCCCGTCGGTAATGGCGCCGATGAGTGCCGGCCGGCGTTCCTTGTCTTCAAGGCTGGTCATGGCGCGATGGAAGCGAAGCGCGCCGGGTAGAACCCGCGGAATTGCGCGCCCGCGCAAATAGCGCTCCGCCGCCGAGCCAGCGATGGTCTTGGTTTCACTCCAGATCCGTCGCGCGCGCTTGGTCTTATCTTCCTGGTGCGGCTGCACGATCGCCGCACGCTGAACGGGACGCGATGATGTGTCTGTCCGGCGCTCATCATCCAGCAAACCCTGAGCGGCCAACGCGTCACGCACGGCGCGCCAATCATCGCGCGGGCTGAAGCAATGAACGAGAATCCGCCCGTCTTCCGTCAGAGCGAGGGACACCGAGCGATCGGCCGGTCCGTGCCCCGGGCCACGAATGAGGGCGCGGCGTCCCCCATCAAGGAGGACCCCGCCCATGGCGTCGACGATGGCCTTAAGCTGCGACACCGGCGATGTCTTCCTCGCTGTCCGCAAACGGAGATGGCGATTTCGCCAGCAACCAATCGACCGCGACCTGCGCTTGCGCGGCGGCGGTCAGAAAAACGCGTTTGTCGTCAGCCAATAGCTTCATCCAATGACCAATATAGGAAGCATGGTCGTGGATATGATGCGGCGGCAGCCGAAGATGGGCGCCCAAGAAACTTGCGCCGATCTCTGCAACCAATTCCTCGGCCGCGATGGCATGAGAGGAAAACTTCTTGCCCATGTCACGACCGACCCGATGCGGCGCCACGGTAGCGTGCACGCTCTCATGATAGGTCACGCGTAGATCGCGTAATTTCTGTCCTCCTTTACACGCAGCGCAGGACAGACTCATCGCAATGTATCTCTGCGTTGCTCGGGGCGGCCCCGAGGGGCCGTCCCGAGCAACGCCAAATCGGTTTTTCAAATGCCTCAGTTGCTGTTTTCGACAGCGGCCTTTCGGCCGCACGGCGCCGCTTTGCCTGGCGTGCCGATGCTGATCGACGACGACATGGCGCTGATCGAGCCAGCGTGTGGGTGGTTGATGCACATTGCGCTGGTACGCGGACGCACGCGCAGTGCAGCGACGTGGCGCACTTACGGCGAGGCGCTTTATGATTGGTGGCGAACACTCGCCGCCAATGATTGGGCTTGGGATCGGGTCGGCGCGCGCGAACTTGCCGCTTATCGCGACAGCATGCTCAACGGCACGCGCGCAGCGCCTGTCCGGCGCTATGCGCGCACGACGATCAATCAGCGTCTTAGGATCGTGGCGATGTTTTATGCTTGGGCTCATGGTTGTGACCTCGTCGACCGCTCGCCCGCCGAGGCGGTCGACGCAGTGCGCGTCAGAGCCCGCCCAAGCATGCTCGCCCACGTGGATGCGAGCGGCGGCAAGCGTCCGGCCATCGAGCTCACGTTGCGACAGACGCCGCGCCCGCCGCGCGTTCTTGAGGCTGATGCGCTCCGGCTCATATTCGAGACGCTCAGGGCACGCGACCGGCTGATCGCGACCTGGGCGCTGACCACCGGCATGCGGCGGGGCGAAGTGGCCGCACTGACGACAGCGGCGGTCGACGTCTATGGCGCACAGCGTTTCGATGACACGCCGGTTCAGTCCGTGCTGCTAGACGTGACCAAGGGCGGGCGTCCGCGTTTCGTCTATCCGCCCACACCGTTGATGGATCGCACCCGCGCCTATGTGCGCGAGGAACGGGCTGTGGCGGTGCGTCGCGCTCGGCTGCGCGATCCGAGCTATGTCGAGCCTGTCGAGCTCTTCCTCACCGAAATCGGGTCGGCGCTGACGCCGCGCCGGGTCGGCGCCATGTTCTCAACGGCTTGCCGCGTCGTTGGCGTGCGATCGAGTTTTCATGCGCTCCGGCACACCTTCGCCACGCGCGCGCTGGCGCTGCTGCAGCGTCAAGCTGAGCGTTTTCCGGACACCAATCCGCTTCTCGTCGTGCAGACGCTATTGGGGCACGCTGATTTGCAGACGACCGGGATCTATCTCCAGCTGGTCGCGGCCGATCTCGTGGCGGCGGAGGCGGTCGCCGATCAATTGTACGATTCCGCCGCATGAGGCGGCGCAAAGATTACAGGCTCGATTCGCAGCCGGAGTATTTTACCGGGACGCTGGTCAACACGCTGATCGTGCGGTTTGCCGATGGCGATGGCGTCGAGACGTTCGACTTCCGCCCGCATGCAGTGCGCGCCGAGATGGCCGCGGTCATTGCGTTGGCCTTTCGGATGCATGGCGCCGACAAATCGCGTGAGACACGTCGCACGCTGTTCGCCGGTGCGGTGCGGCAATGGTTCGTTTTTCTTGACGCTCATGATGCCGAGCGGCGGCTCAAGGCGGGATCTGACATCGACGCGGCGCTGGTGCGTGCATTCTTGGTCTGGCTCGATGCGCGGCCGGCTCGGATCGCAACGCGTTATTCGATCTGGTCGGGCATGCGCTCGCTCTTCCGGTGGCTCTTGCGCAATCGGATTGACCTGGTCGGCGCCGATCTGGTGCTGCCCTACAATGCGTTCCCGCGCAAAAATGCTCTGAGCGCCCCGCGCGAGGGTTTGGCGCAAGCCGACATGGACGCGGTGCTGGCGGCATGCCGGCGCGAGATAGACACCGCCTGGACGCAGCATTGCGAGGGACAAGAGGCGCTTGCGCGGGTCGATCGGACGCGCATCGCCGCAACGCACGACCTTCGTCGCCTCGATCTCAGCGATCTCGGCGTCGTCATGGCGATTGTGCTTGATCGTTTTGGCGGCGTCATTCCCCATAACCGGGCGATGCTGAGGCGCGGCGCTGGTCTTTGGCGTTTGATCGGGGCCATGGGCGGTCTGGGCGGCGCACAACACTTCGCCCGCTATCTCTATCCAGATTCCCGGATGCTGATCCCTTTCGTCATCGCTATTGCAGCGCAGACGTTCGGCAATCCTGATGCGGTTCTCGGCTTTACCCGCGACTGCGCGAGCGAGCATCCATTGTTCGACAATCGCGTTATCGTCGCTTGGCGCAAGGGACGCGCGAGCAAGCTGCAGCGACGGTCGTTTCTAAAAGACAAGTCGCTGTCACCGCCACGGCTCATCGACCAGGTGCTGGCGATGACGGCGCCTCTCACCGGCATGGTGAGTCGCTCAGACAGCGGCAAGCTCTTCCTCTACGCTTCGATTCAGGGTTGGCGCCATTTCGGTACGCTTAATCGCAACATTGCGCTGCAGCAGATCGAGCGGTTTGTCGCCGACCACGATCTTAAAGGCGCAAATGGGCGCCCGCTGAGGCTCAATTTGGCCATGCTGCGCACCACGGGGCTTACCCGCGCCCACGCCGCTTTGGGCTACGATCTGGTCAAGACGCAGGCGCTGGCCAATCACGCCTCGCTCGATACGACGCGCCGCTACGTGGATCGCCCGCTGGCGCGGGACGGTCAGGCTCGCGTACTCTCGCGATTGCAGGGTGCGTTCGTCAATTGGGTGCGCGGCGATGCTGATGAGGTGACGCGCACATTGGGGATACCATCTGCGACCGCCGCCGATATCGCGGCGGGCCGCAATGCGACGGCGTCCGGGTTTGTGTGCCGCGATCCGCTGGCCGGCGTCGGTCCAGATCAAACGCCGGGGCGGCTCTGCACCGCTTGGCTCGGGTGCTTCACTTGTCCCAACGCTGTCATTCCGCTCGATCTCGATACCTTGGCCCATCTGATGGCGACGCGCGCGGCGCTCGGCGATGCAGGCGCGCGCATGGCTCCGGAGCGTTTCGCGCTTCTCTACGAGCCGAAGCTTGCCATTCTTGAGCGCGACATCTTGCCGAGATTTCCCGATGCGATGCGAGGCCAAGCAAGCGAGCGAGCCACTGCCATTGCACTGGCGCCGATCGAATGACGCGCGTGACAAGCCTTCGCGCCGCAGCTCAGCGCAACGATGATCCGCAGGTGTCGTTACAGAGCCGGCTGTCCGATGACATATGGCGTCTCGATATCGACGTGCCGGGATTTCGTTCCGATCAAAAGATCTGGCGCTGGGCGGTTCGCTTGGCGGATGGTTCACGTTTAACCGATCCCCAGCACGCCGCGCTGCTCCAAGCGTGCAAGCGCTTCCTCTGGTCGCTCGCATCCGACCCGCCGGAGGGCCATGTCCGCGCCGCGCCTTCGACCTTGCTTGCGCGCGCATTGTCGCTCGCGATTCTGGTTCGTTGGATGTCGAGCGCTGGCTTTCGCAGCTTCGCCGATCTCGATGCGCCGGCGCTTGATCAGTTCCGCAGCGTCTTGAGGGCGCGGCGGGGCCGTGGCGCGCGTGCTGCAGCACTGACGCCCGGCACGCTGCGCGATCATCTAGCGATCCTCAAACTGCTCTATGTACAGCGCGCCAAGTTGACAGATGCACTTTCATTCGAGCCGTTTCCCGGTGAGACGGCTGGCGTCGCCGCAGGATTGACCCGCGCAAGCAAGGGCTGGATCCCATTCATTCCCGATGGGCTCGCCGTCGATATCATCGCCAAGGCGTTGCACTGGGTTGAGCACGAAGCCGATGCCATTCTGGGCCTCCGCGACGCCTTCGAGGATGCCTACGTCATTGGTGAGGATCGCGGCTTCGGCCGCCATCATTGTCAAACGCTGGGCCGCCGCGCCATCGATGCAAGCCCCGTCATCTCCCCGGGAGGGCGGCCCGTCGTCAGTAAGTACAATCTCGACATGGTCGTGCGTCACCTGCACACCGCCTGCTTCATTGTCATCGCCGGCTTGGTCGGCATGCGCATGAGTGAGATTCTGTCGCTCAAGGCGGGCGCAATCGAGCATCGCCAGCTTGGCGAGAGCGGCATCGCCCAAGCTTACCTGGTTGCGCGTCTCTACAAGACAGCCGTGCAGCGCGGCGGACGCGAAGAGCGTTGGCTCGCGCCGGCGCCGGTCGTGCGCGCCGTCGAAGTTCTGGAGCGCCTGACGGCGCCGGTGCGCGAGCTCCATGGCGATAAGCGGCTTTTCGTCGTCGCGGTCTCACGCGAGAAGATGGCGCCGGTGACGTCGATGCAGGTTGGCTATCGCTTGCGGGAGTTTGCGGCCTATGTGGATGTGCCCCATCACGAGGGCGCGCCCTGGCCGTTCTCGGCGCATCAATTCCGCAAGACATTCGCGCGCTTCGTCGCCAAACGCGACCGCACCCAGCTCCTGGCGCTCTCAGATCATTTCAAGCACGTCTCGGTCGCCATGACCGCCAAGGGCTATGTCGGCACCGACTTCGATCTCTTCGAGCTCGTAGCCCACGAAGCGCAGGTGGAGACAGCCGATGCGCTCGACCGGCTGCTGTCAGCCGATCGCCTCGCTGGGCGCATGGGCGCACGGCTTACAAATCTCAACGCCAAGTTCCGCGGCCGCGCGGGAGCCGAAGTGCGCCGCGACTATATCAAGTTCATCCTGTCGGAGACGGATCTATCGGTGCACGCGTGCGAGTATGGTTGGTGCGTGTTTCAGGCCGAGACGGCGCGATGCGGCGGCGAGGTAGCGCCCAGCGCCGCAGGCCGCGCGCCTTCGGTTTGCTTGTCGTGCGTCAATTTCGCGGTCGATGCCAGCCATCGCCCGTTCTGGGAGGAGCGGCGTGCGCGCAATACCGCGCTCATCGAGGCCGCCAGTCCACTCACGCGCGCCGCACTCGAAGAAGCGATCGGCCAATGTGATTCCGTAATCTGCGCCCTTGATGGAGAGACCCATGGCTGACTCCGCTCGGCGCTACCGCGCAGCACTCATGCGGCTGACAGAGGGGCGCGGCCGTCATCCCCTGCATGCGGGGAAATCCGTGCGCATCACGCCGGCTGCCGTCGCACGCGAGGCGGGTATGAGCCGTAACCCGCTCTACGCGCGGCACAGGGATATTCTTGAAGAGATCGAGATCGCCGCCAGAGCGCCAGCCCCGGTAAAAGATATGGCCAGCGAGCTGGAGCGGCGCCTGGGTGAGCTTCGCGAGTTGCGCGCTGCTGTACGCAAGCATGAAGACGAGAAGCGCGCCCTGGCCACGGAGAATTTGTCACTGCTGCATCGGGCGCGCGCCGCCGAAGACATGATCAAAGCGCGGGATCGCATTATTGCACGGCTGGAGGCTATGCTGCGGCAACATCGAATGTCCTAAAGCCAATTTCGAGGGTCCATTGTTTGAGCGGCGCTTCAACGACACCTGACCCACATCGAGTGCGCCCGTTGTTCCGCGAAATCTAATCGCAGTTGCTCCGGGCGCTCTACATCGGCATCCAGTTTGCGCTGGAGGGCCGCCTGTTGGCGAACGCGGTGTACCGCCATGCTACGATGCTGCTTCGCCTTCCCCCATTCCTGGGTTCGTCAAACGCGCCTGCGGGCGCCGCGACGACGCGTGTGGTCTTGTCGGCGCTTGCTGCTGCGCGCGGGTGTTGCCGATTCTAGTGGACATTAAGATTCTTCTTCTTCCCAATACGCACCGACGGACAGCGAGAGATGGGAAAGGTGAGAAGTGAACGTTGCCGACATGCATATTCGCGATGACGTGCTCACTGAGCTCGATTTCGATCCAGCCATCGATACGTCGAGTATCGACGTGACTGTCGACGCCGGCGTCGTATCGATCTTCGGCCATGTGGAGCGCTACGCCGAGAAAGTCATGGCTGAGCGCGTCGCTAGGCGCATCAGACATGTCAGGGCTGTCGTCCTGGATCTCGAGATCCGTCCTCCGGGTTTGTTGGACAAGGTGTCTGACAGCGAGCTTGCCAGCCGCGCCAGCAGCATTCTGAAATGGGCGACGAGCGCCGGCTATCGGCTCACGATCGCGGTCCGAAAGGGACACGTCAACATCACTGGAATCGTTGACTCCTATCACCAGAAGCTGGAGGCGAGGCGTGCCCTTCGCGGGATGCTCGGCGTGACCGCGATCACCGATTCGACGACAGTGCGAAGACGTCCCATCGCGGCCGATGCCAGTGAGCGTATCGCTGGCGCCATCCGTCGTAATGCTGAGTTTGCCTGCGAGACCATTCGCGTCGATGTAAGCGGTTCAACCGTCGCCCTCGATGGGGAAGTCAGTACTTGGCGAGCGCACACCTTGGCCGAACATACGGCTTGGTCGCTTCCGGGAGTTACGGCGGTGGATAACAGGCTTGTCGTCAGCTGAAACCGCGCAAAAAGTGCGCGCCTCTTCAACAATTCACGCAAGCGCAAGGGCCGTCGTGATGCAGAGTCTCAATCGTGTACGGTGAACGTTTTGTCCTGCTCGGGGCGCCTTTAGAGTTCGTGCTGTTCGCCGCGACACTACTTGGCGTGGCGCTGTTGCATCATCGCACACTGGCTGTTTCGCTCGTCGGCCTCGCCGCGATCGTCGCCTACAAACTATTGATCACAGGATTCCGTGAGGGGGCGGGCCTGACCGGTCTTGGCGCGCACCTCCTGCACGAGTGGGTGATCCTTGCCAATCTTGCGCTTTTGCTGACCGGGTTTGCGATCCTGTCGCGCCACTTCGAGCAGAGCAACCTGCCTGATCTTGCGCCACGCGTTCTACCCGACAATTGGACCGGCGGCTTGGCTCTTCTGTCGCTCGTCTTCGTCGCCTCGGGTTTTTTGGACAACATTGCCGGTGCATTGATCGGCGCGACCATGGCGCGGCACGTTTATCAAGGACGCGTCAGTCTCGGATTTCTTGCAGCGATCGTCGCCGCATCGAATGCCGGCGGCGCCGGCAGCGTGATGGGCGACACCACGACCACCATGATCTGGATCGGAGGCCACAGCCCGCTTGCGGTCCTGCACGCGTATGTGGGCGCCATCGCCTGTTTTGCCGTCTTTGCGGTGCCCGCGGCTCTGGCTCAACAGAAGCACCAGCCTGTTCTGAAGCACGAGCCCGGCGAGGTTCGGCCCGACTGGGTGCGCGTCGCCATCGTCGCGTTGATACTCGTGGCGGCGATCGCGGCAAACGTCATCACCAACGTTGTCGCTCCGCATGTCTCCGACCTCTTCCCCGTGATTGGCGCCGCGGTGTGGGCGATGATCGTGTTAGCGGCGTTGGTGCGAAAAACAGACTGGTCGGCGTTGCCGGAGGCGAGCAAAGGGACGTCGTTTTTGCTGGCGCTGGTGCTCGCCGCGTCAATGATGCCAGTCGAAAGTTTGCCGCCTGCCTCCTGGGAGACGGTGTTTAGTCTCGGCTTCATCTCCGCGCTGTTCGACAATATTCCGCTGACCGCGCTTGCGCTTAATCAAGGCGGCTACGATTGGGGCGTGCTCGCTTATGCTGTCGGCTTCGGCGGATCAATGGTTTGGTTCGGCTCGTCCGCGGGCGTGGCGGTCTCCAATCTTTTTCCGGAAGCCAAATCCGTCATGGCCTGGTTGCGCGCCGCGTGGTGGCTGCCCGCCGCCTACGTGGTCGGCTTCTTCGTCATGCTTGGGACGATGGGCTGGCATCCGTAGCGTCGGCAATAGATTGCTGCGCATGCATCCAATCGGCAATCGCCTGGGCCTTCGACGCAGCGGTGAAGATCGCACGAGGATCGCTTTTGAGCAATTCGAGCCAGCTTGCGCAGTAGGCTGCATGGTCGTCACGCGCATTGTGGGAGATGCCTAGATCGGCAAGGACAAAACCGCTCGCAATCTCCACGCAAATCTCTTCGGCGGCATAGCTTTCCGTGCCGAAGCGGCCGGAGAGGTCGCGATCCAGCCGGTGCTTCGCCCCGCTCGCATGTCCACATTCATGCAAGGTAACGCCATAGGCGGAAGCCGCATCGAAGAAGCGTTCGAACGGTGGCAGATGCACCGTGTCGGTCGATGGGCGATAATACGCCATGTCGCCGCCATGGACGATGTTGATTCCGAGCGCCGCGATAAATGCTTCCGCATGCGCCAAACGATCGGTTTCGGGTAGTAGAGCGGCCGGCTCGGGCAGGTAGTTCTCGACTTGCGCGACGTTGAAGACGCTGTAGCCGCGCGCGAAGAACCGCTTCTTGTCGCCATCCTCGGCGTCAGGCTTTTCGACTTGCTTCCAGAGCACGACAGCGCTCGCCCGTTCGCCCTTGCGCACCATGGCGCCGAGTTCGAACCATTGCTTGAATGTGCCCCACGCACCGGTCGGATAACCCTTGGCCTCGGCCGATGCCCAGAGAGCGAGCGTGTTGATGCCGCGGTACGGCTTCTTCGACGCGACGTTCGATGGCCGATAGACGGAGCTGCCGTCGTGGTGCCAAGGCATGCGCTTGGTTTTGACGCCGCGTTCGATCGCGGCGATGATTTGATCGGTGATGCGGGCATAGATGCTCGCGCGTTCGTTGGTCGGCATGTGCATTGCTCCGTCGGCGCCGGGCCAATCCCGGCGGCGGAGCTCTCAAAGCGGCGCCCGCGCGCGGCGCGCACCGCAGGCCGGAGCAGAGCGGAGGACGGCAAAGCCGTTGCGCGCCGTGTGCGGGCGCCGCGCGCTCCGCCCTCACGCCGGGGTTTGGCTCGCGGGATGTCGAGCGTGTCAAATGTCGCTTGCAGTGTCGGGCAGCGCACAGATTTCGCGTCCAAGCCGATCTAGACTTGGGTCCAGGAGCGCGCCTTGTTCTGCCGCATCGAATACCTCAACGGCGCCGCAGGCTCGAAGCCGCACGTCGTGCTGGTGCGATGCAAATCCGCCTCGGGCCTCGGTGAGATGATGGAGTTTGCGGACCGTGAGTCAGCGGCGTGCGGCGCGGCAGGTTATCGCCTGCACGACCTACACACCGATGTCGTCACTGAGATCTGGGATTAGCGCTATGATGGGTAGAGGAACGAGCCGCCGGCCTCCCGGCCGCAGCTCGTTCCTGCATCGAAACCGATGACAGTTGCGATGTTACATATTTCGTGGTTGAGGGTGGCGGCGTAATCTTCGCCAGTGTCGAACGCGGCAATTGGCGGCATGCCGATGACATCCTTGCTCGGGATGTAACAAGCGATGTCGCGCGTGACGATGCGGGCGATCTCCAAGCGCTCGAACCAAGCTTCGTGCATCGCCATCGGCGCCATTGACGGCGCAACCGGTTCGGGATGAAACCGCGCCGGCAAATTGTCGATCTGATCGGCGGAAAAGACGACATACCATTTCAAGAAACGGAAAGCGTCCTCAACTTCGGCGCCGCCTTCGTCCATGCGCTTGCGCGTGCCCTGCCCGTAATAGACGACGATCTCGCCGCGCTCGCCTTTGCGCACCTGCGCCCCGAGCTTCACGGCCTGATTGAAGGTGAGCCAATAAGGCGAGAGGTAACCTCGCTCGATGGCCGCGCTCCACAGCAGAATGACGTTGACGCCTCGATAGGTTTCCCCCGTGACGCGGCGAGGCAGCGCAATGCCGGTGCGGGCGCCGTCCCATGGTTTGCGCCAAGGCATGACGCCAGCTTGCAGTTCAGCGAGTATCTTCGAGGTGATTTCAGCCGCGACATCGCGGCGCGCGCCCGAGCGCACGTGTTCGGTTGTCATGATGACATCTCCAGAAACGAAGGCGCCGCCGGCGAGAACCGGCGGCGCTGAGTGGGATGAGAGTGTTGGTTAGGCGGCTTGCGTTTTCGCCAGAGCGCGCTTGCCTTCCGCGGTGACGACGAAGGCGCCCTCACGCGGCGGCGTGATCAGAAGCTCCGGCAGCCAGCCTGCGCCCTTGAGCGTCTGCGATGCGGTGCGCGCCAATTCGGCCTTCTTCATCTTCTCGAAGGCCGCGACCTTGCGGGCGCGTTCTTGCTCGCCTAATGAGGCAATGGCGGGCGCGGCTTGGAGCGCTGCAATCGCCAGCGCTTTCGGCGCTGCGGCCCAGAAGTCTTCGTCAGCTTCCCAATGGCGCGTCATGTCGAGATCGAGTGCGGCGGCCAGCGCATCGCCGATGCGCCGCAAACGCTTGTCTTCGAACGACACGCCGCCATGGGTGAGATCAATGGTCTCGGCCAAGAACACCGCGAGCATTTCCAACAATTTCTCGATCGGCTGCTCCAGACACGCCGCGAAGAACGCGAGTTCGTCCTCTTCAGCCTTCTCGGCATAAGAGATGCGGGCCCTCTCCACTGCGTCGTCATCGTCGAAACCAATGGGCCGTGCTTCGATGCCTACGCCCGCGACGTTTGAGCGGTCGGCGCTCTGGCGCATCAGCGTGAAAACCAGCAGCGCGAGCGCGACCGCCGGGTTTGCCGCAAGACTGGCCCTCACGCCGCGGGTGCGCGCTTCGGTCAAACGCTCAGTCAGCGCTTTCGTCAGGCGCGGCGCATCACTCACGTCGCCGTCATCAGAAGCATTGTCCGACGCATCGGTCTCGGGCGCGGCTTTGGCGTCGACTTTGCGAAGCTTGGCGATCGCCTTCACATCGGCGCGCTTGATGAGACCCTTGGTGATAACAGGCCGGCCGTCGCGATCGATGGCGACTGCCGCACCGGCGTGCTTCATCTGCTTCGGGTCGAACACGCGCGATGCTTCTCGCAATGCGTCGAGCTTGGCTTCCGCGCCGTCGCGTTCGGCCCAGAGCGCATTGTCCTCGTCGGCGTCTTCCAGCTTGTCGTCGAGCTCTTGGAGCCGCGCCTCCAACTCGGCGATTTCCTTCTTCTCTGTCGGCTTCAGCTTGCGTTGTGTCGGATGCAGCCGCTCGGCGGCGCAGCCTTCAACCTGGCCATGGCCGCGCAAAGTTTCGACCCAGCCCCAGCCTTCCGCGGCCAAGTCCGCACGCATCTGATCCAGACGCTCGGACGCAAGCTTCTGCAACAATTCGCCATCGTCGAAGAAGACGATGTCCGGTTCGAACAGGTCGCGGACCAACCGCCCGCCCGCGGCTTCATAGGCTTCGGCGCCGACAAAGCGCGCCAAGCGGTCATGCGCCGGGATGCGGCCGACAGTCAGCGCGTTGCGTATGCTCGGGGCATGGGTGATCGGCTTGGCAAATTGACGGAAGACACGCTCTTGTGCGGCGTGATCGTCATTGATGGCGAAGGCGCGCGCCACATCGAGATTGATGTCGCCTTTGCGATACGCGGCGCGGATTTTGGGCGAGAGCCGCGCCAGCGCGAGGCGCTGTTCAACCAGACGCACTGTGCAGCCGAAGCGCCGCGCAACATCATCAACGCTCAAGCCGCCATCGACGAGACCGGCGAACGCTTCAACCTCGTCCATCACCGACATGGCCGAACGGGTGACGTTTTCATCGAGGCTGATCTCACGCGCGTCATTGCCGGTATCGATCACGCAGCGGACGGGCTCGGTTTCGGCGATTTGCTTGCGCTTGACGCGCAACAGCTGCGCCTGGCGCCTGCCCTCACCGATGGTGACGAAATAAAAGCCGCTCGCCGCGCCAGATTCCAGAAACTCCGGCGCCACGACCAGGTTCTGCAGGATGCCTTTTGCGTGGATAGACGCGGCGAGCGCTTCGATCTCCGCCTTCGCATGCGGGGTCTTACGCACGTTGTCCGGGGACTTCTTCAGCTTGTTGAGAGGAATGAGCACAACGCCGGTTTGAACGGCGTGTTCATCCTGGGAATGTCCGGATGCACTTGATGGAAGTGTCATGGGTTGCCTCATGAGGCTTCCCGGCAGCGTGATTGCTATAAGCCGGGGCCGCTTGCGCGACCCCTTCTCGTTTTGCCCGCGTTCAGGCCGCCGCTGTCGAGGGCGTCAGAGCGAAGCGTCCCTCGACAGCGGCGGACGCGCGGGCGAGGCTCGCGGATGTGCAAGCGGCCGCGGGTGGGACGCGCCCCTTGCACGCGACCGTCCGCGTGCGACGGCACGAAGGCGCGGACGTGCTCGCGCGGGGCCACTTGTGCTTCGTCGGAGAGCGCAAACTCGACTAAGGTTGCACGCATTATTCTGTCAGCGTAACAATCTGTGCTTGCAGTCGCAGGAGGGGGCTATGGCAGTCAGCGCGCAGGTGCGTCCGAAGAGTTTGTTTTGGCCCACCATCGGCCTGATTTTCTTCAGCTTGCTATGGGCGTCGGCCTGCACAGCCGGCTTCTGGTACATCTATCAGGGCGTTACTGGGCGGTCGTCGGATCCTGACATCGCACTTAGAGCATTGCAGTGGACGACGTGGCCCTTCGCCATGCTCGTCGTCGCCGGGCCGCTTTTCACGATAACATTTCTGGGCGGGCTCGGCGTTATCCGGGACCTAATCAGCCTGCGAACATTGTTCGGGGGGCTCCCGGAACAGATCACTCTAATGCAGGACACTGTAACTCGCTTTAATACGCTTCGCGCGCAAATGCTGACCGACCTCAGTCGTGCGAACGACGCGAATACGGCGGCGGAGACTGAGGAAGCCGAGGCGAAATCAGAAGGGGCGCCTCCGCATGTTCAAGAGTTTTGGCAACTGTATGAGCAGGCCAAGGCGCTATTCTATGACGGCCTCGAGGACTACAATGCGCGAGGCGGTGAGCCGGAGATTGTAAAGCGTGGCGGCGCCAATTTCTCTGAAATCACTTCGAAACTTCGCGATCGGCGGGAGTTTAGCAAATCTGAGGACGCGAACCGTCGAACGGCGGAATTCTTATTGCGTACGTTCGAACTAGAGCGGTCAACACGAAGACATCGCGAGACTTTGTCTCCCGACGACGTGGCGAGCTTGAGATCGCTGCGAGCGAGATTGAAGTAGCCGGACATCCCTATCACCGTTCTATCCCAATTTCAGACTCTAGCTTGAATGCGCCCGTGAACGGACGTTTAGCGGCACCGGGGAAGCCTGAACGCCCTAAGCACCACTTGCGGTGGTTCTCGCGCCCATGGTCACAAGGCCACGCGCCACTTCGGACTTCAGCGCCCTGGCAATCTTGTCGCCTCCCGTCGCGCCTCGCGAAAACAGAGCCTCCTGCGCGTCTGCGTGAGTTACGCGCGCGTTCTCGATAGGAGGCAGGATGATTTGATTGGGGGCAATCGATGGCCAAGCGGACAGTAACGCGTCCACCGGCGCCTGGCCGGCCTCAACAGCACCACGCAAGATCTTCTCAAGCTTCGCGCGTGTGTTCGGTGCGTGCTCGTAGTCTATCAGCGCCTCATGAAAAACGAGCGCGGGCGCCTTGGCCTCGCCTTTCGGCGATTGGTACTCGCCGATGACGCCACGGTTTTGAAGGTGCGTCACCAAATCTCGCATCTTGGTGTCGCTCAAATTGCCGCCGTGGTGACAGAACATCTCAAGTTCTGGCTCGATTTCGTAGATGTCTGCCCACTCGTCACCGTCGATGCGCCAAATTATGGTTTTCCACGCGCCCGGCGACTGAACCTGCTTGGTATGCGCGGTCATCATTGCAAAGTGGGGCGAGCCCCCATCGAGGCGGTTCAAAGATGGGCAAGCAATTTCAATGTCGAGACTTTCATTGGGTTCCGTTCGAAGCGGCGCGCCTTGGTAGCGGCACCAATCTCCAGCTTGGACGCCACGCGCTAAAGCATAGGCCGTCTTGTTGAAGGTCGAAAAAAATCTCCCCACGCCCTCGAAGTCCGGACGGTGCCTCGCTCGAGGCGCTCCGGGAGACGCGCGCACCCACAATAAATCGCGAACCAATGTCGCCGGCGTTTGCGGGCCCGAAGTGGTCCAGTCGCGCGCCTCGCGAACGACCAGATAGAGGCCGCGAACATCGCTACGATCAATCGGCTCGTAGCCAACAAATCCAGTCCGAACGGAATGCCAGTCGAAGAGTCTCAACCCCGGAGCCCATGATGCACTGGTATCCGCGAGACGCCCGACGATACGCTGGATCATTGAATCCGCGGATATGTCCTTTTCCTGCGCCTCCCACATGCGCGCGCGAATGTTTTCACCGTCAAACGTCAACCGATCCAAGATTGCTACGGCGCGCGGGGATTGAAACAGCGCCTGCTTTCGATCGAACCAATGCTCCATAAATCGAAGCAGCAAATTCCCCGCCGCAAGGTCATGGCCGAGTTTGAGCGCTGTAGGACGCGGCCCCGGTGTGAGTGGAAAATACTTGCTCAACAGTTTTTCGGCATCGAGCGCGCTTAGCCCTTCGGATTCTGCAAAGCCGTCGAGATCGTCGATCCAATCTTTTCGCGTTGGCAGGTGACCGGAAACGTGTTGGCGAATGCGCGCTATCAACCCGAGGGCAGCAGCGAAGTGCGGCCCCGTAGCCTCGAGCTTTGAAATGTAAGCTCGCCTGCAACTCACGCGCCCCTCCGACATTAAACTCTGCAAACAAATTGAAGATTGTAAAGGTTGGCAACAATTTTGACCCCTGAAACGCTTCCAATTTTGCGATAGTTAAGTCGATTTTTCTATTTGTTATCATGGTATTGCTGCGCTGATACCGACATCCCAGGTCATGTTAGGACGCCACGCGCTCGCGTTGGGAGGCAAGAGCTCGGACAACCCTCGATTAGCAAACCCGGGAGAAAAAAATGGACGGTTCGACCTTTGGCGGCTTCAAGCGCGGCGTTGACATCGCGGATGACCCTGAGCGCGCCTTTGATGACGACACGCAACGGGTTCTTCCCTTCCCCGAGCTGCAGCCCTCACACAGCCTAGCGGCGTTGGCGCGCACGGTTGCGCCGCTGCATTTGAGTAAGGGCTTAGCTGAAGCGCTAGCAGAGGCGATCACTTGGTCGCGCACGGGGAAACGCGAAAACACGGAAGCCGACCATCTGATATTTGGCCTGACGCTCCCTTGTGGCGCGCGCGCATTGCAAGACAAGGGTGTCGCCGACGTCGCGGGCCTGCAGTCCGCGCTCGGGGTTTTGATGGTCAACCGGGACGGCGTGCGCACTGAGGACGACCCAACGCCGCACAAGCATGTGGTGAGTGTGCTTTATCGCGCCGCCGCTTTGGCGCGCCTTGAAGAGCGCGATGTGGTCACCGTGGACCATGCCGTCGACGCATTGATTGACGCGCTTTCGCGCGACGAGTTGCACAGCGTGGGTGCCCAGTTGCTCAAAGAGCGTTGCGGCGCTCTCACCAAGTCTGAACAGCTGCAGGCGACGCTTTCGGACCTTCGCGCCAATCAAGACAAGATCGCGCAGGCGTTGGCAGCTTTTGTGCAGACGCGCGTCGATGGGTTACGCGTCGAGCTCGACGACGCCCACCAAGCGCACAAAGCATGGCTGACATCTCACATCGATGAACGCGTCACCAAGCTCGAACAAGCACTGGCCGCGCTTACCGAGCGCCTCCCACCCCTGCCCGCGGCGACTCGCTCGAAGGGCTTCAATTGGGGCTCCGCCAAGGCGTCCTGATCTCGCAGCCGCAAGCCACATCAAACCCTGGAGCGCCCTCCTTGCACTCGTTCCGCAAACAGATCGCCAAAGCCCACAAGGAAACTCACGACATCGCGGCCTATCTTCGCGCGTTGCCGGAGCCCGCGGTCGCCATTTTCGATATCGGCACACGTGCCGCGCGTCTCTTGGTCGCCCCGCTGACGGTGCCGGCCGATTGGGGCAAAGGCACGTTTGCTTCCAGCTCCATCATCACCAACATCGGACAGAACGTGGCTCTCGACACTGGCGAGATCAAAAAGAACGACGCCGCGTTAAATTTGGTCATCCAGTTTCTTCGTCTTCATACCAGAAATCTGGAAGCACACGGGGTGAAGAACGTCTCCGTACTGGGCACTGCGGTCTTTCGTTGGCTCGAGAACGACAAACGCATGCTGCAATTCCTCAACGATCGCGCCGGCATCGAACTGCAGATCGTTCCCTCTCAACTCGAGGCCGAGCTGACATTGAAGGCGTTGCCCGAATTCTTCAAAAGACGTGGTCGCCCCCTACAGATGGCCGAAGACGACGATCTGCTTCTTGTCGATCAAGGCGGCGGGTCACTTGAAGTTTCGTGGATGAAATGGCGCGAGCGAAACAAAGCAGAGCCCGTGATCCGTGAGAAGCGAATCGATGCGCTGGGTACTGTCGCCCTGCGGCGCGAGTTCTTCTACCGCGGCGGCAAGCAGCAGATCGTTCGCCCCGAACACAATCGCGCTCGGATAGCACAGAAGGTCGACGACATCACACGCAGGGCGGCCGAGACCGTAAAATCGCAAATTGGGATACCGCGTAGCCGCAACGGGTCAACGGTCCACGCGTTCGGTGTCGGCACCGCGATCACCAATCTCTACGGCAGCAAATTCACGTCCACCAAGATCCATGGACGCAAGGCCTCGCGCGAAAAAATTGTCGAGGTGCTGGAAGAGATAAAATCCGAAATGGATGCTTCTCGTCAGCAAGTCCAATCGGTGTATCGCGGCATGACTCAAATGGCGGGCCGGGGCGGCGTCAATTGGCGCGATCATGATGAGATCGACAGTAAACTTGCGCTTCTTTACGGACTCCCGGTGTACCTTGAGGTGATGGATCACTGTCACATCGATGAGCTCACGATATCCGGGTACGGACTGCGCTACGGTTATTATCTCGATCAATTCTTACGACGCTATGTCGAGCCCTGTGATCAAGGCCGCTATTGCTTCGTCAGCTATGCGCACATCAATCCGCAAATCGTCTATGACGACATGCATTTCCTGCATCGCAACGGCGTACGTCTTTGGTATGACCGTGGAATTCGCCCGTCGGACGCGTGGACCGAGACGCTCGCCGAGAAGATCGAACACAGCAACTCCATGGTCGCGTTTATCAATCCGGTCGCCGCGTGTTCAGATAGCGTCTACAAGGAAATTCACTTCGCGATGGAAGACCTCAAGCGCAACCCGCTCGCCGTTTTGATCGGAATGAAGCACGAGGATCTGCCCCGACGGCTAAGGTTTATCCTGGGCGCAAACCAATGCATCTCGCGCGACGATGATAGGGATCGCTGCCGGGCCTTGCTTCTGCAGGCGCTAAGTCCGTGCGTAGGGCAACTATCGGCGGCCCCTCTCCCGCGCTCTGAGGGCGCCTACGCGTAGCGCCACGAACTTCCGAGCGTGCCTGAATTGCGATTAAGCGCATCAAACGTCATTTCGCGTCGAACCAACTTTGAATGCTAGCTCTGTCGCAATAGAGCCAGTGTCCGCCCACCGCGTTAAACTGACGAACGACAAAACCACGCGCAGTCGTGCCGATCGATCCCACAAGCGGAAATTAGCGCCTTCCGGCCCGAGAGCAGACTTAAGCCATTCGTCGCCAGCAGAAGTCACCGCCCCACGGATATTGCATTTCGGTCTACGTTGATCGCACCATCCAAGCACTGCTGGTCGACCAAGTTAGCTCAGCCCAGCGTTGGTCGCGAATAGGATCGCAAAAGCACCAGCAAACGCGGCCAATTGGATCAGCGCGATCGTGCGATAGTTGAATTGACGCACGCCTTGCTCCAACTCAACTTTGACGCGGACCTTGAATGCGGGTTGGTGAAGTTGCGCGAATCCCGATGGACGGACAGGACGCGTCCAAGGAAGATAAACCGGTCGGTTACCGAACAAGAGCCGCAGCGCCACGGCCGGCATCAGCGAAACACAAAGAAGGAAGGATGCCACAACAAATATTGGATAAGGCCAGCGCGCAGCCGCGGTCTCTAGGGTGCCAATATCCACTTCGGCGGCGCTCTCTGTTCCATGTCGAACGGCGCGCTCGCGCTGTTGTTGCGCCAAGAGGATAAAGCGACGCGCCTGCAGAAGAGTTCGAAAGCAGATACCTGCAGCAATAAGCCAGAGTGCAATCGGCTCGTAGTAGCTCTCAGGGATATGAAGCTGCAGCAAGCTGAACAGATTGTGCAATATGGTCTCATGCACGAGCTGGTGCCAATAGATCAACACTTGGCTCCAAAAGCGGTTCACGCCCAACTTGAGAGCGCCCACCGTAATGTTGAGCGCCGAAATTGCGGCGCAAAGCACACCGACTGTCCCGCTAATGCCGAGGGCCTGGGAAAACAGGCTCGGGGCCTTCGGCGTTAATTGCGACCGCGCCTCAGACTCCAACGAAATCATGACAGGGTCGGCCAAGCAGACCTCTTCAATCCACAGATCCAGAGCAGACACGCTATCTTGAGCGCCTTCTCAGCGCCATACCGTGCGGAGGCTAGAATCCACTGTGAAAACGAACGCTGGATGAGCCCAGGGTCTCAAGGCCTTCACTCTGAACGAAAACGAAGCGACAGGCCGACAATTTTTACATTTGGGACGACGAAGTAGCGGCTCGCACTTTCTTGCACCCCGGCTCGCCGATCGCATCGCCCAGCTCTACGGCGCAACGCCGACCTTAACCTTCGTCGAGATCGCTGGACTCGTCGACAACGCACACGGACGCTGGCATCCGCGCTCCAGCACCGATATCCAAACTCCGGACACAGCCTCGTGCGGCCCGAGGGCGACCACCACAACAAATTATGCGCTGCGCAGTTCGACTCTCTCGCCGGCATGGCGTGATGTCGCTCCATCCCAATAGCGGTCCTTTCCGGTTTCGCGCCGCAAAACGGAAGTCTCGCTTTCGCTGAACACCGCGCCCCGAAACTTCTGCGCTTGTCAAAAATCCAAAATTTGACTGGACGCGAGCCATACAACCTTTATTTGTAATCGCGGGGAGAAGCTGTGATGCGACACGGCTCGATGGAGAGGTTGGCGGTTGTGCGCCAATTGCTCGGCCGCAGTGCGTAGGTCGGCTCGCCTTACGCATGCGCCAGGTCATGTGGTTTGGACCAATAACCTTGGCGAGTTCGCGTTCCTCGATGACACGGCGTCAAATCTTTTGGCGGCCGGCGAACTCCGGCAAGATCACCCCCGCTACTACGATATCCGAGCTCGTGGACTGGACGAGGGTTCGGGGCCAGCCGGCGGTCTCGCGGACGCCGTCCGCCGAACACGCAAAGCATTCCTCCTAGAGGGCCCGACGCTTCACATCTTCGTCGTGACGTTGCGCTGCGATCATTCGTGCCAGTATTGCCAGGTGTCGCGTGCCTCGGTTGACGCGGACGGGTTCGACATGAGCGTTGAGCATGCGTCACTCGCGGTCGAACGCGTATTCGAGAGCGATGCGAGCGCACTGACTATCGAATTTCAAGGTGGCGAACCCAGCATCCGATTCGACACCGTTCGCCTTGTCGTCACCGCTGCCGAAGCCAAAGCCCGTGACACCGGCAAGCAAGTTCGCTTTACGATGGCGACAACACTGCATCGGCTGTCCGACGCTGATCTTGGGTTCTGCCGCGACCACGGAATTCATCTATCGACGTCTCTGGATGGACCGGAGTCTCTGCACGCCAATCAGCGACGACTGCCTGGCGCCAATTCCTGGAGCAACACGCTTGCCGGGCTCGAACGAGCTCGCGCACAGCTGGGCGAGGACGGCGTGGTGGCGTTGCCAACAATCACACGAGCGGCCCTGGAACGTCCGGCGGAGATTGTCGACACCTACGTCGATCTAGGCTTCAAATCGATCTTTCTGCGGCCGCTTGCGCTTCATGGCTTTGCGCGGCGAACCCAGGCAAGCATAGGCTACAGCACGGCCGCGTTCTTGGATTTCTACGCGCGCGCCTTGAAGCATATCCTCGATCTCAATGCCAAAGGCGTCGTCATCGAAGAGACGAATGCGGCAATCGCGCTGCGTCATATTCTGACGCCGTTTCATTCCGGCTACATGGACCTGCGCTCACCCGCCGGCGCGGGGCTCGGCACACTCGTCTACAATTATGACGGCAAGGTTTATCCCTCCGATGAAGCGCGGATGGCCGCCGAGACCGGTGACGCGCGGTTCGTTCTGGGGGACGTAGGCCAACCGCTCGATGCGCTCATGCGTTCTGATGCAATGGCATGGTTGGCGACCGGCGCTGTCGCTGAGACCAACTCCGATTGTTCGGCTTGCGCCTTCGTCCCCTATTGCGGCGCCGATCCGGTGTTTCATGCAGTCACCCAAGGCGCGCCAGACGCGCCGCGCCTCGGCACAAGTTTCTGCGACAGAAATATGGGTCTGTTTCAGGTCATGTTCGGAAAATTGGCTGAGCGCAAAGCCGAGACCATGCGCACGTTCGCGGGCTGGGCGTTTCAGCGTCCGCGCGGCGAGGTCAATCCGGGCTGGATCGAGCAATGAGGCGAGCACCGGTGCTTTTCACGCACGGCACCATAAGCGGCGTGGAAGGCGTCAGAATACTAAAAGTGCTTGAGCGTGAAGAAGCCGAGCGCGGCAGTTATGCGCCGGCTTCCACCCTGTTGTGGCGCGAGAACGCGGACACTGGCTTTGCGGGCGCGTACTGCCCTCCCTCCGGCGACGGCGCCAATGTCACTGTCTCGAGCCTGAGAGACCCACATGTCATCGCTCCGGGGGATGTTATTCGGCTGCAGCATGGCAAGTCGTTGATCTCGGTTCTCTATCGCCGTGGCGCAAACGCTAACCGGCTCTTTCTAACCGAACGATGCAACTCGCTTTGCGTGATGTGCTCTCAGCCACCCAACTCTATCGACGATCGCTGGCGCATCTCCGAGCTGCACGAGACCATCGACCTGATCGATCGCCATGAGCCGCAGCTGGCGATCACTGGCGGCGAGCCGACACTCCTGGGCGGTGATCTTTCGGCGCTGCTGTCTCACTGCCGCGAGCGACTTCCTGAAACGCATCTGCACGTTCTCACCAATGGTCGGGAATTTCGAGACGGCGCACTCGCCGCAGATTGGATCAAGGCGGGCGGCGCGCAAACCGTTTGGGCCGTGCCGATCTATGCTGATGTCGCGCCGTTGCACGACGAGATTGTCGGCGCGGCCGGCGCCTTTGAACAAACGCTGCAGGGCCTCTATGAATTGGCGAGCTGCAAAGCGCGCGTCGAAATACGCATCGTGCTGCATGCCATGTCGACCCCGCGGCTTGAGCAGCTTGCGTCGTATATCTATCGACGCCTGCCGTTCGTTGAGCACATCGCGTTCATGGGCCTCGAACCGATGGGACTCGCCAGGGCTAATCGCGAGCAGCTGTGGATCGACCCCACCGACTATGTCGATCGGCTCGGCGGCGCCGTACATCATCTAGCCGTGCGCGGCATGAACCCATCAATTTACAACTTGCCACTTTGTGTTCTTCCGCAGAATCTCCGCCCCTTCGCGCGGCGCTCGATATCCGATTGGAAAAACATTGACGCGCCCGAGTGCACGGCCTGCGCGGCCAAAGACAAGTGCTCGGGCTTCTTCGCGTCCGCTGGCGCCGACTGGCGAAGCCGAGCCATTCAACCCTTCCGGGAGATGAATCATGAATTGGCGTGAGAGATTGTCACTGCTCTTGGGGACAACGACCGCAGCGTCGCTGCTGGCGGCGCCGGAAGAAAGTTTTGCGTCGCCTGAGCCGCCAAGGCTTTCACCGGAGCAACCCTCAAGTGGCGAGCTGCTGATATACTCCACAGTGCAAGGGACCGATTTGCAATTCGTGGCGCATGGCAGTCACGCTTCGCACGCGTCGCATGCTTCCCACGCTTCGCATTCATCGGGCAGCGGCGGTGGTTATGCATCGCCCTATTACTATCCGCCGCCGCCTCCACCAGTTTATCGCGCGCCGCCGGCGCCCCCACCGCCGGCAGTGGTCAGACCCTACTACGCGTCGCCTCCCGCAGCTGCGTCAGCGGCGACAACGACGCCAACCACCACGGTCATCGCGCCCGCGGTCGACCACTTCGTTCAGCAGGTTCAACTTGCGCTTATCTCAAAGGGTTACGACCCGGGTCCTGCAGACGGCCACTTAGGGCCGCGCACGGAGAGCGCACTGAGCGCGTTTCAAACGGCGAACGCGTTGCCGGCGACGGGGTATATCGACAGTCAGACAGTCTCAGCGCTGGGCGTTCAACGCCAATGAGCACTCTGACTCCCGGGCGCATGCTCCACTTCTGGTATAGCTAAAAGATCTTTGCTGGCGATTCCCGATGGCGAAAACAATAGACGAAGGATTTCGGCTACTCGGTCGCAATCTGGAAATTACAGATCTTCAGGAGCAAACGGTCTCCACACGCCAGAAGAATGTTCGCGCGGCGCTCGAAGACGATTTCAATATCTTGGATTCTTTCCTCACGGGTTCTTACCGCCGAAGCACAATGATCGCGCCCCTCAAAGAGGCCGATGTTGATATAGTGGTGGTGCTAGATCCTAAGCACTATCAGCAAGACGGTCATGCCAATCTGCTATCCGCGGTTAAGAAGGCGCTCCGGAAAACTTACACCACCACGCCCGACATCAGTCCTGACGGCCAAGCCGTCACGATCACCTTCACAGATTTCAAAGTCGATGTGGTCCCCGCATTCAATCGCCAGGGTGGTGGCTATCTGATCCCCGACGCACACCTGCGGCGGTGGCTGTCAACTGATCCCAAAAAGCACGTCGAACTATGGTCGGCGGCGAACAAGGCGCACAACGGCGACCTCATCCCGCTCATCAAAATGCTGAAAGCCTGGAACAAGAGCCGGAACCTGCTTCGTTCATTTCACCTTGAGGTGCTCGCGCTGTCAGTACTGACAAACGTCACAATCACAAATTACTCAAGCGGCGCGCGGTATTTCTTCGACAAGGCGCGGGAGAAGATACGCGTTAAGTTGCCCGACCCGGCCGGCTACAGCGACGACGTGGCTGTTTACCTTTCAACTAAGGAGCAAATGGACAAGGTCGTCGAACGCATGGACTGGGCGTATGCCCGATCAGTGGAGGCGGAACGGTTCGCCAACGCCGGCAAAATCGACTCCGCATTCGAAAAATGGGCCGTCCTGTTCAAAGACTATTTTCCCGCCTATCGCTAACTTGCGCCGCATGAACAACATCGCGACCACGCAAAATGCCGAACCCCAGCTCCTGCTGCTGCGGGCACGCCGACAAATGTACAATCGCGCGAAACGTCTCCTAGTTGTGCAACTCGTTCTGACGTTGATTGTCCCGGTTGCTGGTGCGGTCGTCGCGATATTTTTCCCCGACATCCGCCCCTACGTTGCGCTCGCCGCAATCCTCATCGCCATACTGGACGTGACCTATCTGGACCGAGCACAGCGCCGCATCCTAAGAGCGGCGGCGAAGATTCAAGAGGAATTTGACTGCAGCGTGCTTGAGCTGTCGTGGGATCAATTCACCGTGGGTCGGAAGTTAGAGCCGGAGACGATTCATGAGGCCGCTACCGAATTCGCACGCCATCGCGACGACACGACCATCCGCGATTGGTATCCGGCCATCGCGGCCGATGTTCCATTGCCCCTCGCCCGCCTGATCTGTCAGCGAACTAACCTCTGGTACGACAGCAAGCTTCGCCGACACTATGGGGCCGCCATTCTGACGACGGCAGCACTGCTAGCCGTAATCCTCGCTTTTTCAGGCCTGCTCGTTGGCATGACCACGACGCTGTTTGTGGTGAATATTATCGCGCCCGCCACACCGGTCCTCATCTGGTCGATACGAGAGTTCTTGCGACAACGCGACACGGCAGACCAGGTTGACTATCTGCGCGCCGCTGCCGAGGCCGTTTGGGACAAAGCGATCGCGGGAGAATGCACAGCCGATGCGTGCGTTGGCCAATCCAGGAGGTTTCAAAGCGCAATCTTTACGCGGCGCGCGACGAGCCCGCTAATCCTCGATGCCGTCTATTGGCTCCAGCGAGCGCGCCTTGAAGAGCAAATGAATCAAGGTGCCTCACACATGGCGGCGCAGGCACGGGGGATCGCAATCTGATCTGATTGTCTGCTCACCTACTCACGGCGGTCGCTCTGATTGTCTGAAAATGCCCCACTACAGGCGCCAGCCGACGCGCTAACGAAGGTCCGCTAGCGCTGCTCGATCATGATAGGCGAATGCCCGCTTCTGCCTCTGAACGGACGCGCCACACCCGCGTCAATAGGCACGAACGTGCCCGTTCACGGACGCGGGTCGCCGTGATTGCTAGCCGCAATGGTACTCTTGCCACTTGCGCTGATCGCCCTTGCCGCGATTTTGTTTGTCTGGATGCTGCGCACGGTCACGGTTTACGCACTCCCCGTTGCGGCCGGATGGGGCACGGCGACGTTCGCCTTCAAATCAGGCGCCGGCCTAGAAGGCGCGGCGATCGTGGGCGTCGCGGCGGCGGTGGGGACCTTCGTTTCCCTGGGCTTCATTCTCGCGCAAATGCCGGATGGTCCGGCGCGATCATTTATCGCCCTTTTTCTGATCATCCCCTCGCTGATCCTCGGGTACAATATCGGTTTGGATTTATTGGAAAGCGTCGTGCCATCTGACATATGGCGGCACGCAATTTCGATCAGCTACGCCGTGCTCGGCGCCTGGCTGGCCTTCGTCCGGCTAACCGAAGTCAAAGACTGATCCGAAGCAAGACTTCTCGCACCGAGCGAAAGCGATCGAAGCCCGAAGGGGCGAGACGCGCCTAAGCGCGGCTCGGTTCACGAGAGCGCGTCCGCGCATCGCGCGGGTCGCCCAACATTCAATCTTGCAGTAGCTTGCTCGGGTGAACGCCTAACTGGTTCGCTAGACGAACCATGACCATCAAGCTCGGGTTTCGACGACCGCGCTCGATGCCGCGGAGGTAAGTCACATCGATTTCGGCATCGACCGCGAGCTCTTCTTGGCTCAGGCCGCGACGCTTTCTAAGCTTCAAGATATTCGCGCCAACGATGGCCTGCCAGTCCATCGCGAGAATGGACGGGACAATGACTATAGTCACCAGGGACTATAGTCCCTATAGTCAACCCTCATGCTTTGGCCTGAGAGCTTTCCGTGTCGCTGTCAGAACGAACGGCTGAAATTAAACGCGCTTTCACCAACAGCGGCCTGAAGGTGCTGGGCGCAGTTTGGGCGTCGCGGCGGGCGATCGACCTCGCGCTGCGCGGTCCCAGAAGCGAAAATAGTGTCGTTCGCTGTACGAATTTGCCGCTGCAGACGGATGTTCTCGAACTCAAAACAATGCTCGCCGAAGGCGACTTCACCCGCGCCTTCATCGTCTACACCGCCGAAGACCAGCCTCACCTCTCCGGTGAGATAGAAACCTACCCCCTTTCCCGCATCCATGAGCTTGCCGCTCTCCTCGCCAAGGAGAGCGCCCCATGAGCTCCACCCTCGACTGGGCCAACCTCTTCGAGGAGGAAGCCCCTCGCCTTATGCGCTTCCTCCGCCGCTTCGGTCCTCGCATCTCTCCTGAAGACATCTCCCAGGACGCCTTCGCCAAGCTCTGTGCTGCAAAGACCGAAGAGATCGCCAATCCCCAGGCCTATCTCATGACCACCGCCCGCAATCTGGCGCTCAACGATCTCCGGCGTCAGACCAATCACCAGACCGACGCCCGCGCCGATATCGAAACGCTTGCGTCAGCCGCCGCGCCCAGTCCCGAATCTGAACTACTCGCGGCTGAAGAGACCTCAGCCGCGGAAGCCGCACTCGCCGCCTTGGCCGCGCATCTCCGCGAAGCATTGCTGCTGCACATCATCGAGGGCCTGACACAGCCCGAGGCGGCCAAGCGTCTTGGCGTCTCCCGCCGCACGCTCCAACGTTACATCGAGACCGCGCTCGCAGAGATGGCGCTCGCCCTCGCCGAACCAGACACGTAAAGCTCCAAGCAAGAATGCCTAACCGGCAAACCCTGACACGAGCCGAGCGCGAAGCCACCGGCTGGATCGTTCGCATCAGAGCGCACGATGCGACAGAGCGCGACCGCCGTGATTTCCAAGCGTGGCTCGACGCCGATCCCGCTCATCAATCCGCATACGCCAAGCTGGAGCGCACGTGGGGCGCGGTTCAATCGCTGCAGCATTTGAAGGGCCGCGCCGCCGCGAACGACACCGCGCCCAGCCCACGCCGTAGCTGGACGCTGCCCGCCGCCGCCATCGCCGCCTGCGCACTGCTGGCGATCGGCGCAGGAATTTGGTTCACCCGGGCGCCATCATCTTTCGCGCCTTCTGAACACTACGCCACCGCCCCGGCCGAAGTGCGCACCATCGCTCTCGCGGATGGCTCCACCATCACTTTGAGCGGCGCCGGCGAGGTTTCCATCGCGATCAGCGACAGCGAACGCCGCGTCGAACTCACCAGCGGCTCTGCGCTGTTCGACGTCGTCCACGACGCCGACCGTCCCTTCATCGTGCGCACCCCGCAAGGAGACATCCGCGATTTGGGCACATCCTTCGTGGTCCGCATCACCAGTTCTGAAGTTCGCACCACCGTTTTGCGCGGCTCGGTTTCTGGCGCAGCCCAAGCTCAAGGCATGCTCTTCCCGCGCGCCGGGACGGCCGTCACCGCTCATCCGAACCAGGAGATCGTGTTGCGCGAAGGCCAAGCGCAGCTCGTTGCGATCAGCGCTGACGCACTTCCCCGCCGTCTCGCATGGCGCGACAATATGTTAGCATTCGACGGCGAGAAACTGAGCGACGCGATCATGGAAGTGTCACAGCAGACCGGTTGGCGCTTCGAACTCGCAGATTCCGCACTCGGCGAAATGCGTGTCGGCGGCTACGTGCACGCCGACCCCGAGGCCTTCATTGCCCTTCTCTCGACCAGCCTCAATCTCGAGGCCCGACGGCAAGGCGATCATCACGTAGTGCTTTCGCGCCGTTCCTAGCGTTCCTCACTTGGCTCCTGGTCCACGCCCGATCATTTGCGGATGACCGCAACTGCGTCCACTTCAGTCGTTCGTTCAGCTTCGGCGACCGGCTGGAAATCGCCGACAACGGTCATCCATACGATTGGGCTTAGGCCAGCAGCTTCTTTTTGATGAGGTCTTGCACCAGCTGCCTTTCCGACATGACGCCGCTGGTCGGAAACTGAGCTTGGTCTCGGCTTACCCAAGCCTCCGTCACGCGAACACCGTTTGGCGAACCGTCGAGCTTAAGGCCAAATACGCAAGCGCCCGACCAACTCCGGTGGAAATATAGCCAACCATTTTCAAAGAAGATGAACCACTTGTCCTCCATCGCCGTCGGTACGTGGCCCAGGCGCATGCGCTCGGCATCGCTATCTGAATACAGGACGGGGAAATCGAAGCGTTCTCGCTCACTGGGAAGCGGCAATGTCTTCCATGATGCGCGAGTTGCTGGCTCTGGCATTCTTCGGTCCCTAAGCGAGTATGCCACGCCGGGCGCTTGCGTACAGTTCGCTTTGGGCCACGCCGCGCCCATTCGTAATATTTCACGACCGGCTTACTCGCTCAATTCGCGACACTGATCACAATCGGCCCGCTATGACGCCGTGTCGCCGAAGAGAGCCGTTAGCCAAGCCGCGCAGATCGTCGCCTGATTGACACGCGCGCCGCCCGCCTTGTTTTAGGCCGCGCGATAGAGCGGCGTTTCTTGTCCCGAGGGGATGCCAGGCTTGAGCGCCACCAGGGCAGGATCGAGCGCCATCGCCGCGGGCCGTGGAGGACGAACGCCCTTCCAAATTTCACTCGGCGCCAAGTCAGGATAAGCGGCGAGTAGCTGCGCGCCGCGACCAGACAAGACGCACCTACGGGACTGTGCCGGCAGGAACACGGCATCACCGCGGCTAAGTTCATGCCCGTCTAGGACAACGCCCGGCGTCAGCGCCATCAGCACGTGGCAAGTCTCGCCATCAGGCTCCAGAAAGCTCAGCTCCGGCAGCGTCCAATGTTCCACGCTCAGACCCGCGTCGCGCAGCCAAGTGTCGCGCGCTGTGCGGTCCAGCGTTCGCGGAATCCGACGCAAGCGAACCGATGCGTCTTTATTGGCCGGGGCGAAATCCGCACGCACTTCGAGTGCGGTCACATTGCTGCCGAAGGACAACGAAACCCCTGACGGGACTCGAAACATGTCGCCACAGCGCGCGCGCAGAGTTCGCAAGGGTGAACGCTCCGCTTCGCGCATGGTGATCACGCTATCTAGCGGCGCTTCCATCACCCGCCAAAGTGAAACCGCGCCATCGCTCGCGATCAAATCGCTTGGCTCGTCGGTAAGAACAAAGCGAAGGCTAGGCGGTACGCGGCCCAATTCACCAAGCATCTCCTGCGGCGCTTCCGCAAGCAGCTCGCCGAGATGGCGCCCCTCGCCAGTGACGTTTTTGGCGTGCGACAGCCAGATCTCGCCGATGGGAAACTCAGGACGCGGCGCGCTCCCACACCAAGCTGGCACCTGCTCGCGGCCCCAACGGCGAGGCAGCATGCGCGCGACCAAGGGAATTGGCTCAAGTCCGGCATTCATTAGCGCTCTCCTTCACCTTCTCCTTTCCATGAGAGACATATCGGACCGGGCGCGACACACGCCCGGTCCGATCCCCTGCCCCTTAGCGCCTAGAAGTCCATGTCGGCGCCGGAGGGCAATGCCGGCGTCTTTTCCTTCTTCGGCGCCTCCGCGATTGAGGCCTCAGTGGTGATAATGAGCCCAGCAACTGACGCGGCGTTCTGCAGCGCGGAGCGCACCACCTTCGCCGGGTCGATGACGCCGGCCTTGAACATGTCGCCATATTCTTCGGTCTGGGCGTTGAAACCGATCACGGTGTTCTTCTCGGCCAGCAATTTGCCGACGACGATCGAACTTTCAACGCCGGCGTTTTCAACGATCTGGCGCAGCGGCGCTTCCAGCGCTTTCTTGACGATGTTGACGCCGACCGCTTGATCTTCGTTATCGGTTTGCACGCTGGCGAGCTTGGTCGCAGCGCGTAGCAGCGCGACGCCGCCACCAGCGACAATGCCTTCCTCAACGGCCGCGCGGGTGGCGTGGAGCGCATCATCAACGCGGTCTTTGCGTTCTTTGACCTCGACTTCGGTCGCGCCGCCGACACGGATGACGGCGACGCCGCCTGACAATTTCGCCAGCCGCTCTTGCAGCTTCTCGCGATCATAGTCGGAGGTGGTCTCTTCGATCTGCGCCTTGATCTGGGCGATGCGCGCCTGAATATCGGCCTTCTTGCCTTCGCCATCGACGACCGTGGTGGCGTCCTTCTCGATCCGCACTTTCTTGGCGCGGCCGAGTTGCTCGATCATGACGTTTTCCAGCTTGATGCCCAAATCTTCGCTGATGACCTGCCCGCCGGTGAGAATGGCGATGTCTTCGAGCATGGCTTTGCGTCGATCGCCGAAGCCCGGGGCCTTCACAGCCGCCACCTTCAAGCCGCCGCGCAATTTGTTGACGACCAAGGTCGCGAGCGCCTCGCCTTCCACGTCCTCGGCGACAATCACCAGCGGGCGCCCCGTCTGGATAATCTTCTCCAACAGCGGGATCAGCGGATTGAGCGAGGAAAGCTTCTTCTCGTGCAAGAGCACGTAAGGATCTTCCAGCACCGTCTCCATCTTGTCGCCATTCGTGATGAAGTACGGGCTCACATAGCCGCGGTCGAATTGCATGCCCTCGACCACTTCGAGTTCGCTATCGAGCGATTTGGCTTCTTCGACAGTGATGACGCCGTCCTTGCCGACCTTGTCCATCGCACGCGCCAGCATTTGGCCGATGTCGGCGTCGCCATTGGCGGAGATTGTGCCGATCTGAGCAATCTCGTCGTTGGCCGTGATCTTCTTTGCTTGCGCCTCGATGTCTTTCACGACGGCTGTCACGGCCTTGTCGATGCCGCGACGCAAATCCATTGGATTACGTCCGGCCGACACCGCCTTCATCCCCTCGCGCACGATGGCTTGGGCGAGCACTGTGGCCGTGGTGGTGCCGTCGCCGGCGCCGTCGGCGGTCTTTGAAGCAACCTCGCGCACGAGCTGGGCGCCCAGATTTTGAAATTTGTCGGAGAGTTCAATCTCCTTGGCGACGGTGACGCCATCCTTCGTTGTACGCGGGGCGCCGAACGATTTTTCGATGACGACGTTGCGGCCCTTGGGGCCCAGCGTGACCTTTACGGCATTGGCCAGGATGTCGACGCCTTCGAGCATGCGCTCGCGCGCCTCCGAGCCGAAGTGAACCACTTTGGCGGACATGATTTTTCCCTCTGCGAAATTTGTATGCGGTTTAGGCGGCTTTGCGGGCGGTCGAGCTTGAGTGTTCGACGATCCCGAGGATGTCACTCTCTTTCATGATAATGAGATCCTCGCCATCGATCTTCACTTCGGTGCCCGACCATTTGCCGAACAGAACGCGGTCACCGGCCTTCACATCAAGCGCGGTAATCTTGCCGTCTTCGTCGCGATGGCCTGGACCGACGGAAATAACTTCACCCTCCTGCGGCTTTTCTTTCGCCGTGTCGGGAATAATGATGCCGCCTTTGGTTCGGGCTTCCTCCTCAACGCGACGCACCAGAACGCGATCGCCAAGGGGTCTGAACTGCATGGATACCTTTCTCCTCTTTGGCTGAATGAGCGAAAAGGAGAGAGACTTTTTCGGCGTGATTGGCTTCCGAAACTGAAGCAACATTGGCCCGCCTCTCCTGCTCCACCTCGATTGGACAGCAGCCGGAACGCCGATTAGCAACCACGCGAACCGACTGCCAACGGAAGCGGATTTAAAAAGGCTTTGAGGTCGTTCAAGGGGTCGGCGCAAAAATTTTCTATACTCCACGCGTCTGGCGGCTAAGGCTCAGAACGCGCGCCCTTTTTCTGGTCGATCAGGACCCAAACAGGCGCGCCTCGCGCAGCCCGTCAAAGATGAATTGGGCCGCAAGCGCACCCAGCAAAATCCCGGAGACGCGCCCCACAACATCGGCGCCTGTCACGCCCAATAGGACCTTCAGCCGCTCCGCGCCAAGCAGCGCCCAGTAGGTCAGCGCTAAACACCCAAACAGCACTGCCAGGACGATTGCAGCGTGCACCATATCGGCGCGCCCCATCAGCAAAACGATCGCCGCCAAGGCGCCCGGCCCCGCGATCAAGGGGAACGCCAGCGGAAAGACGGCGATATCGCCGGGCGCTAAAGCCTCACGCTGTTCAGCCGCGCTGATGGAAGAGAGCCCAGCCCTGCCGCCGAAGACGAGACTGACCGATTGCAAGAACAACATCACACCTGCCGCAAAGCGAAAGGCCGGTAGCGAGACATGCATCGACGCCAAGATGGGATTTCCCAATAGCGCGAATGCAAGCATCAAGACACCGGCGATCACGATAGAACGGCCCGGCAATTGGCTTCGCTCGCTCGAGTGCTCCCCCGCCGTCAGTCCGAAATAGACCGCGGCGGCGTCGATGGGGCCGATGGTGACAAACAGCGTGACGAACGCGGAAAGCGCAAACGAGATCAATTCAGGACTTGGCATGGCGCCCTCCAAATAAGTGCGGTTGTGGGGGATTGAAGAGGAAAAGCGCGTTCCTAACTCCACGGCGCTGGGCGCCAAAACTGGGCCTGGCCACGGGCGCCGGCGGTGTCCGGCGTGCCTCGTGATCCATGTTGCTTTGCATCGAGGATATGGAAATGAGGAGCTTGGATTTTGCGCCTTACTACCGGTCGAGCGTGGGCTTTGACCGCATGTTGAATGCACTCGGACGCGCGCAGCGCACGCCGGAAGCGGAGGCAGCGCTTCCCCCTTATGACGTCGAGAGTGTCGGCGAAGATCGTTACCGCATCACCATGGCGCTGGCGGGATGGTCGCCGGAGGAATTGACGATCGTGGCTGACGCCAATGCATTGCTGATCGAAGGACAGCGCCCATCCGCCAACGCCGAGCGGAATTTCTTGCATCGCGGCATCGCGTTGGCGCCATTTCGTTGCCAATTCGAATTGGCTGATTTCGTTGTCGTGTTGGGCGCCTCGATCGAGCACGGGCTCTTGCGCGTCGAACTCGAACGCCAAATCCCCGAGGCCATGAAGCCTCGTAAAATCGACATCTCCGTTGGTGGGGCGGGAGCTGCCTCAAAACGCCAGCGCGTCGGCGACGTTGCCGGATAAGCGCGCCGACAGGAGATAAAGAACATGAGAGACTTGATCGCGCATGGCCGCTCGCAACCCCTAGCGCGTCTTGAGGAAGGGTTCGGTGACCCAGCCGAGCCCTTCCTCGCTCTACATCGCGAGATGAACAGCTTGTTTGAGGACGACTTTGGCGGCTTTGGATTGCGCGATTTCACCAGCGGCCTGGGCTGGCCACAGTTTGAGGTAATCGAATCAGACCATGAAGTTCGCGTCACTGCCGAATTGCCAGGGCTCGACGCGAAAGACATCAACGTCCGCATTGAGGATGGTGTGTTGTCGGTTCGCGGCGAAAGCCATTCTGAGTTCGATCATTCAGACCGCAGCCATAGTGAACGCCATTATAGGCGCTTCAATCGGACCATCCCTTTGCCAGCCGAAATCGACGACGAGCGTGCCGACGCCACCTTCAAGGCCGGCGTCTTGACCATTGTTCTGCCAAAGGCGCGCGCGGCGTGCGAGCGCGGCGGCCGGCGAGCAATTAAGCGACTGCGTCTCCCTTTCAGCTCAAAGAAAGGCGCGAAGGACCATGCGATACAAAGTTGAGTACTTGTCCGATCCAGAGAGCCCGCAATCCGTTTGCGACGTCCGCTACCTCTATGTGGAGGAGTTGCCCCAAGCTTTGGACAAGGCCCGTGCGGATGCCGCGTTTGAACGGGCCTGGAGCGGCGCCAATGGGTTTTTGGTGCGAGACCTACATGACAACGACCGCATCGTCGCGCGCGAGGCCTTCGCATCATTGGCCGGCAAGTGAAGGAGCATGTCCCCAAAACACTAGACAAACAGCCCTGGCAGGAACCGCTCGGGCCTCACCTCGTTCGCATCAGCATGCCCAAATATCAGATCAAATGCCTCGATCGAGAAGGACGGACCACAAGCGCCGTCGTCGTCCGATGCAAGGATTTGATTCAGGCACATCAACTTGCTCCGACTTGCGAGGACCACGCGATCATCATTCAGCCGTTGGGCCGACCTCACATCAAACCGCGCGCGGACCACATCGAGTGCTGGAAGCGCTTTGAGTCGCATTAGAAGCCATCGCAGACCGCAACGCCAGTTCGCGCGATTGGCGATCTCGCTTCGGATCGGCCGTTCGGTCATCAACTTTCTATGCGCCCAGTCCTATGGGCGACCGTCCACCAAAAGAGATGCCAGCAATACGCCCTGGGCAACGAATCCGTATTGCCCTACCGTTCAACTATCGCTGACCACGTCTTGGGGCGTCAGCGGCTGAGAGACCGCTTCGAGCTCCCGCCTGCATGCGCGTGGAGCTACGGTTTTGGAATCAAGCATTATCGATTGCGACTGCGGTCTAAGGTATGAAGTCCTCGACGCTCCAATCGAAACGCCTTCCTCTGGAAGCTTCAGGTGCTCCTGCGGTCGGGTTCTGGGATCGTGGACTGGGACGTATCGCGTCGTGCTTGATCCGGAAGAACCAGGCCCTCCGAACTGATCGCGCGCCTTTCGCGAAGAAGCTGCTCCCGAGCGGGCGGGTCAGAAACAAGTGCTAAACGTGCAGCAGCATGCGTGAACGGGGACGGCGCGCTTGGTATCCCAATGGCACGAAAGGGCCAACCTAAGCCGGATCGCAATTTTCTTCGAATGCCTCACCTGCTCCAAGCCGGACATTCGTCGCGCCGTGGCGGTTGGGCATGAGACGGCGCGTCAGGGATCGAAGCCTGAAGGGCCGAGACGCTCATGGAGCGGCTCGGTCGCGGAGCGACGAGAGCCCGGCGCGCAAAGCGCGCGACGCCCGACTTCACGTTTGACGGCGACACTCTGAACGAAGCCATCGCGCAGTTCTCACACAGACCGGGTGGACCTTCGAGCTTACAGACCCCTCGATCGGCGAGTTGCACGTCGGCGGTTACATCGACACCGATCCGGAAGCCGTCATCGCGCTCCTCTCCACGAGCCTCAATCTCGAAGCCCGCCGCACCTGGGAAGGCGCCAGAAAACTCAAGCACCATGGCGCGATAGGGATATTCGCGTGGGCTTGGATATCTTTTCGCCTGCGGGTCAAAGATCCATGGCGGTGATGATGACCTCGTTGTTGCGGTTTGCCACGAAGAGCTTGGCGCTAAGAAGAGCGGCTTCCTGGTGGGCGACGTCCAGTTTCAGGAAGCGCTGGAGTGCGGAATGCGCGATGGCGTAGACGCCGTGTTTTGGACAATCGAACGCAACCCCGTCGGAGCGCGTTGAGCGGCCATCCCGAACGTCTCCTCCACAAATGACACACATGGCCTTCTAGTCTGGAAGCGGTTGGGTGACGAGGATCTTCGCGCTCGCGCGCATTGCTGCAGCGCCGCCATAGTCGCAATTTTCCTTCATTCTCGGCAGCTCAAGCAGCGTGACGCGGCCGTGATGCAAAACAAGCAACCGCTCCCGCCGCAATCTTTGCAGCGTCCGATTGATGTGGACGACGCTCAAACCCAGCGCGTCGGCCAAAACCTCCTGCGTGAGAGGAAACTCGAACGCCTCGCCGTCGGCTAGCCCAATAGCGGCGAGCCGTTCGTGCAATTCGAGTAGCAGATGGAGGGTGCGCTCATAGGCGGTTTGGCGGCCGAGCCGCACAATATGATCCAACAATTGCCGCTCTTCCTCGATCGCGATCTCGGTTGGCGATGGTGCGTCGCGATCGTCGCTGCTCAGGCGCAGGCGCGCGTGCGACAGTCGAACTTGCGTTAGCGCCAGCGCTTGCGCGCGGTTTAGAGGGCGATCTGGCGGCGATTGTCCAATCGTGTCGCCAGGCAGGACAAAGCCCAGAATTTGCCGGCGTCCACCTTGCAATGTCACGTACCGGCATGCCCAACCCGCGGTGATCAAACGCGGCGCCAGCAAGTCATGGGCTGTGCGCGGAAGGCTCTGCCCAGGGCGGAGATTTTCGAGAGCTTCAGCTGCGGCGAGCGATGAAGAACCAATCGGCGCCACCGTCGGCGGCGGCGCGGCATGCGTTGAATTTGGCCAAGACCGGTTCGGCATGACGCACCTGCGCGAAGGTCGCCCGCGGAATTTGCGTATTATCTAATGAGAATCACTGGCGTCAATTCGTCTGTACGGGAGCCGACACAAGGGGACTTTTCGTTGCGGTTTTCCGCGTCTTCGCTGCATCTGGTGTTCGACTCGCCTGACTCGCGAGCGCTATGTCGCCTACCGCACAGACGGCCCAGCGGTAAGTGCGTAGCTCTCTTTCCTACCGGTTCCAGCGGAGCGCCCTCGGAGCGCTAGCCATTTGTCCCTGCAGGTTCCCGCCCGACCGATCGGGCAAAGGACATTGCAGTGGCTCGCCCGGAAATCTTGCGCAACGCGCTGCTTGCATCTTTGTCGGGCGCTGCTGGAGGGGCCATTAAACCTCATTTGCATGAGGTCACGCTCGCCGCCAACGAGGTTCTGAACGAGCCCCGCGACGAAGTCGAATTCGCGTTCTTTCCCCACACCGGCATGATCTCGCTGCTGGCGGT
>JADMIO010835371.1_pt1 | contig 45794 bp, 38 predicted proteins | sample 8958161 | NCBI WGS metagenome assembly JADMIO01 (sample SAMN16585339, study PRJNA669376) | soil metagenome | isolation source: Crop rotation soil | place: USA: Cullars Rotation, Alabama | collected 2011
GCGACAACTTGTCCACGTGGAATTCTAAGCTTAGGATCCCAATGTGCTGGAAAGGACCGGCTTCTCGCTGTCCGCAACGGCCAGTTCAGCCATCTGTTCGTCAACTGCGCCGAACGGCACGGGATGAAGGTGGAGGCGATCGATGTCGAGTGGGGCGAGGCGGTGCCCGCCGATGAGGTGGAGGCCCGCCTGAAGGCCGACACCGGCCACGAGTTCAAAGGTGTGCTGATCGTCCACAACGAAACCGCTACCGGGGTGACGAGCGACGTTGCCGCGGTCCGCCGGGCCATGGACGCGGCCGGGCACCCGGCTCTCCTCTACGTCGACGGAGTCAGCTCCATCGGAAGCCTGAACTTCGAGATGGACGAGTGGGGGGTCGACCTGGCCATCACCGGCTCACAGAAGGGCCTGATGCTTCCGGCCGGCCTCGGGATCCTCTGCGTCAGCCCGCGGGCGATGGCCCTGGTGGAAACCGCCGGTTGCAACCGCTGCTTCTTCGACCTGAGGGATATGTCGACCGCCAACAAGGGCGGCTACTTCCCGTACACTCCGGCACTGTCGCTGTTGTTCGGGCTGCGTGAGTCGCTGGACATGCTGCTCGAGGAGGGGATGGAGCAGGTCTACTCCCGCCACCACCGGCTGGCCGAGGGGGTCAGAGCGGCGGTCGCCGCCTGGGGCCTCCAGCTCTGCGCTCGCAAACCGGAGTGGAACTCGGACACCGTGAGCGCGGTGATGGTGCCGGAAGGGGTCGACGGAGCTTCGGTGATCGCGCACGCCTTCCGCCGGCACAACCTGGCGCTGGGCGCCGGGCTGGCCCGGATGGCCGGCAAGCTGTTCCGCATCGGCCACATGGGCGACGTCAACGACCTGATGGTCCTCGGCGCCCTGGCGGGGGCCGAGATGGCGATGGCCGACGCCGGCATCGACGTCAAGTTCGGCAGCGGCCCAGGGGCGGCGGCCGCCTACTACCAGAGCCACCCGGCCAAGAGCGACGGTTGAGCGATCGTCCCCGCGTCGTGGTCACCCGGCGGCTGCCGGGACCGGTCGAGGAGGAGCTGGTAAGTCGGTTCGATGCACAGCTCAACCCCGAGGACCGGCCGTTTTCCGCCGGTGAGCTGGCCGAGGCCGCCGGCGCTGCCCAAGCCCTCCTGCCGACCGTCACCGACAAGGTAACCGCCGAGGTCCTATCCGCCGGCTCCGGCGAGTTGAAAATCGTCGCCAACTTCGGGGTCGGATACAACAACATCGATGTGGATGCCGCCCGCGAGCTCGGGATCGTCGTCACGAACACGCCCGGGGTCCTGACCGACTGCACTGCCGACATCGCCATGATCCTGTTGTTGACCGTCGCCCGGCGTACCGGAGAAGGGGAACGGCAGCTGCGGGCAGGAGATTGGACCGGTTGGCGCCCCACCCACATGTTGGGGACCAAGGTCGCCGGGAAGACGCTGGGGATAGTCGGGCTGGGGCGGATCGGTAAGGCTGTCGCTAAGCGGGCCCATCACGGGTTCGGCATGCGCATCCTCTACCACGACTCCTACCCCATCCCAGAGGCCGAAGCTGCGGCACTGGGTGCGGAGGAGCGAAGCCTCGAGGACCTGCTGGCCGAGAGCGACTTCGTCACGCTGCACTGCCCGGCCACCCCCGAAACCCGCCACCTGATCAACTCCGAAACGCTGAAAACGATGAAGCCGGGAGCGTTCTTGATCAACAGCGCCCGGGGCGATGTAGTCGACGAGGCGGCCCTGGTCGAAGCACTGCAGTCCGGCACCATCGCGGGGGCCGGGTTGGATGTTTACGAGGGCGAGCCCTCGGTCACCCCGGAGCTGCTTGAGATGGAAAACGTGGTGCTCCTGCCCCACCTGGGGAGCGCGTCGACGGAAACCCGCGTCGCCATGGGAATGCGGGCAGTGGAGAACCTGGACGCCTACTTCAAGGGAGATCCGCCGCCGGACCGGGTGGCCTGAGTCAGGGGGACGAGTTGCGACGCTTCACCGTGGTTTTGATTCTTGCGATAGCTCTGGCGGCATGTTCGTCGAGCACATCGAGCAGCCCTTCTCCGGGGACCGCCGCGAACGACGGGTCCGGCGGCGACGCTCTCACCGGGATCACCGTCCCGACCACTTACACGGCTTTGGTCCTCACCCCGACCAGCGGCGGAACCTTCCCGTTCGAGGGAGCCGACGGCAAGTTCCACGTTGCCTACAACCTGATCATCCAGAACGCCTCCTCCCAACCCGTGACCTTGGAGAAGCTCGAGATCGTCGATGCCAAAGCGCCGGAGAAGGTTGTCGCGTCGTTCTCGGGTAAGTCTTTCGTCGACCCGGCCTGCCCCTACGGAGACTGCAACCGTCTGCGTCAGGTCACCAGCCAGCCGGTCCAGGACGCGGTGATTCCCATCCACGAGAGCCGCCTGTTCTACGTCGACTTCGCTTTCGATTCCCTCGACACGGCACCAAAGGCCGTGCTGCACCACATCTACGGGACCGGCAAGGCAAGCCTCTTTTCCCCGGCATTGGGACCCTTCGACTACCTCTCTACGCCGTTCGACCTCTCCGCCGGCACGCCACGGGTCATCAGTCCTCCGCTGAAAGGGACCAACTGGGTGGCCTTCAGCGGGTGCTGCGAGCCGGGGTTCCCGCATCGGGACGCAGCTCTCCCGGCCGGCGGCCACATCGGCAACAGCCAGACGTTCGCCATCGACTGGAAGCGGACCAACGACGAGGGTGCCTTCTACACCGGGGACAAGACCAAGAACGAGAGCTATGTCGACTATGGGGAACCGATTCTGGCGGTGGCAAACGCAACCGTGGTGTCGGTCTTGAACGACGTCGAAGCCAACGCACCGGGCGTCCAGCCGGTCAGGGATCCAGTGCTTCGCACGAAGTTGACCCTCGAGAACGTGGACGGCAACCATGTCGTCCTCGACCTGGGTGACGGCGTCTACGCCATGTACGCCCACTTCCAGAAGGGTTCCATCACCGTCAAGAAGGGTGACCAGGTGAAGACGGGCGACAAGCTCGGCGACCTCGGCAACACCGGCAACGCCAATGCATCCCACCTTCACTTCCAGCTGATGGACGGACCGGACTTCATCACCGCCAACGGTTTGCCGTACGTGATCGACAGCTTCACCTACCGCGGGCAGGTGCCCCTACAAACCGTGCTCGACGCCGACGACTTCGTGAGCGGTACCTTCTTTCCCGAGGGGCTGGGGAGCGGTGAGGCCCGCCAGAACCAACTGCCGTTGAATCTCGCCATCGTAGATTTCCCGAGCTGAACGCCTAGGGCGGTGCAAGCCTCTTTCGATGGATCAGAGTGAGGCCTTTCGATCAGCCCTTGCCGCCGAACGAGAAGAGGTCGGGGCCAGGTTGGCCTCCCTGAATCGCCAGTTCGACGACTTCGTCGAGTCGTCGGCATTTGTTTCGACCGACGACGAACACGACCCCGACGGCTCAACCGTCGCATTTGAGCGGGCGAAGATCGGCGCTCTCCAAACGCAGGCCGCCGCCCACCTCTCAGATGTCGACGAAGCTCTTCGGCGCCTGGATTCCGGAACCTTCGGTACCTGCGAAAAATGCGGCGGGCCAATCGGCGCAGAGCGCCTGATCGCTCGACCGAGGTCCCGGCACTGTTTCGGCTGTGCTTCGTCCGGCGGTGCCCACCCCACCGGCGGCTAGACCTCGCGCCGGTGGTCCGCCAGCTCGTCGAGCTCCGATGAGGGGACAAGACGCTCGATCAAAGGAAAGAGCTCGTCCTCTTCGAACCTTACGTGGAGCGTCAGCGTTTCCGAGATCTCGATGAGTAGCTCGGCCGTCACTGCCGATTGACTGAGCTCACGCCTGAGTGCACCCACAAGGCGGTGGATCTTCAGGTGTTCCATTAGGGCTCGTGCCACCAGGGGCCGGGCCTCGTCCAGCTCGGCCGCCGGTGGAAAGAACAGCTCCTCCTCCTCGCGGAAGTGGTGGAGCGCCCGGCCGAGGTAGAAGTTGAGGAAGTTGTCGGCGGCCCGGACGCGCTCCGCCCGGTCGGTAGACGCCGCGAGATCCTTCAGGCGCCGAGCCTGGGCCAGAGCGTGATGATGATCCCGAGTTAGTGGAAGGAGGGCCTGCTGCCGCTTGGGCATTTGTCTATCCTTTCTTGGCCCTTAACCGTCGCCGCCCGCGCCGTTCGGAGATGCCAGTCAACCACGTGAGGTCCTCCTTATGGGTCGATGTAGGGTGAAGGCGATGAGACGCGCCGTTCGCAACCTGTTGGGCATCCTCCTGCTGCTCCTGCCGGCCTGTTCCTCCCAGTCCGACCTTGTCGACGAGCCGGCCGCCTCGGCCTCGCCGTCACCCTCCCCGGAGCCCGTGTCGGCGGCCGACGCGGTCCTCGACGGCAACGGCCTGGGAATCATCAGCTTCGGCGACGACGAAGCGGCGGTGAGCGAGACCATGGACTCCGCCTTCGGCTCTCACGACACGGCGAGCTTCCCATGCTCCACCGGCGCTTACGACCGGATCGACCGCTGGGGTGCGCTGCAGCTGAGGTTCAAGGGTGAAGACCTGGTCGGCTAAAGCTACAGCAGCTCGAGCAGCGCCCGGCGCGGCGAGCCGACCAAGGACGACCTGAGGACGGAGAAGGGCATCGGTTTGGGGTCTTCGGTCGACCAGATCAAGGCGGCGTACGGCGAGGTCCGCGTCGATTCGACCACCGCCGTCAAGTACTTCCTCCCCACGCCCGGGGGCGAGGTCGTTGCGTGGTTCGGCGACGTCATCCCGGCTTCGGACGGCAGCACGGGCTCCAGCGGGGCGATCCTGATAGAGGCCGGACCCACCTGCCTGGAGGAGTAGGAGAACAGTCCCTACCGGGAAGGGAGCCGAACCACCGACTCAAAGAACTGGTCGACCTCCTGCACCGCCTTCATGAACCTGTTGAGGTCCGCCGGCTTGGTGACGTAGGCGTTGGCGTGCAGGTCGTAGCTGCTCAAGATGTCCTCCTCCGCCGACGACGTGGTGAGGATGACCACCGGAATGCGCCGAAGGTCCTCGTCGGACTTGATGCTTGCCAGCACCTCGCGTCCATCCCGCCGGGGAAGGTTCAGATCGAGCAGGATCAGATCGGGCCGAACCGCGTTCACGTGCCGGCCTTCCCGGCGAAGAAACAGGAGCGCATCCTCGCCGTTGTTCACAACGTGGAGAGTGTTTTCTCCGTTCTCGGTCTCGAGCGCCTCCCTGGTGAGCAGCACGTCGCCCGGATCGTCCTCGACCAGCAGAATGTCCATGGTCCTAGCCTGCGAGGGGTTGTTCATAGCTTCCTCCGATCAATGCAGGAAGGGCGAGGACAAAGGTTGTGCCGCCCTGTGAGCCGGGGTCGATCCAGATCCGACCCCCGTGGTACTCGACGATCTTGCGACACAGGGCCAAACCTATCCCCGTGCCCGGGTACTCCTCCTTGGGATGCAGCCGTTGGAAAATGACGAATATGCGCTCGGCGTAGCTGGGGTCGATGCCGATGCCGTTGTCCCCCACCCGGATGATCCACTCGTCCTCGACGATCTCCGCGCCGATCCTCACCACCGGTGCAACTCCCGGCCGGCGAAACTTGATGGCGTTCTCGACGAGATTTTGAAACAGGGAGGTGAGAAGGGTCAGGTCGCCCAGCACTTCCGGAAGCCCGGTGGAGGTCACGCCGGCGCCGGTCTCCTCGATGGTCAGCTTCAGATTTTCGAGCGCCATGTGAAGAGCAACCTCCGTATCGACCTGGCTGAACGCCGGGGTTACCCGCCCGATCCGGGAAAACGCGAGCAGATCGTTGATGAGCAGCTGCATACGCTGGGCTCCGTCGACGGCAAAACCGATGTACTGATCCGCGCGGTCGTCGAGCTGCCCCCCGTAGCGCTTCTGGAGAAGCTGACAAAACGAGACCACCTTGCGCAGGGGTTCCTGGAGGTCGTGGGAGGCGACGTAGGCAAACTGCTCCAGCTCGGCGTTCGACCGTGCCAGCTCGTCCGTTTGCTCGAGAAGGTCCTCCCTGGCCAGCCGCACCTCCTCCAGGTCGGCAAGGATGCGGGTTCGCATTCCCTCGATCGCCGACCCGAGAACGGCAATCTCCCTGGGGCCGGACGGCGTCACCGTGTGGCTCAGATCGCCGTTGGCGACCTGCTGGGCGTCGTCGCCCAAGCGTCGCAACGGTTGGGCAACCCAATTCCCGTAGCCGACCCTGAGCCGGAACCCAACGGTCGCCATGACGGCTATTCCGAGAATCAGAACTGCGGCCAGCACGTAGGTGCCCCGATCCAGCCGGACCAGCACCAGGTCCCGGAATTCCGCGAGCTTATTCGAGTAGGTATCGAAGGCCGACAGAAAGGACCCGAACCTCTTCCCGGTCCGTCCCAGCTCGGCGTCGGTGAGGTTGATCTCCGCCCCCGACTGCTTCGAGGCAATTGCCGCCGATGCGGATTGCTGCGTCCACTCATCCGCAAGCCGATGAGCCCGAAGAAAATCGTTCCGCAGCGTGGGCTGGTCCCGGAGCAAGCGTTGGATGCGGTTCGATGTCGCGCGCTGGACTTCGCCCCCCCGCTGATAGCGCAGAAGAAACTCTTGGTCGCCGGTGAGCAGGAACCCGCGGACTGCAGCTTCCTGGTCTATGAGCGCAGCCAGGTAGTCGCGGGACGTGCTCTGCGCCGGATCGACTTGGTCGACCAACACGGTGCGCTCGTCCAGCACCCGGACGAAGTAGAACGCTCCGATTACCACCGAAACCGTGGCGAGAGTCAGTGCGATCACACCGAACGAGGAGACACGCGCGCCGAGACTGCTCTGTTTAATCGGCAATCTCCGACCGCGCATCGGTATCAAGCCCAGGTCTTCGATGCGGGCGAGAGGGCGAGCATCGCGACGTCGTCGGGCAGCAGGCCGCCGTTCATCGACTCGACGTGGTCGAGCAGACGATCTAGGTAGTCGTCGATTCCGGCCGACCCGACGGACAGTCCCTCGGCGACTTCGAGCAAACCTTCCAAGCCCAGCCTGTCGCCGGACAGAACCCTGCCCTCGAACAGTCCGTCTGTGTAGAGGAAGAGCGCCCAAGAGCTGCCCAGCTCGACGTCCATTGCCGGCCACGACGGGTCGTCCCCTATTCCGAGGGGCGGGCCGGGACGAACTTCAGTGAGGAAACGAAGGCGTCCGCCAAACAGCAGGGGCGGCGGGTGCCCCGCGAGCCTTACCCGTGCGCCGGTGCGGTCGGGAGCCAGGGTGAGATCGCACATCGTCGCAAACGTCTCATCGCCTGCACGTTCCTGGCTGCACAGTATGTTGAGTGCCGGCAGGACGTCCTCTTCGGGAACTCCGCCGACCACCAGGGCCCGCCAGCCAACCCGCATGGCCACGCCGAGAGCTGCCTCTTCCGGACCGTGCCCGCTGACGTCGCCGATCATCGCCCGAACCGATCCATCGGGCCTCTCGACCGCGTCGAGATAGTCCCCTCCCACGACCGCGATCCGGCCGCTCGGCCGGTAGCGGGTGGCGTGGGACAAAGCCGGATCGCTGATGAGCGGGCGGGGAAGCAGTCCCCGCATCAAGCGGGCATTTTCTCCCCGGTACAGGGCGGCCTCCAGCAGCTGCCGGGATGACTCGTCGGCACCGCGGCGCTGAACTGCGTAGCGAATCGCTCTGCCCAGGAGCAACCCGTCGACCTCACCTTTGACCAGGTAGTCCTGGGCGCCGGCGGCCACCGCCTCGAGGCCCCTCGACTTGTCCGCCAGACCGGTCAGGACCACCAGGGCGGCGCCGGGGGCGCTCTTCAAGATCAGCTCGACCGCCTCGAGCCCTTCGGCGTCGGGCAAACCCAGATCGACCAGGACGCACTGGATTCCATCGATCAACAACGGGAGGGTCTCTCTTATCGACCGTGCGCGCGTGAGCTCGTACGACTCATCGGCATCTTCGAGCATCTCGGCGACGAGCATGGCGTCGCCTTCGTCGTCCTCTACGAGCAGGACTCTCACCGGCCCTTTGGCCAGCGGGTGCATCACGGCTAGGGTAGCCGGGCCCATCCTCGGTCGCAGTGACTGGATCAAACGATTCTCCGAGAAAGCGCGCGGCCTTCCTCGGGCTAACCTTCGACCTTCACTTCTCCCGAGGGGTGGCCGCCCGGCGGTTTTCTTGGCCTGGGACTACCCTCGCTATGAAGGGTAGCAGGTGTGGCCGCCCGCCCAAACGGTTTTATTGATGGGCGCGACAGCGTCCGGCGGGTTGATCCGGCGACGGAGGGGATTGCGCGAAAGAGGCGCGAGCGCTACCATTGGTTGTTTGTGTCTGGACGCACGAAAACAAACCTTTCGGTGCTTCCGTACTCAGAATACCAGAGGATTTCGAGTCGTGCAAGGACGATCGGAGGTTGCATGACGGATCAGGTGCTGGCGCAGGAGATCGCTGCAGAACAGGACGAGGTGACCGCGATGTACGACCGGCTCGATGTCCTGCGGGAGCGGGCTCGGGCCGAGCTTCATAGAGTGCAGGTCGAAGAGACCGTCGACACCAATCAGGGCTGGACGCAACGCGAGTCGTTCACGGATCTGTATTCCGGGCGATTCTCCCAGCTGTCGTCGGTGGAGAGCGGACTGTGCTTCGGGCGGATCGACGAAACCGGCGGCGACCGCTTCCACATCGGCCGAATCGGACTGGTGGACGAGGGCTACGACCCGATCCTGATCGACTGGCGCGCCCCCGTCGCCCAGGTCTTCTACCGCGCCACCGCGGCCGACCCCCTCGGCGTCAAGCGGCGGCGGCACATCCGGCTGCGCGGCCGGACTGTTGCCGGGGTGGACGACGATGTCCTCGACCTCGACGCGCTCGGCGACGCCGAGCGCAGCACCCTGATCGGCGAGGCGGCGCTGCTGTCGTCGCTCAGCGCGAGCCGCACCGGCCGGATGAACGAGATCGTCGCGACGATCCAGACCGAGCAGGACAAGATCATCCGCTCCCCGCTGCCCGGCATACTCGTCGTCCAGGGTGGTCCCGGCACCGGCAAGACCGTTGTCGCGCTGCACCGGGCGGCCTACCTCCTCTACACCCATCGTGAGCAGTTCGCACGCAGCGGCGTCCTCGTGGTCGGACCGAACAGCACGTTCCTACGCTACATCGACCAGGTGCTCCCCTCACTCGGTGAGACCAACGTGGTGCTGACGACGATCGGCGATCTCTACCCGGGCCTGACGGCGACCGCTCCGGAGTCGTCTGCCGCAGCACGGATCAAAGGCGGCCTCGCCATGGCCGGGGTCCTCGAACAGGCAGTCCGCGGTTTTCAGCTGGTCCCGGCTGCCTCCATCAAGCTGAACGCTGCCGGAGAGAACGAGCTCTTCCTGAGCCCGGGCGCCGTACGCCAAGCGCAGGAGGAGGCCCGGGAGTCGGACGAGCCGCACAACCAGGCGCGGGGAATCTTCGTCCGGCGGATCCTCGACACCCTGGCCAACCAGATCGTCGATGGGCTAAAGCGTCGGTTCGCCGGCGCCGAGGACATCGAGGACATCGACGACATCGACGACATTCGCAAGGAGCTGTCCGAGGACGACCGGGTACAAGCTGTAGTGGCCCGGCTCTGGCCCGAGCTCACGCCTCAGCTCCTCGTCTCGGTGCTGTTCGCCTCGTCCGACCGGCTGGCCGCCGCCGCACCACACCTCACCGCCGCGGAGCGGGAGGCGGTGCTCCGGCCGCTCGGTGCCGGCTGGACGCAGTCGGATGTCGCCCTGCTCGACGAGGCGGCCGAGCTGCTCGGCGACACAGGCGCCGCCGTCGCCGCACGCAAGCGTGAGGCGGCCGAGCTCGACTCCGCCGAGGCGTCGAACCGGGAGTACGCCCGGGGCTTGGTCGACATCGAGCTGACCGCCGACCGGATCGTGATCATGCCCTGGGAGATCGAGCAGTTCGCCGACCTCGTCGCCCAGAGGACTCAGCTGCTCGAGAACCCGGTCTCGCTGGCGGAGCGGGCTGCCACCGACCGCACCTGGGCCTTCGGACACGTCATCGTTGACGAGGCGCAGGAGCTCTCCGAGATGGACTGGCGCATCCTGATGCGCCGCTGCCCCCGGCGCTCGATGACAATTGTCGGCGACATCGCCCAGACCGGCTCGGCGGGAGGGGTACGCTCCTGGGCTGAGATGCTCGACAGGTATGCGCCGGGGCGGTGGCGCAGTGCCGAGCTGACCGTCAACTACCGCACCCCGGCGGAGATCATGGCCGTCGCGGGAGACGTCCTTGCCGCGATCGACCCGTCCCTGGAACCGCCGGTCTCGGTTCGTGCGACGGGCGTCGAGCCGTGGATCCGGAGCGTGCCCGCCGAGGAGTTCACCGACGCCTTGATCGCCGCGGTCAAGGCCGAGCGCGAGGCGATCGGCGACGGCCGGCTTGCCGTCATCGTCCCTACGCCGCGGTTCGCCGAGTTTGCCGCGGCACTACCCGATGTTGCCAACGGTCTCGATAGGTCGGTCCTCGACGCGGAGGTCGCAGTGTTGGACGTGCCCCGCGCCAAGGGCCTCGAGTTCGACGCGGTGCTGATCGCGGACCCGGCTGGTATCGTCGTCGAATCCGGACGCGGCCTGTCCGACCTGTACGTCGCGGTGTCCCGCGCCACCAAACGTCTGGGTATCCTTAGCCCGGGCAGCCTTCCGGAGGTGCTGCTCGCTCCCGTGCGCGCCGGAAGTAGCGGATCCTAAGAACGTGCCAAAAGTCCCGGTATAACCCTGCGAACAGCCCTATCCGGCAGTCTTCTCAATCTTTACCTTGGTAAGTAGGAGAGCTTCTGCACCATTCTCCCGAACCTGAAGGGCATAGGAAATTAATCGAACCAAGCAGATGGCACTTGACGACAAGGTCAAGGTCGCCCGGCTGCTCAAGGAAAACCGCGGCTTTCTTCGATGAAGATCCTCGTCATAGACGATGATCCGATCGTGCGAACGATCGTTTCGGGTCTCCTTGCCCACCTGGGGCACGAAGCCGCCGTTGCGGAGAATGGCGAGCTTGGCTGGAACCATCTGTTGGCCAACGACGTCGACGTCGTGATCTGCGACTGGCAGATGCCCCAGCTGAGCGGAGTTGACCTGTCTTCGAGGATACGAAACCATCCGGAGATCCTGTATCCCTACTTCATTCTGCTCACCGTGCGCGACGAATATCAGGACGTGCTCACCAGCGTGAGAGCCGGGGTGGATGACCACCTCTCCAAACCTCTCGACCCCGAAGTGCTCGAGGCACGACTGATCGTCGCCGCCCGGGTGAGAGCTCTCCACAAGGAGATGTATGCCACTCGCGAGGCTCTCGAGGCGGCCAATACCCGCCTGGAAGACGCCGCCCATCACGATGCGCTGACCGGCCTGGGAAACCGGCTTCTTCTCAACACGGATCTCCCGAGTGTCCAGGCAAGATTTATGCGGGAAGGTTACCCGTACTCGGTTGCCCTCTTCGACATCGATCATTTCAAGGCGTACAACGATAGCTATGGACATCAAAAGGGCGACGCTCTCCTCGCCAGTGTCGGCGCAATCTTCGCGTCGAGCCTTAGAAAGGGCGACTCGGCCTACCGCTACGGAGGAGAGGAGTTCCTGGTGGTTTTCCCCAACAGGACGCTTGAGGAAGCAACTCAGGGTGCGGAGCGACTACGGATCCTGATGGGCGAAGGCACCGGCCTCGAGGGTCTGCCCGAGCCCATTTGCATGAGCTGTGGGATCGCCTGCGCCGAAATTGACGTGTCGATTGACGACATCGTGGGCCGGGCGGACACGGCTCTCTACCGCGCAAAGACCTCCGGTCGGAACCGACTTGTCTCATGGACTCCGGGCGAGCCGAATGATGGTGCGAGAGTTGAATAACAGTCGGACAGCCGAGGACCTGGGGGGAGAGGCGCAATTCCGCGCTCTGCTGGAGAGCGCGCCGGACGGGATAGTTGTGGTTGGCAGCGACGGTCTCATACGTCTGGTCAACCGGCAGACCGAGGCCATGTTCGGCTATCCGAGAGACGAGCTTGTCGGCGAACCGGTTGAGAAGCTTATCCCCAAACCCAGCTCCGGCAGGCATCCGAACCTGCGAGCCGGGTACTTCGCAAACCCCTCGGTCAGGGCCATGGGGGCAGGTTTGGAGCTGGCCGCCCGGCGCAAGGACGGGTCCGAGTTCCCGGTCGACATCTCGCTCTCCCCTCTTCAGACCAAGGAAGGGGTGCTGGTTTCGGCGGCGGTACGCGACGTCACCGAGCGCAAACGGGCGGAGGCCGCCCTCAAGGAGCGGGAGGAGCAGCTTGCACAGGCACGCGACGAGGCTCTGGAGGCATCTCGACTCAAGTCGCAGTTCCTCGCCAACATGAGCCACGAGATCCGAACTCCCATGAACGGCGTCCTCGGGATGGCCCAGCTCATCTTGAACGCCGACCTCGATGCCGAGCAGCGGACACGAATGATGCAACTGAAGGAGTCTGCCGAGACGTTGTTGACGATCATCAACGACATCCTCGACTTTTCGAAGATAGAGGCGGGCAAGCTCAACATCGCGGTTGAGGATTTCCATCTGTCGAACACGGTGAGCAGCTGTCTCAGGGTTCTTGCATCTCAGGCTTCGGAAAAGGGGCTTGTCTTCACTGTTGCGATGAATCAAGAGGTGCCCGAGTGGGTCACCGGCGACTCGGTCAGGCTGCGACAGATATTGCTCAACGTCGTCGGCAATGCCGTCAAATTCACCGAACGGGGGCAAGTCGAGGTCAGGATTGACCCTTCTGGTTGGGATCGGGTGCGGTTCACGGTCCGGGATTCGGGCATCGGGCTCGACTCTTCGGCGAAGGAACGCCTTCTTGCACCCTTCTCGCAGGGTGACAGTTCGACGACCCGTCGTTTCGGGGGGACCGGGTTAGGTCTGGCGATAAGCCGGCAGCTCCTGGAGCTGATGGGAGGATCTCTGGATTTCTCCAGCTCGCCGGGAGAGGGAGCGGTCTTTTGGTTTGACCTCCGCCTGCCCGAGGCCGAGCCACGGTCCGACCAATATTCAGTGGCCGAGGCCGACACCCAAGCCAACTTTCCGTCAAGTCGCCACCACGCGGCGGACAGCGATGACCGATTCCTCGTTGTGGACGACTCGCGCATCAACCGTGAGGTGGCAAAGGGGTTCCTGCGTAACCTCGGTTACCAGGCCGAGACCGTGTCGTCGGGTTTCGAGGCTCTGGCAGCTCTACGTTCCAAATCCTTTGCCGGCATTTTGATGGACTGCCTGATGCCGGAAATGGACGGTTACGAAGCCACCCGCCGGATTCGGGAGATGGAAGGCGAAGGCCGGCGTACCCCCATCATTGCTTTGACGGCCGCCGCTATGAGCGGCGACCGGGAGAGGTGCCTGGCGGCGGGGATGGACGACTACATCTCCAAGCCCCTGGAGATCGGAACTCTGCGGGCAGTGGTGAATCGCAGGGTCACCGGGAACCTGCCCGCTCCTACCGCAAGCCAACCCGCCGAGGACGCGTCGGGGTCTCAATCAACCTTGTCAGAGCACCTGCGGGAGCTCCGTACCCTGCTTCCCGAAACAGCCTTCCACGAAGTGCGTAAGGACTTCCTCACCACCACGGGGCAGTTGATCGAAGAGCTCGGGGACTCGGTTCGGTCCGGAGATGTCCCAAAGGCCCTGAACCTGACCCATCAGTTGAAAGGGAGTATGGCAACCTTTGGCGCCGTCAAGTTGAGCGAGCTGGCGCGCCGTCTGGAAGAGAGACTGAAGGCGGGAGGCAACGATCCAGAGGAGGTCGTGTCTTTGATCGACGCTGAATACGCCCGGGATTGCGCAGTCGTCTCCGAGATTCAGTGACCGACTTCGGGGAGTCCCTGACACAAAATATGCGATTGAGGTAGTTGCGAGGATAGTGTGTGAGTTCATCACATAGTGGACAGATGTCGCGGGACATAGTGGACACCTACTTCGGAGGTGTTCATGAACCTTGGGCGGTACGTGGTCGATGCGGTGGTGATCGAGGGACCTAGCGCCAGAGAGGTTGCCAGGGCGCACGGAGTCTCCAAGAGTTGGGTGTGCGAACTAGTTGCTCGGTACCACGCCGGTGGTTACCCGGCCTTAGAGCCGAAGTCCCGCCGCCCGGCATCGGTTCCGACTCGAACCTCGGATGAGCTTGAGGACGAAATCGTCCTTTTGCGAAAGCAGCTGGCCGATGACGGCCTGGATGGCGGGGCGCAGACCATTCACTATCAATTGTCCTTGCGCCGGGAAACCGTGCCTTCGGTGGCGACGATCTGGCGGGTGCTCAAACGGCGCGGGTTTGTAGTCCCGCAGCCGCACAAGCGTCCCCGAAGCTCGTGGACCCGGTTTGAGGCATCCTTGCCGAACGAGTGCTGGCAGTCGGACATGAGCAAAACAGTCCCGATGATCTTTCGGCCCTATTCTCTGCCGCGGGTTGAAGCCGATGTCAGATCGGAGATTCTGTGATCGTGACTACCTCGCTCGGCCCCAACGGCAAGCCCATGGAGGTGCCGTGTGCGGCTTGGTTGATCGCTCCCGCATAGCCCACAACAAACTCGCCGGCTCCTTTTGAGTGACGGCGCGCCGTAGGTTCACCGAGCCGGCCAACAAGCGGTCCGGTCGACCAGGAGCCGCGGCGACCAGCCGCGGCACCAGCACCGGTAGTCCAGCCCGATGGTGTGGCAGAACTCGACCGAGGCCGGGTCGCCGCTCGGTCAACGCCGGCCGGCGTGCAGCCGATGCTTCACGTGGGTATTGGGTGAACACCGAGACTCAAGGAAGCTGAAACGTCGAGGCTAGGTGCTCAATATCGAGCGAGCCCTCTCGGTTGCGCTCAATTTCGGTAGATATAATCCTATCTTCCGTCGGAGCTGCTCGAACCAGATTGGCATTATCGCCGTGGCGAAGCTGCAGAGCATCGACAAGGCTCGAGGTACTAGCCCTAGTCCTCCGAAACGAGCCGCTTCGCCTATCCGGCGGCATGACCTCCGCGGCACCGAGCTCTCAAGGTCCTCGACGGGTTCCCACTCAGCGATCCAGGCTGCTGTTCTGGAGCTTCAGCGGACCATCGGGAACCGGGCGGTGGTGGCCTTACTCGACCAGAGAATGGCTTCGGGGCCGGCGACCAAGCTAACCATTCAACGGCTACCGCTATACAAGGAGTTTCTCAGTCACGCACAGAGCAAATCGAAGCTCTTAACGAGCGATGTCTTCACAACGAAGGCGGGCGAAGCGGCGAGAGGAATCAACGAGGACATGTCCGGCCAAGGAAGTATTCCGGACGCATATAAGGCTTGGCAAAAGGGTCGGCCTCCCGAAAAAGCTCAATCCCTGAATCTCTTGATCAACCTGTACGACGTGATTACTTTCTGGGAAACGCTCAATGCCGTGAACGCGAGCGCTGCATGGTTCAAACCCGCGACTGAGGTGCTCATCACGGTGAAGGAAAGGATCAAAACCGATGTTGCAACCGCAACTGATCGGGCCTCAGCAGGTGGCGCCAAGAAGCGTAAGAAACATCTTCCCCCGCCTGCTGAGCAGGATTCGCCCCTTCGACCCACTAAGTCCGCTCCCAACGAAAGACCCGACTGGATGCAAACGGTGGGCATACCTGAGACGTACTACAACAAGTATCTAAAGGGCGACCTCGTCCTTTTTCTGAAGCTTTCAGAGTTCTACACCTACCTCGAAGCAGGTGAATTACCGCTTGCGAGTGCCGCCTATAAGCAAATAGAAAACCAGCCGGGAATGTATTTGATCAGGCCTATGATTCTCGCCCATTTCACAGGTCAAGCGGGATTGGCAGGTCTGGTCGGGACCCAGTCAACTGGCCGGGGGCAGTTGACCGACGATGAAAAAACGGCGATCAAGCTGTACAGCGAACTGGAATATAGCGCCATGAATCTTCAACTGCGGACGGGGCAGAAAGGGAAGGCTGATTTGACGTCCGCAATGCAATTGGTCGTTTCTGGAATGAACAAACTCCCACCTTACAAAGGAATCGCCTACCGTACTTTCGTTACCGAACCGAAACACTACTTCGACGTGATCCAGCCGGGCACCCTGATCGTAGACCTTGCGTTCCAAAGCGCGTCGCCTTCGCTAAAGGGCGTGGAAGCGTTCTTGTCCCAGCAAACAGGGACCAAGCACATCTATTGCATGATCCACTCGAAGTCCGCCGTAAATATCATGGATTTCGCCAGCTTAAAGAAAGAGGGCGAAGTACTGTTCCGACCGGGCACCAAATTCAGACTGGAAAAAGTGTGGGAGCACAAGAACGGCAAAGTGCCCCCAGGGGCTCCCGCAGAAGCCCAGATGATCCTCCACAAGCAGGGCGAAAAGAAGACCGGGGGAGTGCAGGATGACAAGGGGAATCTGCTACAGAAGGGGATTAAAACCGGATTGACGGAGAAGGACGTCATGGCCGGGAAATTCACCGAGCAAGAGAAGCAAACTATGGTTTGGTACAAGGTAAAAGTCCTTGAGATGGTGGAGGTCTGAGGATGCCGCCCCGCCTCTTCAGCGGGACCTATCAAATTCCGGGCACCGCCGAGCAAGCGGAAGTGGTCCACGTGTCACCGATCTACACCAGTGAGATCCGTGTGCGTCGGCTGCCGGATGATGCAGACCACGAACCGCTGAACGCCCTCCTTGCGCACATCTCGATCTTGGAGCTGGATCATCTGGTGCAGGCTGCGGCGAGCGGCAAGACCTTCATCGTCGAGCCGCTGGATGACCTCCTGCCGCGGCCCGGATGGAAGATCGACACCCAAAGTGCCGACGATGCGTCCGCGTACACGCTGCATGTGCTCGAGAACGGCGCCGTTCATCGGGGCTCACGGCGCGAGCTGCTGCTCCTCCTCGAACTGGCATCGCGAAGCGCCATTGCGCCGTTCGAAGGTCAACCGCCGCCCCATCAATGGGTTCAACGCTTACGGAATGCGCATGAGCAGCTCATCGAGACACTCCAGGGTGAGCCGCTGTTCGATCGAGCGCCTACCGATGAGGGAAACATCCGATCCACGCGCTGAACACCAAGCGGCCGGATAGCCTGAGGGCACCAAAACCTGGATGCTGGTACCCCTTTTCGGGTTTGGAGAGCAAACTCCCCTGTCAGCAGGTAGGCGACCAGCCGGGCCTTTGTCGTGTGCCGGCAAAGCGATAGAACCTTGCGCCAGTGCTCCGCGGTGAGGTCTTGCAGCCATCGGAGGTCGGTGGCAGACACGAAAGTTCTGACGTCCAATGCGCTCAGACGCGGAAGGCTGCGGCTGCGCTGGCGCGCTGCGGCCAGGGCCTGACGAGCCCCGCCGGACTGGTTGGTTCGCCACCGCGTTAGCTGCTCGTTCACGCCGACGCGGGCTGCGCCGATCGCGTCGGGCAGGCCAGCGCGCGCATTCGAGGGCGGCGTCGCGGGAGATCAGCAACATTCCTGCAAGGAGGTCGGCTTCCTTTTCGAGCTGTTGGTCCCGGACCCGGCATCCGCCTGGACCGATCCCAGGGCCAGGGGAGTACTCAAGGAGCAGATGCGCGAGTTCGCGGGCGAGTGAGTTCGCGAGACGGCCGTTGGCCTGTACGGACGGGTTGAAGATGATCAGGCGGCCGGTGGCAACAAGAAGGTTCCGGCGGCAAAACACCGCTGATTGGGACAGTGAGCTCGCCCGGGATGACTGCGACAACCGAAACACAGTGACAGCATCTCGCGAAAGGCTCCGCCCGCCCCCGTCCCCGGTAGCTGAATAGGCTTCGCTGGATGACGTCGTCGCTGCCGCTGACTCGATCTCGGATGAAATTATCGTTGGGTAGACGTTGGGTAGACAAAGGGCCCCGGAAATTTCCCAAGGGCCCCTATTTGTGCCTGAAATCTGGTTGCGAGGATAGGATTTGAACCTATGACCTTCGGGTTATGAGCCCGACGAGCTACCAGACTGCTCCACCTCGCGAAGCCAGGTTAACACAAGGCGGCCGGCTAACCTCCGGAACCGAGAGCCCTGCTCAAGGCGTCCTTCGCCTCCTGCAGCTTGCTGCCGTAGGTCGCCCAATCCCCGTTGCGGGCGGCGGCATCCGCCTCGTTCAGGCTCTGCTGCGCTTGCTGAAGGAGCTGGTCCCTGGTCTGGCCCGAGGCCCCCGGAGAGGCTCCCGGAGACGGGCTGGCGGCCGGCGACGGGCTCGCTCCGGGCTCCGGCGTCGGAGTCCCTCCGGGCAGCGGAGGCGCCCCGCCGACCCCCGACGGGCCCCCTACCAGCAGGCCCTGGAGGGCTCCTTCGAGCGTCGGGAACATCACCACCTTGTCCGAGCTAGCCAGGATCACGTACTTGAGCTCCGGTATCGCCTCCTGGCTCGCCTGCAGGAAGAGCGGTTGTGAGTAGAGCAGATGGTTGCCGACGGGTATCACCAGCAGGTTGCCCAGGATCACCTTGGAACCTGCCTCGTCGAGGAGCGTGCGGGTGCGCGAGATCTCCTCGTTGGCGTTGATCCGGGAGTTGATCTGCCCGACGCCGTCGATCTGCCTGCCGGACGGGAAGCGCATATCGACGAGCTGGCCGAACTCCTCCGGATCCGACTTCGCCGCCAGCAGCGAGATCATGTTGGGCTTGCCTCGGGGGTTCATCGGCAGGATCAGAACGTACTCGTCCTTGTTCGACCCGGGCAGCTGCATCAACACGTAATACGGCTCCAGCTCGGTTGAACCGGTGCCGGCGGTGTCGCCGCTGGGGTTGGTGGGAATCACCCACTCGTCCTCGCGCTGGTAGAAGGCGTCGGTGTTGACCATGTGGTAGCGGCGATAGACGTTGGTCTGGATCCGGAACAGATCCTCCGGGTAGCGCACGTGTGAACGCAGCGCCTCGGGCATCCCGGTGGCGTCGGTGAAGAGCGACGGGAACGCCTTCTTCCACGCCTGGATGATCGGGTCTTTGGTGTCCCAGACGTAGAGCTTGACCGTGCCGTCGTAGGCATCGACCGTGGCCTTGACCGAGTTGCGGATGTAGTTCGCAACCTCGTCGACGCTCGGACCGGCCTGCGCACCCCGCAGGTGGGTGAGGGTGGTGAGGTCGATGCTCTGAGAGTACGGGTAGTAGTTGCTGACGGTGTAGGCATCGACCATCCACACCAACCTGCCGCCGGCGATAACTGCGTAGGGGTCTCCGTCGAACTCCAGGAACGGCGCCGCCTTGGCGACCCTGTCCCTGACCTGGCGGTTGTAGAGGATCTTGGAATCGGAGTTGATCAGGCCGCTGATCGCCAGGTTCACGTCCTTGAAGTTCCACGCAAACGCGAGCCGGCGCAGCAGGCCGCCCACCTGTACCCCCGCCTTGCCGGAGTAGGTTGTCGTCTTGTTCTGCACCGGGGAGGTGTAGTCGAGCTCCGGTTGTTCGGTGTTGACGATCGAGTAGTTGGGCGGGGTCTCGCCGAAGTAGATTCCGGGCTGGTCGAGCTTGAGCACATCGCTGTCGGTTATCGGAGGGATGTCGCGAACCAGCAGCGTCGGCCGGCCCTCGGAGCCGCCGGTGGTGCTGGTCTGGCTGGTCGGGCTGGCGACCGCGCCGTAACCGTGGGTGTAGACGAGGTGGTCGTTCTGCCAGGTACGGCTCTCGAGGTCGATTGGGTCGAGCTCCCGCGGCGACAGCATCAGCTGGCGCAGTTTGCCGTCGATCGTGTAGCGGTCGACGTCGACATCCTGGAACTGGTAGTAGCTGCGGATCTCCTGCAGCTGCTTGTACGCGGTCTTCAGGGTCTGAGGGTCCCAGAGCCGGACGTTCTCGAGGGCGGTCTTGTCCTCCTGGATCGCATCGACGGTAATGCCGGGCTCGACGGGGAACTCCTTCACCTCGATGCCCTCGATACCGAAGGCCTGCCGTGTCGCTTCGATGTTGTCGGTGATGTAGGGCCGCTCCTTCTGAAGCTCGGCCGGTTCGACCCGCAGGCGCTGGACGATGAACGGGAACAGCCCCGCCGCAAGCAGGGAGGTGAGCAGCCACAACCCGACGCCGATGAGCGGCAGCGTCCAACCCCGGAAGCGGATGTTGATCAGGAAGAGGATGGCGCTGATTATCGAGATCGCGATGAGGAGCTTGAGAGCCGGAAGCTCGGCGCTGACGTCGGTGAACGAAGCTCCCTGGACGACGCCGCGGGGCGAGTAGAGCAGCTCGAACTGGTTGAGCCGGTAGCCCCAGGCTCGCAGCAGCGCCATCAGGCCGATCAACACCGAAAGGTGCACCTTGACCTGAGGAGAGACCCGGTTGATCGTCGCCTGGGGCCGGATCGCTCCGGTGATGTAGTAGGTGGCCGACACCATCAAGGTGATCACGACGAGAGCGGTGAAAAGCCATCCGTAGATCGCTTGGTACATCGGGAGACGGAAAACGTAGAAGCCGATGTCGCGGTGGAAGATCGGGTCGTCTACGTTGAACGGCACCGCGTTCGCCGCCAGCGTAAAACGGTCCCACAGGGGGGCCATTCGCAACGAGAAAAGGATGCCGAGGATCGCGCTGGCGCCAATCGGTATCCAGCGGGACAGCGGGATGAAGGCCTCCCGCAGTCGGGCGAGCGGGTCGTCCTCGCTGGCGGGCACCCGGTAGCTGGGCAGCCCGCGCCCCACGAACAGCAGGTTGAGCAGGCATACCACGAAGAAAATGACGAAGAAGATGCCCACCAGTCCTGCTCTGGTCTGCAGGATCTTCCAGAAGACGCTCTGGAAGCCGACTTCGCGGAACCACAGAAGGTCGGTGTAGAGGGTGACGATCGTCGATATCGAGATGATCGCCAGGAACAGGATCAACGCCAGCACCACGCGAGCGCGGCGGGCTCTACCCGGGGGCGAGATCCTTGTTACCACTGAGGATGAAGCTTAAACGCTCTTCAGAGTGCAGGCGCACCCGCCGTGGGCGGGCGGGGTCAGGTGGCCGCTGGGGAAGGTAGATTGCAGCGCCACCGCTCCGGCGGCGACATTTCGAGCGCACACGTCGCTCGGGCATTCGATTTCTTCTGACAGCACCCACTGCTTGCGTTTCTTGTTCTTGCTGAAGCCGTCGACCAGTCCCTGGTTGAAGGCGGCGTAAACGATGCCTTCGCCCAGCATCTCGGTTCGCACACCCTTCCAGACCCGGAAGACGTCGCTCGCTCGTTCGGCGATCGCGGTCGGGGTGTCCTGCGCTTCCAACCCCTTTTGCACTGCTTTCGATATCTCAGCTCTCAGCGGGTTCACCACCTGACGGGCAACGAGGTTGCTCACCGCCTTGACCGGGTCGGCCGTGCCGGGCCCGCCCGCCGCCTTGCGGCCCTCGGCGAAAGCCTTGCTGAGAGCTTCGCTGAGCCCCCCCTGGAACCGGCTGAACTGCTCGGGCATCGGAACGAGGTTGTCGTCGAGCGCCCCCTTGCCGCGGCGGGTGCGCAGCCGGTCGAGGAGGTCGTTGTGGTCCTCCTGAAGCAGTCGCTTCAAACGGCGAGATGCCTGGACCGGCAGATCTCCCAGCGCCGCTGCGCGCAGGTCCAGCATGGGGTCGGCGGGAACCGGCTCGGGAGCAGCGACCGGCTCCGATCTCTCCGCTACCGCGACCGCTGCCGCAGGTGCAGGTGCAGATGCCGCGGTTGCTGGTGCCGCGGTTGCTGGTGCCGCGGTTTCTGCTGCGGGCGCCGGCCTTGCAGGTGTCTTGGCCGGCTCTGAGGGCTTGGTTTGCCGGGTGCGGCGGATCTCATCGAGGAGCTGGCTAAGCGAGGATGCCTCATCCGTAAGCTGGTCTGCCTCGGCCGGAGGGGCCGCCGATTCGACGGGGGCGCCCTCAGCGACCATCTCGGCAGCAGCTTGTGCCTCCGTCGCGGCAGGTGGGGCAGCTTCCGGCTCCGGCGAGGCCGGCGCCGGCTGGGGGGTCTTGGTCTCGGGAGCCTTGGCCTTCGATTTGACCGCGGGGGCCGGGGCCGAAACGGGGGCGGGAGCCGGAACAGGGGCGGGGGCCGGAACAGGAGCGGCCTGCTCGGCTGCTTTTTTGGGCGGAGCGGACTCGGTAGGCGGCTCTACCGGCGGCTCGGGCAATGCCCTTCGCTCCGCCGCCCGGCGCTGTAACTCGGCCGCGGCTTGCCTCTCGACGGCGGCCTGGCGCTCGGCGGCCAGCCGTTCGACCATCTGCCGCTCCGCCGACTGCCGCTCTCCGGCCGATTGGCGTTCCACCGCAGCTTGCCGCTCGCCGGCCTGCCGTTCGATGCTCTGGCGCTCGTCGTCCGGACGATCGGGCGGGCGCTGGCCCTCGGCCTGCAGCCGAGCCCGAACGGCCTGGCGCTGCGGCGACTCGACGGGCACCCTCAGACGGGCGACCGTCTCCGCCAGGCGCCGGCCGATGTCCTCCATCTGCGAAGCGATCATGCTGCGGGACTCGCGGATCCGCTCCAGCTCTTGCTGGGCCCCCCGCTTCGCGTTCTCGACCTCGGCGAAGATCTTCTCGGCCCGAAGCCGGGCATCGGTTACGATGCCGGCCGCCTCCCGCATCGCCTTCTCGTGGAGCTCCTCGGCCACCTCCTCAGCAGCCATCAGGATCTTCTCGGTCTCGAGGGCAACCTGGTGGAAGGCGTCGCTGCGCGGGTCGGTCGGGGGGCCCGGAATCGGCCTGGAAACGACCGGCGCAGGGCCTTGAGCAGTCTCCGGCACCGGTGCTTGCTTTGCTTCGTCGAGCTGCCGCCGCACCGAGTCGAGCTCCGCCTTGGCGGCGGACGACTCGGCCCGTGCGTCGTCCAGAGTGGCCGCCAGCTCTCGGGCACGGCCCTGCAGCTGGCGCATTGCTCGGGCGACGTCCGCCTTGAAGGCATCTACCTCATCGCGGGCGTAACCGCGCAGCGAAACCAGGAACTCGCGGTTCTCGATGTCTTCCGGCTTCATCGCTGCAACACTACTCGGGGACCAGTGCCCCTTCCAGTAATGTCTGGCTAAAGCTCACGCCGGCCCGTCGAGCAGGTCCTGCACGATCCCGTAGAGCTCGTCGACGATCCGGCGCAGGTCGGGAGGCAGCAGCGGGAGTATCGATGTGCTCCCCGGAGAGGGCGAAACCGAGGGCGAAGGAGCTGCCGCCCGGGGGGTCGTCACCGGAACGGGCAGGGATCCGCTCGGGCGGGAAGGCCGGGTAACCGGCGGAGCGATGGGCGAGGGCTGCGGGATGGGGATGCCGTTGATCTCGGTCCTCAGCCGGCTCACCAGCGCGTCGGTAGGCACCCCGAACTCGACCGCCAGCAGTCCCCAGGAGGCGCCGAGAGTGTTGAGGGTCAGAGCCTCCAGGTAAGTCTCGGCCTTGTCCGACTCGCCCGCCTCTTCGGCAAACGCCAGCGCCAGCACCAGGTTGGAGCGGGGAATCGATGCAAAGGGGGCCAGCTCTGCAGGCCCGATCCCGATCGCCTTCAAGCGTTCGACCAGGGCCGGAGGCGTCGACGTGCCGAACTGTGCGTCGAATCCGGTGGCAAGGTTGGCAAGGCTGGCATCGGTATCGAGCGCGGTCTGGAGAAAGCGGCGATCCAGTGCGTCGGCGGCGCTGATTCGCAGGGGACGGGCATTCTCCAACCGGCCGTCCGGTGTCAGCTCGACCTGCCAGTAGGCGGGGAGCTCGATGTTCTGATCCCCTGCGCGCAACTTCACGTTCCTGGCTTCGTAAGCACCGATCCTGCCCGTCGGCCCGTCGATGCGGATCATCCCCGAGTCCAGCCCGGCCGTGGCGGAGCCGGTCGTCACCTGAAGGGAAGCGCCGGCGGTCACCAGCAGGCTGCCGGTGCGCAGGGTCACCGCGGACCCACCCGGCAGCTCGAGGGAGCCCTTCGACAGCTCGAGGTCGCCGGCGGAAAGCGTCACCCTGGCGTTCCCGTCCCCCTCGGCCGTCACTATGTCGCCGGCCAGCACCGCGGTCTGAGTCTGAATTACGGTATTCGAGGTTCCACGCCGAAGCACCGTTCGGCCCTCCAGCGCGCTGACCGTCCCCAGCTCGGCAGGCCGGCCCGGCTCCTCCTGCATGGTGCACGACGTTGCCAGGACGGCCGCGACCGCCAGCAAGGCCCCCCACCGCATACGCGGCCTCCGGAGGATCACGAGGCTTCGGGAAAGATCAGAGTAAAAACTGAGCCCCTGCTCGGTTCACTGCGGACTTCCAGCCTGCCGCCGTGGCCCTCGACGATGCGCCGGACGTACGCCAGCCCCAGCCCGAGACCGCCGTAGGCCCGGGTCTCGGAGCCGTCGGCCTGGACGAAGTTCTGCCCGATGCGCAGGAGCTGGTCCTCCCCAATCCCGATGCCTTCGTCGGCAACCGATATGGCGATGCTGCCGCCGCTTCTCCCATTCTTGCTGTGGGAGGCGGAGAGGGCGACCTTGCCGCCGTTGGGGCTGAACTTGACCGCGTTGTCCATCAGCTCGCTGATGGCGAGAGGCACCATCCGGCGATCGGCCCTGATGCTCGGCAGAGCCTCGAAACCGCTCCGCTCGAACTGGTGCTTGGGGCTGGTCTGCGCCCATTTGTCGACCAGCTCCGAAGTTATCTGGTCGAAATCGATAGACACCTTGTTGGGCGACAGCCTCCCAGCCTCCATCGCCGAGAAGTCGACAAGCATCTCGACGATCCGCTCCAGCCGCTCGGCCGAGGCGAGGATGCCGTCGAGGAAGGTCTGCGCCTGTGAGCGAGGAATCTCTTTGCGGCGCAGGATGTCGGCGTACCCCTTGATCGGCGTGATCGGAGTGCGCAGCTCGTGCGAGATGTTGGCGAGGAACTCAGTCTTCATCTTCTCGATCTCGACCTCCCGGGTGAGGTCACGGACGACCGCCACCGCCCCCAGCACCTCGCTGTTCTCGTCCTCGATCGGCGCCGAGGTCACCACCACCGGCAGGTTGGAACGGCTGACGCCGGCGACCTTGCCGCTGACGGCTCCCTTCTTGAGATCGTAGATCGAAGGGCTCAAGGGACCTCCCGACGGGTCCTGCAGCTGCAGGATCTCACTCACCGGGCGACCCACAGCCTCCGACTGCTTGACTTCGAGGATGCGCTCCGCCTCCCGGTTGAAAGCGACGACCACACCGTGGTTGTCTACCGCGACCATACCGTCGGTCATCGATTGCAGAATCGTCTCGAGCTGGCGGCGGAGCCCCATCTGCTCCTCGGCGGTGTCCTTGAGATCCTGGGTGAGCGTCGACAGGGAGGCGGTCATCTGGTCGAAAGTCTCCCCCAGCACACCGACCTCGTCGAAGGTGCGCGGCACGACCCGGATCGACAGGTCGCCTTCCCGCACCTTCTCGGCAGCTTCGGTCAGGTCGCGGATCGGTTGGGTGATGCGGGAACCGAACAGCAGGGACAGGCCGATGCCCATGATCGTCGCCCATAACGCGATGAAGAACAGCGGGGTCGCCAGGTTGCCCTGTGCCAGACCCACGACCTCGGAGCGGCTGCTGAACACCATCGCCCCGATTACCGCCTGGTCCTCGGTACGGACCAGAGGCACGTAGGAGCTGAAGTACTCCTCGCCGCCGATGTTGGTCTCCAGCGCGATCCGCCGGCCGTCGTCGAAAAGGGTTCTCGCCTGAGGCTGGTTGCCGGGTAAGACCCCGGCCGAGGACTGGGTGGAGCTCTCGAGCACAGAGCTGCGGCTGATGAGGTAGTACTCGTCGCCGGCCGGCGTCTGGCTTTCCAGGTAGTTGCGATCGATCAGCCTGCCGAGCACTACCACCCCCACCTGGTTGGTGGAGTTCGGCGCGAGCACCGGAGCGGCGCCGATCGCGGTGATCTTGCTGGGGCTGACCGTGTCGAGCGACGCCGCCTCGGCGTTCTGCTTGAGCGCGTTCTGCACCACCTGGGTGCCGACCAGCCCGACCACGTCGGCGATCTCCAGCGTCGGAGTGCCGCCGGGACCGATTGCCGAAACTGCGAGCAGGGCCCCGGTGGGGTTGAGGCAGGCCAGGAAATCGAAGCTGTCGAACTGGCCCTCGGGCTGCTGGAGGTTGCGCACGAGTGCCGGCAGGACGTCCGGGCGGGTGGCGAAAACCTCCCGCACGCTGTCCAGCCGGGCAAGCCTCTTTGCCTGGGTGGCGAGATCGCTCTTCTGAGCATCGAGCAGCCGCGACTGGACATCGCCCTCCTGGCGCGCTTGCTGTATCGACCCTTCGGTGATGCTGGCCGTGAAGATCTGCGTCATCGCCCCCGAGATAGCGACGACCACCACCAGCATCAGCCCGATGAAGACCGCCACCACCCGAGCCTGAATCGAGGTTCGAACCACCTGGCCCAACCAGGCCAGAACCGTTAGGCCGCCGGCCAGCCGGAGTCCGTGTACGACGAGCCACAGGGTGCCCGGCTGCTCGTTGCTCAGACTGTCTACCGCGACGAACATGACCTCGGAAGCCGCGAAGAGGGCAATGGCCAGGATCAGGCGGCGCACTGCAGGAACGGTGGGCATCCGTCCGCGGGTTTCGCTCGACTCGGGGGGCGGCGCGGAGTCGGCTTCGGTTTCGGAAGTCTTTCCTCGAATGAGCGGCTGAATGCCGGCCACCAGCATCACATAGGAGGTCAGGCGAATAACCGTCACGCCGACGTTCTGTTCGGAGGCGATGATCTGGGAGCCGTGAAGGGCTTCGCCTATGGCGAGCAGCAGCCAGCCCGTACCGAAGAAGAACCTGCGGGCGTTTCCGTCAGGAACGTATTTCGGGCGGTAGATCGTAACCCAAACGCCCCCGAAAGCTGCCACTGTCACCAGGAAGCTGGTGGCAAAGTGGAAAGGGGCTGGAAGTAAGTCCATGCTCCTCAATTTACGCTCTGGCAAATGAGCGTTCTATCCAATCGGCACAAAACCGTTTTCTTTAAGCTCTTTTTTGGTTTGACGAAGAAATTTCTAAGCGGCGAGCTTGCGCAGCGCCCGGATGGCGTCGGACAGGGTCGATATCCCGACGACCTTCATGCTCTTGGGAGCCACCTTCTTGGCTTCCGCAAGCTCTTCCTTCGGCACCAGGAAGACATCCGCCCCCGCCTTCTCTGCCCCCTTCACCTTTAGGTCCACCGAGCCCACCCCGCCCACCTTCCCGCTTTGCTCGGGGAGGTTCTCGATGGTTCCCGTGCCTGCGATGACCCGGCCCCCGGTGAGGTCCTCGGGCACCAGCCGGTCGTAGATCGACACGGCAAAGATCAAGCCGGCTGAGGGACCGCCGATGTCGTCGGCATCGATCGATATTGCTATCGGAGCCTTGTGGCTCTGGCTGACTACGACCCCGATCTCAGGCTTGCCCGGCCTTTTCTGCGGTTCGGCGGTACGAACGTCGAACGTCTTCTCCTCGCTCCCCCGCCGCACCTGCACCTCCACCGGCGCATCGACGTCCAGCTTCTCGAGGATTCCCGACATCTGCTCGATATTGGTAACCGAGGAACCGTTGAGGGCGACGATCACGTCGCCCGGCTCGACCTTGCCGTCCGACGGACCCTTCGAGTCGACCTGGTTGACGAATACGCCGTCCTCGATCGACGGCATACCGAGCTCGTTCAGGGCCGCGGTGGCTGCGTCAGACTCGCTCTGGGTCATCTGCGCCGCCTGGGTCCCCTCGGTCTGCTTGTCGGACTGGCCGGACGGGTAGATCGCCTCCCGGGGCAGGACGTGCTGGTCGGGGCTGAGCAAACCCTTCAAGATCTCCAGCGTGGTCGAGCCCGAGGGCGACTTCACGCGGGCGGTCGTCAGGTGGATCGACCCCTTCGACGGGTAGGTCGGGGCATCGATCTTCGACCGCTCCTCGACGTTCACCGCCGGGCCCGGCTCGAGGACCAGCAACGGCAGCTCGATGAAAAATGCTCCCGCGATGACCGGCGACAGGATGAGCAACGTAAACAGGGCGGCGACGAACCATCGTTTCATTCTTCTTGCTCTCCGCTCAGGCCAGGCAGGGACCGGTGTCGACCGGTGAGTTCCTTGCTCTCGCCTGATCCAGCTTGGGAGCCACCGCCGCCGAGGTCAGAGCGTAAGCGATGTCCTGATTCAGCAGGGACGACGCAAAGACCACGCCGGCCACGTCGCCGCCCGATGTGATGAACGGACCCCCAGAGTTACCGGGACGGACCTTGGCGTCGAGCTGGTAGACGTCGCGGGACACGAGCTGCTTGCTGTAGATGTCACGCCCGACCGCGTCGTCGAACTTGCCGCGCACCGCACCCGGCTCGGCGTCGAAGGGGCCCCCGCCCGGGAAGCCGAGTACCGCGCCCTGCTGGCCGCGCGGCACATCGCTTCGAACCAGGTTCAGAGCCCGCCCGCTCAGGTCGGTGGTCCTGAGCACCGCAACATCCATCCGCGGGTCGAACAGCAACACCGTGGCCGCGTGCGGCCTGCCGCGGGCGTCGAGCACGGTCGGCCGGTCCACACCCGCCACAACATGTGCGTTTGTTATCACTAGATCCTGACCGGCCAGGAAGCCCGAGCCGGTGGTGATCCGGGTTCCGCAGCCTGCGGAGCGTATCTCGTAGACGCTCGGCCGCGACGCCTCGATGGCCGCCCGCACCTCTGGACCTGCATTCACCGTTACTCCCGGGGCCGGGCTGGGCTCGAGCTCGGCGAACACCGGCGGGAAGCCGCTCGGCAGGAAGGTCCGCTGGATCGCCGAGAACACCGAAGGTGCGGGCGGGAGACGGTTCGTGAGCCCCCGCATGATCTTCGACTCCTGGAAGGCGGCGGTGACGTCTCCCAGGCCGATCTGAGCCATCATCCCGCCCACCAGCCAGACGCCGATGAGACTGGCGATCAGGGCGATGCCCATCCCGCCCGCCATGTTCACCGTCTTGAGGGGCGGGAGCTGGAGCACTCCCCAGGTGGTCTTGGCGCCTATATATCGCCCGATGGTCCCCAGGAGCGATGCAATGCCGAACAGGGTCAGCGTGACCGCGACAATCTTGCCTGCCGGGTTTTCGATCATCTGCGAGATCACCGGGCCCAGCCGGGCTCCGATCACCAGCCCCAACCCGAACCCCGCGTAGGAGAACAGCTGGATCGCTGCTCCCTGGATGGCACCGTTGATGGCCGCGCCGACGAGCAGGGCCAGTATCACGAGGTCAACCCAGTTGACCTCGCCGAGGAGTGGGAGGTTCAACTTCTGATGTCTACGAAAAGGTCCTTGAGCAGTGACATGGTTTCCAGGCATTTGCCGGCACCGTTCACCACGCACTCGAGTGGCCGGTCGGTCAGATGAACCGGAACGTCGCACTCCTCCGCAATCCTCATGCCGAGCCCCCGGAGCATGCCGCCTCCTCCGGTGAGGGCGATCCCGCGGGCAAGGATGTCCTGGCCGAGCTCGGGCGGCGTCTCGGCAAGAGCGGAGACCACCGCTTTCAGGATCTGCTCGACCGGATCTGCTATCGCCTCCCGGATCTCCTCCGAGGTGACGTGTGCCGTCTTGGGAAGTCCGGTCCCCAGGTCGCGGCCCGTGATCTCCGCCTTCTCCTCCTCGGCGAGCGGGAAAGCCGAACCCACCGCAATCTTGATCTGCTCGGCGGTGCGCTCGCCTACGACCAGCGAGTACTCGTCACGGATGTAGCGCGAGATCGCGTCGTCGATGTCGAAACCGCCCACCTTGATCGACTTGTTGACGACCATGCCCCCCATCGATAAAACGCCGACCTCGCTGGTTCCGCCGCCGATGTCGACGATGAGGTTGCCGGTCGGCTCCTGGATCGGAAGGTCGGCTCCGATGGCTGCAGCCAGCGGCTCCTCGATCAGGTAGGCGGAGCGAGCACCTGCCGACATCGCGGCGTCCTGCAGGGCCCGCCGCTCGACCGGTGTGATCCCGGTGGGCACCGATATCAACACTCGCACCCGTGCTGTCCTCTTCCGTACACCCACTTTTTCCATGAGCATGCGGATGTACCGCTCGGTGGTGTTGAAGTCGCTGATCGCACCACGGCGCAACGGCCGTTCGGCTACGACGTAGCCGGGCGTCTGGTCGAGCATGCGGTAGGCATCCCGACCGACCGCCAGCACCTGGCCGTTCTCGCGGTTCAACGCGATCACCGAAGGTTCGTTCAGGACGATTCCCTGCCCACTCGCATAGATCAATGTGTTGGCTGTTCCCAGATCTATCGCGAGGTCCCTCATCAGCGCGGTGCGGGTCCCTTACCCTCCCCGTCCGGATTGAGAGCTTTGATGGCGCGCTGGAACGTATCGACGGTCTTCGAAGGGTCTGAATCGTAGCGCCTGCGCAAGATCAAGTATCCGATGATCGAGGCGGCCATGACGAAGGCGAAGAGGAGATAGGCCAAAGCTTCGAGCTCCTTGAATCGGAAGGCGGAAAGTCCGGATAGACAAGAGGTTAACAGCCATCGGTGAAAAGACAGGTCCGCCAGAACCGGTTCTCGGCGCTCTGCCGGTAATCCCGGGAGCGCTCCCGGCTCTAAGTTTGAAGGCAAAAAAGGTCAGCTCAGCGCCGGTAACGACCAGCTACTGAGCGACCTGAGTTGTTGGAAAGTTTTTTTAAGTCTTAGTTACGGACTGCGAGGATCACCGCGAAGATCGTGCCCAGAATCATCAGGATCACGAAGTTGAGCGGGTTTACAAGATTGTCCATATTTGGACCTCCTGTTAATCGAAGGTTATGCGAACGGCGAGATTCTACACGATCCTAAATACCCCTCTCCACCGCCTGACAACCCGATCGCTGCCACGCAGCCCACTGGTGGGAAGATGATGTGATGGAAGGCATCGACAACGGCGAGCTGGTCCGCCGCCTGCTCCAAATTCCGATCCTGCGTGAGCTCAACAGCCTTCTGCGTAGCGCCACCAGGCCGGTCGACTGGAAACTCGCGGAACAGATCTCCGACGCGGTGGCCAGCTCGGCGACCCGATCGCACAAGGCGTCTCCCGCCGACGTCGATGAGCTCCAGACCGACTGCCGGATCGCCGAGCTGGCGGTGGTTGGCAACTCCGGGCTCGGGCCGGTGCAGGGAATTTCCCACGTTCAGCTGCTCGGACGGGCACAGTGGGCGCAGCTCAACCTGGACACTCTCAAGCCGCTCACCGAACGGCTTGCCTCCCGCCTATCCTCGGGCGGCGGGCTGGCGCAAGCGGTGCCGGTGCGTTCGCTCATCGAGGCGGTCGGACCTCTGCTGATGGGAGCGCAGTTCGGCATGGTCTTCGGCTACCTGTCGCACAAGGCGCTGGGGCTGTGGGATCTCTGCCTCCCCCGCAGCCAGTCCGGGCGGCTCTACTTCAACTTCTCGAACATCGTCGAGGTCGAGAGGGAGCTCGACGTGGACCCCAAGCAGTTCCGGATGTGGCTGGCGGTGCACGAGGTCTCCTCGGAGCTGCACTTCCAGGCCGTCCAGTGGACCCGTCCCTATCTGCAAGGGTTGATCGAGCAGTACGTCGATGCCGCCGAGCTTGACTCCTCAGAGCTGGCGAGCAAGCTGCGGAACATCTCCGACCCGGAGGAGCTCGGCTCCATCTTGCAGCGTCCGGAGGACCTGCTGCCGATGCTCCGCACGCCGGCGCAGGCGGTGATCGCCGAGAAGATCGAGTGCTTCCTGGGCCTGAACGAGGCGTACACCGGCCTGGTCACCCGGCGTGCCTGCATGGCGCTCGTGGAGCAGTTCGACAAGATCCGTGAAGGTATCAGCCGCCGATCTGCCGAACGCTCGTCGCCCGAGCGGATGCTCGAGAAGCTGTTCGGCGTCGATCTCAGCCTCCGTACTCTGCGCACCAGTGAGAGGTTCGTCGCGGCGCTGGAGGAGGCGGGGCTGTTGGGGGTGCTATGGCAGAAGCCGCAGAACCTGCCGTCGATCGAGGAGCTGGCCCAGCCGGAACGCTGGATCAGCCGGGTGGGCGTCGCCTAAGCGCGCAGAGCCGACCCGACCATCGGTCCGGTCGGCCGGGTGAGCCCCCGCTTGGGCTCGAGCGTCACCGCCACGGTGTCCCGGTCCGCCACCGCGGTGTTGAGGTTGACCACCGCCAGACCGTCCTCGGCCGGCACGAACTCGCCGACGTTCGTCGGTCCTCCACCCTCAGCGGATAGCCACACCGTGTAGACCTTGCCGTCGGGATCCTGCAGCCCGGTGAGGATCACCGCCGCTTTGCCCGCCGACTCCGACACGACGACGCTGCCGTTCACGTCGGAGAAATCGCCTGAGGTCTTCATCGGGAGAATCAAGGCGGAACCGGCGCTGGCTACCTCGAAAGCCTGCTCCTGCGCCGCCAGCTGTGCTTGCTGGCGTGCGATCAGGTCGTTGCTCTCCATCAGCTGGCGGGTTCCTACGGCACCGATGGCGAACACGGCAGCCGCAGCGAGGGCCGCAGCCACTCGCCCGCCCGGCCGGCGGGCACGGCGAACCGACGTGATGCTCGTCGGCGGCACCATCTGCCGTGTACGAGCTGCCTCGTTCAGGATCCGCTCCCGAAGCTGCATCGACGGTTCGATGGGCGGCACCGCCAGCCCAAGCATTCCGGTGGTGGTCTCGTGGCTTGCCAGCACATCGGAGCATTCCCGGCAGACCTTGAGATGGGCGACCAGCTCCTCCTCCTCGCCGGGGGGAAGTGCGTCGAGCGCCAGCAACGGGATGAGGCCCCGCAACTCCTCGTGGGTCATGAGTTCCCCGGGCCGAGAATTGTTCTCAGCTTGATCATTCCGTCACGCATGCGCGTCTTTGCCGTGCCTAGGGGAATCCCCAGGCGCGCCGCCACATCGCTGTAGGTCAAACCTTGCATGTAGGCCAACTCCAGCGCCTCCCGCTGCACGTCCGACAGCTGCGCCAGGGCAGCGCGGACGTTGCGCCGGCGCATCGCCAGCCAGGCCTCCTCCACCACATCGTTCTCGTTGTACTCCTGAGGCTCGGCGGCGAACTGCTCCTCACGCCGCCGGACCGACGATTCGCGCCGGATGGCGTCTACCGCCTTGTGATGAACGATGCCCAGCAGGAAAGCCTCGGCGGTGCCTCTTCGCACATCGAAGCGGCCGGGCCGCTGCCATATCGATAAGAAGGCTTCCTGCACAACTTCCTCCGCAATCGTCTTATTGCCGCAGATCTTCCAGGCCAGGCCGAGCGCAGAGCGGCCGTACCTGTCGAAAAGCCCGGCAAGGCAGCTCTGATCCCCCGCAGCGATGCCAGCCAGAAGCTGTTCGTCGTTGGGGGACCCGGCAAAATCGTCGAGCTTTGATGCCCGGCTCTTCACAGGGCTATTCGGAGCCGGGAGGGGCGGCGGATTGGGGGTGGGGAATCGGCCTTGGTTCCTGCAGCGATTCCGGCAGGGGGCAGTTCAGCCGAGCCGCCTCCGCCGGCCGAACAAATCTTTTTAAAGGACCAATCCACTCGACCATTATTTCGAGAATATCCATAGAATCTGCGACCGGAGGCAGGACCCAATATAAGGAGGCTCGGATGAGTGTAGCTCAGAAGTTTGCGGTGACATTCGGCAGTATCTATGTCCTTGTCGGCATCCTGGGATTCGTAGTACAGGCGGGCGGGACGACGAACCAGACCGGAAACGAGCTGCTCGGTATCTTCGGCGTCACCGCCGCTCACAACCTGGTTCACCTGTTGATCGGCTTCATCTGGCTCGCCGCATCGACCTCAGCCGCCAACGCCAGGTCGTCATCGCTGGCAATCGGTGTCGTCTACATCTTGGTGGGCGTTATCGGCCTTTTCAACCTCGAATTCATCAACGACCTGCTGTTCCTCAACGCTGCAGACCACGTGCTGCACTTCGGCACCGGTTTCCTGGCATTGGCCGTCGGGCTCGGCAAGCTAGACGCGGCCATGGCGTAAGCCAATCGAGTAAAGGCGTAAGCCAAACAAGTAAAGAAGTCTATTAGAGGCGGCCCTCCGAGGCCGCCTCTTGTATTTGCTGATGATAGAGTTGGTGCGAGGGCACGGTCAGGTCCATGCGTCATGCAGTACCCAGCAGTTCCCTCGGGTAGAAGCACAGAGGCCTAGAAATCTTCGAGGGAGGGCATTGCAATATGGCCACCGGAACAGTCAAGTGGTTTAGCGCGGAGAAGGGCTACGGATTCATCTCACGTCAGGACGGAGATGATGTGTTCGTGCACTTCAGCGCCATCCAGGGCGAGGGCTACCGGAACCTGAACGAGGGCGATCCAGTCGAGTTTGAAGTAACTCAGGGGCCCAAGGGACTTCAGGCGGCGAACGTCGCAGTAGTCAACAAAGGTTGAACTTAGGTTCGCCGGTAGCCTGGGAGGGAAAGGTAGGGGAAGCCGACCTCAGGATCGAGATTCCGCCGTCAGGACGTATCCACGCGGAGTGGAGAACGCCGGCAGGAACCCGCAACAAGGTCGTCGACTCCATCGAACAGCTCGAACGTAGCGTGCTGTTCCAGCTAATTGTGGGAACCGAAGGCGGCAGCAAGGTAAGCGAGCAAATCGCCGAAGCTGTCGCCCTATCGCTTGCCAACCGCAAGCCGTTTGCAGGATCCACGGAAGAGGCAAGCACTGCTCCCCCGCAGAGGCGCCGGCCGAGGCCGGGCCAACCGCAGCGCAGGCGGGGCGGGGGCGGCAACCGCCCTCGCCGCCGCTAGAAGTGCCATGTCAGGTAACCTTCGGGGCGTTTAGAGGGCGTCAGATGCACTCAGGCTTCGTTCTCGGTCACCCCTTTAGGATCTAGCTAGAGGGGCTCCCTGCGGCCTCGCCTGATCGGATCTCCCGCGCTCCAAACCTCGCAAATGTTACCTGACAAGGCACTTAGTTCCCTACCGCAACAGCCTCTTCGGTACGCTCCGGCGCCTTGCCGGCACCGCAGGTGATACACATCGGATCCCGGCGCAGCCGTAGCTGGCCGAACTCCGTGCTCTGCGCATCGAAGGTGAGGATGCGGCCGATCAACGGCTCGCCGTAGCCGACGAGGATCTTAAGCGCCTCGTTCGCCTGCAAGACTCCAATCACTCCCGGGAGCACGCCCAGGACACCGGCCTCGCCTCAGGTGGGGGCCAGCTCGGGAGGAGGAGGCTCCGGGTGCATACACCGGTAGCACGGCCCCCCTTTCGCCGGCCAGAAGGTGCTTGCGTAGCCCTCGAAGCGGTAGATCGACCCGTAGATGCTCGGGATGCCGAGCTTCACCGCCGTGGAGTTGATCAGGTAGCGGGTCCCGAAGTTGTCGGTGGCGTCCAGGACCACGTCGAAATCCTGGAAGACCTCTTCGACGTTGTCCTCGGTGAGGGGTTCCTTCCATACCCGGCAGTTGACGTCCGGGTTGAGGTCGGCAATCGCCGCGGCAGCGCTCTCCGCCTTGTTCACGCCCACCCGTGAGGTGGCGTGGATGATCTGGCGCTGAAGGTTGTTCTCCTCGACGCTGTCGAAATCGACGATACCCAGGGTTCCCACACCGGCGGCGGCCAGGTAGTAGAGAGCGGGCGAGCCGAGCCCCCCGGCGCCGATCACCAGCACCTTGCCGTCGGAGATCTTCTGCTGTCCCACCTCGCCCACCTCGGGCAGGACGAAGTGGCGGGAGTAGCGATCACGCTGGGCTTCGGTCCACACCCGCGGCTTAACCACCTTGAGACCGGCGTCTTTCCAACCGTTGAAACCGCCGCTCATGTGGCGGATGTTCGTGTAACCCATCGACCTCATGGTGTTGGCTGCAAAGGCGGAGCGGTTGCCTCCGGCGCAGTAGATGATGACCGGCGCGTTCTTGTCGGGCACCTTGGACTCCGCCTGCATCTCCAGATAGCCTCGAGCGACGTGTACGGCGTTCGGAAGGTGGCCGGCGCGCCACTCGTCGCCTTCCCTGACATCGACCAGAGTGACCTTCTCGTTGGCGGCAACCTCCGCCACCTGGGCCGGGGTTAGTGCGACGTTAGCCGCCTTGGCCTCCCTCAGCAGCTCCGAACCCGACTTCGGCTTATCGTCCACGGTTAAACCTTCCTTCTCGACTCGATCATGCGGGTTTCAACAACTCGGCAAAGGCGGCTTGCAGGGCCAGCTTGGCCTGCTCGGCCTGCTCGGCCGCCGGGCCCCACCCATCCATTCCTTCCGATGGATCAAGCCCTGCTACCACCGTACTGTCTCCCTGCTCATATACCACGACATTGCACGGTAGGTGGTCGCCGACCTCCATCCCCTGCCCCCCGAGGTTGCTGGTGGCGATCAGCCGCTCCCATACCCCGAGGAAGAGGTGACGCCGCCCGGTCTCCTCTCCTATTCCCGCCGGAGCCGGCATCTCGGAAAGGATGCTGAAGCCGTGAGCTCTTAGAGAGATCCGTGCCCGCATCACCGCTTGGGGGAATTCCAGAGAGGTCCTGACCCCCAACCCGAACTCCTCTTCCATTTACCTACACTAGCGCGATGGCTTTTCTAGGTGTCCTCAGCGCCGCGGTCAACGTGTCGGAGGGGAGACGTAGGGAGGTGATCACGGCCATTGGGAAGGCGGCAGCGCGGCATGTCCCCGTGCTGGACATCCACTCCGACCCCGACCACAACCGATCGGTTTTCACCCTGTGCGGGCCGCGGGCTCACCTGGTCGACGCGGTCCTCGCAATGGCCGGGGCGGCGGTTGCAGGGATCGATCTTCGGGACCACGAGGGGGCGCACCCGCGCCTGGGAGCGGTAGACGTGGTGCCGTTCACCCCGCGTTTCGGCACGTCGATGGAGGAGGCGAAGGGTGCAGCTCAGGCCTGCGCACGCCGGCTGTGGGAAGAGCTTGCGATACCTTGCTTCCTCTACGAACGCTCGGCTGCCACAGTTGAGCGCTCGGCACTGCCGGCGATCCGGCGAGAGGCCTTCAGATCGATGCAGCCGGACCTGGGAGGGCCGAGCCCCCACCCGACCGCCGGCGCCGCCGTGGTGGGGGCTCGGGAGCCGCTGGTGGCGTTCAACGTCGATCTTCGAAGTGAGGACCTTGCCGCAGCCCGAGCGATCGCCGCAGCGATGCGGCGGACTCCAACCGTCAGGGCGCTCGGCCTGCTGCTTCAGAACCGGGGATGCGCTCAGGTGTCGATGAACCTCACCGATCCCCGCCGGGTTACCGTCTGCGACGCTTACGCCGCGGTGGCAGCCCTCGCGGAGGCGTCGAGCGTCGAGGTAGCCGGCTCGGAGCTGGTGGGCGTGGTGGCGCGAGACGATATCGGCAGCTGCGAGGTCGAGTGGCTCAACCTGCGCGCGCGTCCGAAGCTTCTTGATGAGCTGTACCGAGCGGCGACCCTGGAGCCGGGTGCTACCGAACGAGAGTGACGTTGGTACGAGCGGGAGACATCCTTCTAAGCCTTCTCCGCTCTCGTTCACTCGTTCCGCCCCAGATCCCAAACTGCTCACGATTGGCCAGCGCGTACAGGAGACACTCCTGACGAACCGAACACTCGCCACAGACCGCGCGAGCAGCTTTGGACGATCCCCCGCGTTCTGGAAAGAAGATCTCGGGATCGACCTCGGTGCAGCGGGCACTCGCTTGCCAGCTAAGCCCTTGCTGAAATATCGGCATGGTAATACTCCGTGCGTAATTACACTTCGGGGATTCTAGCATTCCGATTTAGAGGTCCGTCAAGTGAGACCGCGAAAAGTAAGAGGAAGTCCTAACTAATGTGCGCAAAAAAAGGCCCCCGGATCTCTCCGGGGGCCTTTTGCTGTATCGGGTTTTAGTGGAACGAGTCCCCGCATGCGCAGCTGCCGGCTGCGTTCGGGTTGTTGATCGTGAACCCGGACTGCTCGAAGCCTTCCAGCCAGTCGACGGAGGCACCCTTCAGGTAGGGCAGCGACATCCTGTCGACACGGACGGTGACGGCGCCCTCGGTCATGACGTTGTCGCCCTCGAGGACCTGGTCGTCGAAGAAGAGCTGGTAGCGGAGACCGGAGCAGCCGCCGGGCTGAACGGCTACCCGCAGGAAGTAGTCGGGGTTACCTTCGCGCTCGAGAAGCTCGGCGACCTTGGAAGCCGCAGTGGCGCTCAGGACGATCGACGCAGGTGCCTTGGTTGGAGCGGTGGGCTCTGCAACAGTCGTTTCCATCGGTTCCTCCTTGAGTTTTCAGTGCGACCCTTGGTGCGCATCAAAGTCAATTTTCAGCCGGTCGAGGAAGTGGGGACCTTCGCGACCTGTCGATGAATAGTAACTCAACTCCCCGGCCTAAAGAAGCTCAGGAGTTGCGTTCGCCGGGTTCGACCGCCCCCTGGGCGAACCAAGCTTCCAACTCCTCCGCGGTGGGCGCTTCCGGAGCCGGCTTCCCCTTGGTGCCCCGCATACGCTCCGGGTAGCCGACAACCGCCGCGTCGTAGTACGGGATGCCGAGCTTCTTGCAGAAGGAGCCTGCCTGGCCGCGGTCGGCAATGCTCGCCCGGGCCCACTCGCCGTCACGCGCGACGAGAAGGAGAGACTGGGAACGGGTGGGGGTTTCCGGTTCGAGATAACCTTCGACGCCTTCGTGGCTCACTGCGAACTGCTGGAGAACTCGTAGATCTGCGCGCTTGAACTTGTCGAAGAGAGCCATTACCGCGTTGCCTCGGAACCGCTGTTTGTCACCCTTACATATTCTCAGACCGGCCGTCCTTTACAAGCCGTCGATGGAGAATTCCGGGGGCCGGTCAGGATTTTTCTTCCCAGGCGGGCGGCGCCTTGAGCGGGCGAATAGACGGGGGGATCAGCTTGTGGGTGACGACCGCGCTCTCAGGCACGCGCACCACCTCTCCGGTACGCCGGATCACATGCATGCAGCGGTCCCCATCGAGCTCCTCAACGCGCATGAGCACCCCCGTGACCTCACTGAAGGGGTGCTCAGAGTCGCCGCTGATCCGGAAGAGGAGGGTGATCCTCTCCCCCAGGTTGGCCGCGCCGAGGGGGAGCTTTGCGACCTTACTCTCGCTCCTCGGAGGGAGCGAACGGACTCTCCGAAGCCCCGCCGGATGCGTCGGGGTGCTCCGTGAAGAAGGCGGCATTCGATTGGATGTAGGACTTCCACTCCGCCGGAACGTTGTCGCCTGGGAAGATCGCGTCGACCGGGCAGGCGGGAAGGCAGGCATCGCAGTCGACACACTCTTCGGGGTGGATGAAAAGCTGGTCGGCACCCTCGTAGATGCAGTCGACCGGGCATTCATCAACGCAGGCTCGGTCCTTCACGTCGATACAGGGTTCACAAATAACGTACGTCATGAACTTAACTCCTTAAGGAATCGCCGCCGAAACGAAAATTTTGACCGAGCCAGCGTCGCTTACTCGCCAGTTCATTCTATCCACAGACTTGAACGGTCGTCATCGTTTCTCGCGGCCCCTCGACAGGCGTGGGTCCGCCCCCGTTGCGCCTTCGGCTCCGCCGGGCGGACTAAGATCTAGGCAGGTCGACAGCACGGCCGCAGGCGGGTCCTTGGAAGCACGATGACGACCAGGACTCCACACGGGAGGTCAGGCATGGAAGAGGGTCGCGGAACTTGCTAGGTTGGCGCGTTATCCCACGGGTCGGCTTCGGCAACTTCACCGTCTCCCCCCACGGCCTCGGCATCGCCGTCGGGTACTTCGCAGGAACCATGTTGCTGGCCCGGCGTGCCCGGGAACGAGGCTTCAACGAGGATCACGCCTGGAACGCCGCTGCGCTGGCGGTGGTGGGAGCGATACTCGGTGCCCGCCTCGCCTACATCGCCGGCCACCTCTCGGACTTCCAGAGCCCCCTCGAGTGGCTCCAGATCTACAAGGGCGGCATATCGCTCGTCGGCGGGATGCTCGGCGGGTTTCTGGCGGGCTACATCTATGCACGGCGGATGAACATCGACTTCCTGCAGCTCACCGACCTCGGTGCCCCCGGCATCGCAATCGGTGTGGCCATCGGCCGGATCGGCGATTTGATCATCGGCGACCACCTCGGCAAAGCCACAGATGGCTGGTGGGGCTGGACCTACAAGGGGGGCGAGCTGATCTCGCAGCCCCGCTGCACCTACTCGACGGTCGACGGCTGCATTGTCCAGGGCATGACGGTCCACCAGACCGCTTTGTACGACATGATCTGGAGCCTCATCATCTTTGCAATCCTGATGCGGCTCGAGCGCAAGCCTCGCCCCAAGGGCTTCATCACGCTGACCTGGGCCTCGCTCTACGCAGTCGGCCGTATCCTCACCGACTTTGCCCGGGTCGACAAAGAGTGGTTCGGGTTAGGTCTTACCGGCAGTCAGCTGACGTCGATAGTGGTGCTGGGGGTGTGCGTGTACTTCCTGTTCGAACGCCGCGGGCTTGCCCCGGCTCCGATGGTTGTTCCCCGGGACGCCCCGATGATCCAGAGGGGCACCGGCTCGCCCGGTGTGCAAAGAGGGCAGGAATCGCCCGGTCCGGAGACTCTAGGTGAGCCCATGGTTGAAGCCGCCACCACCACGATGACGAGGCCACGGCCGAAGGTGCCGGAAGAGGAGCTCGACCCGAACGTCTCGGTCTTCCGCAAGTCCAGAGAGAGGTTGGGTCTGCCCGCCGATCGGGACCCCGGCGTGCCGGCGACGCGGGAAGCCGAGGCGGCTGAGGCTCCCGCCGCTCCGCCGGCCGCAAAACAGCCGAGGCGGAAGCCCGAGCCGGAGCCGGAGCCGGAGCCCGAGCCAGAGCCGGAGCCGGAAGCCCTCGACGAGGACCTGGACGAGTTCGACTGGGAGCCCTGAGGCTCTAGGCGCGGTTGAGGCCGCCGGTTGCCGCGCGGTACTGCTTGCCGGCGTGGTATGAGGAGCGGACCAGCGGTCCGGCCTCGATCCAGGCGAAACCCAGCTCCTTGCCGTAGTGCGAGTACTCGTCGAACTCCTCCGGCCGCACCCAGCGGTCGACCGGGAGGTGGTGGTCGTTGGAAGGCGAAAGATACTGCCCGATCGTGACCAGATCGACCCCTGCCTCGCGCAGATCCCTCAGGCACTCGAACACCTCTTCGGTGGTTTCCCCCATCCCGGCGATGATGTTCGACTTCGTGACCATCGCGGGGTCGAAGCGCTTCGCCATCGCCAGCACCTCGAGCGATCGGTCGTAGCGAAATCCGGGGCGCACTTTCCGGTGCAGCCTGCGGGGAGTCTCCAGGTTGTGGGCGAACACGTCGGGCTGCGCTGAGACCACAGTTTCGACCGCCCGCGGAACCCCCTTGAGGTCTCCGGTCAGCACCTCGACCTTGCACCCGGGCAGCATTTCCCGGATTGCTCGAACGGTGGCAGCCCAAATCCCGGCAACCTCGACCGGCGGGGCGTCGTCGCGCTCGACACCCGTCACCACCGCGAAGTTGAGACCCATCTGCCGGACCGCCTCGGCGACGCGCCGCGGCTCGTCGTGGTCCAGGGGTCCCGGCTTCCCGGTGGCGATATCGCAAAATCCGCACCGCCGGGTGCACTCCGAGCCGAGGATGAGGAAGGTCGCCTCCCGGGCTTCCCAGCACTCGTAGATGTTGGGGCAGGAAGCCTCCTCGCACACCGTATGCAGCTGCAGATCTTTGACCAGCCGCTTGAGCTCGCCGTAGTTCGGGCCGGTGCGCAGCTTGGTCTTGAGCCAGGGCGGTTTGGGAGTGCGAAGCAGTCCCCCGTCGCCCAGCTGGGCGCGGGTGGGGATCTGATCTCCTACAAAAACCATGGGCAAAGGTTAACGGAGCGGCGGAAGGTCGTCCGGCCGCCGCTCGGCGGCGATCTCGTAACAGACCCTGACGATGTCGTTTTCGTTGGGCTTGGAGAAGTAGCCTCCGTCGATGCCGAAGGGCGACCGGTTGGCCTTGGCGGAGAGGGTGCGGGGGGCGGAGTCCAGGTGCCGCCACCCGTGCTGCTTCTCCAGCACCTCCTGCATCATGAACGCGGTGGCTCCGCCCGGCACGTCTTCGTCCAGGAAGAGCACCGCGTTGGTGCGGGCAAGCGACTCCGAGATGTGTTGGTGCACGTCGAACGGGTTCAGTGTCTGGACATCGATCAGCTCGATCTCCACTCCCAGCCCGGCGAGCGTCCCCGCCGCCTCCATGGCGATGCTGCAGCACTCGCCGTAGGTGACCACGGTCAGGTCGTCTCCCTGTCGCAGGATCTCGGGGACGCCGAACGGGACCGTAAATGTGCCGACGTTATCGGGCACACGCTCCTTGTCTCGGTATCCCTTGAGCACCTCGATCACGATCCCCGGGTTGTCCGACCGCATCAGGGTGTTGTACATGCCGGCCGCCCGGGTCATGTCCCGGGGAACCGCCAGGTAGATCCCCCGGCAGGAGTGCAGCAGCATCGCCATGGGCGAGCCGGAGTGCCAGATGCCCTCGAAGCGGTGGCCCTTCGTACGAATGATCACCGGCGCCTTCTGGCCCCCGGCGGTGCGGAAGTGCAGGGTCGCCAGGTCGTCGGTCATCCCCTGGAGGGCGAATATGAGGTAGTCGAGGTACTGGATGTCGACGATGGGCCGCAGACCCCGCATGGCGGCTCCCAGGCCCTGTCCGAGGATCGTAGCTTCCCGCAGTCCGGTGTCGGTCACCCGGAGCTCCCCGTACTCGGTGTTGAGGTTCTGGAAGACCAGGTTCACGTCGCCCAGCTTGCCGACGTCCTCCCCGACGATGAACAGGCGGGCATCCTTCTTCAGGTTGTGGTCGAAGCAGCGCTGGAGCACAACGCGCCCGTCGACCACCTCGGAGGTCGCGGAGTAGGTCGGCTTGCGCTCCCTCACCATGAGCGGCGACTGCGAAGACTCGCTGTAAAGGTAAGAGTTCCAACGCCGGTCGGCGCGCTGCTCGAACTCGTTGAGAAAACTGCGGAGCCGGTCCTTCTGAGGGCCTTGGTGGTGGCGGGCGGCCGCGAGCGCGGTGAACACGCTGGAGTGGATCAGCCGGCGGTTGAGCCGCTCGGTGCTGCGCAGGGCTGCCACCGCGGCGGCTACCTCGGCATCGTTCCCCATCTCGACCTGGAGGTTCTCCAGGAGCCCCAGAGCCCGTACCTGCTCCCTGCGGATCGGCTCGAGGTAGGCCCGGAAAGCGGCCCGCCGCTGCTGGTCGACATGCTTGCGCTCCTCCGCTTCCCACTCATCGAGCTGCTCGGCGGTGCTTATCTCGTTTTCGATCATCCAGGACCGCATGCGGGCGATCGGGTCGAACTCGCTTTCGAACTTCATCCGTTCCTTGGACTTGTAGCGAACATGGCTGCCGCTGGTCGAGTGGCCCTGCGGCTGGGTCATCTCGACGACATGGATGAGGGCCGGGATGTGGTGTGTGCGCACCCGCTCGATGGCACGGGCGTAGGTGGTGCACAGCGCGGGGTAGTCCCAGCCCCGCACGACGTAGATGTCGAAGCCGGTTCCGGACTCCTCGTCCCACCGGATTCCGGAGAGCGCTGCCGATATCGACGACTTGATGGTCTGGTACGAGTTGGGCACGGAGATCCCGAACCCGTCGTCCCAGACCGAGATCGCCATCGGCACCTGGAGAACGCCCGCCGCGTTGATGGTCTCGAAGAAGATCCCCTCGCTGGTTCCGGCATTGCCGATGGTGCCGAACGCCACCTCGTTGCCGTTGACCGAGAAGCCGTCGGCCAGGTGATGGAGGCTCTTCTCGTTGCGATAGAGCTTGGAGGCGTAGGCCAGCCCCAGAAGCCGGGCCATCTGCCCTCCGGTGGGCGACACGTCGGAGGTCGAGTGCTTGGCATCGACAAGCCGCTTGAACCGGCCGTCCTCCTCCAAGAAGCGCGTGGCGAAGTGGTTGTTCATCTGCCTTCCGCCGGAGGCGGGCTCCCTCTCCAGGTCGGTGTCGGAGTAGAGCTGGGCGAAGAGCGACCGGACGTCGGCCAGCCCGGCGGCCATCATGAAGGTCTGGTCCCGGTAGTATCCGGCCCGGATGTCGCCCGGCCGGAAGGCTTTCGCCATCGCAATCTCGGCAACCTCTTTGCCGTCGCCGAAGATCCCGAAGGTTGCCTTCCCCAGATGCACTTCTTTGGTGCCCAGCAGGCTCGCCACCCGGCTGCGATAGGCGATGCGGTAGTCGGCGATAACCTCCTCGGCGGAGATTGCGAAGTCGGTAGGGTCGCTCTCCCGAGCGAGGCGGGCCTCCACTAGGCCCCCACCGCAAGAGGCAGGTCGAGTCCGGCATCCTCCGGCCCCGCCGAAAGGAGGCGGCGGCCGAGGCGGTCGCCGAGAGCGGCAGCCAGGGGGCCCGCCGCCTCGGCGAGAGTCACCCGGCGGCCGAGAAGCCGTGATAGGGAGGTCATTGCGCAACCATCGATACCGCAGGGCACCATCCCGTCGAAGTAGCTGAGATCGGTCGACACGTTGAGCGCCAGCCCGTGTTTCGACACACCTCGGCTGACGTTGACGCCGATGCAGGCCAGCTTGGCGTTGCGAACCCAGACGCCGGTGAGGCCTTGCCTGGTGCCTGCCGCGACGCCCAACGAAGCGGCAGCGTCGATAATTGCCGCTTCCAGCCGGCGCAGGTGGCCGATCGGGTCCGGCAAGCCGCCTCCGGCAGGCCGGAGGTCGACGATCGGGTAGGCGACCAGCTGCCCGGGACCGTGGTAGGTGATGCTGCCCCCACGGTCCGCTTCGAACAGCTCGACGCCGTTGCCGGCCAGAACCGCCGGGTCGGTTAGCAGGTGCTCTCTACGAAACCGTCGGCCGAGGGTGTAGACGTGAGGGTGCTCGACCAGCAGCAGCACCTCCGGGCCCTCGCGGGCAACCAGGCGGGCGTGGAGTTGCTTCTGCCAGTGGTGAGCGGCGGCGTAGGGCACCCGCCCCGCGTCGATGAGCATCATGGGCGCAGGCCCGGAGCTCATGCCGGCAGCAACCCTCCCAGGTCCGACTCGAAATCGGCCTCTTCGAGCAGCCGTTTCATGTGGGAGAGGAACTTGGCAGCTTCGGCGCCGTCGATGATCCTGTGGTCCCAGGAGATGGAGATGTAGATCATCGGCCGGATGGCGATGCTTTCCTGCCCGTGCTCGTCGGTCACGACGACCGGTCGCTTGACTACCGCATCGCTCGAGAGGATGGCCGCCTGGCCGCGGTTGATGATCGGCACCGACATGATCGACCCGAACCCGCCGGGGTTGGTCACCGTGAAGGTGCCGCCCTGGACGTCGTCGGGAGACAGCTTCTTGCCCCTTGCACGGTCCGCAATGTCCCGTATCGCTCGAGCCAGGCCGATGAGGTTCATCGCTTCTGCCCCCTTGATGACGGGCACTATCAGGCCGTTCTCCAGCGCCACTGCAATCCCCAGGTTGACGTAATGCTTGCGAGTGATGGTGCCGTCCCCGTTCCAGGTGGAGTTGAGCTGAGGGTAAGCCAGGAGCGACTGGGTGACCGCCTTGCAGACGAAGGGCATCCAGGTCAGGGAAAATCCCTCGTGCTGCTTGAATGCGGGACCGGCGGCTTCTCGCATCCGGGCGATGCGGCCCAGATCGACCTCGATGACGTTCCAGGCCCGGGCGGTGGTGGTCATCGAGGCGACCATGTGCTCGGCGATTGCCCTGCGCATCGGGCTGACCTGGACGGTCTCTTCCTGACCGGAGGGAGCGGGAGCTTCTGCCGGCTGCTGGACGCCGTTTCCCGACGGCTGCGCCCGAGCCACCTCCGGCCGGGCGGCCGGGGCGGCGGGCCTCATAACAGGACTATCGGGAACAACTGGGGCCGGCGCGGGACCCTGCGCCACCGCGGCCTTTCTCGACGGCGCCTGACCGGCGGTTCGAAGGACGTCTTGTTTCGTGATGCGGCCCCCGGCGCCCGTTCCTTCCACCCCATCGAGCTCGACCTGGTACTCGGCGGCCAGGCGGCGCACCAGCGGCGAAAGCACGCCGCGGAAGCCGTCGCCGTCATCGCCCTCGGCCGCCACCGCTGCGGGGGCAGGAAGAGGTTCCTTGGGCGATCCGGCCGCGGGGGCGGCCGGGAGGGGCTCGGGGGCCCGGCGGGGCGGCGGGGCGGGGGCAGAGGGGCTTGCCGCCTCGCTCGCGCTGCCGATCCGGGCAAGCACGGAACCGA
>JADMIO010548969.1_pt1 | contig 45785 bp, 36 predicted proteins | sample 8958161 | NCBI WGS metagenome assembly JADMIO01 (sample SAMN16585339, study PRJNA669376) | soil metagenome | isolation source: Crop rotation soil | place: USA: Cullars Rotation, Alabama | collected 2011
CGACTTCAAGTCACGTGAATTCCAAGCTTCGGATCCCACTGTGCTGGAAAGGCAATGTCTATGCTAACCTTCTCTGTGTTGAAAGCATCGTGAAATACGATTTTCCCGTACATAGTGCTTACAGAAACGTCCGTTATTTTTTGTGACGAAGACTTGATGGTAAGCTCATGCGATGCAGGATTGGGACCAAGCACTACATTCTCTATTCCTTGAGATACATCCGGAACAAGTACCGGCGAACAGACGGCGTCTATCACTACTTTTCGTATCCTGTGGTTATTGCGGTCGGCAATATACAGATTGCCGCATTTATCGGTGGCTATTCCGTTTATGTTGTCAAGCAGCGCATCGGTGGCCGGCCCACCATCGCCCAAAAAACCGGGTACGGAGTAAATGCCCGCGGCCGAAGTGACTATGCCATTGGTATCTATTTTTCTCACCGCATAGGGCGATGATACATAGAGATTGCCCCAGGGATCGAAGGCAATATGGTAGATGGTGCCAAGACCGGTGGCAGTGGCAGGAAAACCATCGCCCGGATAAACACTTGATCCATTGCCGGCAATTGTGGTGATGATGCCAGAAGCATCCACCTTCCTTATTCTTCTTTTTCCTCCCTCTACTATGTATAGGTTGCCAGCCTTGTCCGTTGTTATGCCTGCGGGTTCCTGTATGGTGGCACCGGTGGCAGGTCCTCCGTCGGCTGCTGTTCCGCTACACCAGTCGGCGCCCGCAAATGTTGTAATGATACCGTCCGGGCTTACTTTACTGACCCGGCATATATAACGCTGCGAAAAATAGATGTTGCCCGCAGCGTCTACGCAAATGCCCCCGGGCATCTCCACATAGGCGGCCGTTGCGGGTATGCCAGAGATCATGGAACCGCCACCACCAGCAACAACCTGGATGGTGCCGGACGTGGTAAGTTTGTATATATGGTCGGAGGTGGCAAAAAAGATATTGCCGGCATTATCCATTGTCATTACCATCCTTTCGCCAGATGCAGTATTGATGATCTTGTGAGTGGATATGGTGCCTTCCGGCGTGATCTTACGAATCCTGTTGTACTCCAGCACATATATGTTCCTGTCGTGGTCTGCAACAAGATCGATGGCATCCTGCAGGCCGGCCATTGTGGCGCTGCCGCCATCACCATTGTCTGTAGTAGTAGTGTTACCTGCAAAAGTTGTAATGTTCTGCGCATGTCCGGCTATAGGGAGCAGGTAGACGAGTAAACAGATCAGTTTTTTCATAATTGTCTGGTGATTGACTTATTGTTTTAAAAACTTCCGGACTTCTGAATTGTTGATAGTAACAAGGTAAACCCCGACAGGCAGGGACGCCACATCAACCGTTACCGTGGGGGCATTATAGCCGCGCTCCAGCACTTTTGCACCTAGTATGTCACAAATGACAAGGTGTGTAATGGACACCGGTCCTGTTATTGTCACTTCATCTGCTGCCGGATTGGGGAATAGTGAGAAGTCGTAAACCTGAGCTGGCGTTTCAGGAACCGATACTGGTGAACAACCGGGATCATACAGCACCTTTCGTAGCCGATGATTTCCCCTGTCCTCTATATACAGGTTGCCGCATTTGTCGGTAGCAAGGCCCCCTACATTGTCTAACAGTGCAGCCGCAGCAGGGCCACCATCGCCCGAAAAGCTGTCGATAAAATAGCTGCCGGCAACAGTACTGATGATACCATCTGTAGCTATCTTCCGTATCATGTTGAATGACGATATATAGATGTTGCCCGAGGCATCGAGCGCAATGGATCTGAGGCTGGCAAGACCGGTTGCCGTAGCCGGCACTCCGCTCGCCGTGTGCCCTGCCGAACCATTGCCTGCAACTGTACTAATAATACCCGATGGGCTCACCTTCCGCACCTTGTTCGTACCACTTTCCACAATATAGATGTTTCCATCTTTGTCGGCCACAATACCCATCGGCTGGTTGAGCGCGGCGGCAGTAGCTGGTCCCCCGTCTGCACTTGCGCCACCGCACCAGCCTGTTCCGGCAATTATCGTTGCGATGCCGGAAGGCGAAACTTTATTCACCCTACATTGGTACTGTTGGGAGATATAGATGTTGCCTGCGGCATCAGAGCAGATACCCGCCGGTACCTCAAGATACATAGCAGTGGCCGGCATTTCGCTTGCGGTGCCGCTACCCCCTCCGGCGATGTGCGTGGTAACGCCCGCTGGCGATACCCGATATACCTTGTCGGAACTGCTGTAGTACACATTGCCTGTATCGTCCGTACCTATTGCCCATTGGTTGAAAGAGCCTCCGATGGTGGTAGCCAGCATGGAAATGGTTCCTTCGGGTGAGATTTTCCTGATCTTGTTTCCTGATAAAATGTACAAATTACGGTCCTTGCCAAAAGCAATATCTATAGTGTTGCCCAGGCCAGCCATTGCAGCGGCGCCACCATCGCCTGAGTCGACGTAACTGCCCGTGCCGGCAAAAGTGGTGATATCCTGACCGTTTGCTGCAAAGGGCATTGCCAGCAGCAGTGTATATATAAGTCGCTTCATAAGTTGCGGTTTTTCCTGGTTATTTTATCACGGTAAATTGTCCGTTCCGGATGCCAATCTTTGTCTCGTCATTCATTAGCGCCACCAGGCTGTCACCGGTCTTCTGAAAAGCTATTACATGCCCGGTTGCCGACTGTGCATTTTTGCCCGAATACGTCTTCGACTGGCGGCCGTAGAATACGGTAATGCCACCGTCCCTGGTGCCTGCATATACAGTTCCATCTACACATTGCAGCGCTGTAATACAATTGGAACGCAGCGCTGAGTTTTCGCTGGTCACGGGCAGGAAGGTATAGTTGTCGTACCTCATCAGTCCTTTCTGTGTGCCTATGTATACTTCACCATTGTCTTTTGCCACCATATAGCCAATGGAGTCTGAAACGAAGTTGGAATTACCGGTCGTCATGTGATAGGTTCTCTTGTCTCTTTTCCTTACCATGTACAGGCCACAGTTGGTACCTATCCAATAGTATTTCTCTGTCTCTGCCTGGCAGGTGATGGTCGTAGCGCTGTCTACATATCTGACCAGGTTGTTTTCTTTTGCCTGTACCGTGAGTGCCAGCAGCATCTGGTAAACTGCGAAAATCGTGAGGATGCATTTCCTGTTCATTGTTCCATTTTTTAATTGTGGTGAAGATTGTTTACTGCAAAGATTGGAACACATACATTATTTCGCAATGGTATATTCGTACCATTTTCAGACATATTTACCAACATCAATTAAACCATGTGAATAATGGGCGAAAAACCGGGACACCACGCTACCGGCCAAAGGCCTTATAGGCCGCCTCCGTTGCAGAGCTCACGTGCAATTTGTCGTAGATGTTGTGGATATGATTGCGCACAGTATTCTGGCTGATACTGAAGCTGGCGGCGATCATCTTATAGGAATTGCCCTTCACCAGCAGATCCAGTATTTCGCGCTCTCGTTGGGTAAGTATCTCTTTAGGGTCATTCTTGGGGGTAGCAGGATGAAAATGCTGCAACACCTTGCGGGCGATTATTCCACTCATCGGCGACCCGTTGTTGTAGAGCTCTTTTACCGCTTCCAGAATCTTCGCCGGCGGTGTCTTCTTCAACAGGTAGCCGTTGGCCCCCGCATGGAGTGCAGCAAAAATGTTCTCATCATCTTCAAAAACTGTCAGCATCATTACCTGCACTTTGTCTGACACTGTCCGCAGCCGGCGGATGCCTTCTATACCGGTAGCACCGGGCATATCAATATCCATGATCACCACATCGGGTTGGGTGGCATTAATATTCTCTTCCACGTTGAGCACATTGGAGAACTGGCCCACTACCTCTATACCATCGTCCCAATCGAGGAAGGAAGCAAGGTTGCGCCGCAACTCATCATTGTCTTCAAATATCGTTACCCTGATTACCATGTCTATTTATGATGCAAATTTATAGTTACTCCCGCTTCACCTCAATAGTACATTTGTACCATACGCTGATCTACTCAAGTGGTACTGATAGTTCGGTGGTCGTTCCTTTCCCCGGCGCAGTTTGCACAGCTACTGTTCCTTTCATCTGCCTGGCGCGTCCTTCCATGTTCCGCAATCCATTGCCACTCGATCTGAAGGTTGGGTCAAAGCCTCTGCCATTGTCGGCTATGGTCATGGTGAGCACCTTATGGGTAATGTCTATACTGATCTCCACTTTGTCGCAGTCTGCATACTTTACTATGTTGGTCAGGCACTCTCTGAAGATCATAAAGATCTGTCTCCGTTTTTCCATAGTTATTTTTCTGTGCTCCAGTCCTTCCGGTATATTTACTTTATAGTTTATGTTCCCGGGTTCCAGCATTTCAGCGGCCATTTCCCTGAACCGAAGGGCGAGGTTGTCGAGCTCGTCATTTTTAGGGTTGATCATCCATATTATATCGCTCATTGCATTTTGCACACGCTGCAACCCTTCAGATATTTTGTGGTGTGTACTTTCGCTCCGGTTGGTTTTCGCCATTTCGTTGAGCAGAGATATTGACGTCAGTGTAGACCCGACCTCATCGTGCAGGTCTCTGGATATCTGGTTCCGTATATTAAACATCGCTATCGCCTTGCTGAGCTGGTACCTGTATATGCCATACACCGCTGCTGCAGTCAATGCAGCACAGGCCAGGTAAAACCACCATCGCTTCCAGAATGGAGGCGTAATGACGAATGACCAGGTTGCCGGCTCAGACCAGTTCCCATCTATATTTTCCGTGCGAACCTTGAAGGTGTATCGTCCCGGTGGTATGCCGGCATAGTTTGCGAAGCGCCTGTTGCCACAGCTTATCCAGTCCTTATCCAGTCCTACCAGCATATATTGGTAGTTGATCTCAGTGCCATTTCCCAGCGATATGCCTGCAAACTCGAACTGAAAATGCGATTGCGAATAAGAAAAGCGCGCTACAGCTCTCTGATTGACTATCTTATTTTCTACATACACGCGTTCTATATAAGTGGGAATGTTGGACTGGGGGGCAACCAATATTTTTGTATCTACCCAGCACAGTTTATTCTGCATAAGTACCAGCATCCTATAGGGGTCGTTCTTGTCGGGGAACGAAACATTATTTATCAGCTCACCCGGCAACCCATCCTTTTTGGCAAAACACCGGAACCGATTGGCTCCTTTTGTTAGTACACCTATTCCACCCGACGTACCAATCCATACGTTGCCCTCAATGTCCTCTTTAATGCAGTGCACTTCCAGGTTCAGCAGCCCTGCCTGCCTGTCGTATTGTGTGTAAGTGCCCGTAGCAGCGCTTCTCTTTATTACCCCATACTCAAATGTACCTATCCACAGGTCTCCTTTGCTGTCTACAAACAGGCTTCTGATCACAATATTCTTTTGCGCGGTACCATTTGCTATCACAGGCACCGTATAGCAGGAATCTTTTTCACGATTCCATGTCATCAGCTTACCGGCCCACCAACCCAATCCCATCCAGATATTGCCTTGTTTGTCATCAACTATTATGTTGCATCTCACATCTGTCTGGTGCCGGGCAACAGTTACTTCCGGACCATAAAAAGTGCTATCACCGGTTCGTGTGTTTAACCTCAATACACTCTTGCCCAAGGTTATCCAGCAATCGCCCCCGCGGTCAAACAAAAATGAGCCGCAACCCTTGCCACGACAGGAGGGAGGCAGGAATGGAGGATGTCTGAATGTCTGGCTGATTTCATCATAGTAAAAAAGTCCATTGTAGTTGGTAGAAACAAACAATGTTCCGTTGTGAATTTTCATGTCCATCACGAGGTGACCCAGTGGTGAATTTTCGTCAGTATAATGCTTGACAGGGGAACCATCCATATTTGCCTGGAATACCCAGTTGCCGAAAGTACCCACCCACAGTCGGCCGCTACTATCCTTCATTGCATCTGAAAAGACTATTTCTTTCACTTTGTTGCCTGAGAAGTACTCCGTTGTACTTATCGTTCTGACGGCGCCACAGTTACGGCTTTGACGCAAAAGTCCACCAGTGGTAGCTACCCACATGTTACCTTCCTTATCCTGCAATGTTTCAAAACAGTCATCCAGCTCTGTCAGGTTGTTATTGTTTTTGTGAAACAAGCAGTTTTCTACTTTTAGGGTAGCAAGATTCAACCTGTTGATACCACCACCCTCGGTGCATATCCAGTAATAGCGGGGATCATCCCTGTCCTGGAAAATGCAGCTGACTCCATTTCCCAGCCCCATAGCATCGCTTAATTCATGGTGATATAGCCGGTTATCGCGCTTATTGTAGTAATAGCAGTTCTGACCCCATAGTCCAAACAAAATGCTCCCGGTTGTGTCTGTTTTGAGCATTGATGTTACGGCCGCGGTCCATCTATCATCTACCAGCGAGCTATAGGGCTCTAATCTCTCACAGTTCAAAGTTCTTGTATCCATCTGCCGGAGATAGGGTCCCACCAGCAATTGTGTAGAGTCGCGATCGAGGAAAACGGGCGATTTAAAGAAATATGGTGGCCATTTATCTTTCCTGACTTTCCGTTTTGTGGTCAGGTCAGCGTTCAGCACTGCTACATACAAGCCCGATGAAACAAGCACCTCGTGGTGTGGCAAACGCGCCATGCAGTGAATAAGGTTGTTGCAGCCTGCCTGTACATTGGTATCGGCTATACGGTAGTTCTCAAACTGGTTGTGGCGCAAATTGAAGACCACCATGCCCGAAGCTGTGCCTATCAGCAGCATGCTATCGTTTACCTGCAGTATCTGGCTGCAAAATACAGATGAAAAGCTTTTTTTATCGTCTGCAAAATTCTGGAAGGAGCTCCCGTTGAACCGCGACACTCCCTGCATGGTACCTACCCACAGATAGCCATAGCTGTCCTGCGCCAGGCAGCTAACCTGGTTCGATGGCAACCCCTCGCTGGTAGTGTACAGGCGGTAGTTGTCATTTACAGGCTGCGCCCATAAGCACGATCGTGCCAGGTCAAACAATATGATCAAAAGCAGTTGCCTGCGCAACCGGCTAAAAATCTGCAACATCTACTCAGTCATTAAATATAATTCAATGATAATTTAATACTAAAGTAGAAAAAATATGTTACTGATAAAATTTTTGCCCGGTTTTTGTGAAGCATATTTATTGGTAAAATCGAGGGATATACATTAGCCCCGAGCCGCAAAATATTGCATCGCTACATGATCCACGGCTTCAGGGCATCGGCTATTTTGCGGTCGTTGCTGAGGCGGGGCACTTTGTTTTGCCCTCCCAGGCGCCCAATCGACTTCATGTATTCTATGAAGGCGTTCTTTTTCATCGGCCTTATTTTCAGGGGCTGCAATATATTGCCCGCGATGAGATCATTATAGTAAATGTTCTTCGCTTTCAGATGGTTGTTCACAGCCATTGCAAAACCACTCATATTGTCGGGCACCTTTTCGAATTCGACAAACCATTCGTGGTATGGCAGTCCGCCCTCAACATGTATTGCAGGGGCAAGGGTAAACTCGATGATATGGGTGCCGAACTCGCGCGCAGCATGCAGTATAGCATGCTCCACTTCCTCGCCTATCACATGCTCGCCAAAGGCCGAGATATAGTGTTTGGTGCGTCCCGTCACTACCAGGCGGTACGGGTTTGTGCTCACAAAGCGCAATGTGTCGCCTATGTTGTAGGCCCATAAACCGGCATTGGTACTCACAATGAGTGCGTAGTTTTCGCCCACCTGCACATCCTTCAACGATATCCGTTCAGGATGGGCATTGGCTATGTCGGCGGCTTTCACGAATTCAAAAAATATTCCTGAATCGGTATTTAGCAGCAACCCTTCTTTTCCCGGCTGGTCCTGAAACGCAAAAAAGCCTTCTGATGCCGGGAATGTTTCTATCATATCCACGTCTCCGCCTATGCTATGCAGCAGCTTCGCCTTGTATGGCTCAAAGTTCACTCCCCCATGCACTATCACCTGCAAGTTGGGAAACAGCGTCTTTATTTTCTCGCCACCGTTGCGGTCGCTCAGCCAGTCGAAGTACATCTGCATCCATGGTGGTATGCCGCTTATCAGCGTCATGTCTTCACGCATGGTCTCGTTCACTATCCGGTCCAGCTTCACTTCCCAATCTTCTATACAGTTGGTTTCATACGATGGCAACTGATTGCTGCGCAGGTACCGTGGTATAAAGTGATTCACTATACCGCTGAGCCTTCCCGTGGGAATACCACCTACGCGCTCCATCTCGGGCGAGCCGGAGAGAAAGATCATCCTGCCATCAGCAAAATCGGCCTTGCCTGTTTCGGCCATATAGCAAAGCAGTGCGTCTCTTGCGCCACCTATATGATTGGATATGGAATCGGCAGAAATGGGAATATATTTTACACCGCTTGTGGTTCCCGATGTTTTGGCAAAGTATATCGGCTTGCCTTTCCACAAGACGTTCTGTTCGCCATTCTTTATCTTATCAATATAAGGAGTAAACGCCTCATAATCTCTGATGGGCACAGCTTTCCTGAAATCTTCGTAGCTTTTTACATCTTCCAGCCTGTGCTCCGCACCAAAGGCAGTCCTGGCTCCATACCTGAGCAGTTGCTGTAGCACAGCCTGCTGATCGGCCACGGCATTGGCCATTGCTTTCTTCACCTTGGCGTGAATGATGGAAGCATAAGGCCTCGCCAGGAAAGACTTTATTTTCATTAGTTGTGTGATGCTCACTCAAAGTTAATCTTTATTGCTACCTTAGTGTGTCCGTTGCAAAAGAAATCGAAAAAATAAAGGGGGATTTTTCTACGGTCAAATAAAACCACTATCGTTACGGAATTTTTATTTTTTAAAATAAAAAAGTGTATTACCTTTGCGAAAATATTTTAGGTAGATCATGTTTGCAATAGTAACAATAGCAGGGCAACAATTCAAGGTAAAGCAGAATGATGAATTGTTTGTGCATCGCCTTTCCGGTAGCGCCGGCGATAAGGTTGAGTTTTCTGAGATCCTGATGGTAAGCAATGAAGGCAGCATTACCGTAGGCAACAACCGTAAGACAGTACAGGCTGAAATTATCGACCATCTGAAGGGTGACAAAGTGATCATCTTCAAGAAAAACCGTCGTAAGGGCTACCAGAAGAAAAATGGTCATCGCCAGAGCCTTACCAAAATAAAGATCAACGCAATCGCTTAATTTTAAACAAAGAAAACAGTAACAGTATAAAATGGCACATAAAAAAGGTGAAGGCAGCGTAAGGAATGGCCGCGACTCACGCAGTAAAAGACATGGTGTAAAGATATATGGCGGACAGCCTGCTATCTCCGGAAATATAATAGTTCGTCAGCGTGGCACGGTATATCATCCGGGCAACAACGTTGGCCTGGGCAAGGATTTCACAATTTACGCTCTTGCCGATGGTATCGTTGAGTTTCGGAAGGTGCGCACCAAAACATTGATATCAGTAAACGCAGTTAATACAGAAATCGCCGAGGCCTAACCCCCTACGGCGATTTTGCCATAAAGATTTTTGTTTAACCCTTAAATTCACAGTTATGGCAGCAACAAAGAAGGCAGCGGCACCAGCAAAGAAGGCAGCCCCTGCAAAAAAAGCAGCTCCTGCAAAAAAAGCAGCAGCTCCAAAGAAAGCAGCTCCTGCTAAAAAAGCGGCAGCTCCTAAAAAGGCAGCTCCTGCTAAAAAAGCAGCAGCTCCTAAAAAGGCAGCTCCTGCTAAGAAGGCGGCAGCTCCGAAAGCGGCAGCAGCGCCCGCTAAAAAAGCAGCGCCTGCCAAGAAGAATGCTGGCCCACGCAAGGCAGCCGCTAAAAAGTAAGTTTGATTTTAGCGTTCTTAAAAAGAGACTGTCTAACCGCAGTCTCTTTTTTTTTGAATGACCTCCAGAACAGACATCATAGACGCGGTGCAGCACTATCGCACACTCTTTCCGGCTGAGCAACAAACTACGCAGCCGCTACACGACTTCCTGGCAAGAACGGCCGCGGACCGGCTCTTCACAAGAAAGAATTTTGACGGACACATTACCACCAGCGCATTTATTGTGGATGCGGATAGCAGGGAGATCCTGCTGCTGAAGCATAAGACCCTCGAACGCTGGCTGCAGCCCGGCGGCCATGCCGAGGAAGCCGACACTTCCCTGCTACTGTCGGCGCTGCGTGAAGCCACCGAAGAGACGGGCATAGCTGCCGGAATGCTTGCCGTAAGCCATGTTTGCGACAATTCCGAGGTGCCATTCGATATTGACTCCCATTATATTCCGGCAAATCCAAAAAAGGCCGAAGACGCTCACTACCACCACGACATGCGCTACCTGTTCATCTACAAGGGTACGCGACACATCAGCTATAACGAAGATGAATCGACAGGCTTCAAATGGGTGAAGTTCACAGACCTCCATGATGATGCTACATTTGGGCATGTGGTGAGGAAGATAGAGGAGTGGGTGTAACTTTGCTACATGGCCGATGTGCACAGCAAGGAAACGCGCAGCTACAATATGAGCCGCATAAAGGGCAAGGATACAAAGCCCGAAATGCTGGTGCGCCGGTTCCTACACGCAAATGGCTATCGCTATCGGCTACATGTAAAAGAGCTACCAGGCAAGCCCGATATAGTTCTCCCAAAGTATAAGACCGTCATCTTTATTCATGGCTGCTTTTGGCATGGCCATGAAGGATGCAAATATTATGTAGTGCCCAAAACACGCACCGAATGGTGGCTGAATAAAATAAATGGCAACATCGCCAACGATGCCAAAGCTATTGGTGCTTTGCACAAAGCTGGCTGGAAAATAATCACGCTTTGGGAGTGTCAATTGAAACCGGCTTATGTCGATAATACGTTCCAATCTCTCCTGAAAAGACTCCAATAATTTACACACATTTTTCGCAACGTGACTTATAAGCAAATGTACTATAAGTCACGTTATGGTACTTTGCCTAAATGGAAATTCAGGCAAAAATCGGCAACAGGATCAGAGAAATCCGTGTTGCTAAAAATCTCACGCAGGAAACCGTTGCATGGAATGCCGATGTCGACAGGACATTCATGAACCATGTAGAAAACGGCAAAAGAAACATTTCTGTAAAAAGTCTGGAGAAAATTGTTGTGCAAGGTCTGGAAACTTCTTTTCATGACTTTTTCAATGATAGTTTATTTAATGATTAAAGCAATTCACCAATGTCATTAGTTGAAAAATATAATATAAAATTAGACTTTTTGAAAAAAAAAGAAATTGAGAAGTATGAGTCGCCCGTCATTACACATTATGCAGCAACTCAAAACAAAGCGTATAAAAACGAAGCCATTGCAGAGGCAAAAAAAATATTAAGAAAAGATTACGATGTCAAGGAAGTAACAACTTTGGCCGCAGAAAGTGCTATTCAAACATGGCTATATAAATTTCATGACGTTCCGTTTCCTGGCCCAATGGAAGGAAACGGAAAATTCACATTTATAGATTTATTTGCTGGTATTGGTGGCTTTAGAATGGCTATGCAAGCACTCGGGGGAAAGTGTGTATTTTCCTCCGAATATGATAAGTACTCACAGAAAACCTACAGAGCAAACTATGGTGAAATACCTTTCGGGGACATTACAAAAAACGAAGTGAAAAAATTCATCCCGGATAGATTTGACTTGCTATGTGCCGGTTTTCCTTGCCAACCATTTTCAATTGCCGGTGTTTCCAAAAAAATAAGCCTTGGTAAAAAGCATGGTTTTGATGATGAAAAGCAGGGCAATTTATTTTTTCATCTCGCTGAAATTATTGAGAAGCATAGGCCCAAATCATTCTTTCTCGAAAATGTGAAGAACCTTGTTTCTCATGATAAAGGCAATACGTTTAAAATAATCAAGAACACGTTACACGACCTTGAATATTCTTTTGATCACAAGGTGCTTGATGGTAAGCATTTTGTTCCTCAGCATAGAGAACGCACTATTATTGTTGGCTTCGATAAACGGCTATTTGGAGAAGATATTAAATTTGATTTCAACAATGTTAGCATTCCTGAAGCGAACCATAAAGTAAAGGATATTCTTGAAAAATCGGTGGATCCAAAATATACTCTTACCGATCACCTATGGAACTATTTACAAGAATACGCCAAAAAACACAAAGCGAATGGCAATGGATTTGGGTTTGGGTTAGCTGATCTAAACGGAATAACCCGAACTATCAGTGCCAGATATCACAAAGACGGATCAGAAATATTAATTCCACAGAAAAATAAGAATCCCCGAAGACTTACGCCTAATGAATGTGCTTTATTGCAGGGCTATCCCGCAAACTTTCAAATTCCTGTCTCGGATACACAGGCTTATCGTCAATTTGGTAACTCCGTTGTTATGCCATTGATAAACGCTGTTGGAAAAGAAATTGTCAACGTTCTCCAAACTCGAAGAAAATGACCTTAAAGTCTCTTTTTAAGTTACTCTCTGAAAACGGATGTAAAAAAGTTTATGTCAAGAACTTGTCTGCTAACGATAATTCAAAGAACCAAGTATACCTAGGAGGGAGTTATGACGTATTAAACATTCTACCGATAAAAGAAATCACGACAGATTCTGATGATAAGGGTGGTGGCAAAAAAGCAAGGTTTAAGACAAAACTTGACTTTTATTGGATAAATGAAGATGGAAATTTGAATGTCGCACCTGATTCTCAGCTAATACTGTATCCAAAATATCCAGAAGTTCGATTTTCAGGATTTTTGAAATATTGTAAAGATGCTCCATCGGAAATTATGATTCAACGCTTGCCGAATCGTCTTCTATTTCTGGGAGTATCTGCGTCGAATAAAGTCCTTGGTTTTGCAGCTACACCGAATTCTGAATTAGCGCGTGAATTCGAGCAAATTAAAAATGTAGAGCAATTTGGTGTATTCAAAGCCTTAGCAATAGTCGGAGATAGAATTGAACTTAATAGCAAGGATAAATTGTTGAGCGAATTAAAAAGGATTAATAGTCTTGGTTGGATAAATGCTAAACGGTTTGACAGTGTAAAAAATATTATGCCGTGTAGTTCTTCCAATTGTGGAGGATATACACTAGAAGCTGAGTTAGGCATTTCACCAAATGGCTATTCTGAACCAGACTATTTCGGTTGGGAAATAAAACAATTTGCAGTAAAGGATTTTGCAAAGATTAGTACTACTGCGGTAACATTATTAACTCCTGAGCCAACAGATGGAATATATGTCAGAGATGGGGTAGAACAATTTATTCGACTATATGGATATGACGACAAGCTTGGCAGAGAGGCTCGTATGAATTTTGGAGGCGTTCATAAATTTGGTATCACACAGTCTACAACTAAATTACAGCTGGTATTGGAAGGTTACAATAAAAGCACAGAGAAAATAGAAAATATTGACGGATACCTTGGATTGATTGACAATTCAGGAAACATTGCTGCCTCTTGGTCATTCACTTCGCTACTAAAACATTGGAACACCAAGCATGCAAATGCCTGTTACGTTCCATCTATGAACAGAAAATTCATAGATGGAGCTTACACTCAACAGTATTTATTTGGCGACCATATAATGCTTGGTTCTAATACAGACTTTTCAATTTTCCTCAAGCAAGTGGCAGATGGTCACATATATTATGATCCAGGAATTAAACTTGAATTAGCAATACCAAACATTAGAAAGCAGTTTATCAAAAGAAGAAGTCAGTTCAGAATAAAAGCTAACAGTTTGACTTCACTCTACAAAGAAAATGAGACAATAAACTTAAGTTCATGGCCTGATTAAGAAGCAACCCGTCAAAGCTCACGACAACCTAAGTTCTTTATCTGTGAAATGGCATTTTTACAAACCGCTAATTTAAGTTTTTCTTCGTTAGAGCTTTTCTCAACAGGTGGTTCTGCAGTACAACAAGCTCTCATCACTATTGACAAGTCGGTAATTATTTGTCGTCGAAAGCGTAATACCAATTTACGTTTCGAATGTTACTAAGACATTTCCATAAATTTGATCGTACAAATACAAAATGAAAACCACCATCAATATAAACATCGCGTACAGTGAGATTCTTTTACTCGCGAAAAGCCTACCTATGCATCAAAAGATAAGACTTTGCAAAGACTTGGAGAAGGATGGTATTAAGTCCCTGCTGAAAGACATCTTACAAGCCTTTAAAACAGACGAGCTAACGACTGAAACCATCACCAGTGAAGCAGAAGTTGTAAGGCAAAAAATCTACGAACGGAAAATGCGTGCGCGCTAAAGCCCGACAAAAAACCGGGAACAATGGCTCCTACCACTATCCCCGGTTTATATTTATCAATAGCAAAAAGCCTATTCCTTCACCAGCTTTTCGGTTTTAATGCGGTTTCCGTATTGGTCGTATACCGATAGCATATACAAGCCTGCGGGCAGTTTAGCTATACTCATTTCCCGTGCATCGCGCTGGTCGGCTATAGTGCGGCCATCTATGGTAGCTATTACAGCCCTTACGCCTGCAGGTGCAGATATATATACCACATCAGCAGCGGGATTTGGCCATATCCTGATATCATCTGCCGTCACCTGCGCTACATTCAGCACCGTAGCAGGATTGTAGTATATAGAGCTGGAGTAACCGGTACACTCATTGGCATCAGTAACCCCCAGCCTATAGCTGCCCACATATGTTTGCGGTACACTCCACGAGTTGGCGCCTGATATAGGAGTGGTATTGATGTACCACTGATAGCTGGCATACGAATGATCGTCGGTAACCAGCATATCGCCCGACTTATGGATAACCGGCATAGGCAGCGGATTAACGATCACCATAGACGATGGTGTGGTACCGGTGCAGGTGCCTATAGAGCTTACAATAGTGACCCGGCAAGTATAAATACCTCCCGAATTGACATTGAGACTAATGGAGGTTTCGCTGGGCATATCCACCCCGTTCAGCTGCCATTGGTAGGTAATGGTACCTGTGGCGCTGCCGGTGTTGGCGGTAAGCGTAAGGTTATTGCCATAGCAGAACGTTAGTGGCCCGGAGGCATTGGTCACCGGCGCTGCGCCCGATACTACGGTAACGGCCGGGGCCATTGTAGTGCAGCCTGAGGCATTGGTGGCCAGTACGGCATAGGTGCCGCTGCCCGATGCAGTATAGCTGATGCCGGTGGCGCTGCCTATGGGCGAAGAACCATTGTACCACTGGTAGGTGAAGCCGGGACTTGCGGTCAAAACAACGCTGCCTCCCGGACAGAAAGATGTGGGCCCTGCTGCGGTAACGCTAACAACCGGCGCCGCTATAATGGTAAGCGTGGTAGTAGCGTAGCAGCCGGTAGGGAATGTGTATGATATGACCGGAGTACCGGGAAGCACACCAGTAACACCACCGCTGCCGCTCACTGTTACAGCGCCCGATGCGCTGCTCCACACGCCACCCGGATCAGCATCGGTAAGCGATGTGACCGTACGCTGGCAAAAGGTAGTAGTGCCTGTGATAGGCGCAGGAACGGGGTTCACGGTAACGGTCTTTGTACCTACACATCCGCCTGCAAGGGCAGTATAAGAAATAAGAGAAGTGCCGGCGATAATACCTGCTACAGTGCCGGTGCCGGTTATGGTGGCCACGGCCGGTGTGCCGCTGTTCCACGCGCCTGCCGTACCCGTAGCCTCGAACAGCGCTATGGAAGCGGAAGTACATACTGCCGAAGGACCACTAACAACTGGTTGCGGGTTCACATTTAGTACGTGAGCAGTAGAGCAATTGGTAGCGGGGATGCGGTAGGTGATAGTGGTGGTAGCTATAAGCGGGCTGCCGGTGACCACGCCACTGGCTATGCCGGTGGACGCTACGTTGGCAATTGCAGTATTGAGGCTGCCCCACACCCCGCCGACCGTGGCGCTGCTGAGCGATGTGGTAGCGCCGGCACAAATGCTGCCTGCTCCCGTAATAGCTGCGGGCAATGGATTAACCATAACCGTTTTGGTGGCAAAGCACCCGCCCGATGTTGCGGTATAGGTAAGGTCGGCCGTGCCGGCGCTTACCCCCGTTACTACGCCCCCTATGGTAACTGTGGCGGCAGGGGTGCTTACCCATGTGCCGGCAGTAGCTGTGGTTTCGGTAATAGTGATAGAAGCAAATTCACACACCTGTGAAGGACCCGAAACGGCAGGCTGCGGATGAACGGTAATATTTGTAGTTGCATAACAACCGGTAAACGGATCGACATAAGAAACAGGGACCGTGCCGGCAGACACACCAGTGGCGTATCCGGTGGTGGAACCAATAGTCGCTATGGAGGTGGTCATGCTGGTCCATGTTCCGCCACCTGTAGCATCGCTGAGGGATACGGATGCGCCCGCACACATAGACATTGTTCCCGAAATCGGGCCCGGATTGGGATTTACGGTAATCGCCCTGGTATTTACGCAACCACCTACAGTAGTAGTAAACGTAACGGTGACCGGCCCGGGAGCATGAGCACTAAAACCACCTAACGAAGATACGGTAGCAACCGTGGTATTGCTGCTTGTCCACGCACCGGCAAGTCCGGTAGTGAGTGTGGCAAATGCCTGGTCGCATAGCTGGGATGGCCCTGAAATGTTTGGCCGGGGATGAACGGTAACTGTAGTTATAGCCGCACAGCCGGTAGTGGGGAATGTGTACGAAATGAGGGCGGTAGCGGCATTAACTCCTGTAACCACACCCGAAGAATTTACCGTAGCTACCACGGTATTGCCGCTGCTCCAGTTGGCGCCTGTAGTATTGTCGCTCAGTACTGTAGTTAGCGTCTGACAGACGCCGGTAATTCCTGTTATCGGGTCTGGTGTAGCATTCACCGTAACACTTGTAGACGATACGCAGCCCGCGCCGGATGTAAATATGACATTGGTGCCGCCCGGTCCGGTTCCCGTTAGCGAGCCTCCCGATGTAATGGTAGCCACAGCGCCACTGCCGGTGCTCCATGTGCCGGTAAGACCAAGTGTTTCTGTGAAAGATACCGTGCTGTACTGGCACAGCACCGATGGTCCGGAAATAGCCGGCAGCGCATTAATGGTAACAGTAGTAGGCACCACGCAGCCATTGAGCGTGTACGAAATAATAGCGGTGCCTGCTCCTACGCCTGTGTACGAACCGCTGGAATTGACAGTGGCGACCGCTGTGTTGCTGCTGCTCCATGCGCCTCCGGTAGTAGTGTTTGTCAGTATGCCATTGCCTCCCAGGCATCTTGTTTTGGGCCCTGAGACAATAGAGGACAATATACCCACAGTAACAGTCTGAAATGTAGTACAGCCTGCTGCGGAATAAGTGATACTGGCCGTGCCGGGAACAAGACCTGTAACGATACCCGTGGTAGCGTTGACCGATGCCGTTGTAGTGGGGTTGGATGTCCATGTACCGGTAGTGCCGGGACTGCTGAGTGTAGTGGTATTGGTACCGCAAATGAGCCTGGTACCCGTTATTGCTGCAGGTATGGGGTTCACTGTGACTACGGTAGTGACTGTGCAGCCGCCGCTTATAGAGTAGCTCATGGTGGCGGTGCCTGCTGCAGTTGTGGATACAGTGCCCAACACGGGATCAACCGTAGCAACAGCAGTATTGCCACTCGTCCATGTGCCTCCGATAACCGAAGGTACCAGCGCAAGACCTGTGCCGGCACATACGGCCGAAGTTCCCGATATAGTAGCGGTAGAAACACTGATGGAAGTGGTAGTGAAACAACCCGGCGACAATGAATAGGTGATATCGGAAGTGCCGGTAGACACGCCTGATACCACTCCGTCGGATGAACCGATCGTGGCCACCGCGGTGGAAGAGCTGCTCCACGTTCCACCTCCAGTAGAATTGCTCATGGTAACCGGTGAAGATCCGCACACTACCGGGCTTCCGGTAATGGGCGTAATGGAGCCGTAAACCATAATGTAAACAGTGATCGTATCGGGAGGGAATACCGGATCGGCAACGCTCACCTTAAACGAATCGGGACCGGTGTAGCCGGGCGTTGGTGTATAAGTAGCTCCGGACGGAGACATAACACTGCCGGTAGAAACTGCGGAGTACGAAGCGCTTGCAGTACCATTGGCAGGAGCAGCAACAAGCGACCAGGTTTGCATCTGCCCAGGCTCGGGATCGAGCGCATCCAGGATGGAACTTACAGATATGCTGCCTGATGAGCAAAGCGTAAGTGAATAACTATGACCGGCTACAAACTGCGGCGCAAAGTAATCGATCGCCACCTTGCGGATGCGCTTGTTGTTCATATCGGTAATGTACAGGTTGCCCAATGCATCTACGGCTACATCCTTTACGCCATTCAATTGCGCATTGGTGGCATGTCCGTAGTCGCCGCTGAAACCTGTGGGCAATGTGCGGCTACCCACTACTGTGGTTATGATACCGGAGGCATCTATCTTGCGGATGAATTTGTCCTGGTCGGCAAAATAGATGTTGCCGGAACCGTCCATTACCAAACCCCATGGCGTGAACAGTCTTGCATCTGTAGCAGGGATGTTGTCACCCACAGTTCCGGAAGTACCGGCGCCAGCGATCGTAGAGATGAATCCGGCAGGATCGATCTTTCGGATACGCGAATTGAGCCGGTCTGTAAAAATCAGGTTGCCTGCAGGATCCAGAAGGATATCAGTAGGCTCATTCAGGCAGGCTGCTGTTGCCAAACCACCATCGCCCGAAAATGTGGCCGGGAAAGTAGAATTTCCGGCAACCGTGGACATTGTGCCTGCCGGGTTCACCCTGCGAATGCGATGGTTGGACTGATCTGCAATATAAATATTGCCAAGCGCATCGACAGCAGTGCCGGTAGGATGAAAAATGTGGGCGTTAACTGCCGGAAAGCCATCACCGAAATAACCGCCGCCGCCGTCGCCGGCAACGGTGGAGATAATAGTTGTAGGGTTAATTACTTTACGGATGTAGTTGGCCCAGCTATCAGCGATGAACATGTGTCCGTTCACATCGAACGACATATTTTGTGGAAACACCAGCCGCGCCGCAGTGGCTGGTCCGCCATTGCCGTTGGTTGGTCCGGGGCCGCCGCCTACCACACTGGTTATAATACCGGTAGTAACATTTATTTTACGTATGTAGGCTGTACCATCGGCAAAATAGATATCGCCTGCCGCATCGAGCGTAATGCCATAAGGAGGATTGGTTTGCGCAGCGGTGGCTTGCCCATTATCGCCACTAAAGGCGGATACGCCATTGCCGCAAATGGTGCTTATGATCTGGGCATGAGCCGCCGAAAGATAGAGCGCCAGGAACAAGGCTGAAAATAAAGTCTTTTTCATTCTTAGAATTTTTGAAAGGCTTGGAAAGGTTTAAACAGGTTAAAGTTAATAGTTTTTTATTTAACCTGTACTTATAGATACCGGTTTTTATTGAAAGGCAACCCAATCGGGCGGAAGCCATAACGACCATCTATGGCCGTTTGGCCTGGGCCAATCAGGGTTTTGCTTTAGGTTCCAACCCGCTTCTATATTTTTACAATGGTTTATGGCAAGCATCACCACAAAGCGGAGCATAAGCAGGTTCTACCTAAACGCAATAGTGTTGTTGCTGTTTTGTGTACTATTTACCTGTCTAACTGCCTATGTTTTTGTCCATGCATCGGGCGAAAGTACGGGTGAGGATGGCGATGCACCAAGAGAATACTTCCTGGGGGTACAGTATACCGTCATACTTTTGCCCTCATGCTATGCTTTTTACCGCTTTGCCGGCAGTGCACCGAAGATAAAAGCAGATGAAAACGGTATTGCTTTTGGGAAGGAAAAATATCTCTGGAAAGACCTGCAGGAGATACAGCTCACGGGTAAGTTTGATGCGGGGTACCTAATGCCGATGTCGGAAAGTGCAAAACTGACATTTAGCGATGGAACAGAAAAATATATTGTAGACAGCAGATACTCCAATACCTGGCAGGTAAAGCAATTCATAAAAAGTGTACTGGAAAGCAACCCTGATCTGCAAAGCCAGCCTAAAGCAGTCGGGCATTTAACAAGTAAAGACATTGCAGGAGCGCATTTTGAAACATTCAGGGGTAGTCCGGGCAGCTACCGGTCGGTGATCCTCATCATACTTGTCCTGCTTCTGGCTTTCTTTGCACTGGTCGTGACCTATCATGTGATCTCATTTGTCTTACTATCCACGCTACTATTGGCCGCCAACGCCCGCCTTATGTACTACTTCAGGGTATCTCCCGACTATCTGGTTGTAAGAAATCTCTTCTTCCTTCCTTACGAGAAAATTTACCGGATGACCGACATCCGGGAAATAACCTTTGAAACTCATGGGAGAAGCAGTATCAGAAGCATGCGCATCATCACAAACGACTTCAAAACGCAAAACTACTTTGCGATACGATCACCAGCCGCATACAGGATCTACTCACGGCAAAGCTGGAAAATTGTGGAGTGAAAGTGAGGTAGGGTACAGACTACACGGCTGATTTTACGTCAGTCCGAGGTGCAGTTTAATTGCTTCATCAATCAAATGAGCATAGTCATCAGGTAGTATTCCAATGAATTTAGCAAGTCTGCTTTTATCGAGCGTGCGGATTTGATCGGCCTTTGCTTTAGATTCTTTGGGCAAATTGCCAACACCCCTGGGGATCAGAACTTCAAAAGAGAACACCTTGATATATTTGATGTAATTGGAAGTACAGTAACAACATTGTTATTGGAATTGTTTATGTCATTTGATACAACAATTACTGGCCGTGTTTTGCGAATTTCACTACCTACGGAGGGGTCAAGATTAGCCAACCAAATGGAACATCTTTTAATAATCATCACTCCACCCCTCAATATCTACATGATTAAAACTCTTTATAAGATCGCCATTTTCCGCGGCAGCCATCTTATATTCATCAGCCATAGACATCGGCTGCTCCATTTCCCTGACTTTGGAACGAAGCAAGTCAATAATAAGAGCCTCTGTATTAGTTGTGATACGATGAACCTTATTTGCAAGGTCATCGGGGATACGTAGTTTTATCGTCGTCACCATACAAAGTTAAGAAATAAAAATCTTATATCATTCACTTAACAAAATTGACAGTTGTGGATGGGAAGCCTATTCACATCGGATTCTTTGGCGGTCATGAAGCTTAGCCAAATTATAAATCAATACCACACACCAAAAAGCCACCACGTTTCCATGATGGCTTTTGGTTACTCAGATCATTTTGAAAGGTCTAGCTGCAACCGGTAGTGCTACCGCAGTTAGGACACATATAGCAGGTGCCGTTGCGGAGCGTTATGTTGCCACAGTTGCGGCATACTGGCGCATCGGCGCTGGTACCCATCATTTTTTTGATGTCGGCAGAATTCTGTGCGCTTACGCCCACTGCCATGGGAGCCATTGTGTTCTTTGGCTTTTGTGCAGGCGACGACTGTGGCGCGGTAACCCTTACCTGGCTCAGTTCCTGCTGCAGGGCTTCCACTTCTTCGTGGTGCGGCCTTTTGTTCGGATCCGGAACGTGTATCAGGTCGTCGCGGTCCAGATATTCATAAGCCAGCACACGGAATATATAATCAAGTACCGAAGTTGCGGTCTTGATATTCGGATGATCTACGATGCCGGCAGGCTCAAAGCGCGTGAACGCAAACTTGTCTACATACTCTTCCAGCGGCACACCATACTGCAGACCCACTGAAATGGCTATAGCGAAGCTATTGAGCAGGCTGCGCATGGTAGCGCCTTCCTTGGCCATATCTATGAATATCTCTCCCAGTGTCCCATCTCCATACTCCCCGGTGCGGAGAAACAGCGCCTGGCCTCCTACTTTCGCCTTAATTGTATAACCACGGCGTTTTGCAGGGAGCTGCTTGCGCTCCACTATGCGGCTCAGCTCACGTTTCAGCTGTGTATCAGGGCTTGCCTGTACACGCCTGTTCACTTCTTCCAGCAGCTCGTTCACGGTCAGCTTGCTCATGTCCACAATCTGGCTTACTTCTGCAGCCGGCGCCTCTTCTTTTACTTCGTCTTTCTTCTTTTTATCGCTCTTATTGCTCAGTGGCTGGCTCAGCTTCGATCCGTCGCGATACAGTGCGCAGGCCTTCAGGGCCAGTTGCCAGCTCAGGTAGTAGCAATCCTTTATTTCGTCTATAGTAGCTTCGTTGGGCAGGTTGATAGTTTTAGAGATCGCACCGCTGATGAATGGCTGTACCGCAGCCATCATACGGATGTGACCGTGAGCGTGTATGAAACGCTCTCCTTTCTTACCACACTTATTAGCACAGTCGAATACCGACAGATGCTCGTTCTTCAGGAAGGGCGCACCTTCCACGGTCATAGTACCGCAGGCGTAGTCGTTGGCTGCGTCGATCTCTGCATCGGAGAAGCCCAGTGATTCCAGCAAGTTGAAATCGGGTGCAAAATACTGCTCCGGAGTAAAGCCGAGGCGCTGCAGACATTCTTCGCCCAGGTTGTACACGTTAAATACAAATCCTATCTCGAATGCGCTTTCTACTGCATTGTCCAGCTTCTTCAGCTCTTCGCCTATAAACCCTTTTTCGCTGAGGCTCTGGTGATTGATGAATGGCGCACCGGCAAATGTGCCATGACCCTTTGCAAACTTCACGATTGCGTCGATCTGGTCGGCCTTATATCCCAGTTTCTTCAGCGCCGCAGGTATCGACTGGTTAATGATCTTGAAGTAACCACCACCAGACAATTTTTTGAATTTTACCAGGGCGAAATCAGGCTCTACACCGGTAGTGTCGCAATCCATCACCAGGCCAATTGTACCCGTAGGCGCTATTACGGTGGCCTGCGCATTGCGGTAGCCATACTGCTCGCCCATCTGCACAGCCTCGTCCCATGCCTTTGTAGCAGCGCGAAGCAGGTAGTCGGGGCAATATTTGGCGTTGATGCCGACGGGTTTTATCTCTATGCCTTCGTAAGCATCAGACGCATCGTAGGCAGCTGCGCGGTGATTGCGCATTACCTTCATCATGTGCTCACGATTTTCCTTGAACCGCGGGAATGTTCCGAGGCTTGCAGCCATTTCGGCCGAGGTCTTGTACGCAACACCATTCATTATAGCGGTGATAGCGCCGGCAATGCCGCGTGCTTCTTCGCTATCGTAGGCAATGCCGCTTACCATCAGCATAGAGCCGAGGTTGGCGTAACCGAGGCCAAGCGTACGATAGTCGTAACTAAGCTGGGCAACCTCGGGCGAAGGGAACTGCGCCATCAGTACTGATACTTCCAGCACCACGGTCCACAGCCTTACCATGTATTCAAAGCCTTCCACATCAAACCTGCTGGTCTCTTCATCAAAGAAACGGCGCAGGTTGAGCGATGCGAGATTACAGGCAGTATTGTCGAGGAACATGTACTCCGAACATGGATTGGACGCGCGTATCGGGCCACCTTCGGGACATGTATGCCACTCGTTGATAGTACTGTCGTACTGGGTACCGGGATCGGCACAACGCCATGCGGAGTAGGATATTTTTTCCCACAGTTCCTTAGCAGGAATTGTCCTCATTACCTTCCCGGTGCTGCGCGCCGTCATTTCCCAGTCGCCATTATTATCAAGTGCGTGGAAAAATGCGTTAGGTATGCGTACGGAGTTGTTGGAGTTCTGACCCGAAACCGTTTTGTATGCTTCGCCTTCGTAGTCCGATGCATATCCTGCTGCTATCAGCGCAGCTACTTTCTTTTCTTCTTCTACCTTCCAGTCAATGAAATCCACTACTTCAGGATGGTCCAGGTCCAGGCACACCATCTTGGCAGCGCGGCGTGTAGTACCTCCACTCTTTATAGCGCCTGCAGCGCGGTCGCCGATCTTCAGGAAGCTCATCAACCCGCTCGATGTGCCGCCGCCGCTTAGTTTTTCACCTTCTGCCCGAATGTTGGAATAGTTGGTTCCTACGCCGGAACCATATTTGAAAATACGCGCTTCACGAACCCAAAGATCCATAATACCGCCTTCGTTCACCAGGTCATCATCCACGCTCAATATAAAGCAGGCATGGGGCTGCGGACGCTCATATGCATTCAGAGATCGCTCCAGCTTGCCGGTTATCGGATCTACATAGAAGTGCCCTTGTGCCTTGCCATCTATACCATAGCTGCTGAACAGACCGGTATTGAACCACTGCGGAGAATTGGGTGCACAGCTTTGCATCATAATACTGAATACCAGCTCATCGTAGAACACCTGCGCATCGCTCTTCGATGCAAAGTATCCGTAGTTCTCGCCCCATGTGCGCCAGCAATGAGCCAGACGATGCGCTACCTGCTTGATGGATGTTTCGCGACCCAGGCTACCATCTGGCTGTGGTACGCCCGCTTTGCGGAAGTACTTTTGAGCCAGTATGTCTGTAGCTATCTGTGACCAATGCTTTGGCACCTCCACATTTGTCATTTCAAACACCTTCTCCCCATTGGGGTTACGGATGGTCGAAGTACGATAGTCGTACTCAAACATATCAAATGCGCTTACTCCCTCACGTGTGTACTGACGGCTGAAGGAAAGGCCCTTATTTGTTGCTGTGGCGCTCATGAAAATATTATTTAAGAGTTAAAATTTTTGTTTTGCGGGAGAGTAAAATTATCAAAAACAAGCACTGCGGTTAACGAAAGAAATTAACCCTCTGTGGATAACCAATGGATTGCAGGCGGGACATGGAAAATTTTATTCTTAATTATATGTTAACGGAATTATGCGGCCAACTTCTATCCTGAAAGTTAAGCAAAGAATCCAGGACCAGCAAAAAAAAGAGCTGTTTTTGCGTGCTTTTAACGTTTTGAAACCGTTGCGCCAAAACTCTGAAAGTCAATACTGTATTGGTTTCCATTGGCCTTTGGTGAAAAATACATTGCCGAATTTTGGGTGAATTGAAGACATAATAAAAACTATACCGTACGATAGAAAGTAGGTCAATGATCAATCGCGTGATGAGGACGAGTCGATGGATCGACATGCCAAGCAATTAAATTATTTTTTATATTTATAAATACTAAACAATGCATTCGTTTTGCTACAATAACGCATAACCGCAGGAACTATGTTTTGCTACCCGTTTCATTTTTGCTATTAATGAGCCAATGCCTTTAACTTTAGCCCTAAATATCACAACACAATGGTTGATCAGGCACAGCAAAAAGACATTCTACTGGCGGAAGACGATATAGATGACGTAGTAGTGTTTGAGATGGCGCTGAAAAATCTGGAACAGCCTTATATGCTGCGCCACGCCGACAATGGCGATGTTTTGTTTGTATTGCTGAAAGACCGTATTCCTTACATCCTTTTCATGGATATCCATATGCCATGCAAAGATGGCGTTGGATGTATAACAGAGATCAGGAAGAACAGGGACTATGACAAATTACCGGTCATCATGTACACCTCCAACCTGTCGAACAAAATAATCGAGGAATGCTATAGAAACGGCGCTAATATGTATGTCACCAAGACCAATACATTTGGTGAGCTAACCGCTAAGTTAAAAAAGGTCTTCGCTATAGATTGGGAAGACTACCTGCACTATCCGCCCCAGCATCAGTTCGTGGTGAGTTAGATCTACCGATATAAAGGTTTCAAGACCGTCATCAGCTGCTAATTTTGTTTAATATTTTCAATTTTTAGCAGGGTTGCATTATATTAGAGCCTGAAAAATTGGAATCTCTCCAATAAACACGCTATAATGAGGAAATTCGTCTACGCAGCTTTGATCATATTTTCCTGTACCTCCACGGTCCGTGGTCAGTACAATCTTGGAACGGCTACCAGCAACTGGAGTCCGATAAACAGCATGTACCTGAACCCGGCAAGCATTGCCGATTGCCGGGAACGCTTTGTTCTGGACCTGTTTATGGTAAATGCCGGTCTCGACAACAGCCTGGGCTCACTCAATGACAAAGGCGGCCTGATAGGCGCAATAAACGGGGGCAAGACAAAAAACCTGTTCGAATATTCAGACAGATCGACTTTCAGCCTGCTGGCGCCTTATGTAGATGTGCGTGGGCCAGGCTTTATGCTCAGCATCAATCCAAAACATAGCATTGCAGTGACCACCCGCATGAGGGGGATGAACCAGCTTAACAACTTCGACCAGACCTTTTATAAAACCATTAGCGACCCTACCTATACGGCCAATGGAAACTATGACTTCACCTCCAAGAACTTTAATTACACTGCCCATCTCTGGACTGAATTGGGCTTCTCTTATGGCGCAGTGCTGCTCGATAAGGGAAATAATCTGCTGAAAGCCGGTATTACCGTTCGCTATCTCGGCGGTGTAGGCTATATAGGGCTTAAGGGAAATAACCTCGACGCTCATTACAGCCAGGGCGCAGATTCATTTTACGCATCCAATACCGACCTTGCTTTTGCCAGCAACCTGCTCAGCACTCGTTCCGCTATCAGCAATGGCCTGACCAACAATAGCATTCTCAGTCAGTTTTTTGGCGACAAGGCAGGAAGCGGACTGGGTGGAGACATTGGACTGGTATATGAGTTTATAGACAATCCAGCTAAATACAAGTACAACCTCAATGGCCCTAATGGCTTGATTGACCATACACAAAACCGATACAAATGGCGCTTGTCAGCATCTATCACAGATATGGGCTCCATTAAGTACAAAAGCGACGATAACTCTATAGCTAATGTGCGCGGCAGCGGCTACCTTACAGGCCATGGTATCTCAGAAAATGTGACCGCATTCGACGAGTTCCGCGGCTATGCAGCGCGTCAGGGTTTCAGCGCCGATACTGATCGTGTAGACACCAGAGTATATATGCCCTCAAAGCTCGTCCTCGGCATCGACTACCACGTATGGAGAGGCATTTATGCCAATGTTACTTATATAGGTAGCATGGCCAATGCACGCAAGTTTGGCAACACGGCTTACAACCAGATCACGCTTACCCCCCGCATCGACAGCCGTAAATTCAGCATAGCTGTCCCCCTTACCTATAGCATGCTGAGCAGCAGCATAAAGGCTGGTGCTGCACTGCGTTTCTCAGGGTTTTGTTTCGGCAGTGACGATATGCTTGCGCTCTTTGCCAGCGGCCAGTATGGGTTCAATTTCTACCTCGGAGGTTCTATTCCTATTCAAAAATCAAAGCCGAAAGACAGCGATGGCGACGGTGTTGCCGACGGGCAGGACAAATGTCCCAAAAACATGGGTACGTGGGAAAATCGCGGCTGCCCCGATAATAGCGCCGATGAGGCCGACGACGACGATGACGCCAAAAAAGGCGACCACTGATCGGCATAAAATACAGCCTGGTCCTCTTTACATTTAACATTATTTAACGCAGCAGGCCACCCTGCTTTGTCAGGCTGTATTACTATTCCCTACCTTTGCTTTATGAATACCGAACAAAGAATACGCCAGATGCTCGATGAGCGCATCATGATCATAGACGGTGCTATGGGTACCATGATACAGCGCCACGGCCTTCAGGAAGCAGACTATCGTGGAGAGCGCTTCAAGGATTGGCATACCGATATAAAAGGGAACAACGATCTGCTGTGCCTCACGCAGCCAGACATAATAAAGGGCATACATAAGCAATACCTGAAAGCCGGGGCTAATATAGTTGAGACCAACACTTTCAACTCACAGCAGATATCTCTGGCCGACTACGATATGCAGTCGCTTGCCTACGAGATCAATGTAGCGGCTGCAAGGGTGGCCAAAGAAGCTATCACAGAGTTCCTCGCCGAGCATGGAACAGAGCCGGGCAGTCATTTCGTAGCCGGCGCCATAGGACCTATGAACAAAACGCTGTCTCTCTCACCAGACGTTAATAATCCGGGTTTCAGAAGTGTAACGTTTGACGAAGTTGCCGATGCCTATTATGAGCAGATCGCCGGCCTCGTAGATGGCGGCGCAGATATATTGCTGGTAGAGACCATATTCGATACCCTCAATGCAAAAGCAGCAATATACGCGATCAACAAATACTTCCGGGATACTAAAAAGCCTAAGATGCCGGTGATGATATCTGGTACTATTACCGATGCATCAGGACGAACGTTGAGCGGGCAGACTCTCGAAGCCTTTTATATATCAGTGATGCATGCCAACCCGGTATGCATAGGGCTCAACTGCGCCCTGGGCGCAGAACAAATGCGGCCACACGTAGAAGAACTGGCTCAGATAGCTGCCTGCTACGTAAGTGCATACCCCAATGCAGGTCTGCCGAACGCCATGGGTGAGTACGACGAGCATCCGGAGCACACCGCCGCGATTATATCGGAATGGGCAAAAGAAGGCTGGGTGAACCTGGTGGGCGGCTGCTGTGGCACCACCCCCGACCACATTGCGGCGATAGCAAGAAGCATGAAGAAATTCGCACCACGCACATTGCCTGAGCTGGCGATGGCATAATCAGCAACATATACTATCAATAGAGTCAACGGAGCCACTTCTCACGAATGGCTCCGTTGTATATTACGGCAATAAAATATATTGATACGGGAATAATACCGCTGCAAATTCTTTATAGTAACTTTGCATCACGTTCCGGTATTCATAAAATTATCAGACTAAATGGAAATAAAACAATTATATACCAACTGCCTGAGCGAGGCAGCGTATTTTATAACGAGCGAAGGCGAGGCCGCGGTGATAGATCCCCTGCGCGATGTGGACACTTACCTGAAAATGGCCGAGGAAAGGGGCGTGAAGATCAAGTACATATTTGAGACGCACTTCCATGCCGACTTCGTGAGTGGCCATATAGACCTTGCTAAGAAGACCGGTGCACCGATAGTATACGGCCCGGACACAGAAGCTTCTTTCAAGGTACACATTGCTAAAGACGGCGAAGAGTTTAACGTTGGTAAGCTGAAAATTAAAGCCATACATACTCCCGGACATACATTGGAAAGCACCTGCTACCTGCTGCACGATGAGGCGGGCGAACCATATTGCATTTTCACTGGCGATACACTGTTTGTGGGCGATGTAGGCCGTCCCGACCTGTTTAGCGGCAATATGACCAAGGAAGAGCTGGCGACAATGATGTATGAGACGCTGCAGAATAAAATAAAGCCGCTGAATGATAATATCATTGTGTACCCCGCGCATGGCCCTGGCTCATCGTGCGGAAAAAATCTTGGTCCGGATACATTCAGTACCATAGGCGCGCAAAAAACCAGTAATTACGCGCTGCAGGATATGACCCGCGATGAGTTTGTTAAGGCGGTGACCACCGGCCTCAACGCTCCGCCGGCCTACTTCCCGCTCAATGCGAAGATCAACAAGATGGGTTACGACAGCCTCGACGATGTATTTGAAAAAGGCCTTAAGCCGCTATCTATTGCTGAATTCAAGGAAAAAGTAAAAGCGGAGGTATGGATATTGGATACCCGCGCCGCTACCATTTTTACACAAGGTTTTGTCCCCGGTTCCATTAGTATTGGCCTTGACGGCCGGTTTGCGGAGTGGGCTGGTACCATGTTACCTTACGATCAGCCATTGGTACTGGTTACAGAAGCCGGCAAAGAAAAAGAGAGCATCACGCGCCTGGCCCGTGTAGGTATTGATAATGTAGAAGGTTATCTGGATGGTGGTTTTGAAGCATGGGCCAATGCAGGCGAAACTGTGGACCTGATCATAGACATTGAGCCCGATGAGCTGGCCATGGATATTCCACACGATAATCTGCTGGAAGTAATAGACGTGCGTAAACCCGCCGAATTTGACGCCGCGCACGTAAAGGGAGCAAAAAATGTTCCGCTCGATTCGCTTACTGACCCGCTTAATGTGGCGATGATAGATGATGAAGCCAACCTTTATGTACACTGCGCTGGCGGTTACCGTTCGGTAATAGCCGCATCTATACTAAAGCGTCATGGCTACCACAACCTCCGCAATGTATTGGGTGGTTTCGCCAAAATGAAAAATGAAAAAGGAGTACCCGTGGTATACCCGGAAAAAGCAAAGGTGTAAACGTTTGCAGATATTTATAGCCTGTGAATAGCCTGACTATTCACAGGTTTTTTTGTAGACTCTAGTGCGGGCGTCCAAGCCACTGCTCAGGGTTCAATTTCACAGATGCCTTGGTACCATTGTTCTTCCATATCTGGAAATTCACCGTAGGCTCGCCTTCATCATTGGTACCAACAGTGCCTATTGCCTGATTAGTACTTACATGCTGGTCTTTTGATACCGATACCGATGCCAGGCCATTGTACACAGTAAAGTAGTTGCCGTGCTTGATCATCACGATCTGGGTGCCACCGGCATTGAATACGCTGCTTACCGTACCTTCGAATATCGCCTTTACCGTGGCATTGGCGCTGGTCTGGATATCTACTCCCGCATTGTCTATCATTACCTTTGGCGCCAGCGGATGCGGGTGTGTGCCAAAATGATCGGAAATGAATCCCTGCGCTACCGGCCAGTACAGCTTTCCGCGGTTGCCTTCAAAGTCGCTTGCCAGCGCCACGTCGGTAGGGGTCAGCATTAATGGCGGGGCTTCTCCCTTTGGTGGTTTAGGTTTTGGCGCCACATGTGTCACCGCACTGTTGCCAGTAGCAGGTGTGGTGCCGGGCTTTGCAGGTGCGTTGCCAGCGGCCGCCCGCGCAGCTTCTTCTTTCTTCCTGGCCTCTTCTTCCGCAGCCTTGGCAGCCTTGGCCATTTCGCGTTCTATTATATCAGCTATCGCCTTATTCACACGCATAGCCGTCTGCCTGTTCTTTTCTATGTTTTTCAGCAGCTCATTTTCCTTTCCTTTCAGGTCATTGATCACCTGGTTGGTCTGGTCGGTCTCTTTCAGCAGCACTTCTTTTTGCTGTACCTGGTCGGTCAGCAACTTATCTTTTTCCGCCTTTATATTATTGAGCGTGCCTATTTTACGTTGCAACTGGTTTTGTGTCGCTCTTATATTGTCCACCTGCTCTTTGCGGAAATCCCGGAACCTTTTCAGGTACTTCATACGGCGCATAGCGTCATTGAAATCGCGCGAAGAGAACAGGAACGCCATCATGTCGTAAGAGCTGCGGGTGCTGTAGGCATAGCGTATAGATTGTGCATAACGGACCTTGTATTGTTCCAGTTTTTGCTTCAGGGTCAGTACCTCGTTCGATGAGTTCCTGATATCCTTGTCTATATCCTGGAGCTCATCATTAATGTTGGCTATCAGGTTTTGCCGCTGAGCCAGCTTGTTTTGCAAAGCCCGCAACTGCCCCATCGTGGCATTCTTATCTTTCTTTATGGCCTCCAGCTGCGATTCAGTTTCTTTTATCGCATCCTGTATCTCCTTTCGTTTGGCCTCCAGCTGCGCCTTGGTGTATAGCGACTGCGTTTGCACCTGGGCAAAGGAAGCGACCGACAACAGCAGACAAAATATGAGGAAACTAAAACGCATAGAGCACCTTGAAGCAAACAAAAATAGCTAATTATTGGCCCGATTCTCCCTTTTCGGTACTTTTAAGAGTATTTTACGATGTTTTTCCATAAAAACAATTGTCAAAGGTTTTTTATTGTCAAACCTTTGTTTTCTTTTGCTCAAAAAAAGTGCTATGCTATATTCAATGACGGGGTTTGGTCGGGCCGAAGCGATGGTCAATGGTCGCCAGGTAGTGGTAGAGGTGAAAGCCCTGAACGGCAAGCAGTTCGACATCAATACCAAACTACCCCCCATATTGCGCTCCTTCGAGCTGGATATACGCAATTTGCTGAATAACATACTGATACGGGGTACTATAGACCTGACCATAAGCGTGAAACAGGAAGGCGCTTCCAAACCCATGGTGGTCAATACCGATCTTGCTTTGTTCTACTACCAGGGCATGAAGCAGATAGCTGCGCAAACCGGCCTGCCGGAAGAGAACATGATAGCCACGCTGATGCGCATGCCCGAAGTGGTGGCCCCCGACCAGGACGTGCTACCGGACGAAGAATGGGAAAACGTGAAGGCTGTAATTGTAAGCGCAGCCCAGCAATTGATGCAGCATCGCCTGCACGAGGGTGAGGCCCTGCTCAAAGACATCAAAAACAGGATAGGCAATATAGAGTTGCTTCACGAAAAGATACTGCCACTGGAGACCGAACGTATGGAGCGCATTCGTGCGCGCCTGAACCAGTGGCTGGAAGACATGGCTGGCAAGGAAAAGATAGACCCCAATCGTTTTGAGCAGGAAATGATCTACTACCTGGAGCGGATCGATTTTTCTGAAGAGAAAATAAGGCTGAAACAGCATTGCGGCTATTTTAACGATACCATCAACGAGAACGATGCAGCTATTGGCCGTAAGCTCAATTTCATACTGCAGGAGATAGGCCGTGAGATCAATACCCTCGGCTCCAAGGCCAATCATGCCGAAATACAGCAGATAGTGATCAATATGAAGGATGAGCTGGAAAAAGCCAAGGAGCAGATTCTAAATATATTGTAATTAGCTCCTGTTCTCGATTAGCGTAGTTTTGCAATTGCCATGTGCAAGGTTTTGCCGTGAATTTAGAAAGCCTTATATCGCAAATACAGTCGCTCGATGGCCTCCTGAAACACGAGGCCAATAAGGCCGTCAATAGGCTGCTTACAATTCGTAACTGGCTTATAGGCTATTATATTGTCGAGCAGGATGGAGAAGACCGGGCCAGGTATGGGGAAAATATATTGGGCTTACTTTCTAAATCACTGAATACTACAGGCTTGTCTGCTACTAACTTGAAATGGAACCGCCTTTTTTATCTAACCTACCCGAACATCTCTCAGACAGCAGCAAATGAATTAAAAAGCATCTCTATGCGAATTGGTCAGACACTGTCTGACGCATCTAAAAATATACTGATTCCTGCCGGTAGTTCTACCTATGAAGCACAGCTAACCGAAAAAATAATCAACAGGTTGTCATTCTCCCATATCATCCTGTTAATACCGATAGACGATGCGCTGAAAAGAACCTTTTATGCCATAGAAGCAATAAAAGGCACCCGGAGTGTACGTGAATTGAGGAGACAGATAAACTCGCTGTTATTTGAGCGAAGTGTCATATCTAAAAAACCGGAATTACTGCTGCAAAATCGCAATGAAAATGCAGAAAGGCAATTGCAAAGCTCGTTCATAAAGGACATAGATACGTTTGAGTTCCTCGGATTGCGCGCAAAAGAAAGTGCAGAAGAAACCGACCTTGAAAATGCCCTGCTTGATCATCTCCAGCACTTTTTGCTGGAAATAGGTCATGGCTTTTGCCTGGAAGAGAAACAAAAAAGGATACTGATAGGAGAAGAGTACTTTTTTATTGACATGGTATTTTACCATCGAATCCTTAAATGCCACATACTGGTAGATCTCAAAACAGAAGAGTTTAATCATAACAATGCCGGACAACTTAATACATACGTCAACTTCTACAAAAAAGAAATACAGCGCCCGGACGATAATCCTCCTATCGGCATACTGCTCGTTACCCATAAAAATGATGCACTCGTGGAATACGCTACAGCCGGTATGGATGAGCAGCTGTTTGTAAGAAAGTACCTTCCGGAATTGCCAGATAAAAAAGAAATAGAAGCTTTTATCATAAACGAGCTAAAAACATTTTAGTTTTTTAATCGGCCGAATGCAACTAATTTTAAATTTTAGACCAGGAATGCACAAAACCATCATAGCACTTTTTCTGTTTGCCGTAGGGCTGGCTGGCTGTCTTCCAGCACCCTACTATCAAAAGGATGACACTATCCCACAAAATGCATGGGACTACAGTTTCAAACCTACTTTCGAGATAGATATTACGGACACCACGGTGCCCTACCAGCCTTACTTTCTCATCAGGCACACCCAGGCGTACCCCTATTGTAACCTCTGGATATGGATATACATCAAAACTCCCGGAGATACAGTAGCAAAAAAAGAACGCATAAACATTCCCCTCGCCGAAACCGACGGCAAGTGGCTGGGCCGCGGCATGGGCGAGATCTATGAGCAGCGGCTGAAGGTGAACCTCGGCGATTCCGTAAAGTTCAATCGTAAAGGCAGCTACAAAATATCGCTGGAGCAGAACATGCGCATCAATCCGCTGCCCGAAATATTGAATGTAGGATTCAGGCTGGAGAAAGGGGTCGCGTTTCAGAGATAAAATACAGCTATGCGCTTCTTCACCTCCGTCTATGTCATACTGCTGCTATACATCATAGCCGCCATTGTATTCTGGGAGCGGACCTTGCAAAAGCAGAATGGCCAGATATATGCCCAGGAGGTGATCACCCTGAGGAGCCAGGTCGACAGTGTAGCCGAACCCTTTCTATACCACGACCAGATGATGACCTTGCAAAAGAAGCTATCCATGCGCACCACTCAGTATGTGGGCGAGGGCGCCACCTTTCTCGTAGTTATTTTGATTGGTGCAGTTATCGTTTACCGGTCATTTAGCCGCCGCATCATACTATCCCGGCAGCAAAACAACTTTATGCTGTCAGTGACGCATGAGCTGAAATCACCTATCGCAGCCATGAAGCTAAATCTGCAGACACTGGAAAAGCACCACCTGGACGAAGGCAAAAAAAAGCTCCTGCTCGACCGCTGCATCAGGGAATCGGACAGGCTCAATGACCTTTGTAACAATATGCTGTTCGCCTCGCAGATAGAAGGACGGCAGTACAAACCGGCGAAAGAACAATTCGACCTGTCGGAACTTCTTGAAGATACATTGGGTGCCTATGCAAGCCGCTACAGCCGCAAGTTTGAAGAAGATATAGCACCCGGATGCCGGATGACCGGTGACAAAGTAATGCTGCAGATAGCCATCAACAACCTGCTCGAGAATGCCGTAAAGTATACACCCGAAAGCAGACCGATTGCTTTATCGCTGGCAGTGAAGCAGAACAACGCCATCATACAAGTGGCCGACCAGGGCGCCGGCATACCCGACAGCGAGAAAAAAGAGGTCTTCAATAAGTTTTACCGTGTAGGCAACGAAGAAAGCCGCAAGTCAAAAGGGACTGGCCTGGGCCTGTACCTTACCAACAAGATCATTTTGCAGCACAAAGGGCGCATATCTATAAAGGACAATACCCCTTCGGGATCCATATTCGAGGTCACCTTGCCCATTTCCTAAGCAGCATAGTCAGACGATACAATCCAGAGAATCCGTAAATTCAGATCCCCACATTGTCATCACATTCCCCGCATTTATCACATTCCCCCACATTTGCACATTTGCACATTCTTCATTTGCATCCCGTATGTACGGGATTATCTAATCAGCTTCTCTACTTTCACTCGCGCTCCACTATCGTCATAAAGCGCTATCATATACACACCCGGAGCCAGCCCACTCACATCCACCTGTACCGCAGCGGGCTGGTCTATCAGCACCTTGCCCTCCATGCCGGTTATTATGGCTCGCACCTTCATTGGCGCATCAATGTTTACAATTGATGTTGCAGGATTGGGATAGATAGCGATCTGTTGCTGTTGTATGTTTCCTGCCTCTGTCTGCACGCCGCCTGGCCCGTAGTAGATCGATGTGGAGTACCCAGCGCAGCCATTGGTGTCGGTCACCTCCAGCCGGTAGCTGCCGTAGAACACCGGTACTATGCTCCAGCTATTGGCACCGGGAATAGCTACAGTATTCAGGTACCATTGGTAAGTGATCCATGAATGATTGTCGGTCACAAATGCTGTACCCGATGTATGGATCACCGGCATGGGCCGTGGCACTACCGTAACGGTGACCGGTGGCGTAACGCCCGAGCAAGTTACTGAGCCGGTAGTAAGGGCCACATTGCAGGTGTAAGTGCCTACAGTGTCTGCGGGATATGTTACCGATGTGGCCCCGGATATTGCTATCCCGTTTCTAAACCACTGGTACGTCATGGTGCCCACCGCGCTGCCAGTGCTGGCAGTAAGGGTGGTGCTGCCGCCCTGGCAGAAGTACACAAGGCCCGATGGAATGATCACAGGATCAGCCCCTGCCGACACATGTATGGGCAGCGAGGTCGCGCTGCATCCTGCCGCGTTTGTCGCGGTTACTGCGAATGAACCTGATGTCGATGCCACATAGCTCATGCCTGTAGCTGTGCTGATAGGTACACCGCCATCCAGCCATTGATAAGTAAAGCCCGGTGTAGCGCTAAGCGTCACACTGCCACCTGGGCAGAACGACGTAGGCCCGCCGGCCGTAAGCGATATTACCGGCGCTGCAAGTACCGTAACGGTAGCCGAGGCATAGCAGCCCGTGGCCGGGAATGAGTAAGAAATAGCCGCAGTGCCGGGCAGCACGCCCGATACTACACCCGAAGCAGTAATACTTGCAATACTGCTTGCCCCGCTACTCCATGCCCCGCCTGGGTCGGCATCGGCCAGCGTGGTGGTACGCATCTGGCACACACTCGTAGCGCCTGTTATCGGTACTGGTACAGGATTTACCGTCATGCTCCGTATATCAGCACAGCCGCCGGTTGCAGCCGTAAAAGTGATAGGTATCATTCCCGTTGCCGTGCCGGTTACTACACCTGTGGCGCTCACGGCACCCGCCGGTGCACTCCAGGCTCCTACGGTTCCGGTTGCCTCATATAGATTGACATTGGCATAATGGCATACCACAGTCGGCCCTGTGATCACCGGCTGTGGATTGATAGTAATGGGGTAGGATACGCCACACATGGCCAGGCTGTACGATACTACTGCCGGCACCGCAACAGCAGTTGCAGCGCCGGTCACAACGCCGGTGCCACTTATACTGCCTGCCGTGGCAGGACTGATATACCAGCCGCCGCCACCCGGGCCAGTGCTCAGGCTGATTGTCCGGCCGCCGCATACATTGGCCGGGCCGGTAATAGCCGCAGGCATAGGCATCACTGTAACCATCGCGGTGCTATAACACCCACCCGTAGCAATATAAGAGATCATAGCCGTGCCTGCGGCTGCACCACTAACAATGCCTGTTGCCGACCCTACGGAGGCAATTCCGGGTAATCCGGAACTCCAGGCTCCCGGCGCACCCGAAAACTCGGCAAGCGTTATACTCGCTGTCTCGCACACCGATGCCGGCCCCGAAACCGAAGGTTGCGGATTGACGGTCACTACCTGCGTCACGTTGCAGCCCGTGGCCGTAAGCTGGTAGGTAATTGTAGTCGTAGCTGCAGATGTGCTGCCCGTAGCCACACCGGTGGCATATCCTCCAGATGTTATGGTAGCTACGCCTGCAGGGCTACTACTCCATGTGCCACCGGATGTAGCGTCACTCAGCGAAACACTGGCTCCCTGGCAGATAGCGAATGTGCCCGTCCCGATAGTTATCGGGACGGGTGATAGCTGTACCGTCACTGTTTTGGTAACACTCGAAATCCCTACAGCATAAGAAATGACGGCTGTGCCTGCCGCCAGGCCTGTTACGATGCCTGTTGACGACCCAATTGCAGCAATTGCAGTCGATCCGGAACTCCATATGCCACCAGGCATACGGTCACTCAATGTAACGGTTGCTCCCTGGCAAAAAGTTAGGCTGCCGGCAATAGTATCCAAATCATTGAAAACCGCCAGAAAGGCATCTTCTCCACCGCCCTGCGTGGTTTGGTGTGCGCCGGCAGAAGCAATGGCCGATGTGCTGGTTGTGCCTCCTGCAAGATACACCGTACCGGAACCATTGGTGGTGACCGAAATTCCATAGTCATCACTCGCTCCTCCATAGTACGTGGCCCATTCCCTTGTCCCCAAGGCGTCAAACTTCACCAAATAGGCATCGTTGGTACCACCACCATAAGTAGCCTGATACGCATCTGCCGATGCAATTCCAGAACTGCTATTTGTAGTTCCCGTCACATACACATTCGAAATGCCGTCGGTAGCAACGGCGGGGTCATATCCCCCGCTTGTCGGTCCATAGTAGGTAGCCCACTGCCTGGCACCCATCCCATCGAATTTCGCTAAACAGGCGTTAACAGAACCAACAAGCCCGGATTGATAAGCCCCGGGCGAGGCGATACCGGTAGCACTGTTCGTTGTTCCTACAAAATAGGCATTGCCAAGGCCATCTGTGGCGACTGAATTCCCGCCATCGGTACCTGGCCCTCCATAGTAAGTAGCCCATTGCAGCATCCCCGTTATATCAAATTTTGCCAGGTATGCATCAAGGGTACCACCCCCATAAGCGTTTTGGTAAGCACCCGAGGTGGCAATTCCAGATGTACTTGTTGTGCCTCCAGTTAGATAGACGTTGCCTGCACCATCTGCGCAGACCGATCCTCCAAATTCGTATCCAGCATTTCCACCATAGTAGGTTGCCCACTGCCGTGCTCCCAGTCCGTCAAATTTGACTAAATATGCATCCCCCCCCCCACCACTCAAAATCGTTTGATATGCCCCTGGAGATGCAATTCCCGACGCACTGGTCGTGCCTCCCGTCAAATAGACGTTACCGGTTGCATCGGTGCCAACCGCATAGCCATAGTCAGCACCCGTGCCTCCATAATAGGTCGCCCACTGCCGTATGCCCGTCCCATCAAATTTTACTAAAAATGCATCATTACCCCCACCTCCGTAAGTATCTTGATGCGCCCCGGACGACGCAATACCTGACGTGCTGGTTGTCCATCCTGCCAAATAAACGTTACCTGCTCCGTCTGTGGTTATCGCAGTACTTCTACCCTCATCACCTGGTCCGCCATAGTAGGTTGCCCATTGCCGTATACCCGAGCGATCAAATTTTATCAAAAATGCATCGTCAAGCCAGCCGCCATAGGTGGTTTGATACGCCCCAGAAGTGGCAATTCCAATTATACTGTTCGTCTTTCCGCACATATAGACATTTCCAGTACCATCTGCGGCCACCGATAGTCCCCTCTCATCGCCACCGGCACCATAGTAGGTAGCCCACAGAAGCATTGGGTCCACCAGCAGGTCTCCTTCGTATGCCGCCGTTTTATAGCTCAACACATCTCCGGTCAATTTAAACATGCTGCTTACCGCCTTCCCATCGGCCTGGCTGGTCACGGGCGCTTCCTCGGTTATTACTCCCTCGGGGGTCTTTGCCTCCAGGCTGCCATCTTCTGTTATCCGCAGGCCAGTCGCGCCACCGTACTTCAGTTGTATATCGCTTACCCTGCCTCCCTTCCGTATAATAAACTCATGCTTCAGCTTGCCACCACGGGCATACAATACCCAGTCTATATGTGGGTACACCTCCCTATACGTTATCTTTTTCCATGCCAGTGCTCTGGCTCCATTGTCGCCAGTGCCGGGTGTGTAGTAGTTTTCGTAATAGCTCTGCTGTTGCGCTGCTATCACCGCAGCATGTTTATCTGCCCCCACCAGCTCCACATCCATCCGGTACATGGTGTAGCTCTTCTCTTCTCGCCCTTCGCTCTCCGCTCCCCGCTCTCTTTCATCCGCCGTAGCCTTAGCGAAGGAGGCCGCTCTCTGCTCTCCGCTCCCCGTTCTCCCCTTGTCGGCTTTGCTGAACTGATAATGAATAGCCCCATTGCCAATAAATATATTCAGCCCACCGGTTGCTTTTAATTGGTACTGTATATCCGGCCTTGCATTACCGTCCTGGTCCCGTACCTGCCCCTTGTTCTCAACAAAAAACAGATCTTTCGCGGCGCCTGCCTGCAAATTCTTCATCGCCACGGCAGAGCTGCTAAGGCCACCGCTTTTATTGGGAACAGCATTGTTCCATAGCCCGGCACCCACCGGTTTGCTGCTCTCCCTGGCCTCTAAGCAAACATGGCCGGACAGCAATGACAATACAATCAGCAAAAAGTAAAAAGGTTTCATGGCAGCTACTATTAAAAAGCGTAAAAAAGACTAAGATATAAAGTTAACTTCTTTTCTGAAATTATAAAAACCAAAATACTCTTCCGCTCCGGCTCCATTCCGCTCCCCATCCTGATTTGCGTCGCACCGTTCATCGTTCCGTTCTACTATCATCTCGCTCATGACACCCACAAAAAAAGCGTACATCTCTGCACGCTTCAAAATGTCAACTATTCGCGCCTGGCACATTCCCCCACATTGCCATCACATTCACTCACATTTATCACATTCCCCGCATTCACCCCACTCGTCCGCGTTTGTAACGCGGATGCTACGGTATGGCGTTTGCAGCGCCTCTTTCATTCCCCAAGTTGCCGGTAGTCTTCCCCAAAAAACAATAGGCCAATAGTTCGGCGTAGCACCGGCAAGTATTCTTGATTGTCACGCTGTACGAGATCTGCAATCCGCATGAGGCACAAACAAAATATCCACATCAAATTTTAACGCCAAAACCAGCCACTAGCGCACATTACAGCGAAAAACGGACTCAATTTTGTGGGTATTTTGTCAATTTTCGTATTGTTTTTCACCCTACCTTTAGGTGTTCAAAAATCGAAAAGCCAAAAATCCCAAACCCTGTGAAACACGATCACCATATGCTACGTTCAAACATATCTTACCTGCTGCCCCACGAAACGCAATTTGCATATTCTTCATTTGCATATCTGCACATTGCCCAACGCGGGCAATAGCGGGCAAAAATCAGGCAATAGCTATCCACGTACTCCGCTTTAACTAACTGATAATCAATATAATTTCTCTAAACGAGCAAAAAAAGAAAATTGACCCGCTTCATCAGAACCCCCGCCCCTCATATTCGCGACTATCTACTAAGTACTATCTACTAAGTACTCCGTCGTCCCAAAACTATTTTCAGGACTTGACACCTCTGTCATAAGGATTAAATACTAATTATTAAATACTACTGGTAAATATGAAGAAATCACTATTTATATCGCTCATTGCAGCTGTTTTCCTGCTCCCTTCATGCAAAAAAGACTACACCTGCTCCTGCACCTGGAGGTACAATGGCGCCGACTCCATTGTGCAGTCATTCACCTTTCACGAAACAAAGACCAAAGCTACCGAAGCGTGTAAAGCCCAGGAGACACTCGCCGCATCCGCAACCATCCTGGAAGTCACATGTCACCTATAAAATACGTGATTATTAATATGTAATTATTTAAAAAAATTGCACAAAATATTTTGTTTTTTACTGATAAACAGTAGTTTTGAAGCTCACACAAAAAACTAAACACATGAAAAAATTAAGACCGCTTGCACTTATCGCGTTGGCAGCATGCCTGTTTACCTCTTGCAAAAAAGATTACACATGCACGTGCAAGATCACTACCTCCGGCACCACTATTACTCAGCCAGTCACCTACCCCAAGACCACAAAGAGCAAAGCTCAGGAAGCATGTGATCTCGCCCAAAAAACTTACACCAACGCTACTACAAGTACCACTGCCACCTGCAGCCTTTAGTCAGGATGGCCAGAAATTATTAACTTTGAAAGGAACACCGGCACCGGTGTTCCTTTTGCCCACCAACGATGCACAAGGCCAGTAAGATCATATTTATAGTATTGTCCATTCTTACAGGCATCACATTTATATATTCCGCCTATACAAAGGCCGATCCAATACAACCTTTTGAATACACAATAGTAGAATACATTAGGTTGCCCTGGCTGTTGGCAGCTATTACTGCAAGGTTCATTATAGGTCTGGAAGCAGCTTTAGGCATAATGATATGTTGTCATTTCTTTGGCTATAGAAACGTAGTTCTAAAGGTTGCATGTGCGTTAGTTGTCGTAATGAGTGTATACCTCATCGGCTTGTGGGTTGTTGCCGGAAACAACGTCAATTGTGGTTGCTTCGGTGATGCTATATGGCTGAGCCCTTCGGCATCCCTGATCAAGAACGCTGTATTGCTCATTGTTCTGGGTTTACTTGCCAGGTTTCACCGAGGCATCGCCACGAGGTGGGCCGGCATTGCGGGTACAGTCATTTTTTGCACCCTTTTGGCCTTACCTTTTGTCATTTATTCCATTCCCGGCAGTCAGCCCACCTGGCTTCATAAGGACAGGTATAAGACTGATCTTTCATTTCTGTCTGCCACCGACTCTGCAGGCCGCAAAATGGGAGTCGCTATAGACCTCAATACAGGCAGGCACATCGTGGCATTCCTCAGTCAGGCATGTCCGCATTGCCGCATCGCCGCCTACAAAATGCACGTCATGAAACTACACAACCCCCACTTCCCATTTTTCCTGGTCATCGGCGGTACTACAAGCGACCTCTCCGACTTCTGGAAAAAAACAAAAGCCGACGATATCCCCTATACCCGCCTTGAAAAAAACGCCTTTCTCAACTATACAGGCGGTGAATTTCCTAAGATCATTTGGGTAAATAATGGCTGGGTGGAGGCAAGGGCAGATTATAACACCCTCACTGAATCGGATATAGCTGCATGGTTAAACCAAAAATAGACACTACCAAAACCTGAAAATTTCCTGGCATACTATTTGAGCCACAATTCACTACATTGGTTCGAAATACATCCCGGTAAATTTATTTCTTTGAAGATATTTTGTTTACTTTTACTCTCCTAAATCATGAAACAGATGAAAAAAATAATTGCGGTTTCAGTCTTTGCGGTCTTTGCATTACTATTCACATCATGTTCCAAAGATTACACCTGCACCTGTACCTATAACACCAATGGCGCTATTCAAACTTCTACATCCACGATAAATGCATCTAAGCGCGATGCTGAGAAACAATGTGTTAAGGAACAGAAAGCCTACCATGGCAACCTTGGATACACATATATATCCTGCAGTCTTTAGTTGCTGGTAAATCTTTTTCTGTACATTATCTTGCGGGTTCTCTACCTGTTGAACAAAGCAAAATAGAGCCTATTGGCTTGATGATCATGTATGTGCTGTGCATGCGGGTAATGGACTGTTTTCCCGCATAACCATAGGATTGCAACAGTGTAAAGTGGAATAGTTGCATTCGATTGGCTTTATTTTACCATTTTTACTGAGTTTGATTCCTTTTCGGCCTCGCGCATGTCCCCTGCTTATTGAGTTAAACTATACGCTTGTTTTTTCATCGCGGTGTTGGTTGTAAACGCACGTCGAAGCGTTCAAAATTCTACGGCGCATAGTTTGTGCCAGAAGATAGTTGGCGTTAATGCTATCATACAAAAAAAGCCGCCGGAACTATTTGTTCCGGCGGCTTATAATGAATGGCTGTTGTCTGTTACTGTATCACGAGGTGGAACAGAGCACGCTCATTGCCCGAACGGATGTTGAGCATATAAGTGCCGGATGCAACTCCATTGAGCTGCACCTGCTCGCTGATAGCGCCATCGTGGGCCATCGCTGTTCCCTGATATACTACCTGGCCAAGCATGCTCGTCAGCTCGTAAGATACCTCGGCATCAACACCTGATGCAAAGCTGCCACGGATCGTGAACGTACCATTGCTCGGGTTCGGGGATACCACCAGGTCGCTGCCCGAAGCAAGCTCCATAACTCCTACATTGATCACATACACTACTACTGAGTTGAACGATGTTGCTGCTGCACATGAGGTGTTGGTCGTAACACGGCATGTGATCGAATCGCGGTGCTTCAGGCTGTTGGTGATATACTCCGGATGAGTTGCTCCGGGTATCTCCAGGCCATTGAGCAGCCACTGGTAAGATGGAGATGCGCCGGCATTGCTGACAACGGCCCTGAGCGTATCGCTCTCGCCCGCTGATATGCTCGTTTTACCAACGATCGAAATAACAGGGGTAGTCGGTGAGTCAACCTGCATATAGATATTGTTGCTGTATACAGAGTCCGCAAGACGGCAGGGGAACGTGCTGCCCAACATCAGGATAACGATATCCCCGTTGACAGGTACGTAAGAATAGCTGGTACCGGTACCTACTACCATGCTGTTCTTCAGCCATGTGTAGGTAGGCGCTGTCCCCTCGTACATCCGGGAAGAGGTATAGGTAACAGGTGTGCCCTTGCACACTATGTCGCCATGATCGGCTGTGATCGTTACAGAAGGAGTAACATAAGATCTTACCATCATCAGGTGGTTGCTTGATACGATAGCAGGCATAGGGCAGGCTTCGCTGCTCGTCAGTGTGGCTTTAACTACATCCCCGTGAGCCGGTACGTAGCTGAAGGTAGCGCCTGAACCCATAAACGAACCGTTGACATGCCACTGGTAAGAAGGAGAGGAACCGCCGTTTACCGACGATGCCGTAAATGTATTGACAGAGCCTGCGCATACTGTGTCACCCAGGCTTGCTGAGAATGTAACCGATGGTGTTACTGATGGAGTGATGCTGATCGTTGCAGTGCCGCTCATATCAGTGCTGCAGCCGGTGGCCATATTCGTAGCCCGAACATGGTAAGTGCCGGGAGTGGTCTGTGGTGCAAAGTTGCGTACTATGCCTGCTCCCATAACGCTGGTTGCAAGGGTAGTACCATTGTACAGCTGGTAATTAACACCTGCTGTAGAACCACTGATGCTGATCACTGAACCAGTGCCGCCTGCGCAATATGCGCCGCCGCCGGTAACCGGATAATCTGAGGGCAATGGATTTATAACTATGGATACAGTACCAGTCATGATGCCGGAGCAGGTGCCCGTAGCATCGGTAGCCACTATGCTGTAGTTGCCTGCAGCTGTATGAGCCCCAAAGTCGAGGTAAGTACCGGTACCAGGCATTGGGATACCTACTGAGGTGCCGCCACGGTAAAGCTGGTAGTTAACTCCGGGAGTAGAACCGCCGAGGTTGATATGATGTCCCGAACCGCCAACACAGTAGCTGCCACCACCGTATGACGCATAAACATCAGGCAAGGGAAGAACGGTGATCGATGGGGTGCCGCTCATCTCTGATGAACAGCCGGTAGCCTGGTCGGTGCCTATGATCTTGTAGGTGCCGGCTGCTGTCTGAACGCCAAAGTCCTGTGAAAGTCCGTTGCCTGTGATAGCGCTGCCTACAGGAGTGCTGCCATTGTGCAACTGGTAGCTGATACCTGGCTCGGAGCCGGACATATTGATATGATAGCCGGCGCCGCCACTGCAATAGATACCGCCGCCGCTTACTGGCTCATCGCCGGGAAGCGGGTTAACTATGATCGTTGCATTGCCGTCCATCTCTTTTTGGCAGGTAGTGAAATTGTCTGTGGCTACTATGGTGTAAAAACCACCATCGGTCTGTGCGCCAAAGTCAAGCATACCGCCGGTCCCGCTGATCGCAGTTCCGCTTGGTGCGCCCATATTATATAGCTGGTAGCTTACTCCGGCTGTAGAATTGCCCAGTGTTACATGAACGCCTGAACCACCTGCACAGAAACTGCCATCGCCGCTTACCGGATAGCTCAGCGGAAGCGCATCGATCGAGATCGTCGCATTGCCATTCATCTGCATATCGCACTGGTTGGCGCCATTGCTGCCTACTACCGTATAAACGCCCGACAAGGTCTGCAGCCCGAAGCTAACGTCGTTGCCGTTGCCTGGAACCGGTGACCCGATCGCCGTTCCGTTATTATACAGCTGGTAGTCGATGCCGTTCTCGGAAGAGGTGATCAGGATGATGATACCCGTATCGCCGGCGCAATAGGCGCTGCCGTTGGACGTAACTGTCTGTACGGCTGGCGGGGTCTTTTCATTGATCAGCAAGGTCGTACTCATTGTGCTGCTGCAGCCGGTAGCGGTGTTGATACCATCTACTGTGTATGTACCCGTAAATGGCTGTGCACCGAAATCAAGGCTGGAGCTGGAGCCCAAAAGGCGGGCGCCAACTGGATTGCCGTTCATAGATAACTGGTATTCGATGCCTATGCTGGAGAACGATACGCCTACGTGAGGAGCCGCACTGCCGCTGCAATAGTCGCCACCACCCAAAAGTGGATAGGCGGTAGGCAAAAAGTTCTCTGTGATCACGGCTGTGCCGGACATAGTGGACTTACAAGCCGTAGGTAACTGGCTGGTTGCTTTTACAGTATAGCTGCCTACAATGTTGTCTTTCCAGCACATTGGGATCCTAAGCTTAGAATTCCACGTGGACAAGTTGTC